>Ga0265297_10000874_pt1 | contig 79643 bp, 83 predicted proteins | sample Munlanlwell13791_FD_192502 | JGI IMG/M metagenome (GOLD analysis project Ga0265297, IMG submission 192502) | Leachate microbial communities from a municipal landfill in Southern Ontario, Canada - Leachate well 137-91 | ecosystem: Engineered > Solid waste > Landfill > Unclassified | place...
TGAACAGCAACATTGAAGATTTCCGCCAAATCCCAGAATTTTCCTTTTTCCGTATCCATTTTTTTAAACTCATTTGGAAAGTTATTTTTGGCGTAATTATAAAAAATAAAGTGGAGCATTTCGTGAAAAATCGTAAAAAGCTGAAGATTTTTAGAATCGTAAATAAAAACCTGAAAACTTCCGTCTTCAAGAAAACGAGGACAGAAATCGAAAATTGAAAAGAAGCCGGTAAATTTCTTTTTAGGCCAAGGATGATTTTTAAATATTTTAGCAGTTTCAAGAAAGAAAGCGTCTTGTTTTTCGGCGCAAAATTTTTCGGTTTTTTTACTCAAAGAAATGATTTCTTCACGATGAGAGTCATAAAAATCAGAGATGTATTTTTTAAGAAAAGATTTCTCGTTCTTTGAATTTTCAATTTGGCGAAGGCGGGGGTGGTGAGACAAAGCCCGTTCCTGCCAAAAATTATTACCGGCAAATTCAGGATGAGAATAAAACTCCCAAGCCATTTTAAAATCAAGGTTTTTATTGAATTTGAATTTAATTTTGGGAGTCATAAAAAAGTTGCCAATTATCACAAAAATAGCATAAAATGGAATAGATTAGAAACATGAAGCTGATTTTAATAAAACATGGAGAAACAGAGGAAGGCAAGAAAGGAATCATACTAGGAAGCCTGCCTGGAACACTGACGGAGAAAGGAAAGAAAGACGCAAAAAAGATCGCAAAGAATTTAAAGAAAAGCGGGTTGATTTTTGATGGCATAATGACAAGCGATTTAGAAAGAGCGAAAGACACGGCAGAAATAATCGGAAAAGAATTAAAGCTTCAGGTTAAAACAAACAAACTTCTGAGAGAGAGGAAGGCAGGGATAGCGGAAGGAAAAACGGAAAAAGAAATAAATTGGGAAGAATATGAGAAGCAACCGCTTTTAAAAAGAAAACATAAAAGAGGAGAGAGTTTTTCAGATGTTAAAGAAAGAGCAAAAAAATTTATAGAATCAATCAAACGATTTAGAAATGGAGATATTATTATTGTTTCTCATGATGTTTTCATTAAAATGCTTTTATCAGCTTCCCTGAATTATTCCGTAAAAAAATCCTTATCGGAAGATATTAGAAATAAAGCGATTATAATAGATACCGAGAAAAAGAAAAAAGCGGAAATAATTCCGCTTTTATGATAATTCTAGATTTCTCATCAGAAAGAGTCCGGAGATTCTTCAAAAGAACCGCAGCCGCCGGAAATTTTGGTTTCTCTAGTATCAAAATTATCACTAGGTTTGTTCTCTTCTTCTTTACCAACAGATAATCCAACATCGGGTTGTTTTTCATAATCTTTCATTTCTGACAAATCACTGTCCATTTTTTTCCTCCTAGAATTAAATTCTATTTAAAATAATAATATTATAAGCGAACTAAGTCAATAGTGATATCTTTCAACAAATAATTTTTATATTTTTTTCAAAATCGCTTAAAAATGTTTTTAAATCGCTTTTAAATATTTTTTCCATTTTTTCTTCTATGTTTTCAGACGATTCTCTTCTTATTTTAATTAAATCAATAATAGCTTCTTTTTTATATTTTTTTAGAATGTATTTGGTTAAATTATAAGCTATTTTATATCCTTCATGTTTTATTTGGCCTAACCACTCCAATTTAGGATTGGAAAGAGCTTTATTTTTCAAAAACCACTGCCAATTTTCTTTTTTTATAATATTATCGTGAGCTCTCGGAGCTTCCAATAATTGACATATTCCTTCGTTTATCCAATAAAAACAACGAAGATTTATAGCGCTAACAAAGGTGTGAGCAGTTTCGTGGATAATCACCGGAACTATAGAAGATTTTTTTTCGGAAGAAAATTTTTCAATAACAGACGGACTATAAATATATAAAATGAATTGATTGTTGTTATCCACCATTCCGGAAAGAGATTTTGGGGGAGCTTCTCCCCAATAAGAAGACATTTCCTTAAGAGAATATAAAAAATGAAGATGAATAATTTTTTTTGGATTAACACCAAAAAAAGAATGGAGTTTTTTATATCCTTTAATAAATGGCTTACTAAGCTTTTCAGCTTTTCTGTCGTTTAAATCAAAATAAAAATAAGCGACTTTTTTATTTCCGATAAAGATGGGAAGCTTTTTTATTTTTAGCTTACTTTCCATATATCGAAGATTATAACGTTAAAAAGAGTAAAAAAAAAGCCGTTTTTAAGCGGCTTTAGCTATTGAAGCAAAGAGGAATTAATACTCTATAGATTTTTTCCATCATTTCTCTATGACAAATCACTTCGGAGATGTTTCCATTTTTTACAAAAGATTCCATTAGACAGCCCCCTGAACATACTGGAACAAAAGGACAAGAGGTATTAAAAAGGCACCATTGGAGCTGCTTAGCCACCATAAAATCATAAAAGATAGGAGAAGATTTTTCTTCTTTAACATCTTCTATGGAAAGTTTTTCGCAATCAATCATATTTAAACATTTATAAATTTTCCCATCCGGAGCAATAACACAGGCACCTTCAGCTATTATCATACAAGGCCCAAGAGAGAAAAAACTAGAGATTGGAAAACTTCTTTTTTTAGCCTCGGAGTAAAGAAAAATTAAACCATCCGCAATTTCTCCATCAGAAAGAGAAAAAAGAGAACAGAAAGAATCAGGATTACTAAATTGTCCCAAAGTTTGAGAAATTGGTCTGAAATAGATTTTGATAAAATCAGAAATTTTTTCTTCTTTCAAAAAATCTAGAAGTTCTGGAATTTCTTCAATGTTTGACCTATCAAAACTTATTCCGCAATTTATATTGATAGAATCACTGAAATCTAAAATTGATTTCAGGTTTTCTATTATTTTTGAGAAGCTTCCTTTTTCTCCTTCTTTTTTCAGAGGACGACGAGAGTTGTGAACACCCTCAGGACCGTCAATTGTTAAATGGATATCAGACAAACCAAAATTTGAAAGAAATTCAACAAAATCATGACTTAAAAGAAAACCATTTGTTACTAACCCAAGCTTTAAAACGATCTCTCTTTTTTCAGTAAGCTCTTTTACTTTCGGAAGAAAAAAGGAAATCATTTCTTTCTGCAATAATGGCTCTCCACCATAAAGATAAATCAAAATAGTTTTAAAATTTCCATTATCTAATTTTGATTCAAGCCAATACAAAAGAGAAAAAATGGATTCTTGATCCATGGTTCTTTCAAGAACTTGCCCTTTTTCACAACAATAAATGCAATCAAAATCACATTTAGTTGAAAAAGAAACATAAACCGAAAGAATTTCAGGATTTAATCTATCTTTAGTCAGCCAGTAGAAAAGAAAATTTCCTTCGTTTAATTCTTTAGGAACTAAAAAACCCATTTCTACGCAAGTATCAAATTCTTTTTCAGTTAACTCTGAAAGATTTTCTCTGTCTCCTCTCTTTAAATCTTCAAAAGAATCTGCTGTAAAACGGGCTACTGCTTTTGTTACAGTACAGGCAAGCAAAAAATTATTTTTTGCTTCCGGAATTACAATAGTAAATCTTGAGATTTTCATCATTAGCTTTTTCCTTTTTATAATAGCAGGACACATAAATATGTGTCCTGCTAGCCTTAGGTTAAGATTTACCGTGACCTTTATGATTGCAGTCACAAAGATAAATCCGCGGTTTGTTTACGCTGACTCCTTTTTGCAGAATCTGCATAATAGATTTTCCTCCTTTCTTGCCTGTTTGCCTAATCATTTTTAGGATGAAAAATCTTTATGATTTTTCAATTAACTCCAATAGACCGAAAAAATCATAGAAAACAGGACTTGCCTTTGGTTATTTAAGAAGAGATGATTTCAAAATTCTGATAATATTATATATTTTAATATAATTTTTGTCAAATCCGATTAAATGTAAGAATATTTAATAAGGCAAGCGGGAATGACAGACAAGAAAGATTCCTCCGACCTGGCGTCGGAGGAATGACAGAGGCAAATATAACGCTCTAGATTCCAGCTTTCGCTGGAATGACAATGGTAGCTCTTCGACAAGCTCAGGGAATAAAGACTGGATTCCTCCGACCTGGCGTCGGAGGAATGACAAAATTAGGAGCGGAGGCGTTTTAGGATATTTTCTTCCACTTCGCTTCTTGAGCGGCCAAAAACAGAGCGGGAAAGTTCCATAACTTTTTGCCCTCTTTCGGGATTGCCGAAATCGGAAGGAAAAATTTTGATATTAAAAGCTTTAGCCGGCTCGTTATCAATTAAAATTTTGGCGTAGGCGCGGAAGTTGTCGATGTTAATCAAATCGCGAGCGGAAAAAACCGGTTCAAAAATTTTAACAAGAACTTCGGCGTCGGTAGCGCCAACGCGGAAAGAAAGAACGGAGCCGACATTGCCAAAAACGGCGTTTTTTATCGGGTCGGAAAGCTGGGCGATAAACTGGTGCGCCATAACAAGATTCAGATGATATTTTCTCGCTTCAGATAAAATAACGGAAATGGAATCGGTGGTGAAGTTTTGAAATTCATCGATAAAAAGATTGAAGTCGCGGCGATTTTCTTCCGCAAGGTCGGCGCGGGAAAGAGCGGCCATCAGGATTTTGCCGACAATAATCATACCAAGAAGAGAGGCGTTGATATCCCCTATCCGGCCCTTAGAAAGATTGACCAAGAAAATTTTTCCTTCGTCCATAATCCCTCGGAAATCGAAAGAGTTTTTAGTTTGGCCGATAATCGGGCGAATATAATCATTAGCGATAAAATTATTAAACTTGGAAGTGATGTAAGGCGCCATATTTTCGAGAGCGGCGTCGCCGCCGGCACGCTCTGCTTCTTTCGTCCAAAAATCAATGACGGAAGGATTGAAAATGCGCGCCAATTTTCTTTTGCGGAAAGCGGCATCGGTCAGAACGCGAGGAACTTCGATTAAAGTAGCCGGTTCAGTTTTTGAGTCCTCCATTAAAAGAAGAAGAGTGTTCCGCATATATTGCTCAAAAATCGGGCCCATCGTTTCTTGCGAAAAAAGCTTATTAAAAATACTCTGCATTTCATTGACGATAAAAGTTTTTTCCTCGGGGCGGGAAGGATTGAATTCCAGCATATTCAAGCCGACAGGATATTCAAAATCGGAAGGATTAAAAATAACCACGTCTTTCAAACGCTCGTCAGGAATAAGAGAAGCGATATCGGAAACAAGGTCGCCATGCGGGTCGATAACCGCCACGCCCTTGCCGCGCCGAATGTCGGAAATGGCCATATTTTTAAGAAGAGTGGATTTGCCGGTGCCGGTTTGGCCGACAACATAAAGATGGCGGCGGCGGTCGTTATCGGCGATAAAAACTTCTTTTCTTTCGCCGCGAAAAACGCTTTCGCCGAGAAGCACGCCGGAAGCCGGCAAATTCAAAGGCGGTTCGGATTCGCCGGACTTCAGCCAGTTAATTTTAGGGATGTCGCTAGTGGAAGTCGGAAGATGAAAAATACTCGCCAACTCTTCGCTGTTTAAAACCATAGCTTCTTTTTCATCAAAACGGCGGAAAGAAAAATTGTAAACGAGATTTTTCAAATTGCGGGGTTTGATAAGCTTGAACTCATTTTTTTTCGGAGCGGAAAAACCGGAAAAGCCGAAAGCGATGCCTTCCATAATGGAGTCGGATTGGACTTTATTCGGAGCAGAAGAAGCGATGCGGACATTAACTTCAAAAAGCGGTTTGGAAACTTTTTCCACCAAAGATTTAACAAATTCCTCATCAACCAATACGGGAGCTTTTTCTTCGGGAACTTCCGGATTGGGATTTTTTTTCGGAGAATCAATAATGGCTTTTTTTAAATCTTTGAAACCGAGAGGGGCTTCGGAAGCAATAATTTCCTCAAAAGATTTTCCGGATTTAACCGCGGAAATTTTGGAGCTGACATTTTTTTTGTATTTTTCGGAAAAGACGGGACGAACGACAATTTGAATGGCGGCGCCTTCGCCGATTTCATTAATGCGGGAAAGTCCGGAAATAATAGGAGAAAAAGTGTCATCGCCGATATCGCGGAAAGTGCGGATAGGAAGAGCGAAGGGAAGCTTTTGTTTCAGATAAGAAAGAGAGACCGCGCCATCCGGAGTGAAAACATTGAAGTCGCCGCTTTCCGTGATTTCAGCGGAAGGCCAGAGAGAGTGAATTTGGCGTTTGGCGGTTTCTTTAAAACCACGCGGAATGGAAAGAAAGAAATGAATTTCTTCTCCAATATGCGGAACAGCCGCCTCGAGAGCAAAAGGTTTTTTAAAAGAAGCAAGCAGAGAAAAAAGTTCAGCGCTTTTGCCGATTTCCTTTTCAAAATCGGGAGCTTCATCCCCTTTTTCATTTTTTTTAAGGCGAATCAGAAAAAGAGATTGATTTAAGCTTTCAAAAAGAGATTTTTTATAAAGAACTCTCGCCCAAATCAAAAGGCCGAGAGCAGAGACAACGCCAAGAGAAAAAATGATATAAATTAGCAGTTCCATTTTTGCTTATTTTATAGTCCCTTCTTCCATTATTTTTTCCGCCAAATAGTCGTGAAAAGCGTCAAGAAGAAAAGGATTCTCCCGGCCGGCTTCTTTGACAGCCTGACCGATCCCCTTTTCTCGGGAGATTTCTTCAAGATGAGCAAGCTTATTTTTTATTTCCAGAGACGGATTTTTGAGATAATCGGGAGCGCCGGCTATTTCTTCTTTCGGAGAAAAAGTTTCTTCTTCAGGCGGAAAGGCGGATTTTAAAGAAGATTTAATTATTTCCTTTTCCGGCAGATTTTGGCTTTCCGGAGAAAGGCGAAGGCGTTCCGTTTCAGTTCTAAGCTTTTCCACATCTTCCGGATTAAAAGGCAAAGATTCTTTTTTTATTTGTTCTTCCATAGGGATATTATAACACAACAATAAGAATGACGAATTTCTAATTTCTAATGACGAATCAATTAAAGAATGACCAATGTCTAACAAATAAGGTATTCCTTCGACAAGCTCAGGAGATAAAACAGACAAGAAAGAAAATCTATTCTTGAATTTCTGCCTACCGGCAGGCAGGCTTGAGAGTTTTAGAATAGATGAAAAGAAAAAAAGAAATTAGGAAATTTCGATTACTTTGAATTTGGAGTTAAAACCTTGAACTATACGAATGGAAGATTTCGGCGCGTGAAAATAATCGGCAAGAAGGCGGATAAGAGCGCGATTAGCTTCGCCTTCAATGGGTTTTCCATGGACTTTGACGCGAAAAGTTTTTTCATCAAGCGCTTCCACTTTTTCAACTTTAGAATTGGGAATTACGGAGACATTGTAGAGCATGCTAATAAAATGATTAATTACTAATTTCTAACTAATTAAAAACAAAATAACTAATTATTTCAAATTTTAAACAAAAACCCCGCCTTTTTACAGGCGGGGTTTAAAAATTATTTGATTTCGCTTAAAAGTTTTAGCGGTTATAGACGGCAATAGAGGAAGCGAGAAAAACGCCGTTAGTTTTGCTTGCAATATCATCATCGGAAGTCAGAGCGATTTTGTCGCCAACTTTTATGCTTTTGACGCTTAATTTGACCGGAATAACAGAGCCAGCAGAGGAAGTTTCATAACGGAAAACGTTTGTGCTTTCATTAACAACAGCCATCAGTTCGGTGCCTTCAAAGGAACCAATTTTTTCCGGAACTTCAAAAACAATCACCGTGTCATAAATTTCTTTAGCTATGCCGCCGACAACATAAACTTTACCGGAGAGTTCAGCGGGAAGAGAAGCGGAGCCGGAACCGAAAGGCCAAAGATTATTAGCATATAAATAATAACCGCCGCTTAAAATAACAAGAGCGACCAAAATTAAAATAAAATCTTTTTTCTCCATATTAGTTTTATTATAGCACTATTTGATTTTTAGGGGCTGTGGAAAAGAGACGCTCACAACCTATAGCCGTTTTCAAAAACGCTTCAAGACTTTTTAAATTAAAAAGAATTTTTTACGGAAGAAGCTTAACGCGGTGCCCGTTTGCCTTTTTGTCCGAAACGGACAAAAAGTTTTCCGACCACTACTTCTTCCTGAAAAATTCTTAATTTAATAAAGTCTTTACGCTAAATTTTTAAGTGGCTATAGGTTGCTCGCTTGTTAGTGATAGTAAGGAAGCTCCGCGATGCTTTTAAAACAATGTTTTTGTGATGCTCGCTTATGGGTGATGAGAGAGAAGCTTGCTAACGCAAGCTTTTTAAAAAGAAGATTTGACATTTAAAATAAAAAGGAGTATAATGTTAAGTAGAATTATCAATTTAATAAAGGAGCTGAAGAAATGGACTTTGAAAACTTTCTGAAGAAATGTGGGGTTAAATGGTATTTAGCAGAAGCATTAGCCGTTGTGGCAGCTTCTAAGGGGGTTAACAATAAAAACCCCGAAGAAGTGGAGGTGCTGAAAGAAGCTTTGTTCAAACAATTTCCGCCGGAGATTGCAAAACAAGGCGAAAGAGGTTGCGGAGCATACTTTTCTGAGCTCTCATATTATGCCCAGAAAGAAATGCTCTTAGAAGCAATCGAAGCAATTAAGTCTCCATCTTGAAAACATAATTGCCCCGTGAAATTTCACGGGGCGTTTTTTTATAAAAAACTAAAACAAGTAGTTGATGCCCATGGATTTTTTCACTTCATAGAGAGTTTCACTTGCCACCTGTTTCCCCTTTTCCGTGCCATCTTTGATTATTTTATCGATTTTTTTCTTGTCGTTTTCAAATTCTTTACGGCGGCGGCGAATAGGGTCTAAAAATTTATCCAGTTCTTCAACCAGAAATCTTTTCACTTCCACATCGCCGACTTTGCCAAGGCGATATCTTTTTTTCAGTTCTTTGATTTCATCTTTTTTTTCGCTAAAAATATCAAGATAAGAAAAAACAGGATTGCCTTCCACGCGGCCCGGGTCGGTGGGGTGAACGCGATTCGGGTCGGTATACATATGCATAACTTTTCTTTCAAGCTCATCATAAGAGTCGCAAAGGAAAATGGCATTGCCTAAGGATTTACTCATTTTTTCTTTGCCGTCCGTGCCGACTAAGCGAGGGCTTTTAGAGATGACCGCTTTCGGAAGAACAAGAGTTTCGCCATAAAGGCGATTGAATTTGCGGACAATTTCGCGGGTGAGTTCAATCATCGGAAGCTGGTCTTCGCCGACCGGAACAAGATTAGCCTGAAAAGCAGTGATGTCAGCAGCTTGAGAAATGGGATAAGCCAAAAAACCAACCGGAATTTCCTTGCCAAAATCTTTCTGCTTAATTTCAGTTTTGACGGTGGGGTTTTGGAGGAGGCGGCCGAAGTGAACAAGATTCAAATAAAAGACGGTGAGTTCGGCAATTTCAGGAACTTGAGATTGAACGACAATCGTGACAAGGCGAGGGTCAAGGCCGACCGAGAGATAATCGAGAGCGACAGCGCGGACATTAGAGCTGACTTTTTCCGGAGTTTTGAAATTATCGGTTAAGGCCTGAACATCGGCAATTAAAATGAACTCTTCAGTTTCTTTTTGAAGTTTGACTCTCTCTTCAAGAGAGCCGACATAATGGCCCAAATGGAGAGGGCCAGTGGGGCGGTCGCCGGTTAAAATGCGTTTCTTCGCCATAGGGATAGTATAAAACAGAGGGAGGTAAAAGCAAAATTAGGAAAAGAAAGAAAAAAGCGGGGATAATTCCGCTTTTATAATGATTTTGAATCTTTTGAGTGTTTGATTATTGTTTCAATTAAAGAATCAACATTCTTTAAAACAAGTGAATCCTTTTTGATTTTAGAAATTATCTTTTTATGTTCGGGATAAATCATAGTCTTTTCATTAAAGACTTTAATCCAAGACGGAGAGTTTTGAATTAAAGAATTAAATATTTCCGAAATGTGCCAAACATAAAAATTAAATTCCGACTTCTTATATTTGGGATATTTTTTATAGAAATATTCGTAAAAAATAAAGTGGAGAAGTTCATGAGCGATAACAACATTAAGATATTCTTTATTTTTAAACTCCACCGGGATTTGAAAAGTTTTGTCTTCTAAAAATCTTGGGAACATTCCCCAGATTGTCGAGAAAGCGATATATTTTCCTTTAGGCCATTTGAAATTGCCAAATAAGTTTTTAATTAAAGTAAAAAAATATTTTTCTTTTTTGCGCCAATTTGATTCAAAAAACTTAAAATTATTTTTATAGGAGGATTCGTTTTTTATATATGTTTCTTTTATATATTTATCAATATCAGCAAAATCAGGAGTTTCCTTTTTCTCTATAAACTTCTTAAGAAAAGGGTGATTTTTATAAACAGCCCATTTTAAGTTTCGGCCATGGTCAAAACTGGCTTCATTTATAAAAGCTCTGACTGATTCAATGTCTTTTTTATAAGTAACCTTAAATTTGATTTTGGGGTTCATAAAAAAAGTTGCCAATTATCACAAAAATAGCATAAAATAGAGGCAATAGAAAACAAGGTTTGAAAAAATGAGATAAGATGGGTATAGTTTTTACAATAATGAACCATGTGGAAAAAGGAGTATAAAAAGAAAGAATTCTACTTTGGATTGAACCCTCATCCTGTTCTAAAAAAGTTTTTGCCAATTATTCCGAAAGGAGTCGCCCTTGATATTGGAGCAGGAGAAGGAAGAAATAGCTTTTTTTTGGCGAAAAACGGATTTTCAGTGGAAGCTATTGATAAGATATCCGAAGGATTGGAAAAAATTGAAAAATTTTCCAAAGAAAACAAACTTTCCATAAAAACTGACAAATGCAATATAACTGATTTTAAGTTTAAAAAAGAAAAATATTCTTTAATTGTCGCCTCCGCATCTTTAGATTTTCTAAAAAAATCTCAAATTATAAAAGTAGCAGAGAAAATAAAAACGTCTTTGAGAAAAGGCGGGATTGTTTTTTTAGGAGTTTTTTCAACAAAAGATGATCTTTTCTCTAAAATAAAAGAAACAGGAATAAAAGAAATAGAAGAAAATACATTCTTTTTAAAAAAGATGAATATTTTCAGACATTTTTTTACAAAAGAAGAATTGAAAGAAATGTTTAAAGATTTTGAGATGATTTATCTAAATCAAAAAAGGATTGAGGATAAAAGCCATGGCGAACCTCATTTTCATAATGTGATAAATATGGTGGCGAAAAAAAAGCGGTAAAAATTACCGCTTTTTATTTTACCGCCAACATTGAGGGTCAGGACTAAAGAAAGAACCATTAGCACCGGAAGCAACGGCTCCACATCCTCTACACAATCTTAAAAGTGGACAATCTTTACATTTTTCAAATTTTTCTAGATTTCTGAAATCGTCCAATTTTTCAGAACTAAGAAAAATATCAAGGAGTTTTTGTTCAGGAACTTTCCCTTATTTCAACTTATCAAGAACCATTTTTGCCGGCTCCATAACCATTTCAACTTTGCTTTCTGCCAATTTTTTTATTCTTTTTTTATTCACAAGAGATTTTATATCTGTTTTTACAAAAGCCAAAATACCCAAAGACTTATTTTTTACATATTTGCTTCTTTTGTATGTAAGGTTATTTATTCTTTTAATTTCAGGTATAAACTTACCGCTTGCCACCATAGGGAAAAGAGATCTCATAGACGCATTGCTCACTGATACATTATCATAATCAATAAAATTCATCAGAAACATGGGGATTTTCTTATAATCTTTAGACCACCCGAGAAGATGTAAAAAAAGAGATAATTTTTTGTTATTTTTTTCTTTTTTCGCCGCGCTTACAATAAGATTTTTTATCGCAGGAATTGTTTTTAAAAAATTCTCCTCCACTTCTCTCAACTTTTTATCCTTGCTTAAATAATATCCTTTTAAAAAATCAGCGGAAAAAACGCCTCTTTTTGCAAGAATTCAACTTCTTTTAAGTACTTATCTATTTCGGTTAAATATTTTTCAAAAAAAACAGGTTGCGTTTTAGACACAACCTTATTATATGTTATTTATTTTTACCATCAAGATAATCAATTATTGAATCCCCAATAGGCAAACCTAATCTTTTTTCCATCCATAGCCATTCTCCTTTTAAATGTAAGAATATTTAATAAGACAAGAAGGAATGACAATTATTGTAGCCCCATGCCTACCGCCTGCCTTTGGCGAGACGAGTGAGGATGACAGACGAGCTGGATTCCTCTGACCTGACGTCAGAGGAATGACAGACAAGAAAGATTTCTCCGACCTGGCGTCGGAGGAATGACAAAATTATGAGCGGTTTTGGAGGGCGTGGGAGAGAGTTTCTTCGTCAGCAAATTCAATTTCGCCGCCGGTCGGAATCCCCCGCCCAAGACGGGTGATTTTTTTCGCCAAGCCGGAAAGTTCTTTCTCAAGCATAGAGGCGCTGAAGTCGCCGAAAGAAGTGGGACTTAAGGCAAGAATAATTTCTTCCAGTTTTCCGGAAGGAGAATTTTTTATGCGGTTTTTAAAAATTTCGATTCTTCTTCTTTCTTCATCGCCCAAGACGCCATTTTTTTTCAAGTCGCCCAAAACGAGATAGCGTCCTTTGAATTTGCCGGTTTTTTCAAGAGAAAGAAGGTCGGTTTCTTTTTCGACAAGAGCGACGACATTTTCCAAACGGGACGGGTCAGAGCAGATTTCGCAAAAGTTTTTAAGCGCCGAGCCGTTTTCGTGAATAAAAAAACAAGATTCGCAAACTTTGGTTTCGCCGAGAGCGCGAACGGCTTCCGCGAGGCGGCTAGAAACTTCCCGGCCGGAACGGGACAAAAAAAAGGCGAGACGAATGGCCTGGCGGGGACCGATACCAGGAAGAGAAGCCAAGCGGTCTACCGCTTCTTTTATTCTTTTAGATAATGTCATCGCTATTCGAAGAAGTATGAATTTTATCAACGCTACGGAAACTGGCTTTTTCCTGGTCAAATTTAAGTTTTGCGACGCCAAGCGGACCGTTTCTGTGTTTCGCGACAATAATGTCGGCCATGCCTTGTTCGGATTCTTCAACTTCCTGCTTGTCGCGGTCTTTTCTGTAAATAAACATCACGATGTCGGCGTCTTGTTCAATAGAACCGGAATCGCGAAGGTCGGAAAGGCGGGGAATGCGGGTGTCGCGCTGTTCGACGTTTCTCGAAAGCTGAGCCAAGGCCAAAACCGGAACGGAAAGTTCGCGGGCAAGAGATTTCAAGCCGCGGGAAACTTCGGAAATCTGCTGAACGATATTGTCGGATTTAGTGCGAGGCATAATGAGCTGGAGATAATCAATAACAACCAAGCCGAGACCGTGCTCCATTTGAAGGCGGCGCGCCATAGCGCGAATCTGAAGAAGATTAGGAGAAGGAGTGTCATCAATAAAAATAGAAGAATCGGAAAGCTTATCCAAGGACTGCTGAATCATCTGAAATTCCAAATCATCCGAAATGCGGCCGGTGCGAAGACGCCAAAGCGGAACGCCGGATTCGGCGGAAATAAAACGGTCAACAACCTGGTCGCGAGACATTTCCAAAGAAAAAACGCCGACAGGAATTTTAGCTTGAAAAGCGGCGTTCCGCGCGATATCAAGAGCAAGAGAAGTTTTTCCCATTGAAGGGCGGGCGCCCAAAATAATCAAATCGGATTTTTGAAAACCAGAAAGAAGATTATCCAATTCGCCGAAGCCGGAAGGAATGCCGCGGAGCGAACTCCCCTCTCCCTGATGAAGCTTTTCGATGCGTTCGTAAGCCGCCTGCAATTCGTCTTTGATGTGAATAAATTTTTGAAGCGAAGAAAAATTGGAGAGATTGATGACTTTCCTTTCTATTTCATCAATCAAATCTTCCACTTCGTCGGAATAATCAAAAGCTTTTTCGCCGATATAAGAAGAAAGTTCGATCAAGTCCCTCAAGATTTTCTTTTCTTTAACGATGCCGGCAAAGTGCTCGATATGAGCGGAAGTCGCCACGCCCTCAACAAGGCCGGAAAGAAAAGCGGCGCCGCCGATTTTTTTCAGTTCATCTTTTTCTTTGAAAAAGTTGGAAAGAGTGATGATGTCAATGGGGCTATTTTTGCGATAAAGCTCAAGAATGCCTTTAAAAACTTTTTCATGGCCCGGGTCGTAAAAATCGGAAGAATCGACAAGGTCGGCAATTTTGTGAATGGAGTTTTTATCAATCAAAACAGCGCCCAAAACCTGGCGTTCGGCATCGAGATTCTGAGGCGGAATTTTGATTTCTTTTTTATCCATTGATTTCCAGATTATTAAAAACAATAACAGAACCGGACGGAGTGTCGTCTATCTTATAGCCAAGTTTTTCAAGCTTGCCACGAAGGGCGTCCGCTTCAGAAAAATTGCGGACAGTGCGGAACACTTCCCTTTCTTCAGCCATCTCCTTAATTTTTTTCGGCAAAGGGTTTTCCAAAAAGAAAGAAAATCCGAAAACAGAAAGAAGACCGGAAAAAAGAGAGAAAGCAAAGAGAGCTTCTTTTTTGTTCAAATTGTCCAGAGATTTAAGAAAATTCGCAAATTGGAAAATTTCCGAAATAACTTCGGGGGTGTTGAAATCGTCTTCCATAGCCGTTTTAACTTTTTTATCAAAAGCGGCGGCGGCCTTTTTAAACTTGGAAGAAATTTCACCTTCCCGAGATTTTGTTTTTAAAGAAGCAAAAAGAAGCTTCAAAGAAAAAAGAGAATTGACGGACTGGGAAACAGTTTCTTCTTTATAATCAAAAGGAGAACTGTAATGGCGGGAAAAAACGAGCCAGCGCAGGACATCGGGATGCCAACGCTTAAGGAAATCGGGAACGGTTATAAAATTATGCAAACTTTTTGACATTTTTTCGCCGTTGACAAGGAGAAAACCGATATGAAGCCAAAAAATAACGAAGGGCTTTTTGCCAGAGAGAGCTTCCGCTTGAGCGATTTCCGCTTCGTGATGGGGAAATTTCAAATCCATTCCCCCGCCATGAAGATGATAATTCAAGCCAAAATATTTTTCAGCAATAGCCGTGTCTTCAATATGCCAGCCCGGACGGCCTGCGCCCCAAGGAGACGGCCAAGACGGTTCGTAAGAAAATTTTTTCTTTTTCCACAAAGCAAAATCAAAAACATCATGTTTTTCCGGGTCGGGCTCCACGCGATAACCGGAACGCAATTCTTCCAGATTTTGGCGGGAAAGCTTGCCATAGTCCTTAAATTTTTTAACATTGAAATAAACTCCGCTTCCCGTTTCGTAAGCGTAGCCTTTTTCCATAAGGCGGGAAATCTGACTTTTGATTTCTTTGATGGAAGCGCTGGCTTTAACATATTTATCAACGGAAGAAATGCCGAGCATTTTGCAGGTTTTGAAATAAACTTCGGAAAACTTGGCGGAAATTTTCGCGGCGGAAGTTTTCTTTTCTTTCGCCCGCTCGATTATTTTATCGTCAACGTCAGTGATATTTTGAAGATAAAAAACTTTTATTTTCAGAGAGCGAAGATAGCGGACGAGGAGGTCGAAAGCGAGGTAGGCGCGGGCGTGGCCCAAGTGCACGTCGTCATAAACCGTGGGACCGCAGACAAAAAGCTTCAAAGGGCCGCTTTTCGGAAGAGTAAGCGCCTTTTTTTTTCCGGACAAAGTATCAAAGATTTTGATAGCCATAACTTATTATTTACCCGAATTATAACAAGATAAAGAAAGGGGGGCAAAGCATTGCCAAAAAGAGAGAAGTGTTATATTTTTTAGTTAGAACATAGAAAGGAGGTGATAAAAGTGTTCGCGATAATTGAAGTGAAAAATGGGGAATTTGATGGAAGGACTATTGAGGCAAGATTTTTTCTAGCCGAAGAAGCAAGAGTAAACGGCGATAATAGAGAACTGGCTGCCGTAATTGAAACGAAAAGCGGAGAAATATCTTTTCTCTCGGAAAAATTAAAAGAAAGGAAGTTTTTTTTCTTTTTTCCGTTTGAAGAAAATTACGGGAGTTGCTTGTTCTTCAAGCCAGAAAATTGGGAGAACGCGGAAGGAGGGTTTCAAAGAGGATGCGACAATATATCTTCTACAAATATTGTCCCCCAAAAAACACGGCTGGGAATTTTAATGGAACAAGGGAACCTGGCAGAAATGGTTCTTATCAAAGGAGGAGAAAGAAGGTCTTTATTGAACTAAGTCACTTACCGGTTTAAAAAGCCCCGCGGATTTCCGCAGGGCTTTTTTGTTACTCCAACGCTAAAAATTTTTTTATTTATAATAAAAATGAATAGCTTTATAGGTCGGAGTTTCGACTCCCAAAGAAGCGCTAAAAATTTAAAAAAGAAAACCCGTGAATGAACACGGGGAGTCTTTATTTTATTTTAACTTCGGTAAAATTCTGGCGATGGCCTTTCTTTTTGCGATAACGAGTCTTGGAATGATAGCGGAAAACAATCACTTTTTTGGCGCGGCCCTGGCCTTCGATTAAAGCAGGGACGGAAACGCCTTCAAGATAGGGGCGGCCGATTTTAACCTCATCTTTATCGATAACAGCCAAGACCTTATCAAAAACAACTTCCTTTCCGGATTCCCCTTCAAGCTTCTCAATTTTTAATTTTTCTTCGGGAGAAACAAGATACTGTTTCCCGCCGGTTTCAATAATATAAAACATAGATTCAGTTGACGCTTATAATAACACCGACCTCCACTAAAATCAAGGCAGAGACAAAAAAGGACAGAAAGCCCAAAAAAAGCGAGAGAAGACGGAGACGGTTATAAAAGGCGCGGGCAAGGAAGAGATTGAGAATAGAAATAAGGAGAGAGGAAAAACAAAGGACAAGAAGAGAGGAAAAACTGCCAAAGCTCGAAATGCCGTGGCCGGAATTAAAGCGAAGAATGAGAGAAGTTCCGGAATCAAGATTAAAGAAATTACTAAAGGAAAAAAAGACTGCAACAAAAAAAAGAGCGAAACTCGCAAGAAAGGAAAAAATTATAAATTTATCTTTCCACATTTTATTTTTTCAGAAGTTTAGCGGCATCTTCGGGACTGACAACGGTTATTTCAATGCCGGAGCCGATTTCCATTCCGGCAGAAACAGAAAATTTGGGAACGATGTCAAAATGCCAATGATAGAAACCGAATTTGCTTTGATTTTTGAAGGGAGCGGAATGAAGATAAAAATTATAATCGGGATCATTCAAAGTTTTTTCCAAACGGGAAAGAGAAAATTGAAGAGCTTCAACAATAGAGCTTAAAACATCGGCAGGAGTTTCTTCAAAAGAAGAGAAGTGATTTTTAGGAAAAACGCGGACATCAAAAGGTTCTTTGGAAGCAAAGCGAGTGAAAGCGATGGCGCCTTTATTTTCAAAAATAACCCTTTTCCCCTCTTTTTGTTCAAGCTCAATAACAGAGCAATAAGCGCAATGCCTGTTATTCTTAAAAAATTTTTCGGAACCGGAAAAAGAATGGCGGACGATTTCCGGAATAAGAGGCAGAGCCATAAGCTGATAATGCGGATGAAAAATGGAAGCGCCGGCGGAAGACCCCCAGTTATGAAAGAGAAGACCGTAGGCAGTGTTTTTATCTTGCTTATAAAATTTAAATCTTTCGGCGGCAGCCACAAGAACATTTAAGGCTTCATCTTTTTTAAGTTTTGAAAAATTGGCAGTATGGCTTTTAGTGACAATTAAATCGTGATAGCCATAGGCAGGTTGAGAAAAATAAAGAGCGCCTTCTTCGCTTATTTCATTTTTTTTAAGAGAAGGAAGAAGAGCGGGAAATTTATTTTCAAAAATTTGGGTTTTCCAATTTTTTAGGCAAGGCCAAACATAGGAAGGCGCGGGGTTGCCGGATTTTACCGGATTTTCAAAAGGACAAACGGATTTCGGAGAAGGTTGCCTTTTTTCTTTTCTTTTTTTAATCAAGTCGCCGGGCTTTTTATTCCGATTAGAAGCGATAATCACCCAGTCGCCCGTGACAAGGTCCTGGCGAAGTTCGGGAGCGTTAGAGAAGTTATCCATAATGGAAATATAATAACACAAAAAGTTGAAAGTTCGTAAAGTTTACAAAGTTAGGAAGCAAAAAAAAGATAAATTTGGTATAATAAAAAAAGCAAGAAAAAAGATTTTATAGGAGGAAGAAAAAATGAAAATAAGGATAAAGAATTGCGATTGTCAGGAAACAGCGGAAAAAGCGGTGGAAAGCGGAGAATGCGAGTTTGCTTTTATCCCTTTTATGAATGAAAAAGGAGGAATGGAAACTCAAGTTTTTGGGAAAGGAAAGACAGCGCAAAAATTAAAGGAAAAGTTAGGAGAAAGAGAAAGAACAAACGGGCAAGTTTCGGATATATCTTCATTTCTTTTCTTGGGAGTAAGTTCAAATCAAGCAGAAAATTTTATAAAGGATACATTTAGTCATTTTAGACCTTGACCGCTTTAAATTTAAGAGCGGTTTTTTTATTCAACGGTTTTTTGATTCAAGCGATTGACGTAATACCAATAGAGAATTTCTTTGCCAATAGGAACGGCGTTTAAACTGCCTTCGCGGGCGTCCTCAACTAAAATAAGAACGGCTATTTCGGGATTCTCGGCCGGAGCGTAAGCAACAAAAAAAGCATTGGTTTTTTTCTTATTTTCCACTTGAGCGCTGCCGGTTTTGGCGGCAACCTCAAAAGGCAGGTCGTTTAAGAGATTGGCGGTGCCGTAAGATTTAGAAACAGCATCTTCCATCCCCTTTTTAACCATGGAGATTTCGTCTTTTAAATAAGAAAGGTCTAAAAGAACTTTTTTGTCTTCGCTTTTTAAAAGATGCGGGACATAAGAAACACCGTCGTTTGCGATAACGGAAATATAATTCAAAAGTTCAAGCGGAGTGACGGCTAAATCACCCTGACCGATAGTGACGTTGTAAGTGTCGCCAACGCGCCAAGGTTCGCCGGTTTTTTCTTCCCTTTTTTCCGGGTCGGGAATGACGCCGACTTTTTCTCCGGGAAGATCAATGCCGGTTTTTTCCGCCAAGCCGAAAGTTTTCCACCACTTGATAAGACGAGAAACGCCAAGACCTTCAAAATCGCCGAAACCGCCGCCGACATAATAATAATAAACATTGCTGGAACGGGCCAAGGAAGAATAAAGGTCAACCCAGCCTTGAGGCTTCCAATCCAAAAAGCGGGATGGAGATTCGGGATGATAGGGATTTGGAACATCCAGATAGCCGGGAGAATAAAAAACTTTTTCCGGAGTGACGACGTTTTCATTCAAGGCGGCAATAGCGACAAGGGGTTTAATGGTAGAGCCGGGGTTATAAACGCCGGAAACAAATCTGTTAAAAAGAGGGCGGTTTAAGGAATTCAGGAGTTTGGTTCTTGATTCGGAATTCGTCTCAGAAACGAAAATATTGCTGTCAAAATAAGGAAAAGAAAGGGCGGCAAGAATTTCTCCGTTCCTTGGGTCGAAAGCCAAACCGACACCGGAGTCGCGGCCAAGAGAGTCAAGATGAGCAAGCATGCGTTGGAAGAAAAAATTCTGAAATTCAGAATCAATGGTAAGAGTTAAAGCTTCGCCCGGAACAGGATTATTGACTTTCTTTTTTTCAATCACATCGCCTTTCGCGTCGCGGTAATCAATGATAGTTCCTTTTTGTCCGGCGAGTTTTTCATCATAAAAAAGTTCCAAACCGATTTTTCCGATTTCGTCGCCGAAATCAAGATAGCTGTTTTTTTGAAGCTCTTCCAAATTGGCTTCGCCGGTATAACCCAAGACATGGCCGAAAGCGGAGCCGCTTAAATAATGGCGGCGATAATCATCAACAACAGAAACCGATTCAAGTTTCAAACTTTTGACAGTCAGAGCTTCGTCAAGAGAAATGTTTTTAGCGACGATAAGTTCGGCATTTTTTTCAAGGTCAAGAGAAAAAAGCTTTTCTTTTATTTTGGAAGGCTCAAAACTGCCAATGGATTCGGAAAGCTTGAAAAGAGTTTCTTCCTGAATTTCCTGATTTTTAAAAAAAGGAACAAGATTCAAGACAACGGAAAAGGTTGGTTCGTTTTCAACCAAGGGACTGCCAAAACAGTCAAAGATGAGGCCGCGCGGCGCGGGAGTTTTTATTTCCCGATTAACATTTGCAACAGCTTTTTTTTGATAAAAACCGCCTTGAATAACATTCAGAAAAAAAATCCGCCCAAAAACAATCAGAATCAAAACAAGAAGAAGAGAGGAAACCAGATTAAAAACGTTTCGGCCAATCGGCTTTTCCATGGAACCAAAACGGCGATGACCGACGGTGTCAGCCACAATTTCATCAAAAGCGAAAGATTTTTCTTTTCTTTTAAACATAATTTTCAGAAAAAAACTTTTTAAGGAAAAAGAAGAAAAACCAGCCAATAATAAAATTCAGAACCGCTTCCAGAGCCACAATAAGAGGAGCGGAGAGCAAAAAAGAAGGGTTAATAAAAGAGTAAAAAATAAAAGTGGAAATGGCAAGAAAAAAAAGAAAACCGAAGGAAGACCCGAAAGAAATAAAATATCCAGAGCAATAAACAAGAAAGAGAAAAAGAGAGAAAGAAAAAAGCTCGCGAGAAAAAGACGGGAGCCAAGCCAAAGCCAGAAGAGAAAAGAAAGAAAGAAAAAAGAATTCAAGAAAACTTCTTTTTAAAGAAAGAAAAGAAATAAGAAAAATAAGAATGAGATTAGGCTTAGCGCCAAGGAAACCAAAAAGATTAAGATTCATCAAAAAAGCGGAAAGGAGAAGAAGCAGGAGAAAAAAAAGGTCAAGAAAAAAAGTTTTCATAAAATTATTTTTTAATGACGGTTACTTGCCGCAAGTCATTGAGATTGTAAGGAATTTCAACCAAGACCTCAAAGAAAGGGCTGCTTTCATCGCTTTTAATGCGGCCGACTTGGCCGATAACAAACTCGGAAGAGATAAGTTTCGGGTCGGCCGAAACGATAAGAGCGCCAACCTCTATTTTTTCTTTTTTGCTCAAAAGGACAACCTTTGGTTCGGAACCGGCCTGAAAAAGGCCGCGAGCAAGGTTTTGGCCGACATAAACCGGGAATTCCCAGTCCGGGTCAAAAACAGTTTTAAAAACAGAGTAATGAGCCAAAGATTCAGAGATTTTACCAAGAAGAGTTTTTTCAAAAACAACAAGGTCATCGGAAGAGATTCCGTCATCTTTTCCCAAATTCAAAGTAAGAGAACTTTTGTCACTAAAAGGATAGCCGACAAAAACAGTCGCCAACTTTCCCTGGAGAGCAGTTTTAGAAGAAATAGAATCAGCTAAATCTTTTTTTAAACCATCGAGTTCCAAACGAAGAGAAAGGTTTTCTTGTTCAAGGGAAAATATCTTCTCATTTTCTTTTTCACCGAAAAGAGCGACTTTCAGTTTAAAAAAAAATTGTTGCCGGCAACCATGCTGATAAAAACAACAAAAGCGAAGATGATAACAAAAGTTTTAAAAATTTTTCCTTTTTTTTCCATTTTTTTAAAGAGTGATATCTTTGGGGCGAAGAGGATTATCCAAAATATAACTTAATTTTTCATAGTTTTCAACAACAGAACCAATGCCGCGAATGGCGCAAGTCAGAGGCTCATCAACAACATAAGTCGAGATGCTGGTTTCTTTTTCTATCAATTCTCCCATACCGCGAAGAAGAGCGCTGCCGCCGGAAAGATAAATCCCCTGCTTTAACATATCGCCGACAAGCTCAGGCGGAGCCGATTCGATTATTTCGCGAACGGATTCAACGATGATTTTAATCGGCTTTAAGATGGCAGAACGAGCATGAGTGCCGCGGACAATCACTTCGCGCGGCAAGCCGGAAGAAATATCGCGGCCGCGAACATTCATTTCCAGTTTTTCCCCGCCGGCGATAACGCCGGCGATATTTATTTTAATGTCTTCAGCGGTAGCTTCGCCGATAATAAGCTTAAATTCGTCTTTGACAAATTTAGAAATTTCCTGATTGAGTTCATCGCCGGCAATTTTGAGACTTCTTGATATAACAATTCCACCCATAGAAATAATGGCGATTTCAGTCAGGCCGCCACCGATATCGACGATAAGGTTGGAAGTCGGGTCTTCAATAGGAAGATTGGCGCCAAGAGCGGCGGCAATAGGCTCTTCGATGAGATGGGCATGACCGCCGCCCGCGCCGATAACGGCATCCTCCACGGATTTTCTCTCAACTTCAGTCAAGTTGCTTGGAATACCGATAACAACTTTTTGAAAATTAAGGAGATTGGAATTATTAACCTTGCGCAAAAGAATTTTAAGCATTTCTTGAGTCATTTCAAAATCGGAAATAACGCCGCTTTTTAAGGGATGAATCACATCAATATGGAGAGGAGTGCGGCCAAGCATTTTTTTGGCTTCTTCGCCAACCGAAAGAATCTGCCCGGATTTGGAGTTGACGGCGGCGATACAAGGTTCGTTTACAACAATTCCCCTGCCTTTCGCATAAACCAAGACATTCGAAGTGCCAAGGTCAATGCCGATATCTTTGCCAAAAAATTTAAAAGGATTAAACAAGAAAGTTAAAAGTTAAAAGTTTATAAAGTTGAAAAAATGGCTAATCCCGATTAAAAATAAATTTTTAACGGGACAAGTTAAGAATTTCTAATTAATGATTTAATAAAGAACCCTGGATTCTCGCATTCGCGAGAATGACAAAAGTTATCTAAACAGAGCAGGCCCTACAGGAATAGCCGTAAGCGAATTTCATAGGGCAAGCAAATTATAGTCCACGAGGGAATAAAAGTTCAAATATAAAGGGAAAAAAGAGAAAAAAGGAAAGATGTCAAACGGAAGCTTCTAAAAGAGAGGTGACCTCTTTAATACTTAGAAGCTCGGTTTTATCCTCCCCTCTTTTTTTAACTTCAATTTTGTCTCCAGTTTTGGCGCTAACAACCAAACGATAAGGAAGGCCGATAAGGTCGGCATCGGCAAATTTTTCACCGGCTGTGAGGTCGCGATTATCAAAAAGAACCTCCAAACCGGAAGATTTTAATTCTTCATAAATAGAAACAGCGTCAGTTTCACCTAAAGAAAGAAGATGGGCCGGAAAAGGAGCGACGGATGCCGGCCAGATAATTCCTTTTTCGTCATGGTGAGTTTCAACAATCGTTCCCATAAGGCGACCAAGTCCGATGCCGTAGCAACCCATCAAAATTTCTTTTTCTTCTCCGTCTTCACCTTTCACCGATAAATCAAAAGCGCCGGAGAATTTATTTTTAAGCTTAAAAATATTTCCCACTTCAACAGCTTTTTCTTCGCGAAAACGAGAGTCACCACACTCTGGACAAGCGGGAGTTTCTTCTTTTATTTCTTTATTGACGGCAATGCCGCATTTCTCGCAAATATAGATGGTGTCTTCGCCCGCTTCAGATACGGTTTGAAATTCGTGAGAATATTTGGAAAAAGAACCGCCGGAAGCGAAAGTTAAAAAAGTTAAATCGCCAAGCCCGACTTTTTCAAAAATGTTTTTGTAAGCGGAGACGGCGCGTTCATAAAAGGAATCAAGGTCGGATTCCGAAAGGTGAAAAGAATAAAGGTCTTTCATCATGAATTCGCGAGTTCGCAGAATTCCCGATTTGGAACGAAGCTCCATGCGAAATTTATTTTGAAATTGGAAAACCGATTTCGGCAGGTCGCGATAAGAATCAAGGAGCTTTTTAGCGAGAGGCGTGACGATTTCTTCGTGAGTCGGATTAAGAGCAAATTCGCGTCCGGAAGAATCGGTTACTTTATAAAGGTCATCCATAGAATTCCAGCGTTCTGTCTTCTCCCAATTTTCTTTCGGAGCGAGAGTCGGCATAAAGATTTCCGAAGCGCCAAGATTTTCCATTTCGCAACGGATGATGTTTTCAATTTTTTTCAGCGTTTTCAAACCGAGAGGAAGAACGGTATAGATGCCGGACATCAATTTGTCGATAAAGCCGGCGCGAATCAGAAGCTTGGCGTTAACGCTAACTTCATCGCTCGGCGCCTCTCTTAAAGTTTTAGAGAATAATTCTGTTTGAAGCATAATAGCTATAATATACTAACTTTTTTAAAGGCAGGCAAACATCAGTTAAATATTAGAACAAATTGCTGACGTCGCGAATAGAGACAAGAATCATAAGAAGAATCAAAAGAGAAAAGCCGATGGCGTTAGACAAAATTTCAAATTTAGCCGGAAGAGGAGAACCTTTTATTTTTTCTATCAGAAGAAAAAGAAGGCGGCCGCCATCAAGCGCGGGAAAAGGAAGAATATTCAAAACGGCAAGATTCAAGGAAATCATACCGACCAAGTGAACGACATAAAGAAAACCGCTTTCCGCAACCACCGAGGCAATGCTGAAAATTCCCACCGGACCGACAACGTTAAAACCGCCACCCGTGAAAAGATTTTTAAGAAGCGAGAAGAAAGAAGAAATGATGTAGGCAATGGAGGAGGCGGTGAATTTGGCGCTTTCTTTAAAACTGCCAAAAAAAGAAGATTTGGGAATGCCGGAATCAACCAAGGAAGCGCCGATGCGGCCTTCGGAAGGAGCGGCATTCGCGCGGGAGAAAACGGAAAGATTAAGAAGCTCTTCCCCTCTTTGCACTTTCAGAGAAACGGATTTTCCTTCATTCTCTGCCAAAAAAGAAATAAATTTTTCGGAACTTTCAAAATCAACAATTTTATCGCCTTTTTCAAGACCGGAGGTCTCCGCCGGAGAAGAAGGAGAAACAGCAGCGACAATAACGGAAGACGGAGCGCCAATCATAAAAATAAAAGAAAAAAGAAACCAAGCGGAAATAATATTGAAAAGAACGCCGGCGGAAATAACAAGGGAACGCTTCCAGATTTTTTGCTTGTTGAATTCGCGGCTTTTTTTCGGAAGAGCAGGAGTTTCCGAAACGGTTATTTTTTCTTCCATAATTTCAATTCCCTTTTCCGAAATAGATTCTTTGAAAATGTCTATTTCCATTTTAGCGCCGGCGGAATTATTTTTTTCTTCAGGAATGATTTCCGCGGAAGAATTTTCGGAAGGAAGTTCGCCCGAGATTTTGACGAAGCCGCCGAAAGGAATCCAATTGACGCTATAAATCGTTTCCCCTATTTTCTTGCCGAAAAGGCGGGGCGGAAAACCGAAACCGAATTCCTCAACTTTAATGCCAAAAAACTTGGCAGACAAAAAATGTCCCAACTCGTGGATTAAAATAATAAAGATAAGACCGAGAAAAACGGTTAGAAAAGACATATTAATAAAAAATTAATAAAAAATAAAATTTTAGAAGATTACTCTTTAATTTCGGAAACTTTTTCTTCGAGCAAACTCTCCACTTTTTTATTTCCCTCATCAACGATTTTCTGGGCTCTTTCCTTATAGCGGAATTTTTGGTCTTCAGAAAAAGAATCGGTTTCTTCTTTTTCAACGATTTTTTTATTGACGGTGTCGCGGAGAGAACGGATTTTGATTCTCGCCTCTTCCGCTAATTTACTCGTCGCCTTAATCAAATCTTTTTTGCGCTCTTCGGTAAGCGGAGGAAGATTGATTCTAAGCAAGCTGCCGTCTGAGGAAGGGCTTAGTTCAATAGCTCCTTCAATGGCTTTAGAAACGGCCGAGATAAGCGATTTATCCCAAAGAGAAATGGAAATCTCGCGCGGAGGAGCGATAGAAATGGAGCCAAGCTGTTTTAAAAACATCCTCTCCCCGTAGACTTCAACTTTAATGTCTTCCACCAACTTTACAGTCGGGCGGTTGCCGCGAAGGGAAATAAACTCGGTTTTCAGGTCGCTCGCCACTTTTTCCACATTTATCTCAAATTCTTTAAGAATTTGTTCCATATTTATGATTATAGACGAAAAAAGAGCTCATGTCGAACGAAAATTATTTTATATTATCGAGCAGAGAGAAAAGCTGGAGGCGGCGGTTCAAATTAAATTCGGAGAGGTCGGCGTTTTTTGAGAGGATTTTTTTCAAAACAGAGCTGTTTTTTTTCAAGTCTTTAGAAAGTTCAAAAATAAGAGAATCCAAAAAATCAGAACTGCTTTCGTGATTTTCATTTTTTTTGTCTTCTTCTAAAATTTTTTTCAAAATAGACATTTTAAGAGAGGGAGGGGCGGAAATAAATTTTTCGGCATCTTCTTTTTTTTTCAGAAGAGGCGTTTCTTTTTCCGGAAAAAAAACCAATTGAAAACGGGAAGCGATGGTTTTAAGAAGCGATTCCTTATTTTTAGAGAGAAGAATGATAAGGGAAGAAGAAAAAGGGTCTTCGCTGATTTTTAAAAGAGCGTTCCCCGCTTCTTTAGTGAGGCGTTCGGCGGATTTAATAGCAACAGTTCTTTTTGAGCTTGCGAAAGGTTTTTGCGAGAGAAAATTTTTTATTTCCCGAACTTCATCAATGCCGACAGAATTGCCGTTTTCGCCCAAGAAAAGAAAATCGGAAAGAGGCGGACTGCTTTCCTTTTCTTTATTTTCCAAAATTCTTGCCAAGTGAAGAACAAAACTTTCTTTAAGCGAAGAATCGCCGCCGTAAAAAATATAGCCGTGAGAAAGCTCCCCTTTCCCGATAAGAGAGCGGAAAGCGTCAAGCATTTTTAAAGCGAAGAGTTCGTCCATTAAGTTATCTTTTATTCAGGAGAGTCCTCTTATAAATATCCAAGTGGCTCAAAATAATTCCAGTGCCTTTAGCCACGCAATAAAGCGGCTCTTCCGCTTGATAAGTCGGAACGCCCAAAATTCTTTCGAAAAATTCATCAAGATTACGCAGGAGAGCACCGCCGCCCGAGAGAATAATTCCTTTATCCATAATATCGGCAACGAGCTCCGGCGGAGTGTTGTTAAAAACGCTTTGAACAGCGGAAGCAATGTCGTTTAAAAAATGCCCGAGAGCTTCAGCCATTTCGTTCGAGGTGACGATAAGATCTTTCGGCAAGCCGGAAATAAGGTCAAGGCCGCGAAGATTAAATTCCAATTTGTCTTTCAAGGGAAGAGCCGAGCCGATGGAAATTTTTACGTTTTCCGCCATTTGTTCGCCGATAGACAATGAATGCTTCTTTTTAATGTAGTCAATTATGGATTGGTCAAATTTATTGCCGGCAACGCGGAGAGATTCCCAAGCAACGATGCCGCCCAAAGAAACAACGGCGACTTCGGCGGTGCCGCCGCCGATATTAACAATCATATTACCGCAGTGAGAATTAATAGGAATGCCGGCGCCGAGAGCCGCCAAAATCGGTTCGCGGACAATAAAGACTTCTTTGGCGCCAGCTTCTTTCGCCGCATTCATAACTGCGCGGCGCTCAGTCGGAGTGATGCCAGCCGGAACGGAAATAACAACTTCGGGGCGGATAACGTTAAAACGGCCGACAGCTTTATTGATAAAATAAGAAAGCATCGCTTTCGTAATGTAATAGTCGGCAATGACGCCGTCTTTTAAGGGGCGGTAAGAAATAATGTCTTCGGGAGTGCGGCCAAGCATTTCTTTAGCTTCACGGCCGACAGCCAAAACTTTATTTTCCGGTTTAGTAAGCGCAACGATAGTCGGTTCATTGATAATAAATCCCCGTCCCGGAACGAAGACGATAGTATTAGCAGTGCCAAGGTCGATGCCTATTTTTTTAGTGAACATGATATTAAGTTAAAAGTTCATAAAGTTTGTAAAGTTTGTAAAGTTAAAAGTTCGTAAAGTTGAAAGTTCGTAAAGTTTGCAAGGTTAAAAGTTTAAAGCAAGACAGATTAGAAAATAAAAATCATTAATTAATCAACTCTTTTAATATCGGCGCCGAGAGCTTGCAAACGTTCGTCTATTTTATAATAACCGCGGTCGATTTCCTCGATGCCGTCGATTTCGGAAGTTCCTTCCGCGACGAGAGCGGCAATCACGTGAGCCATGCCGGCGCGAAGGTCTTGGACTTTTAGATAGATTCCTTTTAAAGCGGAGGGGCCGGAAATGACGGCGCTGTGGGAAAAATTTTTTCCCTTGAAACGGCAAGGCAGTTCGCCAAGACAGCGCGTAAACACTTTAATGTCCGCGCCCATTAAATTCAAGTCGCGAGTATAAAGGAAGCGGTCTTCATAAATCGTTTCATGGACAATAGAAACTCCTTTCGCCTGAGTCAAAAGAACCACAAAAGGCTGCTGCCAATCGGTCATAAAGCCGGGATGAGTGTCCGTTTCAATTTCCAAACCTTCCAGTTTTCCGTTCTTGCGAAAAAAAGAAATGCCTTCGTTATTTTTAATTTCATATTCTCCTCCCACCTTGCGGATAGCGTTTAAAAAAGTGAGGAGATGGTCTTGAAGAGCGCCGCGCACAAAAACATTTCCATCAGTTGCAACAGCCAAGCAAGCGAAAGAAACCGCCTCATTTCTGTCAGGAAGAAGAAAATGAGAAGCACCATGAAGACAGGAAACGCCATCGATAAAAATTTTGCGATTAGCGCCAAGTTCAATAATAGCTCCCATTTTTTGAAGCATTTTTATAAGGTCGATAACTTCCGGTTCAATGGCGGCATTTTCAATAACAGTGCGGCCGGACGCCAAGACGGCGGCTAAAATGATATTTTCCGTAGCGCCGACAGAAGGAAAATCAAGAACAATGCGCGCGCCTTTCAAGCCGGTTTTAGCGGAGGCCCGATAGCAGTTTTCCAAAACTTCGATTTCCGCTCCCATCATTTTTAAAGATTCAAGATGAAGATTAACAGGGCGAGGGCCGATTTTGTCTCCACCTAAAATGGGAACTTCCGCAACGCCAGACCTTGAGAGAAGCGGGCCAAGAGCCAGAATAGGAATGCGATTTTTTCTAGAGAGAGAAGAAACGCGGAAATTTTTTATTTCCGGAGTCTCTATTTTTAAAGAATCGGGGGAAAAAGCAATCTTGCTTCCGATTTCGCGGCAAAGTTCGGCGGTTATTTCAATATCGCCAATTTTAGGGAAGTTAAAAAGCTCGCAAGGTTCATTGGTTAATAAAGAAGCGACCATGGCTTTAGAAGCGGCGTTTTTCGCTCCGAGAAGCGAAACCTCGCCAGAAAGCTTGTTTTTTCCACCGATTATGAATTTCATGCTTTGACTAAATGGTTTTTCTTATACTATAGTAATCTCTATGACACGTAAAGCTAGAAGATTATTGTTTTATTTTCTGTTTGCGGCTTTTTTATTAATAGGCACTTTAGTTGTTTTTTATTCCATGGGCTGGAGAGTCGATTTTGACGACTTTACTTTAAAACAGACGGGAGGGATTTTTATTAAATCAAAGCCAAGAGAGATAGGAATAGAAATAGACGGAAAAGCGGTAGAACAGAGAAAGTGGCTGCTCGTATCCGGAACTCTTATAAAAAATCTGCTGCCAAAAACTTACGAAGTAAAAATAAGCAAAGACGGGTTCAGGGATTGGAAAAATGAAATACCGGTTACAGCCAAAACGGTTTCAGAAATAAACGACACCGTTCTCTTACCAAAAGATTTTATTTTTGAGACAGCAGCATCATCAACAAAAAATTTCTGGGTGGAAGAAGGAAAACTCGTAACTCTAAATAAAAAACTAGGATATAAAGAAAACTCATTTTCCGGAAGCAAATTTATCGGATTTTTAGGAAACGATAAAAAAGCGATCACTTACGATGAAAAGCAAAAAGCATATATATTAAATAATTTAGAGAAGAAAACAACTTCAAACTTAAGCCTGATTTTTTCCAATTTGAGGAAAAAAGACAGTGCGATAAAAGACCGTTCGGCGATAGAAAGGGTTATAACAAGAGAAGGAAACGAAGAAGAAGTCGCGGTGATTTCCAAAGAAGCAATCTATTCCATGAATATAGTTAAACCGGAGATTATTCAGCTTGAAAAGAAAACAGGAGGACTGGCGGATATCGGAAGCGAGAGATTTCTGCTTTTAGGCGCGGGAGAAAAAATAACTTTGTTTGATTTAACTTCCAAAGAAAAGGTTTATCAAAAAAGCATCGAAGGAGAAACGGCAAAAAGAGTGGAAATGAACGAGATACAGAATGCCGGGGTTTTAATGGAAAGCGGGAATTTGTTTTACATAAAAGGAACGGAAATAAAGCAGATAGCGGAAGGAGTTTCCGTTTTCGCCTTAAATCAAAAAGATAGAATCGCCTTTATAGACAAAGACAAAAAAATAAAAATATATAATGCCGAAAAAGACAAAACAATCGAGGCGGAAATTCTTAATCCGGAAAATATTCTAAGCCTGAACTTTTTGGAAGACAACCATATTTTAGCCGAGTATTCAGACGCTGTTTATCTTCTTGAAACAGCCAGCGAGAATCTGGAGCTAAAAGATTATTCTTTTTACTTTGAAAGAATAGCCGGATTTTCCGAAGCAATAAACAAATTTTATTTCGACAAAAACAGCAAAGAAATTTATATCTTAGACGGAGAAGGAAACTTGAAAAGATTAGATTATTTTAAGAATTCGCTTTAAAGCCGCGCAAGGCGCTATGAATGAAGCGAGCGGAGAAACCGCCTATCAGGTCAAAAAGGAGGTCGCCAAGCGTATCCTGCAAGCTAATTTGACTCAAAGGCATAACGCCGCGATCGGCAAAGAAATAATCAAGAAAATATTCAAAAAATTCCCAAAGAACGCCAACTAAAGCGACGAAGCCCAAGACGATTATAAAATCAACAAAAAAATTATTTTTTCCAATAAGAAAAGGGAGGTTTTTCCTTGCCCAGAGAAAGAAAACAGCAATAAAAAAACCGCCTAAAAAATGCATAGGAATATCAAGCCAGCTCAAACTCCAATACCAACTCCGCCAAGTGCCGACTATGTGAGTAAAAACAATAACCAAAAAAAGCGTAGAGAGAAATTTTATGTTGTCCATAGGGTTTTAATTATAGCAGAAAATTAATTTTAACTAAAAATCGGCAAGAAGCCGATTTTTAATTTTTATAATCAAATTTAATGTTTTCTCTAAAGTAGGTTTGGATTCTCGCCTGCGCGGGAATGACCCAGAGAAAACTAGCGTTTTATCAAAAAAGATAAGGAAGCTCCGACCAAAGTCGGAGCACAGTGGAGAAAACTAGCGTTTTCTCCACTGTGGAGCGCGGCGGGCTTTTTTCAAACCAAATTTCTTTCTCTCCACCATTCTCGGGTCGCGTTTCAAAAAACCGGCAGCTTTCAAATTTTTTCGAAGTTCCGGGTCCTTTAAAATAAGAGCGCGGGAAAGACCATGGCGAACAGCTTCCGCTTGAGAAGAAGGACCGCCTCCTTTAACCAAAACACTCATTCCCAATTTTCCGAAGAGTCCGGTTAATTTAAGCGGGTCGGAAACAATTTTTTGGAACTTCTTTAAAGGAAAATATTTTTCTAAAGAGCGGCTGTTGACAGAAATATCGGAACCGGAAAAAATTCTGACTCGAGCGACAGAGGTTTTTCGACGGCCAACGCCGGCAAAATATTTTCCGGAAACTTTGGTTTTTTTAACTTCTTTTTCCATAAAATTATTCTTCAATAATCAACTTTTTAATTCTGACATTTCTTAATTTATTATCAGGAAGCATGCCGATAACCGCTTTTCTGATAATTTCAGAGATTCCTTTTTTAGCAACCAAATCTTTAAAGAAAATCTTTCTAATACCGCCTAGAAATCCAGAGTGGCGGAAATAATATTTTTTATCTTCTTTCTTGCCGCTTAGTTCAATCATCTTGGCATTTTTAACAATAACTCGAACATCGCCGGCTTTATTTTTTTCATAACTGGACTGATTTTTTCCCTGCAGAGCAGTCGCCGCTTCAGAAGCAAGACGCCCTAATTTTTTATTTTTTGCATCAATAATGTAATCCATATTAAACAAATTCAATAATGGCAATTTTTCCGCCGTCCCTTTTTCTGAAAGAATCAGTTTTGGTTATACGCAAAAATCCTCCGGCGCGTTTTTGATATTTGGGAGCGATTTCAAAGTAAAGCTTTTCGGCAGAACTTTTATCAAGTTTAGCGAGAAGGCGACGAAAATCAGCAAGAGTCTGTTTTTTAGCGACAGAAACAAGGCGTTCAACAAACGGCCTGATGGATTTGGCGCGCGCTTCAGTGGTTTCGATTTTTCCCTTTTTAATCAAATTGCCAGCCAAGCCTTTAAGAAAGGCCTTACGCTGCCCTTTTTTTCTGCCAAATTTTCTGCCTTCTTTTCCGTGAATCATGATAAAAAATTATTTTTTACTTTTTTTCTTTTTAGTTTCCTTTTTGCCGGATTCTTCCGAATCTTCTTCCGCCGCAGTTTCTTTATCTTTGAAAAAATCGGAAATGACGGCAAAATGGTCTTTTAAAATTTCAGCTGACTTGAACAGCGCCACCGAAGGAAGAATAGTGCCATCAGTGAAAATCTCAAAATTTATTTTGTTGTAGTCAGTGCGGTCGCCGACGCGGATATTGTCGATAGTATAATTAACTTTTATAACCGGAGAGAAGAAAGCGTCGATAGCAATATTGCCGACAGAGAGTTTTTCGTCTTTTCTCGTATCCGCCGGAGAATAACCCAATCCTTTCTCCACTGTCAATTCCATTTCCAGTTCGGCTCCTTTAGCAGAAAGAGTGGCGATATGCTCGTCGGGATTAGCAATTTCAATATCGGAATTGAGTTTAATATCTTTTCCAGTCACTTCTTTTTCTCCTTTTATCTTAAGCTCAAGAATTTGCGGCTCATCGGCATACATCTTGAATTTTAACTTTTTTAAATTAAGAGTGAGTTCAATAACATCCTCAACCACGCCATCAATCGTGGAAAATTCATGATTAACCCCTTTGATTTTTATATAGGTGATGGCAGAGCCGGGAAGAGAAGAAAGAAGAATTCTTCTCAAAGAATTTCCAATAGTTAAGCCATAACCCGGATAAAGTCCGGAAATGGAAAATTCCCCCCTTTTTTCGGATTCGGAAATTTTTTTAATTTCGATAGATTCGCCCAAGTTTAAATAATTCATATGAAAAAATAAAAAATTATAAAAATTATTTTGAATAAAATTCCGTTATTAAATTGACATCGAAAGGAAGTTCGACATCAACCGGAAGAGAGCTTATTTTGCCTCCCAAAATAGAGGGATCGACCACAAGCCAAATAGGAGCATCATATTTTTCAAGCTTCTCTTTCAAATTTTTGAAAATAGTTTTGTCCTTTGAATTTTGGTTTATAGAAACCACATCTTTAACTTTAACCTGAAAATTAGGAAAAGTAACCTTGCGGCCATTGACGGAAATATGCCCGTCTAAAATTATTTTTCTCGCGATTATTCTTGTTTGAGCAAGACCCATGCGGAAAACAACATTATCAAGCCGGCGTTCCAGAACATTAATCAAACATTCTTTAGTGTTAGTTTTGGCTTTAATAGCTTTTTTGAAAATTTCCACCAGCTGGTTTTCGCTCAAACCATAAGATATTTTCATCTTCTGTTTTTCCTTAAGCTGGAGACCAAAGTCGGAAAGCGCTTTTACTCCCCTTTTGCGGTTATTGCCATGCTGCCCCGGTTTATAAGGCTTTTTTACCATAGCTGATTTCGGACTTAAAGACCGCTCAGCTTTCAAGCCTAATCTTTCTCCCAAAGCTCTCTCTTTTTTTTCTTTTGGACCTCTTAATAAAAGCATATTTTTTTAAACTCTTCTTACTTTTTTAGGACGCGGACCGTTGTGCGGAATCGGCGTAACGTCATTAATGGAAAGAATATTGAAACCCTGGTTAACAAACGACCTAATAGTGGAATCACGGCCAGTGCCAATGCCTTTTATAAAAATATCGATATTAACCGGACCAGACTTTTTCAGCTTTTCAGAAAGAGCGGCAACGATTTTAGAAGCGGCAAAAGGAGTGGCTTTTTTAGGCCCATTGAAGCCGAGAGAGCCGGCGGAAGCCCAAGCAATAACCCCGCCTTTTTCATTAGTAACGGTGATAACAGTGTTGTTGTAAGAAGCATTAACGTAAACCCGTCCGTTTTCTATTCTTTTAGAAACAGCTTTACTTTTGGCTTTTTCAACGGCAGATTCCACAACTCCTGCTTCTTTTATAGCTTCTTCTTTTGTTTGGCTGACTATTTTTTTCTTTCCCATGTTAGAAAATTAAAATTTAGAAATATTATCTTAACTCGACTTTGCGTTTTCCGCTACCGGCAGTTTTTCTGACATTGCCGCGAATAGTGCGACTGTTTCTTTTAGTGCTTTGGCCGCGAACCGGAAGATTCCGGCTGTGACGATTGCCGCGATAAGAACGAATATCTTTTAAACGCTGAATGTTTTGCTTGATTATCTGGCGAAGCTCTCCTTCGGTTTTTAAATTATTTTCCAAATAATTCTGAATTTTAGCAACTTCCTCAGAAGAAAGGTCTTTGGCTCTTTTTTCCAAATCAATTTTAATTTCTGAGAGAACTTTAATAGCCAAAGTTCGGCCGACTCCGTAGATGTAAGTGAGAGCTATTTTTACCTTTTTATTATCCGGTATTTCAACTCCTGAAACGCGCATATTTTAAAAAAAATAAATTAACCTTGGCGCTGTTTGTGCCGAGGATTTTTGCAAATAACATAAACTCGCCCTTTTCTTCTTATGGTTTTGCAATTTTTGCATCTTTTTTTAACTGAAGATTGAACTTTCATTATTTTAAAAACAAATTACAGACGCCGAATAATCCTCCCCTTGTCTATGTCGTAAGGGGTTTGTTCAACCAGGATTTTATCTCCGGGAATGATTCTTATCCTATTAATACGAAGCTTCCCAGCAAGATGAACCAACAAATCGCGTCCGTCCTCCGTTTTGGCTCTGAATTTTAAACCAGGCAATGCTTCCTCCACAACCGCCTTAATAACATTTTGATCTTTTTTCATTAACTCTTGAGCGAGGGAATTGTATCACAAAAAAAGCTTTTGTGTCAATGGCTTTAAATAAACGCTTTTATTTTTCAAAAGAGACGTTAATTTTTTCGGAATTTTCCGGAACTTTATCAACCCAGAAAGGCCAAAAAGAAATGCGAGCATTTTCCACACCGACAGTGGAGATTATTTCCGCTTTCAGTTCGGAAGAATTTTTTCCCTTTATGCCATTTTTAAATTCATCAATATTTAAATCCCTTTGAGCCAAGCCGGAAGCGGACGGTAGGAAGGTCATTTTTCCCGTTTCAAAATCAATTTTTACATCTTTTGGATTGAGAGCATATTCGAGAAGATTCACCTTAAACCCAAGGTTTTCAGAGATTTCTTTCACCAAAAATTCTTCCAGCTGTTTTTTGGAAAAAGCCAGAACTTTCTTTTCCACTTCTCCATAGACCGAAAACTCTCCTTTTTCATTTGTTTCTTCTTTTACTTCCGTTTTAACTATTTTAAAACTGTCGGAACCGTCAATGGCTGTAAAATCTTCAGGAATGTTTAAAGAAGAAGCTAAGCTGTCTTTCAGAGTTTGCTCAATTTTAGTAATAGCTTCCTTTTTATCAGCGTCTGTCGGAAAAGCGGCAACGCCAATAAAACCACCTGTGGCCGGTTCTTTTGATTCGCCGTAAAAACTTTCATATTTGGAAGAACCCTGAAATCCGGGAATGGAAAATCTGGAAATCGGACCGATATTATATTCTTCTCCCGCCTTGTCGGCAATTATTTCCGCTTCTATGGAAGAAGGAATAATTTTCCCTTGTTCGATTTTAGCGCCCGGGACTGTTATTTTATTTACCAAGCGAAAAAGTTTTCCATCCGGAGCAAGAAGACGAGTGGAAGCAACCAGAATTTGACTTTGTGAACTATAAGCGTTGTAAATAATAACTTTACCTTTAGCTTTTCTTTCTATTTTTTTACTGCCGGAAGCGGGAAAGTTAAGAGTAATGTTTTTTCTTTCGGTAAAAAGCTCTCCACCAATAACAGATTTTTCAAGGTCAATATCGGAAGAATCGGTTTCGACAGACAAAGAATTTTTGCTTTCAAACGGATATTCTTTAAGAGTGAAAGCGATAGTGGCTTTCGGAGAAACGTTTTCAACCCCAACCCAGATAAGAGCGATCAAAACCAAAGCGCCAATAAAAAAATAAGCTTTCTTTTTGGAAAATTTGCCTGTTTTTCTATTGAAACCTTTTTCGGTAAAATCAACAGTCACATCACTATTTTCTTCCGGAATAGTTTCTTCTTCCAGACGAGCTTCTTCTTTTTTCAGGGAAGAAGGAGCGCTTCCAGCTAAAGAAATTTCAGGAGCGATGATGTCGGACATGCTTTTTCTTCTTCCGGAAAGAAACGGATTTAAAGAAGCAATGCCGGCGGCTTGAGCCAAAGCCAAAACCTCTTCATCAACGGATTCAATAACAAGATTTTTATTGTCGGCATCCGCCTCTCTCTTAATCAAGTGAAAGTTGGAAACTGAGCCGGCAAGTTTGGAAGATTTAGGAAGAACTATTACTAAGTCCTTTTCTTTTTCCCCCAAGATATTTTCCACAACGAAGGCCGGGTCGTCGTTTTTGCCAATAAATATTTTTTTCATGCTTTTTCCAATAAATAAATTATACCAGTTTTTTCAAAAAAATTAAGGGATCAGCCATTTGGCGCGGCGACGGGCCATTTTATTAAGCTGGTCTTCATGGCTAGAGAAATAATATTCCAAGAATCCGGAAATAGAGGAAAAAACCGACTCAATTTCCAATCCGGAAACTTCAGAAGAAACAGAAAAACCCAGTTTTTCGATTATTTTTAAAATATCCGGCTTTTCCAGTCTAGGCTTGTTTTTTTTGTCAAAAATAAAATCAGGAATATTTTTTTCATCCAAAACAAATATCCGGCTTTCTTTCTCAAGCTTTCCTTTAGAATATATTTTTTTGAAAAAAACATCCCACTCTTCAAGAAGAGAATCCTTGACAAATTTTTCAATTTTACCGGAAGAACTTTTTCCGGAAACAAGATTAATTACTTTAAAAGAAGTTTCATTATCAAGATTGAGCTTTTTACCAAGGCAAGAAGAAAGAAAAGAAGAATCCCATTCCAAACAACTTTCTTCTTTTAAAACAGGCAAAGAAATATCTTCCCGGCTGAGATTTTTGTAAAAGCTTTTTAAAATAAGAACAGATTCAGGAAAAAATCTCAATAAGGAAAAAGAGTTTTCAAAATTGAAAGAACGAAGAATCGTTTCGGAATCAATCAGGCCAAGTTCAGAGATAAATTCTATTTTGAATTTTCTTCCGAGAGCTTCTTCAAGAGCTCGATAATAATCGCGATTAACAAAGGTTTCTTCTATTAAAAACTCAACAGTCTTAGCTTTAAAACCGATAGGATTCAAAACTTTGTGGCCATTTACTTTAACGCTCAAATTTCTGATGCCAGAAAGAAGAATATCGGATTCGCCGATACCGAGAAGATTAACCGCCTGCGGACGAAAAAGATTAAGAAATTTCCAAACCGCTTGAGAAATAAGATTTTCGATTTCTCCTTCGTTTATTTCTTCTTTATGATTCATTCTATCCACCCGCACCCAAGCCGGAACAGTGTAAACAAAGGAAGAAGCGCCAACGATGATAATTTTGCTGCCAGAAGGAATATTTGTTTCTTTTAAAAAATTTTTAACCGATTCAATGCTTATTTTTTTTTCCAAGCCCTCACCGGATAAATCCGAGTTTTTAAGAAGACGGCTTGAAGAAGAAATTATATTTATTTTGTTTTCGGAAACTTCGAAAAAAGAACCGCGCAAAAAAGAATTGCCTATTTCAAGACAAAAGAACCTTTCCGTATTTTCTCCGGATAATATTTTTTTAAAATTTAAAGCCATTAGTCGGAATGCCTTTAAATGATTATACAATAAGGAGAAGAGGCCGTAAAATCAAGGGAGAAAAAAGCCCCGCAGAATATTTGCCGAAGCGTTTTTTTCAAGAAAAGAGAAATCAAAAAAAGAAACGAAAATTTTATTCCATAAAGCTTCATGCTCGTGGTAAGAAAAACTTTTTCCGCCGTTTTTTTCGACCAGCGACATAGAATTATCAAGAAGGTCAAAACTTAAAGGAGATTTTTCACCGGCGAAGAACTCCGCCACCCAATCCAAATCATTCCAAAAAGAAAGAGATTTTTTAAGAGCCGGAAAAGAATCGCCGAGAGCGCCAAGTTTCAGATAAGCCTTGGAATACAGCAAGGATTCCGTATTTAAATGAGGAAAGAAAAGACGCCAATCGCGGGGGTCATCTTTTTCAAGATAACGCTGAATGACAAGCCAAGCATTTTTCTCCTTTGGACGATTTTTTAAGACATCGCCTCTTAAAAGAGAAGCGAGATCGGAAGAAAAACCGGATTCATTTTCCCCCAGTTTTTTGATAATGCCGGAATAAAAAGGAACTTCTTCAAGATAATGAAAAAGAAGCCCGACAGTTCTTAGAATTTCGCCCTCAAGATTAGCGGAAAGAGGAAGAAGAAAGATAACTCCAAGCTCCTTCAAATGAGTAAGATTGTGCCTTTTGTGCCCGACAAATTCAGTGGCAGAGCTTTTCCATTTTTCACTCAAGCAAATTATTTTTATTTTTCTCATTTCAAAATCCGAAGGAGAAAGAGAGAGATATTTTTTAAAAAAGACGCCATTTAACCAAGCAGAATCTTCAATAAAACGAAGAGAAGCAAAAAGCTCAAAAAGGTCTTCTTTAGAAAGAGCTTCTTCAATAGTTTTATAACCCAAAAAAGAAAGAACTTTAAGAGGAGGGTTAGAAATTAAAAGCTCTCTGGCTTTCTTTTCTTTTAGAAAAAATCCGGAAGGCAGACCGCGAGTTTCTTTAACAAAATCAGCAACTTTGACGCGGCCAGAGGAAGAATTCAAGTTGGGGTAACCAAGAAGCAAAGAAAGAGAGTCATTCCCCTCTTCAGCTTTCTTAAGCAAAGCCATTTTTACCGAAAGGAAAGAAGAGTCGGGATTGAGATTAAGAAGATTAAGCGCTTCTTCAATCTTTTTTTTATGTTCAAGAGAGATAAGAGCAAAAACACCTTTTTTGCCGGTTTTTTCAGAAAGAAGGCTGTCAATTTCCGCAAGAAAGGACGGGGCAATGCCGAGAAGGCGGGAAATTTTTTCCAAACCAAAAGATTCCATAAGATAAATTATAACATAAAAAAGAGCGCCTGCTTTTTAAACAGACGCTTTAAATCAAAAAAAATCAAATTCATCGCCGCGAAGAAGAAAACTTTTTTGAATAGTCCGAACCGCTCTTTTAAAAGATTGACGGACAGCTTCGGGAGTTATTTTTAGAAGACGAGCCACCTCTTTAAGAGTTCTCGGTTTTCTGTCTATTTCAAGAAATCTAAGCCGGATAACTTCCTTTTGCCTTTCCGTAAGAAGAGAAAGAGCTTTTTTTAAGAAAACGGATTTTTTCTTTCTCATTTCCCGAGAAGAAAGAGAATCTCTCGGAGAAGGAATATTCGAAACAAGATCGGAAAAGAAAGAAAAATAAGAATCATCGTTTTCAAAAACAAGTTTCTGACTTTTAGGTTCTAATTCAAACCTTAAAATTTCTTCAATCTGCCTCAAAATTTTGAAATCAAGGTAAGTCACCAATCGACAGTCTTTAGAAAAATCAAAGCCTTTAATTGCTTCCCAAACGGCGATTTGTCCGGCGCGCATCAAATCGGAAAAAGAAAGCTTTAAAAAGGGATATTTTTTCCTAAATTCCGACATCTTTTTAGTAATCCAGTTTTCTTGGCTCTTAAAAAGGATTTCGAGCGCTTCCGAGTCGCCGTCTTTAGCTTTTGCGATAAGAAGATATTCTTCTTCTTTTTTCAGCCTATTCATAAGAAAAATCTCCTTTTAAAAAAGTTTGGCGTAAAAGAACTGATTTAAAAATAAAAGAAAAAAAGAAAGAAATCAATCAAACTTCGCAGCCTCAACGGCCGTGAAGTTTGATTTTTCGAAAGCCGTTTCTTTCCGTGTTTTTAAGACGCTTATAGAGACCAAACATAGAACGAAAAGAAGAAGGGGTGCGATAAGCCACGTTTTTTTTATTGCCAAGCTTGGAATAGTTTTTGGTTTTCATAAAAAAATTTTAAAGTTTTTTGGAATAAACTTTAAGATTTTTGAAACGAGGAGAATTAAATTCTTTCAAAGAAAGAAGACCAGCTTTCGCGCCTAAAGATTCAACAACGGAAGTGGCGTTAGTCGAACCGAGACGAATGGCAAATTCAATATTTTCTTGGCCGCAAATTCTTTTTTGGCAGTTTTCTTTCGATTTGATAAGGCCGGCGACAAAACCGGAGCCGAAAGCATCGCCCGCGCCGGTGCGGTCTTCTATTTTTTTATTTTTAAAGATGCCAGCACGCCAGAGAGTTTTGCCATCGGAAACCATCACTCCTTTTTGCCCTTCCGTCATAACAGCCAAGCCGCCGATAAGGGCATCAAATTTTTTAAAAATCCCCTTTTCGTTTTTGTAAGGAACTCCGGTTAAGAGACTGGCTTCTTCGCGATTTAAAATAACAACAGCCATTTTTTGAAACAGCGGCTTTAATTTTTTAGAACCGAGAGCGAGAAGATTTTTAGAAGGATTAATGGCAAGCTTGGTTCCCTTTTTTTTCAGTTCTTCGGTTAAAGAAAGAAGAAAAGGAAAAGGAAAATTGCCGGGAGAAAGATAAGCCCAGGCAGGGCGGAAGCCATTTTCAGAAAAAGAGTTTTTGGGAAAATTTGGATTATTAGAACGAGAAACCAAAATGACGCGGCTGCCATTTTTGGAAATAAGAATTAAAGAGCGGTCAGTTCCCTCTTTTTCCATTTTTACCGGAAAAGGAATGACATTTTCTTTTTCCAAATCTTTCAAAACAAACTGACCGAAGAGGTCAGAGCCGATTTTAAAAAAAGACGAAGTTTTGAAGCCGAGGCGAGCAAAAGAAACAGCGGCGTTCGTTGCTCCCCCGCCGGAAAAAATGGCGGAAACGGCGCCGATTTTATCGCCAAGAGAAAAACAAAGCTTGCCTTCTCCTTCCGATTTATCAGGCAAAATTCCGGTCTTAAAAAAAATATCAACGGTGGCTGTGCCAACGGTTAAAATATCTTGATTGCTAAAATTTAAGAAATTCCAGGACATGAAATAAAGTTAAAAGTTAATAAAGTTTTTAAAGTTGAAAGTTTATAAAGTTCATAAAGTTAAAAGTAACAAATTTAAAAAAGTTAAAAGCAGAGAAAAAATTATTTTCTTTTGATGACTTTTTTGACGGCTTTTATGATGGAGCGGCTATCTAAGCCGTATTTTTTGATAAGCTCATCAGGACGGCCGGATTCGCCGAAAGAATCATTGACGCCGACGAACTCCATCGGCACGGGATATTTTTTGGAAAGCAGTTCGGAAACGGCGGAGCCGAGGCCGCCGGAAATTTGATGTTCTTCAACCGTAACGACGGCTTTAGATTTTTTTGCAAGTTCCAAAATAGCCGATTCATCAAACGGTTTTAAAGTGTGAAGATTCAAAACGGAAACCGGAATTTTTTCAGCTTCCAGTTCACGGGCGGCGAGAAGCGCTTCATAAAGAATAGGACCGGCGCCGATAAGCGCAACTTCAGGTTTAGCGCGAAGACCGGACTCCCATAAAAGATAGGAAGAGCCGGGATTAAAAGGAGTTCCATTAGAAGTGATAACGGGAGTAGCGGCGCGAGAGAAGCGAAGATAAACAGGGCCGTGAATTTTAGAAGCAGCAAGAGTCGCGCGTTTAGCTTCCAGAGCGTCACAAGGGATAAAAACGCGAAGATTGGGAAGAACACGGGCAAGAGCAAGATCTTCCAGAGCTTGATGAGAAGCGCCGTCCGGACCAACAGAGAGACCGGCGTGATGTCCGGCGATTTTTACATTGGAATCATTCAAGCAAATAGTGGTTCTTATCTGTTCCCAGTTGCGGCCGGGAGAAAAAACAGCATAAGAAGAGATAAAAGGAATTTTTCCGGAAATGCCGAAACCAGCGGCGACAGCGGCGAGGTTTTGTTCAGCAACGCCAAGCTCAAAAAAACGCTCGGGAAAAAGATTTTTGAAATCGGAAAGACGGGTGGATTCCACAAGGTCAGCAGAAAGAACGACGACATTTTTATTTTCCTCGCCGGCTAAAACAAGACCTTCGCCAAAACCGTCGCGGAGAGCGCGACGCTCCGGATTATTAAAAATGTTTTTATTGAGTTTTAATTTGTCGTTTAACATGAATCAGTTAAAAGTTTATAAAGTTAAAAGCAGAGAAAAAATTATTCTTCTTCAAGGCGGCCGCCAAGCGTGCGAAGTTTCTTTAAAGCAATTCTAGCTTCTTGCTCCGTAGGCGATTTGCCGTGCCAAGTGAAATCGCTTTCCATAAAATCAACGCCCTTCCCCGGAATGGTGTGAGCGATAATCGCGGTCGGACGTTCAAAAATAGCTTTAGCTTCGTTCACAGCATCCACAATCGATTCAAGATTATGGCCGTCGATTTCAAGAACCTGCCAGTTGAAGGATTCATATTTGCGACGGAGAGATTCGAGAGGCATCACGTCTTCCGTAAAACCGCTGATTTGAATATTGTTCCGGTCAATAATGGCAGTGAGATTGTTCAGGCGATATTTTCCGGCAAGCATAATGGCTTCCCAAGTATTGCCACAGTCATGTTCGCCATCGGACATCAAACAAAAAACATGGTTTTTCTTTTTATCAAGCTTTAAAGAAAGAGAAAGACCGATAGCTTCGGAAAGTCCAGAACCAAGAGGGCCGGAGGAAATTTCCACGCCAGAGAGGCGGCCGCGGCGCGGATGGCCTTCGAGGCGAGAATTGAGCTTGCGCAGAGTTCCAAGCTCTTCTAAAGGAAAATAACCAGCGCGAGCGAGCGAGGCATAAAGGATAGGACAGATGTGGCCGTTTGAAAGAAGCAGAAAGTCGCGGGCGGGCCAGGCCGGTTTTTTCGGATTGTGATTCAAAATAAAAAAATAAAGAGCGGAAAAAATATCAGCCATACCGAGAGAGCCGGCAGAGTGGCCGGAACCAGCCATAGCCAGCATTTCAATAACATCCTGTCTTAAGGTGTTAGCCATAAATTCAAGGTGCTTTATTTTTTTTTCCGAAAGTTCAGGCATGAAAGAAAGTTAAAAGTTAATAAAGTTTGTAAAGTTGAAAGTTTATAAAGTTCATAAAGTTAAAAGTAAAAATAACAAATTCCAAATAAATTACAGCATTAAATTACTAATATTAAAAAGATAAACTCATTGTTTATTTTACAACAAATGGAGAAAATTTAGTATGTGAATAAAAAAATCCGACGCAAGGATAAGAAAAAAATATTTTATTCGCGGATGACGCGGAGAATTTCTTCTATAGTAGTCGAGCCAAGTTCAGCTTTTTTAATGCCATCTTCAAACATAGTCGACATCCCCTCTTTTTTAGCTTGCGATTTTAAAGAATCAAGAGAAAAATTGCGGTCGGTAATAAGGTTCCGGATATTTTCGGAAACATTTAGAATTTCGAAAATGCCGATTCTGCCTTTATAGCCGGTGCCGCCGCAAACAGGGCAGCCAGCGCCTTTATAAAGAACTTTAGGAATAACAGGATTTTCAATAGAAGGGTCAATTTCTTTCAACTGACGCTTAATAGAAGATATAACATCCGCGCTCGGCTTAAAAGAAGCAATACAGGAAGAACAGATTTTTCTAACAAGACGCTGAGCAATAATAATATTTAGAACAGCAGAAACCAAAAAGGGAGGGATTTTCATATCAAGAAGACGCGGAATAGCAGTAGTGGCATCGTTTGTATGTAAAGAAGAAAGAAGAAGATGGCCGGTCAAAGCCGCATTAACGGAAATATCAGCGGTTTCCTCATCGCGAATTTCACCAACCAAGATGATGTTCGGATCTTGACGAAGAATAGAACGAAGACCGTTCGCAAAAGTGATACCAGCCTTTGCATTAATTTGAGTTTGATTGACATATTTTATTTCGTATTCAATAGGGTCTTCAACAGTAACAATGTTAACTTCGGGAGTATTCAACATATTCAAAATAGAATAAAGCGTAGTGGTTTTACCGGAGCCAGTCGGACCGCAAACAATAATCATACCAAAAGATTTTTTGATATTTTCTTTAACAATTGGCACCAGACTTCCGGCAATACCAAGTTCTTCCAAAGACATCGGTTTTTGAGTGGAAGGCAAAAGACGTAAAACGGCTTTTTCGCCGTGAAAAGTCGGCATAATGGAAACTCTGATATCAATAACTTCTTTGCCAATCTTATAACGGAAACGACCATCTTGAGGTTTGGAATGCTCATCTAGTTTGAGACTCGCAAGAAGTTTGATTCTCGCCACCATCGGGAGAAGAACATCAACAGGAATTTGAACGATTTCCCGCAAGATACCATCAACGCGAAAACGAATAAGGATGGAAGTTTCGAGAGGTTCAAAATGAATATCGGAAGAGCCGAGAGAAAAAGCGTAAGAAACAACATTATTAACAAGGGCGACAATCGGAACATCGGCAGCAGCTTCTTCCAATCCTTTGGATTTACTACCTAAAGAGGCGCGAATGTTTTCTTCAATAAGCTCTTTAAAATCTTTAGTGAATTTTTGGCTGTAAACGGAGAAAATCTGATTTAAATCTTCAGAGGTGGCGAGAAACGGATTTAAAGAAGTTTTCAACAAACTGGAAAGAAATTCAATCGTCTCAAGATCGCTCGGATTTTCCATAGCCACATCAAAAGAGCCGTCTTCATTTTTTTTGAAAATTACCGCGCGACGAGATCTAGCCACATCTTCCGGTAAAAGACGGACTAGAGACTCATCGAGAGAAGCAATATTAATGTCAGCATGATCAACGCCAAAATATCTGGAGAGAAGAGAAACAAAATATTTAGAAGAAATGATATTTCTCGAAACAAGAATATCAACCACATCTTGGCTAAGACGAACAGCTTCCAAAAGAAGCGCGTCAAATTCTTCAGGAGTAATGAGCTTATCCTGAATTAAAAATTCTTTCAGTTTTTCGGCAGGGATTTGAGACATAAGATTTTAGAAATTAAAAGAAGTAAATTGAAGCAATCTCCAAATTTCCATTCCTTCAAGCCAATTACTAATTATTATAACAAATAAAGCGGATGGCACCCATAAAAAAAGAAAAGGAATTCTGGGAGGTTCTTTCAGCTCAGAGGAGGGACGCAACTTAAAAATCAAAAAGAAAAAAAGAGAAACAAAAAGCTGAGAAAAGAGCAGAAAAATTATAAAAAAGATAAGCCCGGGATAGCCGGAAAGAAGAAGAGAAGAGGCGGCAAGATAGGGTTCTTCATGATAAAACAGCCTCTCTCCTAATTTTTTATTTATTTTTTTCAAAAGAAAAATAATAAGAAAAGAGGAAAGAAGAGAAACAAGAAAAGGAGCAAAAAAACGAGCAAGAGAGAACTCGAAGAGATAGCTCCAATCGTTAAAAGGGGGAAGGAATTTTTCAGTGAGAGGATTATTTTTCCAAGTTTTATACTGGGCAAAGACAAGATAAACTCTCGAAAGAAAAAGAAAAAAAATCGAAAAGAAGAAAAAGAAACGAGACGCTTTGAAAGAAGCGTCTCGTTTAAAGATTTGGACCAAAAATAAAATCAGAAGAACAGAAAGAGAAAAGTAGAAAGAAACCATTTAGTTAAAGATCTAAGCCGGGGTCAGTGCCAAGCTCATAGATAGTGGCCGAACTTCCACCGTCCTTATTATCATAATCTTCGGTTGTGAGATACTTAGTGCTTTCAAAAACAGTATCAAGCTCAAAAGTAGTATTAGTATTATCACAAGCGTAAGAGTAGAAATAAGTGGCGTCATTCGTCGGGTCAATAGGAAGAACAGACAAGGGGGAACCGCCGGGGATATTAGAAAAAACCACCGGGATCCAACCAGTACCATCAATAGTCCTATCCGCATCAGTCGTTGAGAGTCGAGCGGCGGCATGACGACCGCCACAGTTAGCGGTAATATCCGAAGCATTAGTAAAGCATTTATTAGAACAACTTGATATAGCGGCGTCCAAGTCAGGAGAAGAAACATTCGTGACGTAAAGGCTTAAAGCCTCGTTTAAGGTGGAGAGGTCAGAAATTCTAGTAGAATCTCTAGCTTGTTTTAAAAGTTCAGCAGGATTCAAAACCAGAGTAGCAGCGGTGGTTAATACCGCCAGGACACCAATAACAATAAGAAGTTCCATCAAAGTGAAACCTTTGCTGTTTTTAAGAATTGAAGCCATAATAATTTTTTAAAAAATTATATATCCAAACCTGGGTCAGTGCCAAGCTCATAAGTAGTGGCTGAACTTCCTCCGTCTTCCGCATCATAATCCTCGGTTGTGAGATACTTAGTACTTTCAAAGACAGTGTCGAGTTCGAAAGTTTTGTTAGTGTTATCACAGGCGTAAGAGTAAAAATAGGTGGATGTGTTAGTCGGGTCAATAGGAAGAACGGCAAGAGGAGCGCCGCCGGGAATATCGGCAAAATCGACTGGAACCCAACCATTAGCATCAACTTCGCGAGTGGCGTCGATGGTAGTGGTTTTTCCGGTATGCCGGCTATCACAATTAGCAGCCACACCTGTTGTAGCCGTATAACAAAGAGTGGAACAAGAATCTGTGCCACCATCAAGGTCGGGAGCACTGACATTCGTGACGTAAAGGCTTAAAGCCTCGTTTAAGGTGGAGAGGTCAGAAATTCTAGTAGAATCTCTAGCTTGTTTTAAAAGTTCAGCAGGATTCAAAACCAGAGTAGCAGCGGTGGTTAATACCGCCAGGACACCAATAACAATAAGAAGTTCCATCAAAGTGAAACCTTTGCTTTCTTTTATCTTGCTAAATAAATTCTTAAACATAGTAAATGAATAATTTTATGATTTTTGTAAATTGAATTTTAGAAGTTAGATATCTAACCCCGGCTCGGAACCCACTTCATAAGTAGTAGCTGAACTTCCTCCGTCTTCCGCATCATAATCCTCGGTCGTGAGATATTTAGTGCTTTCAAAAACAGTGTCAAGTTCGTAAGTTTTGTTAGTGTTATCACAGGCGTAAGAATAAAAATATGAAGTCGTATTGGAAGGATCGATAGGAAGAACAGCAAGAGGAGCGCCGCCGGGAATGTCAGTGAAATCGACCGGAATCCAGCCATTACCATCCACTTCGCGAGTAGTGTCAACTAAAGAAGCTCCAACATGCCTTCCGCCACAGTTAGCGGCAATGCCAGCAATATGGACAAAACAACTAACAGAACAATCTTGCGCGCCATCCATATCAGGAGAAGAAACATTCGTGACGTAAAGGCTTAAAGCCTCGTTTAAGGTGGAGAGGTCAGAAATTCTAGTAGAATCTCTAGCTTGTTTTAAAAGTTCAGCAGGATTCAAAACCAGAGTAGCAGCGGTGGTTAATACCGCCAGGACACCAATAACAATAAGAAGTTCCATCAAAGTGAAACCTTTGCTTTCTTTTATCTTGCTAAATAAATTCTTAAACATGAGATATTTTATACTTACGACTTTTTTATAAACTAACGTTTTTATTTTCTACTCTTTCTATTTTTCTAAACTTTTTCAAATTATGGATATATTTTTATTTTAAAGCATGGTAAACATAATGTTTATTGTTTTTTTATAAATCAGATATCCAAATCAGGGTCAGTGCCGATTTCGTAAGTGGTGGCGGAATTGCCGCCGTCAGTGCCGTCATAATCCTCGGTTGTGAGATACTTAGTACTTTCAAAGACAGTGTCGAGTTCGAAAGTTTTGTTGGTGTTGTCGCAAGCGTAAGAGTAAAAATAAGTGGCATCATTCGTCGGGTCAATAGGAAGAACAGATAAGGGGGAACCGCCGGGGATATCGGCAAAATCAATCGGAATCCAGCCGGTGCTATCAACTTCGCGAGTGGAATCTTCGGTAGTGGTTTTAGTGGAATGGCGGCCGCCGCAGTTAGCGGTAACACTTGAGGCATTAACATAACAAAGAGTGGAGCAAGAGGTTGTGCCGCCGTCCAAATCCGGGGAATCAACACCGGTAACATAAACGCCGATAGCGTTTTTTAAGCTAGCCAAATCAGAAACGCGGGTAGCGTCTCTTGATTGCCTTAAGATTTCAATCGGATTTAAAACAAGAACAGTAGCAGTGGCAAGAACCGCCAGGACACCAATAACAATAAGAAGTTCAAGCAGAGTAAATCCTTTTTGATTGCTTTTATTCATTTTTTCTTTATTTAATTTCATTGTAGCACAAAGGAAAAAATATCCTATGTTGATAAAAATTTTTCAAAAATTTCCGGCGGGTCGGCCTCCAGTCTTATCTTAGTTCCATCCAAAAGAGGAAACTCCAGAGAAAGAGCGTGAAGATAAAGCGGAATTTCTTTATCAGTTTTTTTACCATAAAGCTTATCGCCTAAAATCGGGTGATTAAGAGAAGCAAGATGAACTCTGATTTGGTGAGTGCGGCCGGTTTTCGGCATAACTTTTAAGACAGAGAAATCCCCGCCATTTTCTACTCTTTTAATGACCTGAAAAAAAGTCAAAGCTGGTTTAGCCAGTTTTTCCGAAAAAACGGAATGTTTAATCGTGCCGGATTTCAAGCCGATCGGCTTATTAATCTCCCCCTTATCCTCTTTTATAAAACCATGGACGACGGCAAGATAAGTTTTTTCTATTTTTCTTTCCTGAAAAAGATTTTTTAAATAAAGAAAAGCGGCCTGATTTTTAGCAAGGAGAAGAATTCCGGAAGTGTCGCGGTCTAAGCGATGGACTATGCCGGGGCGTTCTTTGGGATTATCGCCGACAGAAGAAGCCGAGGGAAATTTTTTAACGAAAAAATCGGCTACAGTTTCTTGAGATGACTTTTTTCCAGAAAGGCCGTGAGTCAAAACGCCGGCCGGCTTATTAACCGCCAGAATGTTTTCGTCTTCAAAAACAGTTTCTATTTCCATAATTACCGAAGAAGAGCGGATTCAAAGCGAGTAAGATTCTTTTTCTTTTCGATAAAAGAATCTTCCGCCAGAGAAATTATTCTTCTTAAAAGATTGGGGAGTTCCAAACCGCTTGCCTTCCATAAATGCTGTTGAAGAGAGCCAGGAATAGTATTGATTTCATTAATAAAGACTCCACCCGAAGAGTCAAGAAGAAAATCCACGCGGGAAACGCCGGAACATTCAAGAAGACCGAAGATTTTTTTGGAAAGGTTTTCTATTTTTTCTCTTGTCGCTTCGCCGACAACGGCGGGGATTTTTACTTTAGTTTTAGCGCCAGCCATAGTGCCTCCTCCTTTTTTTCCTTCGCCGATATATTTTTCTTCAAAGGTGAGAAATTTAGAGTAATGAACCGGCTCTTCAAGAAGAGAGGTTTCTTTTTCTTTGAAACCGATAACGGCGCAATTTATTTCTCTTACTTCTTTTATCCCCTCTTCGGCAATTATTTTTCTGGCATAACGGACAGCCACCTCAATGGCGTCCTCAAGAGTTCTTTCGTCGTCAGCTTTAGTGATGCCGATAGAAGAACCCAGATTAGCCGGTTTGATAAAAATAGGAAAATGAAGCTTTTCCATTATTTTATCTTTTATTTTTTTCTGGTCTTTTTCCCATTCTTCGCGATAAAACCAGAGGTAATCAACAATAGGAAGATTATTGGCGCGACAAATATCTTTAGTGATTACTTTATCCATACCGACAGCGGAACCCAAAACCGAAGGGCCGACAAGAGGGACATTGGCAGTTTCAAAAAACCCCTGAAGCGTGCCGTCTTCGCAGTTATTGCCATGAACCATGGGAAAAGCGATATCAATGATTATTTTTTTGCCGAAAAACCAATTTTTTTTAAGAACAAGTTTTTCCGAAGAAGGATTAAAGAGAACATGGACATTGCTTTTACTTCCTCTTTTTTCTTTAAGTTCGCGGAAAGAAGGAAAGTTTTTGAAAATAATCCATTCACCGCGGGGAGTGATATAAATCGGAACAACTTTATATTCGGATATCAGGTTTTCAAATCCCCTGTTAATAATTTTTGCGGAAACGACAGAAACATCATGTTCCACGCTTTTGCCGCCGAAGAAAAGTCCTATGGTTTTCATTGATAAAATTTTAGCTTTTTATATAAAAACAAGCAAATAAGGGCGTTCCTGTTTGAAATTTGAAAAAAGAAGAGTTTTGCTGTTAAAATAACAGGAGAACAAACAAGAAAGGAGACGAGTTTATGAGAAAAGCGATTGTCGGAAATTTAGTGGGAATAAAAAGTGTTATGGTTTGACTGTTTTATTTAAAGAGCCCTGAAAAGGGTTCTTATTTTTGACAAAAACAAATATTAGAGTAGAGTGTGAGAAGCTTTTTAAAATCAAAAAAAAACGGAATCAAATTTGTCTACTGACAAAAAGGAGAAAAAAAATGAAAAAAACCGGGTGTCTACACACAAATGGAGTAATTTGCGTTATCACAGCTTTGATTTTTCTTGGAAACATTATTTTTAAAATTCTTTCGCCGTCAACGCAAACTGAAATAGGAGAAGAAACATATGACCTGGTAAACAATATAGCAATTATGCTTCTTCTTGGATTTTTCGCGGGCTTGTTTTTTCTTTGGAACATCTCGGCAAAAATTGATTCTTTTTTAACAGCGGTTTTAATGGTTGAAAAAGAAAAGAAAAACGGAGATTAATGATTTCCAGCAATATTCAGGAACGCTTTTGCGTTCCTTTTTTTTATTAAATCTTCGCAAAAACCCCGCTCTAGGCGAGATAAAACTTTAAGATTCCGCGGCCGTAAGGCCGCGGAGTTTCATTTAAAAATCAGAGATAATTGTCCGGCCAGTCGTTTTGAAAAAGAATCACGTCTCCTTCTTTTAAAATACCGAAAAGAGAATTTTGGAGTTCAGGCATAGAATTAAATTCTTTAATATTTTCTGCCGAAAAACCGGATTCAAGAAGCCCTTTTTTAATAAAGCCGGAAGCGGAGGTTTTAATAAGAAGAACAAGGTCGGCGACGCGGCTTAAATCACGCCCGATTCCAAAATGAACGCGTTCCATATCTTTTCCCATTTCCACCAAACCCGGGGTGGCAAAAATTTTTCTTCTGCTTGAAAATCTTTCAAGGGTTGAAACAGCTTCTTTAACACCTTCGGGATTGCCGTTATAGCTGTCGTCAATCACCAAAATATTATTGCCGCGGCGAGAAAGATTCAGGCGATGCGGAGCGGGACGCGCTTCAAAAACTCCCCGCAAAATTTCTTGTTCGGAAAGACCGAAAAATTGACCGATTAAAGCGGAGGCAGAAACAACGCCGATAATATAAGAAGGAAGAAAACCGGTTTTAAAAGGTCCGAGATCTTGGCCGGAACTCGAAAGAATAAATTCCAAACCGGAACCGTCTTCTAAAAATTTCAGGCCGCGGGGATTAAATTTGGAGAGATGATTAGGTTTCGAGGAAAAGAAAAAAACTTTTCTATTGCCAAGATATTTTTCAAAATTAGCCACGATCTTGCTATCGTCGGCATTAAAGAAAACGGAAGCGTTATTTTTAGAAAAACGGACGATTTCAAATTTAGCGGAAATTGTGTTTGCCAAATTGCCAAAACGTTCCAGATGGCTTTCATTAATGCCGGTTAAAACAGCGACATCGGGAGGAGCGAGAAGACAAAGCTCTTTGATGTCCCCTTTTTTGTAGGCGCCCATCTCCACAATAAAGATTTCCGTTTCAGGAGGAAGTTCTTTCAGAATAAATCTCGCAATACCAAGAGGCGTGTTGATATTTTCAGGAGTTTTGGCAACTTTAAATTTTTCAGAAAGAACGGAAAAAATCATTTCTTTCATGGTGGTTTTGCCATAGCTTCCGGTGATGCCGATTATTTTTATTTTAGAGAGGCGAGAAAGTTTCTTTTTGGCGCGAGAGACGATGAATTTTTTTGCCAGAAAATCAAAAGGAGAAAGAAGCCAAGAAGAAATAAGGAGAGGGAGAAAGAAAAAATAAGATAAAAAAACAAAAGAAAGGAATAGAATAAAAATTTTTAAAAATAGAGAAGCGGTTTTAAAAAAAGGAAACCAGAAAATCAAAAGCGGGAGAAAAAAAAGGAGGAGAACAGAAAGAGAAAACAAAAGGACAGCTTTTAAGGTAAAGACTAGTTCCTGTCTTCTTAAATTTTTTGAGGAAAAAAGGCGGGAAAAAGAAAGCTTCAGAAAGCGAAAACGGCTGTAGTTCTCAAGCTGGAAGAGGTAGAGAAAAAAAGTGAAATGATTAAAAAACGATGACATATTCTTATTTTACAAAATTAAAGAGGATTTTCGAAAATTCTTCAGGCTGGTCGAGAAAGTTGAAATGGCCGGCGTCTTTAATGATTTCCAAACGGGAATTTTTAATTTTTCGACGGAAAGTTTCAGCCATATAAAGCGGGGTAGTTTTGTCTTCTTCTCCCCAAACAAGGAGCGTTTCAGCTTTTATTTTCGGAAGAAGCGGTTCTAAATTTTCTTTAATGACATTCAAGAAAACATTCTTTAAGGCGGGAGTGGCAAGATAATCGTCGGAACCGAGAAGTTTATAGATTTTCGGACGGAAGGATTTTAAAAACGGAAGTTTAAAAAAAGGCTTGAAAATTTTAGCCATAATTTTGAGAAAAGTTTTTTTATTTTTCGGCGGAAGGCCGGCGCTGCCGACTAAAACAAGTTTATCAATAAATTCCGGAAAAAGAGAGGAGAATTTTAAAGTAATGCGTCCGCCGAAAGAATGGCCAATCAGGCAAACTTTTTTCAAGTTTTCCTTTTTAATAAAATCTTTAATGAGAACAGCGTATTTTTCCAAATCAAAATTTTCCGGAGGATTTTCAGAGGAGCCGAAGCCAGGAAGGTCCAGAGCAAAAGGCCTAAATCCCCTTTTTTCCGCTTGTTCCATAATTTTAAACCAAGCGGCGCCTTGTGAGCGCCAGCCGTGCAAAAAGACAAGCGGATAGCCGGAATTTTTGGAAAAAAGAAAATTTATAACAATATCTTCCAAAACAAGCTTTTTCTGTTCGATCATTATTTTAATAATAAAGGAAAAAGGGGCAGAAAAAAAGAAGGAGAAAAGTAAATTGATGTTCCGATAAAATCGGAGCATTTTTTAGCTCTGGCTAAAAAATGTGGACCGTACCGGATTTGAACCGGTGACCTCCACATTGCAAATGTGGCGCTCTACCAACTAAGCTAACGGCCCGAAGTTATTACAGAAAGATAATAACAGATTTAGGATTTTAGACAAGAAAAAGGAAAGCGGTTTTCGCTTAGAGCGAAAACCGCTTGATTAAAAATTCAGGTTATTTTGGATCTCGGAATTGAAAAATCCGGGAGAAAACTCCCAGAAAAACTTAAGGATGAGGGAGTTTCGTCATATCCTTCAGGAACTCCCCCAGCCTTTTTACTGGAGATAGAAGAAATAACAGGATTCCATTTTTCCAAAAGTTCAGGAATATTAAGGATCGCCGAAAGAAGTTTTTGCAGAAAAGTGAGATTAGAAAAACCGTTTTCTCCATAAATTATATTTTGAAGTAAGGAAAAATCGGTTTTATTAAGAAGAATTCTTAGATCAGAAGTAACAACAACATCACATTTAGATGCTGCAGCCTTATCTCTGACAGAATTCTCACTTATCCCAAGAAGCAGGTGAAATTTCCCGCTTTTTTTACAAACAGCCAGAAATAATTCTTTTGATTCCGTCATTTTTTTAATTCCTTTCCGTTATTCAGACATTTAAAAAACTGTGTAATTTATAACACAGTTTTAGCGATAAAACAATAAAAAGGTGCGTCCTGGGGGACTCGAACCTCCGACCTCTTGCGTGTCATGCAAGCGCTCTAACCAGCTGAGCTAAGGACGCATTTTATTATCCTCTTAATCCGCCAGTTGGCGGAGGAGCACAATTTTTTAGCTTTAGTAATAAATCTTTTGAAGCTCCGATATAATCGGAGCCCCGATAAAATCGGGGTGGGTGTGGGAGGGATCGGACCTCCGGCCTCTGTCTTATCAGGACAGCGTTCTACCACTGAACTACACACCCCTTTTGAATAGCCAAGGAAAATTATTATCAGTTATAACCTTATTGATAATATCTTTCCTTTTGTATTTTTTCAATTTATATTCAAAACCTCTCGCTTGTCTTAACGATTCACACTCAAGAAAAGATTCTAAAACAAGAGGCCTGATATTCTTTGTTGACAGCACTCTTCCGGAAATATGGTCTTTAAATCTTCTTTCAATATTGTCAGTGCTTCCTATATAAAATCTTTTATTTTTTAAACTTCTTAATATATAAACACCGCTTTTCTTCATAAATTGAAAGCGTTCTACTCCGATCTCTTCCGATAAATCGGAATCATCGGAGTCCGACTTAGGGTCGGACCACTGAACTACACACCCTTAAAAACAACTAAAATATCATAAACCAACAACCCGGGAATTATTTCAAAACTTCTTCCGCGCCGTTCAAATTGAATTGAGAAGAAGTGGAAGCGGACTTGATGTTTAAATTGAAAGCCGAGTTAAAACTGTCCACCAGAAAACTGATACTACTAACCAAATACCAAAGAACAATGATTAACATTAAAACGCCAAGAAGGAGGAAAGTCAATTCTCGTTTGTCTTTAAAAATAGCGAGGAGATTATTTTTTAATTCTTCTTTATTCATAATTATTCAAGACGATAAATGATTTTGCCGCGAGCAAAAAGGCGAAGCTTGTCTTTTTCTCCCAAGATTGTATTGACGTCAAAATTATCAAACTGAACGAGAAAACGGCTCTTCTCCACCTTTTTCAGAAATCTGATAATGTTTGTGAAAGAGCCGTCAACGGAAACAGAAACGCCAGCTTTGCCAAGAAGCCCATTTTTTTCTTCAGTTTCTCCGGTAAAAGAAGAAGAAACTTCAACATTGGTGTCTTTGGCAATGGAAGCAAAATCTTCTTGAAGCTTCAGGAGGTCGTCTTTAGAAGCAAGTTTTTCTTTAAGCTTAATTTCAAGAGGAGCGGCTTTTTCGGATTCTTTTTTCAGAAGAAAATGATTCTCTAGAATGTTGGCTTTACCTTGAATTTCTTGATTAACTCTTTTTATTTTTTCAATGGTTGCGGTAATGCTTTCCTTAATGTAGCTATTTAAAAAAAGCATAATAAAAATACCGAGAAGAGAAAGAGCGGCTCCCAAGCCGAAAAGAAGCTTAAAGTTTTTTAAGATTTTTTTGAAATCCATAGTCTCCCGTTTATTTTAACATTTTGAGAAAAAAGAAAAAACAGCTTGTGGTACAATTTCAAGAATGGAGGAAGCGGCATTTTACAACGCAATCAATATCGTCTTAGACGGACAATACAAAAAAATCGCCAGACTGAAAGAAAAATACGGAAGCTTTGAAAAAGCGTATTTTTCAGGAGAAGGAGAAATAGAAAAAGCGGAAGTGGAAAAAGAGTGGGAGAAATTAAAGGCAGCGGGAATAAAATTGATTTTAGCGGAGGCGGAAGAATATCCGAAAGCCTTGAAAGAAATTCCCTGGCCGCCGATGGGAATTTATTTTAAAGGAAAGCTGCCGGAAAAAAATGAAAGGATAATAGCGATGGTCGGGACAAGAAAAGCGACTTTCGAGGGAAAAAGATTCGCCAAGGAAACGGCGGAGAAGCTGGCAAAAATCGGAATCGGAATAATCAGCGGGCTGGCTTTCGGCATAGACACGGAAAGCCACGAAGGAACCTTGAGAAGCGGAGGAAAAACTTACGCGGTTTTAGCCAACGGACTTTCTTCAATATATCCGAAGCAAAATGAAAATTTGGCAAAGAAAATTTTGGAAGCGGGGGGCGGATTAATTTCAGAGTATCCGATGGACGCCACGCCCTATAAAGACAGATTCATTGAAAGAAACCGAATCGTGAGCGGAATAGCAGAAGGAGTTTTGATTATAGAAGCGCCGGAGAGGTCAGGGTCGCTTGCAACGGCAAGATTCGCCATTGAACAGAATAAAGACGTTTATGTGGCGCCGGGGCCGTTTTATCATGCCAATTACAAAGGTTCGGCAAAACTTCTTCGGGAAGGAGCAAGAATAGTGACGACAGCCGAAGATTTGTTGGAAGACCTCGGAATAACAGAAGAGGAGGAAAAAGAAGAAGCGGCGGAAAAAAATATATTTTCAGAAAAACAAAGAACGATTTTTGAAGCTTTAAAAATGGAAGCCCGGCCGTGTTCAATTGACAAAATAATTCAAATAAGTAAGATTAACCCCCAAGAGTTAAACCAGGAATTAGCGGAAATGACGCTTATCGGTATAATAAAGGAAGAAGGCGGACTTTACCGCTTATAAAAAACAAACCAGATGGCCAAATTAGTAATTGTGGAATCGCCGACCAAGGCAAACACTATCGGAAAATTTTTAGGAAAAGATTATATTGTGGATTCTTCTTTCGGGCATGTTCGGGATTTGCCGAAAAGCAAACTCGGCATAGACACAGAAAAAAATTTCGAGCCACAATACGTGATTCCAACCAAGGCGCGCAAGCAAGTAAATAAACTAAAGAAAGAGGCGGCAAAAGCGGAAGAAGTGATTCTCGCGACTGACGAGGACCGCGAGGGAGAAGCAATCGCCTATCATTTGGTGGAAGTTTTAGATTTACAAAAAAAAGAAAGCGAAGGAAAAGTGAAAAGAATCGCATTTCACGAGATAACGGAAGAAGCGATAGCGGAAGCTTTGGAAAATCCGAGAGAAATAAATTATCACTTGGTAAACGCGCAACAGGCGAGAAGGATTTTAGACCGACTGGTCGGATATAAGCTCTCCCCTTTCTTATGGAAAAAAGTGATGAGAGGGCTTTCCGCCGGCAGAGTGCAATCGGTGGCGGTGAGACTAATCGCCGAGAGAGAAAAAGAAATAAGAGGATTCAAACCGGAAGAATATTATACCATCTCCGGGCTTTTCACTTTTTCCGGACGAGAACCGGTTCTTTTCAATCTTTATAAAATAGAAGGAGAAGCGATTGAAAAGCCGGGCATAAAAGGAAAAGAAAAAGCGGAGGAAATCATAGCGGATTTAAAAGAAGCCAAACATAAAGTTCTTAAGATAACAAAGAAGGAGGTGAAGAGAAATCCCCTGCCGCCGTTTATCACAAGCACGCTGCAGCAGGAAGGCGCGAGACGATTGGGATTTTCTTCCAAAAAAACCATGATGCTGGCGCAAAGACTTTACGAAAACGGACTCATCACTTATATGAGAACCGATTCGGTGAATATTTCCAAAGAAGCGCTCGCGGCAGCGGAAAAATTAATAAAAGAAAAATACGGAGAAAAATACAGCTTGTCAAAACCGAGAAGATTCACGGGGAAATCAAAATTGGCGCAAGAAGCGCACGAAGTGATAAGGCCGGCAAAGCCGAAGATATTGCCGGAAGATTTAAGCGCGGAAAAAGACGAAAAAAGACTTTATGATTTAATCTGGAAGAGATTTATTTCCAGCCAAATGCCGCAAGCCGTGATGTCGGCGACCGCAATAGAAATGGCATCAGAAAATGGGAAGAAAAAATACGCTTTCAGAGCGAACGGAAACATAATGATTTTTGACGGATTTTTGAAAGTCTGGCCGGCCAGCGTGAAAGAAGAAATTTTGCCGGAAATAAAAGAAAAAGAATCGCCGGAAAAAGCGGAAATAAAAGAAGAACAGCACTTTACCGAACCGCCGGCGAGATTCAACGAAGCAAGCTTAATAAAAACCATGGAAGAAAACGGCATTGGCCGGCCATCCACTTACGCTTCCATAATCTCCGTGATTCAAACAAGAAATTACGTGAAAAAGAACGAGCAGAAAAGGTTTGAGCCGACGGAAATCGGAGAGAAAGTGAATGACCTTTTAATGGAGCATTTCCCAAAAATAGTCGATATCGGATTTACAGCCGACATCGAAGAAGAGTTAGACGAAGTGGCTTTAGGAGTTTCCAAATGGCAGGAAATTATCAGAGAATTTTATGAGCCGTTTAATAAAAGATTGGAAGAAAAATACAAGGAAGTAGAAAAGAAAGACATTATGCCGGAAGAAAAAACGGATGAGAAATGCGAAAAATGCGGGAAAGCGATGGTAATAAAAATGGGAAGATTCGGAAAGTTTATGGCTTGTTCCGGATTTCCGGAATGCAAGAACACCAAAAAAGTGGAAGGAGGCGGAGCGATTGTTGGAAGATTCGAGCCGCAAAAAACAGGACTTCCCTGCCCCGACTGCAAAGTGGGAGAAATAGTTTCAAGGAGAGTTTCTAAAGGAAGAGCGCGCGGGAAGATTTTCTGGGGATGTTCAAGGTATCCGGAGTGTAAATACGCCAGTTGGGAAAATCCGGCGAAAAAAGATAAAGAAAATTCCGACGCTCAATAAAACTCCATGGCCTTACGGCCGTAGAATCTTAAAGTTTCACCCTGTCTGTGGCGGGGTTTTATTAAACCTTCATTTTTGCCATTTTATGAAAAACTGATAGATTAAAGGAAATGATAAAGGAGCTTATAAAAGAAAAACCGGATGGAATAATAGCGAAAGCTTACGCTTTTGCCGAGAAAAAACATAACGGACAAAAAAGAAAAACAGGAGAGCCGTATTTTAACCATCCTATAGCAACCGCCACGCAATTATTTAAATGGGGACTAGACGAGGAAACAATAGCGGCAGGATTATTGCACGATGTTTTGGAAGACACAAAAACAACAATAGAAGAAATGGAGAAAGAATTCGGCGAAAAGATAACAGCGATAGTGGCGGGAGTTTCCAAAATCGGAAAAGTAAAATACCGAGGCAAGGAAGCGCAGGCGGAACTTCTCCGCAAAATGATGCTGTCTTTATCAGACGATGTCCGGACGGTTTTTGTGAAATTAGCCGACCGATTGCATAATATGAAAACTTTAGGAGCGCTGCCTCTCCAAAAACAAAAAAGAATCGCTTTAGAAACCGCAGAAATTTACGCGCCACTCGCCTATCGCCTCGGCATGAGAGAGCTTTCAGGAGAACTGGAAGATTTGGCTTTTCCTTTTATCGACCCGAGAAATCACGAAATGATTCTGAGGCTGGTAGAAAAGCATTACGGAAGAAGAGAAAGGTATCTTTTAAAAGTTAAACCGATAATAGAGGAAGCGCTTTTGAAAGGAGGAATAAACGAACATGAGATAAGTTTTCGGGCGAAAAAATATTACAGCCTTTTCAAAAAGCTGAAGAAATACGATATGGAGATAGAAAATATTTACGACTTGGTGGCTTTTCGAATAATCGCGCCGACTCTCGAAAAATGCTACACAACTCTTGGGATAATTCATTCTCTGTGGCCGCCAGTGCCAGGAAGAATAAAAGATTATATCGCCAATCCAAAACCGAACGGATATAGGAGTTTGCACACTACGGTTTTTTGCTTGGACGGAAAAATAACAGAGTTTCAGATAAGGACAAAAGAAATGCACGAGGAAGCGGAAAACGGAATAGCCGCCCACTGGATTTATAAAAGAGCCGGAGAATTCAACAAAATAAAATATAAGAATTTAAGCCAGCTTTCCAAAGAAACGGAATGGTTAAAAAAAACAAAAAAGCAAAAAACGGATTTTAAAAGCGCGGAAGTATTCATCAACGCGCTGAAAGTTGATTTCTTTAAAGACAGAATCTACGCCATCACACCGAAGGGAGAAGTGATTGACCTGCCAGCCAAAGCGACGCCGGTTGATTTCGCTTATAAAGTGCACAGTTTACTCGGGCACGAAACTGTCGGAGCAAGAATAAACGGCAAGATAGCGCCTTTAAGTTTTAAGCTTAATTCCGGAGACATAGTGGAAATTTTAAGACAAAGAGGAAAAAAGCCATCAAAAGATTGGCTGGGATTTGTGGCGACAGAAAGCGCCAAAGACCATATAAAAAATTACTTGAATAAGAAAGAAAAAAGATTAAAAGAAAATTAGAGACTTTCCCCGTCTTTAGAAACACGATTAATGATGCTTTTCAGTTCTTCGGCAGAACTGAAGGAGATGGTGATTTTTCCGGTTTCGCCGTTTTTATCAACTTTTACTTTAGTGCCGAGAAGCTCGGAAAGAGTTTCTTCCAGATATTTTATTTCCGGGTCGATACTAGCGAAGCGGTTAATGGCGTTTAGGCGAGTGTTGGTGGAAACAATGCGATTTTTTAGTTCACGGACGCTAAGATTGTTTTTAAGCAAATCTTCAAAAATCTTCTGTTGGTTATCAAGGTTGGAAACAGAAAGAAGAAGGCGGGCCTGACTCTCCCCTATTTTTCCTTCTTCGACAGCCTGCTGAATATAAGAAGGAAGGGAAAGAAGACGCATAGAGTTAGCGACCACTTCGCGGCTTTTGCCGAGGCGAGAAGCGATTTCACGCTGAGTCATGCCGTATTCGTCTTGAAGCTTGGCGAAGGCGCGGGCCGATTCAATCGGATTCAAATCTTCGCGCTGGAGGTTTTCAATAATAGCCAGTTCCAGTTTTTCTTTTTTAGGAGTGGAGTTTTTAACGATAACCGGCACGCGTTCCAGACCGGCCAGTTTAGAAGCCATCAAGCGGCGTTCGCCGGCGATAAGCTCGTATTCCACTTCGGCGCCAGTCGGCGTGTCTTTGATATTTTTTGTGACGACTAAAGGCTGAAGAACGCCGAATTCACGAATGGAAGAAGCAAGTTCTTTTAAGGCCTCTTCGTCAAAAAAGCGGCGGGGCTGATAAGGATTAGGTTTGATTTTTTCAACTTCGATATGAAAAATATGACCGACAGCTTCCGGTTCTTTTCCTTCCCGAGAAAAATCAGCGGCGGGAGCGGAAGAGAGAATTTCTTTAGGTTCCGCAACAGACAGATTTCCGAGCGGCGCGGGAGAGGCCGGCAAAGAAACCGGTTCAGCTGGAAGAAAGGTCGGCGTTTCTTTTTTCGGTTCTTCAAAATTGGCGTTCGGATTATCGCCTAAAGAAAAATTCACGGGAGAATTATTTTCTTCTTTTTTGCTGTTGTCGGGTATCAAAGACCCAAGTCCAAGTCCTTGCATAATTAAAATTTGATATTAAAATTTCCAAAATCTTTTTGAATGTCGGGGAGAGCGCGTTCCTGGTCGATGACTTCTTTCGCAAGGCGCTTATAAGCAAGAGCGCCGGGAGAGTCGGGGTGATAGAGAATAACGGGTTTGCCAAAACTCGGAGCTTCCGCAAGAGAGACGGAACGGGGAATTTCCGTTTCAAAAACATGATGGCGGAAATGACGGCGAATTTCTTTAGCGACCTCGCGTGCCAAGCGTTCTCTTTTATCAAACATAGTAATGAGAGCGCCGGAAATTTTTATGGGGTGACTCATATTATTTTGGATAAGGTAAATAGTTTCAAGAAGCTGGCTCAAACCTTCCAAACTGTAATATTCGGCTTGAACGGGTATAAGAACTTCGTCGGAAGCCACCATGCCGTTTACCGTTAATAAACTCAAGCTCGGAGGAAGGTCAACTAAAATATAATCGTAGCGATGGCGGAAATTGTTAAGAAATTTTCTTAAATAGTATTCCCTTTCCGGAACATTAACGAGTTCAACCAAAGCTCCGGCCAAATGATTGTTGGCGGGAATGTAGTGAAGATTGATAACGGGAGAGCCGCGAAGAATTTTTTCCGGAGAAACGAGGCCGGCAATACCGTGATAAATGCTTTCTTCGCTTAAGTTGTGGCGATGGCCCAAACCGGAAGAAGCATTGCCTTGCGGGTCAAAATCAACAAGCAAAACTCTCCGGCCAAGCGCGGCAAGATACGCTCCTAAATTGACGGAAGTGGTAGTTTTTCCCGTTCCCCCTTTTTGATTTATAACAGAGATGACGCGAGCCATAGATGTAAAAATATCAAATCACAAAAAACAAATTACAAATAAAGACGGATTTTGATTTTTTCGGATTTATTATCTATTATATCAAGAGCTAAGCTTTAAATAAAGAAGGAAGCCCGAGTGGCGGAACCCCGACCTTAAAAAGTCGGGGCGAGATTGCTAAAGTCATAGCAATAGACATAAAGCAAAGCAATTTAAAAATTTCAAAAATATGCCCGAGTGGCGGAACTGGTATACGCGCACGACTCAAAATCGTGTCTCGTAAGAGGTGTGGGTTCGACTCCCACCTCGGGCACCGAAATTAGTTTATTAGTTTAAAAGTTAAATATTCAATGGAAAAAGAAATTTTTAAACAAATAAAGAAGAAATATGGAAATTATGCAAGTTTTGCAATTTGGGGAAAAGATTTAAATAATGTAAATATTATTGAGAAAAATGTAGAGATTCTTCACGGAAAGATTGTTTTTGTTGGTCTTAACATTTCAAAGTCAATAAATAAATTCCAAAATTTTCATTTTAAACATAAAGGTGGAAGGGATAACTGGTTAAAGGAATTATTAAATGATTCCTTTATTTTTAAAGGAGCTTATATGACAGATATAATAAAAAACAATATTTCTTCTAGACAAAATAAATTAAAGATGAGTGATAAAGAGAAAGAGAAAAATCTTGAATTATTTGAAAAAGAATTAATAGCTTTAAATACAAAACCGGAATTGATTGCTTTCGGAAATAAAACTTATAAATTATTAGATAAAATTCCTGAAAAATTATACAAGGATAGATATAAAGTTTCTCACTATGCCAGTTGGATAAAGAAAAATGATTTTTTTAGAGAAGTAAAAAAGGTGGAAAATAAAATTTTAAGTAAAAATAAATAGTTGACAAAAATTGAGAAAAGAATAGAATTAAAAAATTAACCTTTTGGTTAAAAGAAAGAACTTTTAAAAGCGTTAGGAGAGTATTATGGGAAGTTTGTTTTCTTCAAATGGGAATGGTTTTGCTCCGGGAAAAGCAGGTGTTTGTTCAGGTTGTGTAAGAAAAGATGAACGAAAAAGGTGCAAAGCCGGAGTAACAAGTTTACCGATTATCGGAGGAAAGTGTTTCTGCGGACGGAAACAAATAGCGGCTAATAGGATTTTACCGCCTCAAAAAGAGGGAAAATTTCTTCAACAAAAAAATATTTAGCACAAAATAAAATACCCTCGCTTAGTTTAAGCGGGGGTTTTCTTTTTCTTTAAAAAAGAGGGGCTTAAGCAAAAATGGAATAAAGGAAGCGATAATAGCGCCGAAGATGACATCAGTCGGCCAATGAGCGCCAACAATGATTCTGGAGATTCCAACAAGAAAAGAGAGGGCTATAAAAATCGAACCCCATTTTTTATTAAAAATCCAAACGCAAAAAGCGAGGGTAAAAAGAAAGGTGGCGTGGCCGGAAGGAAAAGAAAATCCGGAGCCGCGGATAACCGGTTCAAAATCAAGATAGTCGGCCGGACGCTCGCGGCGAAAAGCATAATTAAGAATTTCAAAAATAACGCCGCGCGAGACAAAAAGAGAAGCGAGAGACAGAGCAAAAAAATAAAATTTATGGCGCCAATCTTTCATTCTCCAGCCCAAGAAAATGGCGGCAAAAACCAAAATAAAAATAACGTATTTCGCGAAAAAAACAGAAAGAGCGTCGATAACCCAATTTTTTTCAGCCAAACTTCGAAAAATTTGGAAAAAATAAAGGTCAAAAGCCATAATGAATTTTAAGAATGCTTGGTACCGGTTCTTTTAGTGGTGTAAGGAAGGAGAGCCATAAAACGAGCTCTTTTGACAGCTTCCGAGAGAGCTCGCTCATGTTTGGCGCAAGTGCCGGTGTGTCCCGGATTTATTATTTTACACTGCGAAGAAACAAACCTTTTGATAAGGTCGATATCTTTAAAATCGATTTGTTTAAGATTTTGCGAACAAAAGAAACACTGTTTCATAATATTTAAAATAATTTTTAAAAAGGAAGGTCCTCGTCTTTTATCCCATCGGCTTCTATTTCAATAGTGGGAATTTCTTCTTTCGGCTTTATTTCGTCGTTATTATTCTGGAAAGAAGGTTTTTTGCTTTGAGAAAATGAACCGCCGGATACGCCCGCGGGACGCGGACCAAGCTGAAGCCTTTCCGAAATAATTTCGGTGGTTTTTCTGTTTTGCCCTTCTTTATCCTGCCAAGTTCTTGTTTGAAGACGGCCTTCAATCATCACCATGCTGCCTTTAGTCAGAAACTGACCGGCAACTTCGGCTTGCCTGCCCCAAACAACCACATTATGAAATTCAGTTTCTTCTTTTTTTTGGCCGGCTTTATCGGTCCAAACGCGATTAGTAGCCACGGAAAAAGAACTGACGGATTGGCCGGAAGGAGTGGTTCTAATAACAGGGTCAGCAGTCAAACGGCCAATGATAAAGACTTTATTGAGGTTCATAAGATTAAGTTAATAGATAAAGATAGTTTTGTAAAGTTTTTAAATTAGCCTAAGATTTCTTCCAGCTTTTTTTCCAAAGCTTCATTACTCAATGAAGAAACTTTTTCCGAAATTATCTCCGGTTCTTTTTCTTCTTTTTCCGGAGAAATTTCCGGTTTGATTCTTTTTTCTTCCGGAGCTTTTTCGCTTCTCTCTTTGTTCTCAATTTTGGCAAACGGCAAAACTATGAGAAAACGGAGAATTTCGCTCTTAAGATTAAGTTCTTTTGAAATGTTTAAAACATCGGCCGGAGCCACGGAAAAAATAAAGAAACCGAAGAAGGCTTCGCTATATTTTTTCACTTTGTAAGCCAAAGGTATTTTTTTAAGGATATTATCTTTTTTTTCTATCTCCGAACCATAGCGTTCCAAAACGGCAAAAATATCGGCAAGAGATTCTTCGCTTTTCAAGAGAAAAGATATTTCGTATTTTTTCTTAGTTATTTCTTCCATAGTAAAAACGGTAAAAGAATATCAGATAAACAAGGGAAAGTCAATTATGATTTTTCCTCTTCGCCTTTTCCCCTATCCTCATCGTCAAAACTTTCCACAAAACCTTCTTTGGTGTGATGTTTAAAGCCGGTGCCGACAGGAATCAAGCGGCCGATAATGACATTTTCCTTAAGTCCGCGGAGATGGTCAACTTTACCGCAAGTGGAAGCGGAAACGAGAACCCGCGCGGTTTCCTGGAAAGAAGCGGCGGAAAGGAAGCTTTCCGAAGAAAGAGAAACTTTAGTGATGCCTAAGATAAGCTGCTGGGATTTAGCCGGTTCTTTGCCTTCTTTTTTCATCTCGCGATTAACTTCAAGAAAACGAGAGCGGTCGGCAATATCGCCGAAAAGGAATTCCGTGTCGCCCGGTTCGGTTATTTTTACGCGAGAGAGCATCTGCCTGATAATTATTTCAATATGCTTGTTATTTATCGGCGCACCTTCAGAAGCATAAATCTTTTGAATTTCTTTAATGATGTATTTTTGGACTTCTTCTTCGCCGCGATATTTCATCAGTTCTTTCAAATCCAAGTGGCCGCTCGAAAGCTGAGTTCCTTTTTCCACCACATCGCCGACTTTAAAGAAAATATCGGAAGTTTTATGAATGGAATATTCCACCACTTTCGGCTTTTTACCGGAGATTTTGAAATAAATAGTTTTGAGCGAGCCGCTTTCTTTTATTTCCTCGATAACACCATCGGCTTCGGCGAGAATGCCTTTAGTCTTCGGAATCCTGGCTTCAAAAAGTTCTTCCACCCGAGGCAAACCATGCGTGATGTCAGCGCCAGCGGTTCCTCCAATGTGGAAGGTTCGAAGAGTAAGCTGAGTGCCAGGTTCGCCGATTGATTGAGCGGCAACAACACCGACCGCTTCGCCAATTTCGATTTCTTTATTAAGAGCAAGGTCAAGCCCGTAGCATTTAGAACAGACGCCAAAAAGAGATTTGCAAGTTAAAGGAGAGCGGACAATAACAGACTTTACGGATTCATCTTGCTGAATTTCTTCCGCAATTTCACGCGTGATAATTTCTCCGGCTTTAACCAAAGTTTTATGTCCGGATTTAACATCAAGAAGAGCGGCGCGGGAGAAAATTCTGGAAGAAAACGACTGACCAAAACTATCGCCGCCATCTTCTCTTAAAATAGTAACGCCTTCTTTTCCCTTGCAATCTTTTTCCCGAACTATTATTTCTTGAGCAACATCAACCAAGCGACGAGTCAGGTATCCGGCTTGAGCGGTTTTCAAAGCGGTGTCAGTTAAACCTTTTCTCGAACCGTGAGTGGAAATAAAATATTCAAGCACGCCAAAGCCTTCTTTAAAGGAAGATTTAATCGGAAGCTCAATAACTTCGTTTTTTGGATTCTGCACGAGACCCTTCATACCAATCATCTGCACCGGCTGAGTCCAAGAACCGCGGGAACCGGAATCGATAATGCTGTAGATAGGATTATTTTCCTTAAAAGATTTCGGAACAACTTCGGCAATTTCAACGCGAACTTTATTCCAAACGGAAATAACCCGGTTTCTTTTTTCAGAACGAGTAAGAATTCCTTCCAAATACTGGCTTTCAATTTTTTGAATTTCTTTTTCGGCTCTTGCCATAATTTCTTTCTTTTCCAGAGGAATAATGAGGTCCGCCATAGCCCAAGTGATTCCGGAAACAGTGGCGTATTTAAAACCAAGAGTTTTAACCTTATCAAGAGTGTCGGAAGCTATTTCAAATCCGTATTGGTCGATGATTTTATCAATAATTTTAGTAAGGTCTTTCTTTTTCATCACTTTATTAACATAAGGAAAGTCCGGCGGAAGAATGCTGTTGAAAATAACGCGGCCGCAAGAAGTTTCTTCGGCCTTAGAAGAGCCGATTTTAACCAAAGAATTTATATCGACAAGGTCATTTTCAAGAGCGATTAAAGCTTCATCATTGGAAGAAAAGATTTTTCCGGCGCCTTTTCCATTCGCTACGGTTTTTGTTAGATAGTAGCATCCCAAAATAATATCCTGAGTAGGAGTAGCAACCGGGTCGCCGTTAGCCGGTTTTAAGAGATTGCCGGAGGAAAGAAGCTTGGTTCTCGCTTCTTCTTGAGCTTCGTCGGAAAGAGGCAAATGGACTGCCATTTGGTCGCCGTCAAAGTCAGCGTTAAAAGCGGAACAAACCATCGGAGGAATTTGAATAGCAAAGTCTTCCGTCAAAAGCGGACGAAAAGCCTGAACGCTCAAGCGGTGCAAAGTCGGAGCGCGGTTCAAAAGAACTTTTCTATCAGCGATAACTTCTTCCAAAATAGCCCAAACTTCCGGAGGAGCCTGTTCAATCAAGCGATTGGCGTTTCTGATATTGTGAGCCAAACCGCGGCCTATAATTTGAGAAATAACAAAAGGCTTGAAAAGTTCAAGAGCCATTTTTTTCGGAAGACCGCATTCGTTTAAGCGAAGTTTCGGACCAACGACAATAACGGAACGTCCGGAATAATCGACGCGTTTGCCGAGAAGATTCTGGCGGAATCTTCCTTGTTTTCCTTTCAACATATCGGAGAGGGAACGCAAGGGACGGCGACTGGAAGACATTTGCTGATTGCTGCCGACGCGAGCGGAATTGTCAATTAAAGCATCAATGGCTTCTTGAAGCATTCTTTTTTCATTAACAACAATAACGTCCGGAGCTTTCAGGTCGATGAGTTTTTTCAAGCGATTATTGCGATTGATAACGCGGCGATAAAGGTCATTCAAGTCGCTTGTAGCATAACGTCCGCCGTCCAACGGAACCATCGGGCGAAGGTCCGGAGGAAGAACCGGAAGAACGGAAATAATCATCCATTCCGGACGAATTTTATTTCTTTCCATAGACAAAAGAAGTTTCTGCCTCTTTAAGAGACGAACTTTTTTAGTGGCGTCTTTAACATAAGCAAGCTCTTCTTCCGTTTTTTTGATCTCTTTTTTGAGATCCATATTTTTCAGAATTTTTTTCAAAGCTTCAGCGCCATGACCGGCTTCAAAAACATCGCCGAATTTTCGAGAAAGATTGAAATAATCCAACTCGGAAAGAATGTGACCGATAGACAAAGATTCAAGAGAATCTTTGGTTTTTTCAGCGGCATCTTCCAAAGCTTTCAAATCTTCTTTGGAAGATTCATCCTTTTTTCTAGAAACAAGTTCCTTGCTTAATTCGCCGAGAGCGCGTTTTTTATTTTCTTCATTAACGTTAGTGACTATAAAAGAAGCGTAATAAACAACTCTCTCAAGCTTTTGAGAAGAAACATTCAAAACCAAGCCGAGTTTGGAGGGAACATTCTTGAAAAACCAAATATGGCAAACCGGACAAGCGAGTTCGATATGGCCCATGCGTTCGCGGCGGACAATAGAGCGGGTAACTTCCACGCCGCATTTGTCGCAAACTATGCCTTTGTAGCGGATACGCTTATATTTTCCGCAGTAGCATTCGTAATCTTTGGCCGGACCGAAAATTCTTTCAGAAAAAAGCCCGTCCTTTTCAGGCCTTTGAGTGCGATAATTGATAGTTTCCGGCTTGATAACTTCTCCGTAAGACCATTTCAAAATATCTTCGGGGGAAGCGACGGTTATTTTTAAAGCATCAAATTGCATAATTTTTGGCTTTTTAATGATTAATTATTTTCTACGGTTTTATTTTTTTGAATCAGCTCGATATTAAAACCGAGAGATTTTAACTCGCTTAAAAGCACATTAAAGGAAGCGGGAATATTGGGGCTTTTTATTTTTTCACCCCGAATAATCGATTCAAAAGTGGCGGAGCGTCCCATAATGTCGTCTGATTTTATCGTAATCATTTCCTGGAGAGTGTGCGCGGCGCCATAACCTTCAAGAGCCCAGACTTCCATTTCTCCAAAACGCTGACCGCCGAATTGCGCTTTTCCGCCGAGAGGCTGCTGGGTAATCAGAGAATAAGGGCCGATGGAACGGGAGTGAATCTTATCTTCAACCAAGTGGTTGAGTTTCAGCATATAGATGTAGCCGACAGTGACCCGGTTTTTTATTTTATCGCCGGTGCGACCGTCAAAAATTTCTATTTTTCCGTCTTCCGGAAGGCCGGCTAATTTCAATTCATTTTTTATTTCCTCTTCGGAAGCGCCGGAAAGAGGAGGCGTGATGGCGCGATAGCCGAGAGCGTGGGCGGCCCAGCCAAGATGGGTTTCAAGAACCTGTCCAAGATTCATACGAGAAACAACGCCAAGAGGATTTAAGACAATATCAACCGGAGTGCCATCTGCAAGATAAGGCATATCTTCCACCGCGCGGATTTGAGAAATAACTCCTTTATTGCCATGGCGGCCGGCCAATTTATCTCCCACTTTTACTTTTCTGACTTGAGCGACATCAACTTGAATTTTTTTAATCACACCCGGTTCAAGATTGTCGCCATGTTCGCGGGAAAATATTTTGATACCGACAACGCGCCCGCGTTTGCCGTGCGGAAGAGACAAAGAGCTGTCTTTAACGTCTTTGGCTTTCTCGCCGAAAATAGCGCGAAGCAAACGTTCTTCAGAAGTAAGGTCGGCTTCCCCTTTCGGAGAAATTTTTCCAACCAGAATATCGCCGGAGTTAACCTCAGAACCGACTCTGATTATTCCCTCTTCGTCAAGATTTCTTAATTTATCTTCGGAAACATTAGGAATGTCAGGAGAGGTTTCTTCAGGGCCAAGTTTGGTGTCGCGAACATCGCAATAAAAATTTTCAATATGAACGGAAGAAAAAACATCGCGTTCGGCGGCGCGTTCCGAAAGAACGATAGCGTCTTCAAAATTAGCGCCTTCAAAAGAAAGAAAAGCGACAAGGAGATTTTGGCCCAAAGCCAAAATGCCGTTTTCAGTGGAAGGACCATCGGCCAAAACTTCGCCTTTTTTCACTTTCTGCCCTTTTTTAACAAGAGGATGCTGAGAAATGGAACCGAACTGATTGGAACGTTTGAACTTAATAAGCTCATATTCTTTCACTTCATCTTTGTATTTAACCTTGATGCTGTTTCCGTCAACGGCGGCGATTTCTCCCGCTCCTTCCGCAATAATCAAATAACCGGAATCTCTGGCCGCTTTTTCTTCCATACCGGTTGAAACAAACGGAGCTTCCGGACGAAGAGGGATGACGGCCTGGCGCTGCATATTGGAACCCATGAGAGCGCGGTTGGCATCGTCATGCTTTAAAAATGGAATAAGAGAAGTGGCAACGCTTAAAAATTGATGGGGAGAAACATCGATAAAATCTATTTCTTCAGCCGAACAGGTGCCCGGGTCTCCTTTAATTCTCGCTTCCACGATTTCATCGATAATTTTTCCGGCCGGAGTAAGATTGATGTCCGAGGGAGCAATTTTATATTTTTCTTCTTCAAAAGCGTCAAGCCAAACTATTTCTTCCGTCACTTTTCCGTTTTTAACGCGAAAATAAGGAGTTTCAAGAAAACCCAAATTATTAAGGCGAGAAAAGTTTGCCAAATGATTGACAAGACCAATGTTGGAACCTTCCGGAGTTTGAATCGGACAGATTCGGCCATAATAAGAACTATGAACATCTCTGACTTCAAAACCGGCGCGCTCTCTGACAAGTCCGCCCGGACCCATGGAAGAAAGACGGCGTTTATGCTCAATTTCAGAAAGCGGGTTAATCTGGTCCATAAATTGAGAGAGCTGGGAAGAGGAGAAAAATTCTTTAACGATGGCCATTAAAATGCGCGGGTTGATAAGCTGAGCGGAGGTGATGTCGGTTTCAATAAAAGTGGACATGCGGTCTTGAATAACGCGGCGAAGCCTGGCAAAACCGATGCGAAGGCGAGCTTCCAGAAGTTCGCCGACAGGACGAATGCGGCGATTGCCAAGATGGTCAATGTCGTCAGCTTCTTGTTCTTGAAAATTATTAAGGCGAATGACTTCTTTAAGAATGGCAACGAGGTCATCAAGGTCGAGCAAGCGATTATCTTTTTTAACATCCAAGTCAAGACGCTGATTGATTTTAAACCGACCCACCTCGGAGAGGTCATAGCGGTCATTTCTCCTGAACATGGAGTCAATGAGATTCTTGGCGTTTTCGGCAGTAGCCAAATCGCCCGGCCGGACTCTTTTATAAATTTCGAGATAAGAAGAAGAAACATTTTTAGCAATGTCTTTCGCTAAAGTGTTTTCAATGTATTTTACGGAATTTTGGTCAATGTCCTTGAAAGCTTTCAAAATATCCTCATTTGTTTCAAGACCAAAAATGCGAAGAAGACAGGAAACGGGAGTTTTGCGATTGCGGTCGATTTTAACGCCCAAAGAACCATTCGCTTCCGTTTCAAATTCCAACCAAGCCCCGCGATTGGGAATTATTTTCGCTCCGAAAAGTTTTCGGCCGCGCCAAGAACTGGCAGTAAAGTAAACGCCGCTTGAGCGGACAAGCTGAGAGACGACGATTCTTTCCACGCCATTAATAATGAAAGTGCCGCGATTAGTCATCACCGGCAAATCGCCAAGATAAATTTCCTGCGTTTCTTCTTTTTTTGTCCTTTTATTTATAAGGCGAAGAGTGGCGCGAAGAGCGGCTTCATATGTGGCGTCGCGGTAGCGGGCTTCCGCTTCCGTGTATTTCGGCTCGTCAAAATAATAATCTTCAAAAATAAGGTCAAACTCTTTTCCGGTATAATCGCTGACAGGAGAAATTTCGGAGAATAATTCTTTTAAACCTTTTTTTAAAAACCAATCGTAAGAATTCTTTTGAATCTCATCAAGCTTGGGTTGCTCGATGACATACTGATTATTGGAAGAAAAAACCTTAGTTGATAAATTCGCCATGTTTTTTAAAAAGTTAAGCCGACAAAGAGAAAGGCGCCTTAGACTCGCGCTTTAATTTTAAAAATAAAAAAATTTTAAAAAATAAACACAAAAAATAAAATAATGTTTTTGCTTTGTGTTTGCTAATTTTACAAATATCTCCTTATGTTAGCGATATGTTCTTCCAAAGTTTTGCTGAAAATGGTTTTTTTTGTCTTTGGATCACTTAGATAATACCAGTAAGGCGAGCTTTTCGCCTCCAAAACCGACATTATCGCCTCTTCCCCAGGATTTGAGATGGGAGCAGGCGGCAAGCCCTTGTATTTATAAGTGTTATAAGGAGAGTCGACTTCCTTGTCTTGTTTTGTTAAAGGATAACAGCTTTTCAAACCAGAGTCAACTTCGGCTTCAGTTTTCGCCAAGTTGTTAATCGAGTAAGCGTGGCTTTTAACATAGCATAAGGAAGCATCGATTTGCAAGGGCATGCCGGTTTCCAGTCTTTTTAAAAGAATTCCGGCCACTATTTTTCTTTCTTCAAAGCGAGGCACTTCTCTTTCAATCAAGGAAGCCAGAATAAGATTGCGGTCATAATTGGCGGAATCTTTTGAAAGAAGCGGGTCGGCTTTTTTATAAAAATTTTCCAAAATCTTTTCAACAACAACGACAGCGCTGGAATCTTTAAAAAAACGGTAAGTGTCCGGAAAAAGACGCCCTTCAAGAGGACGTCCTAAAGCAAGAAGACTTTCGCCATTTTTAAAAATTCCCAAATCTTTCAAGTTGTCGTCTATTTCACGAACAGTCTGACCTTCATAAATAACCACTGTTATTTCTCTCGGTTCTTTTTTATTTCTAAGTAAAAAAAATTCAAAAATAAAAAAAACGCCGAGAACGATTAGAGCGGCTGTAAAAACCGGTTTTCCAAGCTGTTTAAGAACGTAAAGCAATTGAATTTATTATAGCCACCATAATAAAACTCGTCAATAAGTTGGAACCTCCGTAGCTTACAAAAGGAAAAGGCAGACCAATAACAGGAGTGAGGCCGAGAGCGGAACCGGCATTTAAGATAAAATGAATGCTGAAAATTATAACCGCACCAAGACAGACAAACCGGTCAAAATTGTCGGAAGCAAAATAAACGCTGATGCCGATTATTTCATAAATAAGAAAAGCGAAAGATAAAATAAGAAGAAGACCGCCAAGAAGTCCCCACTCTTCAATAGCGCCCGCAAGAATAAAATCCGTTTGGGCTTCCGGCAAAAATCCGAGCTGAATTTGAGTCCCCTGTCCAAAACCTTTGCCAAAAAAACCGCCAGAGCCGATGGCAATTTTTGATTGAATAACATTATAGTTTATGCCAAGCGGGTCCCGCTCCGGATAAAAAACTCCGGCGATTCTTTCTTTTTGATAAGGAGCTAAAAAATAAGACCAAGCCAGGATAAAGCCAGCAATCAAAATAAAAGAACCGACGAGAAGATGCTTAAAACGAAGCCCGCTAATTAAGAGAAAACCAAGCCACATACCGAAAAGAACAATAGTGGAGCCAAGGTCCGGCTGTTTTAAAATAAGAAGCGCGGGAAGAAAAAAAATAAAAAAAGGAATCAGAATATTTTTCAAATGAGCGAGACCGGTATAGCGTTTAGCAAAAAAATAAGCGAAAAGAAGAAGAAGAGAAATTTTTACAAGTTCCGCCGGTTGAAAATTAAATAAGCCGAAATGAATCCAGCCCTTAATGCCTCTTATCGGAGAAGAAAAAAGGGCGGCGACAAGAAGCGCGAGAGAAAAAAAATAAAAAAAGACCAAAAGTTCCCGATTTTTTATAATTCCCCGCAAATCAAAAAACCAGAAGAAAACAACAATCAAAGTTCCGAGAATCACCCAAAATAACTGAGACCAAAATAAGGAAAAATTGATGCTTGAAATCACAAGCAAACCTAAGAAAGAAAGAAAATAAACAGGAAAAAGAAGCTTAAAAGAAGAAGAAAACATAGTTAAAAAGAATCAAAAGGAAAGCCGAAAACTCCAGGACGTTTGGCATAAATAAGGACTTTGGTTTTAGAAAGGTCGGCGTTGATAACGGGATGGCTGACAAAAAAAGTTTTTTCTCCGAAGCTTTGAATATCTTCGATAATGGTTTTAGAAGCGCCAAGAATGTTCCCAACGCCATCGTAAAAAAGAACATTAACCAGAACTTCCGGAAAAGGAACAGTTTCGCTATTTAAAACAGAACCGGAAACATTGATGAATTTCCCTTCGACGGCAATTTTTAAGTCGCGATATTGTATTTTAGGAATTTTAAAAGAATCGCGGGAAGCCCATTCTTCGTTTTTTAAATCAATATTTATTTCAGAAACGGAATCGGGAGAAAGTTCTATCCCCGGTTCAATAATATATTTCGATTCGCCGGCATAAATAAAAGACGCGCCGGTTTTGTCAAAGATATTCTGACCGGAAGAATTTTTGGCGGAGAGATGATAAGAAAGAGAAGAAGCGCCAAAATTATTAAGCGGGTTGGAAATTTCAATTAAAAAAGTGGAAAGGCTGTTTCCGGCCGAGAGGATTTTTTTGCTTGTTATTTTTAATCCGGAGGATTTTTTTATTTCACAGGGAACGCAAGAGCCGCCGCAATCAACTTCGGTTTCATCGGAATTTTTTTTCAAGTCAGAACAAGAGGGAGAGGGTTTAAAATAAAGAAAAATAAGAAAGCCAAATAAAGAAAAAACCGAGAGATAAAAAAGACCGTATAAAAATTGTTTTAAAAACCGATTTTTCATTTCTAATTCATTATATAATCCACCAACTTTTGAAGCAAACAAAAAAGAGCTTTGGTATGCCGGCAAAACCTACTTTCGCCCCGAAGGACTATCATCGGTTCCGCGCCGTTTCACTTCCGAGTTCGGAATGGATCGGGTGTTTCCAGCGCGAGTTAATCACCGGCAAACCAAAACTCTTTTTTGGTTTACTTTGAAAAGCCAAATAAAACGAAGTTTCACGCGGCTTTATTAAAACCGCAGTTGAACTTCACCCCGACCAAAGCCGGGGTTTATCAAATCTTAAAGATTTAATAAAAAAACAAAACATATCTCTTTAATCATCCCACCATTGAGATGATCGGATAGGCCATTAGTACTCCTTGGCTAAACGCGTTGCCGCGCTTACACCTAGAGCCTATCAACGTGATAGTCTTTCACGAGGCCATATATCTAATCTTGGGAGAGGCTTCGCGCTTAGATGCTTTCAGCGCTTATCCCGTCCGAACATAGCTACCCAGCACTTCAGTTGGTACCAAAGCTGGTAGACCAGAGGTTCGTCCAACCCGGTCCTCTCGTACTAGGGTCAGCTTCCCTCAAATATTAACGCCTGCAGCAGATAGAGACCAACCTGTCTCACGCATAAATTTTTTTCATTTATTACTAAATGGATCGGACTATACCATCACCCCGACCAAACTGTCGGGGGACTGACGTATTAGCATTCACTTGAACGCTCTGTTTTTAAAAACAAGTCTCTACGGGGTCAATGCACGTTCTTTTCTTCTTTTGGAATAATTAAGTTCGCGATAGCGATTAATAATTTTAAGAAGATTTTTGAAATCGTTAGCATTTTTAATTGTCTTTTTTCGCCGGATAATTTCAAGCATAAGATTTATTTGTTTCTTTTTTAAAACCGAATAAGGTTTTATCGCCTTTAGAAATTCTTGAATATCTTCGATTTTTCCTATAACACATTCGAGAATTCCATCAGAACGAATACGGAGTTTTCCGCATCCGACAAGAGAACAAATTTCTTCAAAGCTTTTTTGACATTTTTTTGATTGGAAAAAAACAACATAAAGCGCTATCTGAAAACCGTATCGATAAGTTCGATTCGGCTTCGCTTGCGCATAAATGCTGCCATCACCATCAAGAAAACCAGCGATATAGGACTTTTTTATTTTGGATAACGATTTTAACATACACGACTTCCCTCGGTATTATCCTAACATATGACAGGTTGAAAATCATATGAGGACTTCACCGATATGAGTCAGTTTATTCAGTCCACATTACTGTGGCTCCGATATTTTAATCGGAGTTCTGACTTTTAAAGTCAGAAAAAGCCGCCGTTTTTTTTATTACCTCGTGTTCAATTTTGACGGTTTGAACCCAGCTCGCGTACCTTTTTAATTGGCGAACAGCCAAACGCTTGGGACCTTCTCCAGCCCCGCGCTAAGATGAGCCGACATCGAGGTGCCGAACCGCGCCGTCGCTATGGACGCTCGGGCGCGACTAGCCTGTTATCCCCGGGGTAGCTTTTAGCCGTTGTCTCCGACCTTCCTGTAAAGGTTCGTCGGGTCACTAAGTTCTGCTTTCGCATCTGCTCGACTTGTAAGTCTTGCAGTTAAGCCGGCTTATGCCTTTACACATTAGGCTCGATTTCCATCCGAGCCAAGCCGACCTTTAAACTCCTCCGTTACTTTTTAGGAGGATTCCGCCCCAGAAAAACTGCCCGCCAGACACTGTTCCAATAAAGTTTACCTTTCGGACTCTTTATCGGTTAGAACTTAAATCATTAAAGGGTGGTATCTCATTTGCGGCTCCACTCTGACCGAAATCAAAGTTTCAAAGCCTGCCACCTATGCTGCGCAGCAACAATTTAAGGCCAATATCAAGCTACAGTAAAGCTCCCGGGGTCTTTTCGTCCCGCTGCAGGTATCCCGCGTCTTCACGGGAATCGCATTTTCACCGAGCTTCTCGCTGAGACAGTTCTCCAGTCGTTACACCTTTCGTGCGCTCCGGAACTTACCCGGAAAGGAATTGCGCTACCTTAGAACGATTATAGTTATCGCTGACATTGACGAGGGCTTCGGGCAGTCAGCACGCGCTGCGCGCAAGTTATAAAGTTTATAAAGTTGAAAGTTAAAAGTATTTGTTTTTACTTTTTGAACTTTATGAACTTTTTTCTTTATAAACTGCGTGCAACGCATACCGCCACCGTTAACCTTCTCGCATCGGTCAGGTGTCACCCCCTATACATCCACTTGCGTGTTAGCAGGGAGCTGTGTTTTTGGTAAACAGTCGCCAGAGAAACTTTAGCTGCGGGTCCGATAAAATCGGACCAGGCCTTATTGCGAACTTACGGCCGCTTTTTTGCCGAGTTCCTTAGCGAGAAATCACTCGTTCTCCTTGGGCTCCTCGCCCTATCCACCTGTGTCGGTTTCCGGTACGGATACCTATAAATTAACCCTAGAGGCTTTTCTTGGAAGGCTCTTCAGCCAAATCGCCTTAGCCAAAGCTAAAGCTTTCGCCTTATTTTGAAGTTTCCATTAAAGGAAGACGCGCGCATTTGTCGCGAGCCGCTTCTTAAATATAGCAACGCCAAACCATTAAGGCGTTTGACCTTATTTCCTCCGTCCCCCCGTTAGAATTTATAGGCAGGGCTGGAATATTAACCAGCTACCCATCGGCTGCGGCTTTCGCCATCGCCTTAGGACCGCCTAACCCGTGGATGATTGCCAGTGCCACGGAAACCTTGAATTTTCGGAGAGCCGATTTCCCATCGGCTTTGTGGTTACTCATGCCAGCATTCTCTCTTCCATCCGCTCCACGAGCCCTCGCGGGTCTCGCTTCGGCGCAAATGGAATGCTCTCCTACCACCAGCCCCACTTTTGTTCGTGATATCAATATAACTTATCAGCGTTTTAAAAAATATCGCTGTTAATTTTTGAATCAACGTCATAAACAAAAGTGGAGCTGGTCCGCAACGTCGGTAGCTTACTTAGCCCCGCACATTTTCGGCGCGCCTTGCCATTCGTCATAAAGGCGAATCGAATAGTGAGTTGTTACACACTCTTTAAAGGATGGCTACCTCTGAGCCCACCTCCTATCTGTCTATGGCACGACACTACCTCCTTTGCACTTAGTAAGCATTTAGGGACCTTAGTTGGCGGTCTGGGCTGTTTCCCTTTCGAACATGGAGCTTAGCCCCCACATTCTAACTCCCGAGCTATATTGTATGGTATTCGGAGTTTGATTAGTCTGGCGGAGTTTCCCCCTACTCAGACTATCCAGTGCTCTACCCCCACACATAAACGCTCAAGGCTAGCCCTAAAGCTATTTCGGAGAGAACCAGCTATTACCGAGTTCGATTAGCTTTTCACTCCTTACCCCAGTTCATCCGAAGATTTTGAACGGTCTACCGGTTCGGGCTTCCCTCCGATTTTCATCGGAGTTCACCCTGACCAGGGCAAGCTCACCCGGCTTCGGGTCTTATCCGGCTCCTCATACGCGCTATTAACGCTCGCTTTCACTACGCCTTCCTCCCGTAGGAGTTAGACAAAGGAGACAGATAAACTCGCTGGCTCATTCTTCAATAGGCACACGGTTACCCTTACGGGCTTCCGTTCCTTGTAAGCATAAGGTTTCAGATTCTATTTCATCGGCCTCACCGGCCTGCTTTTCACCTTTCCCTCACGGTACTAGTTCGCTATCGGTCGCCAAGGATATTTAGCCTTACGAGACAGTTCTCGCAGATTCCCTCGAAGTGTTCATTTCTCGAGGTACTTAAGGATAAATACGAAAAGTTTGTTTGTTTTCGCCTACGGGGCTTTCACCCTCTTTGGCGCGGCTTTCCAGCACGCTTCCGCTAACAAACAAATTTTTGACTTTTCTCCCAGCCAATAACTCTTCCATAAAAATTTTTAAAGAAGAGTTATTAGCTGAAAATGTACTTACCTTACAACCCTTAATTTTCAGCAAGCTGAAAATTCAGTTTAGGCTCTTCCCCGTTCGCTCGCCGCTACTAAGGGAATCATAGTTATTTTATCTTCCTCCGGGTACTGAGATGTTTCACTTCCCCGGGTGCGCTCTCCGACCGAAGTCAGAGTTGCAAGAGTTTATCTTGCAGGGTTTCCCCATTTGGAAATTCTCGGATCATAGGTTGCTACACACCTTCCCGAGACGTTTCGCCGCTACGCCGCGTCCTTCATCGCTCCTTGGTGCCAAGGCATCCACCTTACGCTCTTAATTCCGACCATCTCAATAATGAGATAGTTTTTGAACCCATTCCTATAAAATAGGCGAGGGTTCTTGATTAGAGAATGCTTTGCTTTTTATTTTACCTTCGCGCTCTTTTGGCGCGAAAGAATACCTGTTATTTTACTTAGCTTTTCAGTTGTAAACGTTCCGTCGAGGCATTCGTTAAACTTCCTTTTCTTTCAGCCTGGAATCTTTTTTAAAAAGAGCCCAGGCCGAGAGAAAAAGCGGATTCAATTTTACTAAACTTTTTGCCTAAAAGCAAGGAGGGAAAAATAGAGATAAAAAAACCGCGTTTTACGCGGCTACAACAACCAAACACAGGACTTTTTTAGCCGCTTGTTTTTTGTTCTTTTTCCTTGATACTCATAAGCTTTTTTATTGTAATATAGGCGAGCAATAAAAGTCAATGGCGAAAAGGTGGAAAAATAAAAAACCGGTCTAGTTTGATTGGACCGGTTTTTTATTTAAAAACGAGTGTTAGTCCTCAATCTTATCGCGGAATTTAGCAATCAAGTGAGAAGCGTAATCTTTTCCGCCAATACCAAAAGCGATACCGCCGGCTAAAGCAATCATGGCAATAAGTCCGGTGATAACCGTATTGATAATGGTTGTGGCAACATTAAGCTGAACTAGAGCCGCTAAAAATCCGAAAATAGCGATTGAATACCAAGTTAAAGCTCCGAGGAATTTTGCCGCATGCAGACGAGCAGACAAGACAGAGCCACGAACGATTTTTTCCGAAAGATTAGCAAGAACAATCGCAGCCAAGAGAATCAAAACGGCAATAATGATGTTTGGAATATAAGACAAAACATCAGTTAGGAAAGCGGAAAGAGCGTAGAACTTTAAGATGTCGGTGGCAGCCAAAAGAAAAGCGATAACCAAGAACCAAAAGACAATGCGGTCAAAAAATTTGGCCGAGTCCAGGTTAATGCCGGCGCGGTCAAAATATTTTTCCACACCGAGCTTTCTTAATCCCTCATCAATCTTCAGAACGGAAATTATTTTCCCAACCAAAGTGCCTAAAGCGGAGGCAACAATAATACCGATAATAAAGACGATAACAGCGCCGATTAAAGTCGGGAAAAACGCCATAACATCAAACCAAAGATTTTGAAGAGATTCGGCGACAACCGTACTCCAACTTTGAATATACATAATTTGTTATTTTAAATAAGGACCTTTAATAATTTTTAGAACCAATAACGACCTTTTACTCGTTTTTTTAAAATATAACGACTTAAGATAAGTATAGCAGAAAAAAGAAAGAGTGGTGGCAAACAAATGTGGAAAAGTGTCGCTCACATCACAAAAACATTGTTTTAAAAGACGCGGTTAATTTTCCCAGCGGGAAAATTACCGCTCGCGCTCGCTT
>Ga0265297_10000875_pt1 | contig 79604 bp, 75 predicted proteins | sample Munlanlwell13791_FD_192502 | JGI IMG/M metagenome (GOLD analysis project Ga0265297, IMG submission 192502) | Leachate microbial communities from a municipal landfill in Southern Ontario, Canada - Leachate well 137-91 | ecosystem: Engineered > Solid waste > Landfill > Unclassified | place...
ACTCTTTCTCAGCATCGACAACAGTATAGCGGCGGTGCTCGCCCTCTCGGACACGCTCAAGCCCGAAGCCGCGGCGGCTGTGTCAGCTATAAAAGACATGGGGTTGCGCGTCGTGATGCTGACGGGCGACAACGCGCGTGCTGCCGGCTACATCGCAGAGCAGGCCGGCATAGACGGCGTGATCGCCGATGTGCTGCCTGAAAACAAATCGTCCGAAGTGTTAAAATTGCAGCAGGACGGCCAGGTGGTGGCGATGGTGGGAGACGGCATCAATGATGCTCCCGCGCTGGCCCAGGCCGACATCGGCATCGCCATGGGCACGGGAACGGATGTGGCGATGGAGACGGGGGACATCACGCTCATGAGGGGTGACCTGGGCGGCATTGTCACAGCCATCTCGCTGAGCCGACAATCTATGAAAACGATCAAGCAGAACCTGTTCTGGGCATTCGCTTACAACGTCATACTCATACCCGTGGCGGCAGGCATACTTTATCCCTTCTTCTCCGCGGGCAACGTCCCTCAGGGATTGCAGTTCATCTTCGGCCACTACGGATTCCTCAATCCCATGCTGGCCGCGCTGGCCATGGCTGCCAGCTCGGTAACGGTGGTTTCCAACTCCCTCAGGCTGAGAGGATTCAAACCGGTGGAGCTTGCAGCGGGGAAATCATGACTTACGTCACATCTTGGGGCAATAAAATACTGGTAACATGCGTACATAGTTCGTTGACGCATGTACATAAACGGAGGTGGAATTGAAAAAATCAGAGATCGTGGAATTGCTCAACAAGGACCTGGAGGGGGAACACGCCGCCATCATCCAGTACCTGGCCCACGGCTATGCCATGGGTGAAGGCGAACTGGCCTGCGAAATCGAAGCCATAGCCCGCGAGGAGATGCGCCACCTTGACTGGCTGGCCGAGACGGTGACGGAACTGGGAGGCACGCCCAGCTTCACGCGGGGCAAGATGCGCCAGGGGGGCAAGACCGTGACTGCCTGGATGAAAAACGACGTGCTGGCCGAGGAAGACGCTATTAAAATGTACCGCGACCACATCAGTCTCATTAAGGACGCAAAAATCAAGAGGCTGCTGGAGCGTATCCTCTCAGACGAGATGTCGCACCACGGCGACTTCGTGGGCTTCGCCAAAGAGGCAGCCGATGAGAAGATGAAGGACCTGCGCGGCGTGCGCAACGACAGGGTTACCCGCGTTCTCGACTGGGGCATAGAGCACGAGTACACCGTGGTCATCCAGTACCTGCTGCATTCATACCTCGCGCCCAACGAGGAGATGCGCAAGGAGATGCAGGACCAGGCCATCAACGAGATGCAGCACCTGGGATGGCTGGCGGAGAAAATGGTCAGCCGGGGCGGGCATCCTCATATCGAACACACGAAAATCGACAGCTCTAAAAAGGCGTCTAAAATGCTGGATGCCGATATAAAGATCGAGAAACAGGTCGCGGCCGCATACGACAAGGCGGCCAAAGAGATCGACGATAAAAAGGTCAAGAAGCTGCTGACCAGGATCCGAGACCATGAGCTCTACCATGTCAAGGTATTCAACGACCTTAAAAAGACGCTCTAATAATAAGGAGGCTATGTTATGGCATACGAGGCAAAGGATTATACGAAACTGTTGGGTATAGAGGGATTCAGTGACACCCTGCTGAACAATCATTTCACCCTCTACAAAGGCTATGTAGCCAACACCAACAAGCTGTTTGACACGCTGGCCGGCATGCTCAAGGACGGCAAGGCCGCCACACCCGAATATGCAGAGCTAAAGAGAAGGCTCGGGTGGGAATTCAACGGCATGCGCCTGCACGAGTACTACTTCGAAAACCTGGGCGGCAAAGGCGGGCTCAACCAGGACGGCAAGCTGGGCAAGCTGCTGGCCGCCGGCTTCGGCAGCTACGATGCCTGGCTGCAGGACCTCAAGGGCACGGCGAGCATGCGAGGTATCGGCTGGACCATACTCTACCAGGACGTTAGCGGGGGCAGGCTGTTCAATCAGTGGATCAACGAGCATGACGCCGGCCACCCGGCGGGCTGCCAACCGCTGCTCGTGCTGGACGTCTTCGAACACGCCTTCCTGACCGATTACGGCCTCAAGCGGGCGGACTATATCGAGGCCTTCCTCAAGAACGTCGACTGGAAGACCGTCGAGGCGCGCCTGCGCTGACCGGCTGCACCGGATACAAGAATATCGCACAAGGCAGGTAGCATTATGTCAAAAAGTCATACACTGCGGATCGTTGTCACTGCCTTGATGGCACTTGCCATCTCGGTGGCGGCCGCCTGCCAGGCGCCCTCCCAGCCTGAAGCCAAATCAGCACTCCCGTCTTCACTGCCCCCGCCGCCCATCGGCACTCAACCGGAAGGGCCGTCTGTTTCCGACAACGTTAACTGGGCCGCAGACGGAGTGATCACGGCAGGAGAATACCGGAACAGCAGGTCCTTCGACAGCTATGAGCTGTGGTGGACGGCCGATGAAGCCAATCTGTACGTTGCTGTGAAGGCCGAAACGCAGGGATGGCTGGCCATAGGATTCGATCCTGAATCGAAGATGAAAGACGCCGACATAGTGATCGGTTACATTAAGGACGGAAAACTGACCATCTCAGACCAGTACAGTGCGGGCCAGTTCGGGCCGCATCTGCCGGATGTCGACCAGGGAGGAAGTGACGATTTACTGGCCTCGGCCGGAAAGTCCGAAGGGGGCTTTACGACAATTGAATTCAAACGCAAGCTGGACACCGGCGACAGGTTCGACAAGGTGCTGGGCAAAGGCACCCACAAAATTATCTGGGCCTACGGCAGCGATCCGATTTTCACACTCAAACACACGACGCGCGGATCGGGAGAGATCGACCTTTAAAGCGATTAACCTGTACCGGAGCATATTATGAACGCGTTTTTTCACTCTCAGGCAGCCAGGGATATCATCCTTATTTTGGCGGTCAGCAACATCGTGCTGGGGCTGCTGGTCTTTTTCAGCTGCCGCTGCCTGCCGGGATCCAGGTTAGCCCGCGGCTTGATGCAAAACCAGGGCTATTTAACTTTCTATAAATTCCACTGCTACCTCTGGCTGCTCTTCCTGATATCGGTCATGATCCATGCCGTATTCGCCATCAACTTCATGTTGTGACAGGGATAATTACTATGCAATTCAGGCGTTTTTTTTCACTTACCGCCGGGAGCACCCTTTTGCTCACATTGCTGGCCGGCTGCGCGGGCAGCGCATCCTCCGGCGGCAGGGATCTCTCCGCCGTGCAGATCAAGGAGTATCAGGGGGAACGTCTGTCCGACCTGGGAGATTTCCACGAGAATTCGATCAAAGGCCCGCAGCAAGTGGATATCGGCGCCTACCGGCTGAAGGTCACGGGCCTGGTCGAGAAGCAGCTTGCTTACACTTATGCCGAAGCGCTGTCCAGGCACCAGAGCTACACCAAGCTGGTCACGCTGGATTGCGTGGAGGGCTGGTCGGTCAAGATCCTGTGGGAGGGATTGCTGGTGAGCGACATCATCAATCCGGCAGGCATACTGCCCGAGGCCAATACCGTCATCTTCCACGCACACGATGGTTACACCACCTCGCTTCCTCTGGCATATATCAGGGACAAAAACATCATGCTGGCCTACAAAATCAACGGTGTAGAGCTGCCGCCCGAACGCGGATTCCCCTTTCAACTGGTAGCCGAAGACAAATGGGGATACAAGTGGATCAAATGGGTGACCGAAATCGAGCTGTCGGACGATCCGAACTATAAAGGCTACTGGGAGCGGGCCGGCTACTCCAACGACGCCGATCTCGATAAGCCCTTCTTCGACAGGTGACCGGCCCGGGAATCAGGCGCGTTTCCGTCTGACGGTCAAAGAGAGGCCGTCGATGGCCGTAATGATCACTTCATCCCCGACTTTCATCTCTCCATCGGGACAGGATGCCTTCCACAACTCCCCCTGCACCCTGACGAAGGCCTCGGGCATTACCGACTCCACCGTTCCCATGCTTCCCACTATTGAATCGGAGCCTGTCACGTCTCCGTACAAAACCGTGGGGTGTCCTATGCGGTACATGATATAGCAGTAGATGGGGAATAAGGCCAGCACGGCTATGGTCAACCAGGGCGGGACCTGCACGCCCAGGTCAGGCAACAGCCACAGCAACAGGGCGGCTATGGCCAGCTCCTGAATGAAGGAGCTGATCAGGGAATAGATGGTATGCCAGCGGCCGGACCTGCGTTTTTTCAACTGTTCCCCGGCTGCCGTATCCTAATCATTGAATATCGCCACCACACGTGCCCAGCCGGCGCTGCCTCCGGTCAGCCTGACAGGAAAGCAGGCTGCCTTGAAGCCCGTGGGCCGCGGCAGTTTGTCCAGGTTGGCCAGTTTCTCGATGTGGCAATATTCCTTCTTGATGCCGGCCTTGTGGGCGGTCCAGATCAAGCCTTTATCGTGCGTCCTGTCGAATTCCTCCTTGATAGCCGCGAAGGGACGGTCCCAGCCCCAGGTATCGATGCCCATAACGCGGCTGCCCTGCTCTATCAGCCACAGGGTGGACTCCTCGGTCATTCCGCACCCCGCCGAGAAATACTCCGGCTTTCCCCAGAGCTTGTCGGAGTCCGTCTGTATCATGACTATATCCCAGGGCTTGATGGTGTAGTTGATCTTTTTAAGCGCCGCCTTCAGGTCATCGACGGTAACACCGGAGCCCTGCGGTTTGTGCCGCATATCCAGCACCACGCCGTCATGGTAAAACCAGTCGAGCGGCATCTGGTCGATGGTCCTGGCCGCTTTACCTTCGGACAGGGGAGCGAAATGCCAGGGCGCGTCGACGTGCGTGCCGGCGTGCGCGCCCAGCGTAGCCGAGTCGTCCGCCCACCCCAACCCATCCACCAGGTCCTCCTTTTTGCCGCCCAGGAACATCTCTATAATGGGCAGGCTCACCTCATGTGCCTTATGCTCCACCCTGACGGGCAGGGGTTCGCTGGGGCTGTCCTCGGTGGGCACGCTCAAATCATAAATCCTGGTCATCTCACCGCTCCTTTCACGTTATCGCCGATGATTATGCCGCAAAATATAAAATGCTTAACGCAATACTGAACTGGGCAGCGTAATAAAGGATGTGGTTGACCGCGATGTACGGCCTGGAATCCTTATTGTCGTAATAAGTCATGCTCAGGACGAGGTCCGACAGCAGGAACAGGATGGCCCCCACGGCCAGCAGTACGGTGCAGGCGCTGTAACCCTGATTGATTGCAGCATAGCAGGCCTGCGTCATCATGTAGGCTAATACGAATGAATACGCATAGGTATCGATGGTGTGTTCAGCAAAATTAAATTTGAATACAAACTTGCTGACGAAGATTATTATAACCGCCAGGATAAACGCGATAACCAGGGGTATCCAGCTGAAACCGAAATAACCGATGAGCGCCGCCAGGTAAAACAGGTGCCCCACCAGGAAAGCCGCCATTCCGCCGTGCTGGTAGAGCGATGACGATCCCTTGTACATAACCTTGAGATCCAGCAGAATGTCCCCTATCAGGCCGCAGACAAGCCCCATCATGATGAGGGCGGCGTACACGGCCGCACACGGACACGGATTGACCATGAAAGAGGTAAAGGCCACCGTTATGAACAGGAAGCTGGCCAGGGTCTTATACAGCAGTGCCTTCACGCTGCCGTTACGGTCCCTGTTCAGCAGAAAGAGGATTAAGGCGATTGCGCCCAGGAACACCAGCAGATAAGGATAGTAATTCATAATTCCCCTATATTATATAACACTTAACGGGCATATATTTGGCCTCGCTTAAATGCTATAATTCCCCTGATCAAACGGCTATGGATGTTGTTCGATGACGGACATTGAGATCGTTAAGAGTAAAATCGCCGGGCTCAGAGACAGGATAAATCACCACAATCACCGTTACTATGTCCTGGACGATCCCGAGGTAAGCGACGCGGAATACGACGCCCTGATGATCGAGCTGAAGAAGCTCGAAGATGAGCATCCCGAGCTGGTCACGCCCGACTCGCCGACGCAACGTGTGGGAGCGCAGCCGGTGGCCGCCTTCGGAATCGTGAATCACCCGCGTCCCCTGCTCAGCCTGGCCAATGCCTTCTCGGACGAAGACCTTGACGCCTGGTACAAACGGCTGACCGGGCTGGCGCCGGGCCAGGACATCGATTTCGTCTGCGAGCTCAAGATTGACGGTCTGGCCGTGGCCCTGACCTACGAGGACCATATTTTCGCCGTCGGCGCCACGCGCGGCAACGGCAACCAGGGTGAGAACATCACGCAAAACCTCAAGACCATCCGGAGTATACCGCTCTCCGTCGGCCCGCAGGCGCCGCAGCGTTTCGAGGTCAGGGGAGAAGCTTACCTGCCCAAAAAAGGCCTGAAAAAGATCAACGAAGAGAGGGCGGCCGAGAAACTCCCGCTCTTCGCCAATCCCCGCAACGCGGCGGCCGGCTCCGTCAGGCAGCTCGACCCCCGCGTCACCGCCAGGCGGCCTCTCGACATCTTTATATACCAGCTCGGCTGGTCCGAGGATGGAAAGATGCCGGCCACGCACTGGGAGACGATGCAGTATCTCAAAGCGCTCGGCTTCAAGATCAACAGCAATATAACACGCTGCAGGGACCTGGACGCGGTCAAGGCTTTTTGCCGCGACTGGGGAGGACGGCGTGAGGGTCTGCCCTACGATGTGGACGGCGTGGTGATTAAAGTGAACTCTATCGCGCTGCAGGATGAATTGGGGTCCGTGGGACACGACCCGCGCTGGGCCATCGCATTCAAGTACCCGGCCGTGCAGGGCACCACGCGACTACTGCGCATTGAAATAAATGTAGGAAGGACAGGCAGCCTCAATCCCTATGCCGTACTTGAGCCGGTCAGCATAGGCGGCGTCACCATCAAGCAGGCCACACTGCACAACGAGGAGGACATCCATCGCAAGGACCTGCGCATCGGCGACTGGGTGCTGGTGCAGCGTGCCGGCGAGGTGATACCGGAGATCGTGGAACCGATCATCTCGCGCCGCACCGGCGAGGAGAAAGAATTTCATATGCCGCCGACCTGCCCGGTGTGCGGCGCAGAGGTGATCAAGCCCGAGGGAGAGGCGATGCACCGCTGCACCAATACCGCCTGCCCGGCGCAGGCGCTGGAGGCGATAAAACACTTCGCCAGCAAGGGGGCCATGGACATCGACGGCATGGGCGAAAAGCTGTGCACCGCACTATTCGAACAGGGCCTGGCCAAAGACTCGGGCGATCTATATTACCTTAGTAAAGAACAGCTGATGAATCTGGAAAGGATGGGGGAGAAAAGCGCCGCCAGGGTACTGGCGTCACTTGAGGACAGTAAAAAGCGACCGCTGGCGCGGCTCTATTTCGCGCTGGGCATACCCAACGTGGGGGAGGAGACAGCCGCCATACTGGCCAGGCAGTACACCGGTATAGACAAACTGTCCGCGGCCGGGGCGGAGGAGCTGATGAATATACCGTCCATCGGACCCAAGATAAGCGACGGCATACTGGCCTTTTTCCGCCAGCCCCAGAACGTGCGCATAATAGAGAAGCTGCGTAAAGCAGGCGTGGTCATGGAGTCGGCGGAGCAGCCGGCGGGGGACCTACCTCTATCGGGCATGGAGTTCGTTATAACGGGCAGAATGGAGACATCAGGGCGGCAGGAACTTGAGACGCGCATCAGGTCGCTGGGCGGAAAGGCCTCCTCCGACGTGACCAGGAGGACGAATTACCTGGTGGCGGGAAGCGATCCCGGCTCCAAGCTGGCGCGCGCCCGGTCGCTGGGCATAAAAATATTGAACGAGAAGGAATTCCTGGCGCTGCTCGACGGCCATACCGGCGGCGGTGAAACGCAGCAGGCGAAACTGTTATGAAGATCATCATTGGCCTGGGCAATACCGGCAGGCAGTACCAGTACAACCGGCATAACGTCGGCTTCCACTGCATCGACCGGCTGGCTGAAAGGCATTCCATCAAGCTTAAAACCAAGCTCTGCCATTCTCAAACAGGGACGGGCCTGATAGAAGGGGAGGAGGTCGTGCTGGCAAAACCTGCGACCTTCGTTAACCTTAGCGGGAACGCGGCTGCAGCCCTGCTCAAACGTTTCGGCTGCACGCCGCAGGATTTGATCGTGATACACGATGACCTGGACCTGCCGACCGGACGTATCCGTGTCAGGCTGGGCGGCGGGTCGGGCGGCCACCGCGGAATAAAGTCGATAATCCATGAGATCGACAGCCGGGACTTCAACCGGGTGCGCATCGGCATCTCACGTCCCTTCACCGACCGCTCGGACAACAACTACGAAAACGAGATCGTGGACTATGTGCTGGGCGACTTCGACCGCCAGGAAAACGAGCTCATTCAGCCGGCGCTCGACCTGGCCTGCGACGCCACTGCCGTCATACTGGCGGAAAGCATCACGTCAGCCATGAATAAATTCAACCGTCGCAGGTAGACTATTCTTTAATGGATACATGACCATATACTTGACACAGAGACCTCATAATTCAAATAGAGTCGCTTCAACGACCACATCTGTTTATTCCATTGCTTTATTTCAAATGTTCAATCACAGAATGGAGAATCCGTCCATCCATTCTATTGCTTTCATACTTATAATCACATAGACTATTAGACAGCTGATTTGATGGATAAAAGGCCATATCTTAATGAGGTAGTGCAGCATGCTGAAAGAGCTAAAGATTCCGTTATTTGATCTCGTCTCATGTCTATCTAATGCCATGGATATGGTCAATCCGCTTCTGGTGGATCATCACAAACAAGTTGCTTACATAGCCTTTCGTATTGCCAGAGAACTTGGCTTTTCACAAGAGCAGCAACAGGAACTGGTACTGGCAGGATTTCTGCATGATATCGGCGCTCTTTCAAGTGCCGAAAAACTACAAGCTTTACATTTTGAATTCGATAATCCCCAGAAACATGCAGAGTTGGGGTACTTGCTTCTTAAAATGCATAAACCGTTTTCGAGTATCTCTCTAATAATACGATATCATCATACTCCCTGGCAGAATGGCAAAGGAACTGAATACAATGGTCATCCTGTGCCGTTCGGAAGCCACATCTTATACCTTGCGGACAGGGTAGCAATAAGCGTTGATAGGCGACGCGAGATATTGGATCAAGTGTCAGGCATCATGGACAAAATTACGAGTAAGACCGGTGAATTGTTTCCCGCTGAATTGGTCGATGCCCTTAAGTCACTGGCAGATAAAGAGTACTTCTGGTGTGATGTAACTTCCAACAATATAGGACCAATCATAAACAGGGTGGCAACCCTCCCGATCATTGAGCAGGGAGTAATTGATCTGCTCTCATTAGCGAGAGTATTTGCTCATATCATTGACTTCCGCAGTCGTTTCACTGCTACTCATTCCAGTGGCGTCGCAGCTACAGCGACTGCGCTGGCCAGATTTGCCATGTTTAATGAAAGAGAGTGCGACATGATGACCGTAGCCGGCTATTTACATGATTTGGGGAAACTTGCCGTACCGGCGGAGGTGTTGGAGAAACCGGGGAAGCTCACTGAAGAGGAATACAATTTAATGAGACATCATACTTATCTGACATATCGCGCTCTTCAAACCATCAACGGTTTGGAAACCATTAATAACTGGGCCTCTTTTCACCACGAGCGTATTAATGGCAATGGCTATCCTTTCCATCAAACAGGCGAAGAACTCCCTCTGGGCTCTCGAATTATGGCGGTCGCGGATGTTTTCACCGCAATAACTGAAGATAGACCATATAGAAAGGGAATGTCCGACCAAAGCGCCATACATGTTTTACAGCAGATGGCTGACGGTTATGCTATTGATGCTAATGTGGTGACATTGCTCAGGGAACACTTTGACGATATTAATAATGCCCGTAAAACGGCGCAGGCTGCCTCAAAAGAAGAATACGAGCATTTTATGTCGGCTTCAAGTACATAACGCTTAAATATTACTTGAACCTTTAATTGTTGCTCTACCCCCACGCGTTCAATTCATATTGCCCCTGAGAAAAAACGGGTGGTATAATGACACGGCTTTGAATAGCGGCCGAAAATTCCCCTCGAATTAAATCAGGTGGCAGTAGTATGAAAATAAAAAACATCAACGCACGCGAAATAATCGACTCCAGAGGCAACCCCACGGTAGAGGTTGAGATATCCCTGGAAAACGGGGTCTCAGGCAGAGCTGCGGTACCATCCGGCGCCAGCACCGGCAAATACGAGGCCCTCGAGCTGCGCGACGGAGATAAGAAACGTTTCGGCGGCCTGGGCGTCCTCAAAGCCGTCGAGCACGTGAACACCACTATCCGCAAGGCTATTATCGGGCAGGACGCCTCTAAACAGGACATTTTGGATAATCGACTGATCGATCTGGACGGCACGCCTGACAAGTCCAGGCTGGGCGCCAATGCCATACTGGGCGTGTCTCTGGCGGCGGCTCACGCGGCGGCCAACTGCGCCGGCCTGCCTCTCTATAAGTACATCGGCGGCGATAAGGCCGTTACATTACCCGTACCCATGATGAACATACTCAACGGCGGCAAGCACGCCGAAAACTCCACCGACTTACAGGAATTCATGGTCATGCCCACGGGCGCAAAAAGCTTCAGCCAGGCCATGCAGATGGGCTGCGAGGTCTACCAGGCCCTGAAGAAGACGCTGCGGAAAAAGAACTACAACACCAACGTCGGCGACGAGGGCGGCTTCGCCCCTTCGCTTTCCTCCAACAGCGAAGCTGTCGAGGTGATACTGGCGGCCATCGAGCTGGCCGGCTACAAAGCGGGCAGGGACTGCCATATAGCGCTGGACCCGGCGGCCAGCAGCTTCTATAAAGACGGAAAGTACGTGCTGGCGCGCGAGGGCAGATCGCTGAGCAGCGACGAGATGGTCGATTTCTACGCCGGCTGGGCCTCTAAATACCCCATTATCAGCATCGAGGACGGCCTGGATGAGGATGACTGGGACGGCTGGATACTGCTCAACAGCAAGCTGGGCAAGAAGGTGCAACTGGTGGGCGACGACCTTTACACCACCAACGTCAAGCGCATCAAACTGGGCATCGAAAGAAAGGCTTCCAATTCGGTTTTGATCAAGGTCAACCAGATAGGCACGCTGACCGAGACGCTGGCAGCCATCGATATGGCCCGCAGGGCCGGCTGGACGGCGGTCATCAGCCACCGTTCCGGCGAAACCGAGGACACGACCATCGCTGACCTGGCGGTGGCCGTGAATTCAGGCCAGATCAAGACCGGTGCTCCCTGCCGGAGCGAAAGGGTGGCCAAATACAACAGGCTGCTCAAGATCGAATCCGAGCTGGGAAAGAAGGCCGTCTACCCGGGGCGTAGCGCCCTGCTGATATAGGAGGATAATATTTCATGGAGCTGTTCAAGGGCATCAACCAGATCAAACTTCCGCTTCTCAATGTCGGCCCGGAGAACGTCAACGTCTATATCATCGAAGGAGAACAGGGCAACCTCCTGATCGATACAGGCTGGAACACGGCCGAGGCCTTCAACGCGCTGGCCCAGGAGATGAAGAACAGCGGCTTCGCCATGAAGGATATCACCGACATCGTCGTCACGCATTTTCACCCCGATCATATCGGCCTGGCAGGGAAAATTCAGGAACTGACCGGCGCCACAATTTCGCTCAGCGAGATCGAGGGCAACCTGTTGGACTCACGCTACTTTCACACCGATGATCTGCTGACCACGCTGTCGGCCTTTCTTACGGCCAACGGCGTGCCCGAGTGGGAGCTCAAGATGCTGTCGGAGGCGTCCTTCAATATCCGCAGCTATGTCTCACCATTCACGACTACCAAATTGCTGAAGGAGGGCGACGTTGTCTCCATGCCCCCTTATGAATTCCGGGTCATGGCCACGCCCGGGCATTCACCCGGCCATATCTGCCTTTACGAGCCGAATAAAAAATACTTCTTCTGCGGCGACCACGTGCTCTCAGAAGTTGTCCCCAATGTCAGCTACCACCCGCAGTCAGGTGAGAATCCGCTCGGTGATTATGTAAAGTCACTGGGGTCGCTGTCGGAGCTGGAGGTACGTTTTGTCTTCCCCGGCCACGGATCGGTCTTCAGCGGGCTCGGCCCTACGATCGACGACATACTGCGTTTCCATCGCGACAGGATGATGAGGATCCAGAGGGTGATGGGCGTTGAGACAAAGAACGCCTATGATGTGGCGAAGTCCATACCATGGGTTGTCAACGGCGAAGAAACGGCTTACGATAAGTTAGAGCCGATAGACCGGAGGCTGGCCGTGCTGGAAGCGCTTGCGCACCTGCAGTACCTGGTGGCCGAGGGCAAGGGCAAGAAAATGGCGGAAAACGGCAGGATTATCTACTGGTCCGGAGAATAGCGTATGGATAAACTCGTACGTAAAATTCATTCGCTCAACCTGAAATACAGCGACGCTCCGCAGCCCGGCCTGCTGATCGCCATGCCCAACCCGTACATGGGACGGGACTACCGGATAGAGGTTGTTGCGCCCGAGTTCACCGCGTTGTGCCCAATCAATGAGGGACAGCCTGATTTTGCCACCATCACGATCAAATATGTGCCCGATAAGTCCATTATCGAGTTCAAATCGCTGAAACTATACCTGACCAGCTACCGTACCGTCAGTACCTTCTACGAGGAATCGACCAATCGCATACTGGAGGACCTGGTCAAAACGCTCAAGCCTAAAAGCATGGAGATCATCAGCGAATGGAATATCCGCGGCGGCATGTCGACCAGGATCACCGCCGCCTACAATAAAAGTAAAACAAGCAAAGGAGGTTGACCAATGGCATATAAAATAGGGATCAACGGATTCGGGCGCATAGGCCGCCTGGTATTCAGGGCCATCAATATGCATTACGGCGACAAGCTTGAGATTGCCGCCATCAATGACCTGACGGATTCAAAGACCAATGCCCACCTGCTTAAATACGACAGCTCCTACGGGATATACCCCGGCAAGGTGGAAGCATCCGCCGATGCAATAATTGTGGACGGAGAGAAGACAAAAGTCATCGCAGAACGCGACCCCGCTAAAATACCGTGGAAAGACCTCGGCGTCGAGATCGTACTGGAATCAACCGGCCTGTTTACGGACGCTACTAAAGCTGCTGCGCATCTTCAGGGCGGCGCAAAAAAGGTAATTATCTCAGCTCCCGCAAGCAACGAAGATATAACCATTGTCCTGGGCGTCAATGAAGATAGGTACGACGCTAAAAAACACAACATCATTTCCAACGCATCATGCACTACAAATTGCATCGCCCCGGTGGTAAAAGTCCTGAATGATAACTTCGGGATTACCAAGGGCTTGTTAACAACCGTACACGCTTATACAAATGACCAGAGATTACTCGATATGTATCATAAAGATTTACGCAGGGCCAGATCAGCCGCCCTGAATATAGTCCCGACCACAACAGGCGCTGCCAAGGCCGTGGCGCTGGTCATTCCCGAGATCAAAGGCAAACTGCACGGTATAGCACTGAGGGTCCCGGTGCCCACGGTATCACTCTGCGACCTGGTATGTGACCTGAATAAGGACGTCACGGTTGAGCAGATAAATAACGCCTTTAAAGAGGCTGCGGCAGGCAAGCTCAAGGGCATACTGGAGTATTGCGATGAGCCGCTGGTGAGCACGGACTTCAAGGGCAACCAGAACAGCTCGATTTTCGATTCCCTGCAAACCCTGGTGATGGGAGGCAACATGGTTAAAGTTATCGCCTGGTACGACAACGAGTGGGGTTACAGCTGCCGCATGGCGGACCTGGCCCTCCTTCTCTTCTCCAAAGGACTGTAGAAAGGCAGAATTCAGAGTCAGATTTAGATTGAGATTAAGGGGATGCCGGAACAGAGCATTCAGAGAACTGACATCTGCGCCCCGCCGCAAACCGGCGCCGTCAACGCCTATGAAAAGCACTGGTTCTGCGTCTCCCTGTCCACCAACGGCAGGGTCACCATGCAGGATGCCGACTCGCCCGAATGCTTTCTTAATAACCTGAGTACTTCGCTGCTGGCCTGGGTCGATTACCGCACCGCCGACTATGAAAAAGACGTGCGCAACGGTGCAATGGCGCTGGGGTTCTCTCAGCAGCTTGTCGATGCAATGGTCGGCAATCCGGGCATGCTGTACGAGGACTATTCCGTCGAGATGGGGATCAAGCTGCCGTCGATACAAATTCGCATCAACGAAGAGATCCATGTGCAGAACTATCCGACCCTGCTGCTGCTGCGAAGGAACTTCATCCTGACCGTCCACCCCATCCTGGTCGACCGCCGCTTCATTCGCCTGCGCAGGTATTCCGAGACCATTTTCAAGAAGGTGCCGCTCGATATCTGCGCCGAGGACAAACTGACCATGCTCCTGATTCGCATCATCGACCAGAACAACGACCGCAATTTCGAGCACCTCAGGCAGATAGAGGGACGCGGCGACGACCTCAACCGCAGCCTGATGGACCCCGAGACACCGCGCACGCTGCTGGGCCCGCAGATATACAACATGAAGCACGCCCTCATTACCTACCTGGACGCGCTGTGGGAGACGGTGGACGTGCTACATGACCTGCGCTACGGGGACGCCGACCTGCTGTCCAACGAATCCTCGCTGCTTAACAGGCTGGGTTACCTTGCGGATGACGTCAGCCGTCAGATCGGCCTGGCGGAGCACATGTCCGACGTGCTGGCCTCCGGTCTGGAGGTATTGCAGTCCATTTACAACAACCAGCTTCAGGCCATGAACAACAGGATGGCGCTGCTGATGACCTACCTGACCGTTCTGGGCACGGCGGTGCTGGTGCCCAATACGCTGGCCACCATATTCAGCAATTCGGCATTTAATCTGGGTCCCCAGGACCTCGGCTGGTACGTTACCCTGCTGGTCGTATCCACCGTGCTGTCAACACTGCTGGCCTTCGTCTGGGTGAAAAAGTCGGGGTTCATCCCTAAAAAAATGGACTGAATTTAAGGGGAGCCGGCCAGGCCCGTCAGCTGTTCGCTTATTTTCCACAACCTGGCGGCCGTTTCCCTGTTATAGGTTACTGCTGAGGACTTCGAATCCGTTCCTTTTACGTTCACCCTGGTAATCTTCAGATGCTGTTTGGTCTCGAAATAGCGCCCGGTCAATCCATCGACACCGGACGAACATGCCAGGTGGAGCGGCAGCACGGCGCCCTGCTCCGGCCCTTTCATCAAAGCATGGAAAAAGGCATCCATGGTCCTGCTTGAATGCGACCATATGGCGGAGCTGCAGGCGCCCGGGCACACGCAGTTCACCGTTATGCCGCTCCCTTCCAGCCTCCTGGCCAGCTCGTAAGTGAACAGGACGACGGCCAGCTTCGACCTGCCATAGGCCGAATCACGCCCGAAGGACTTCTCCCCCTGCAGATTATCGAAATCAAGCTTTGCCATCCGATGGAGCGATGTGGTCATGTTGACTATCTTTGAGGGCGCCCCTGCCCTGAGAGCGTCCAGCAGCAGGTTGGTCAGCAGGAAGTATGACAGGTAGTCGACTGCAAAGGTCATCTCGATGCCGTCCTCGGTCAGCACTCTCTTCCCCATAATGACCCCGGCGTTGTTGACCAGGAGATGAAGTACGCCGTGCTGCTGCAGGAAATCCTGCGCCAGCGTCCTGACCTGTTTTTGAACGGACAGGTCAGCCAGCAACAGGTGGACGTCGCTGTTTCCCGATTGCTGCCGTATGTATTCCTGCGCCGAGCGTCCCCTGCCGGGGTCCCTGCAGACTAAAAATAAGGTGGCATTCCGCCGGGCCAGGCCCAGCGCGATCTCCCTGCCTATGCCCGAGCTGGCGCCGGTGACCATGCAATACCTGTTTTTCAGGCTACTGTTTATCAATGTAACATTTTCATTCATACCATTATGTACCACCCTGAATTAGTCTACAGGAGCGTAACCACATGTTCAAATCATTGACATTATGGTATCAAATATGATACCATAATTAGAAAACAGGGAGGTATAATTCGTGAGGAGGTTAATCACGTTTGAGTATCACACAAAAACTCCTGGAAAAGGCACGCAGAAATCCGCGTAATTTATCCAGGGAGGAATTCGAATCACTGGTACGCGCATACGGTTATATTGAAGAAGGCGGCAAGCATCCGCTGACAATTATCGATGAATATACACTGCCGTATAAAAGGGAAAACCCGATTAAAGCCTGCTACACGAAGGAGTTGATTACGGTCATCGATAGTATTAAAAAGAGATCAAGGAAAAGGAACAGAAAATAAACATTGAACATTAATTATGAAATGAAAAACAGAAAAGATTTGGAATATTACGAGAAATTGCCGTACAACATAATTCTGGAAACATGGGACGACGGCCGGGGGCCGTATTTTGTCGCACGAGTGGCCGAACTCCCGCACTGTATTATCCATGGAGATACCCCTGAGGAGGCTGTCAGAGAAATCCAGGTGGTTAAACGTGAATGGATCAAGTCGAACTTTAAAAGAGGAATTAAAATACCTGAGCCGGTAGCCAGAGAATACAGTGGACGCATCAGCTTGAGGATACCACCTTCGCTCCACCGGCTTCTGGCCAACTCGTCCATGGTGCAGGATGTCAGCCTTAATCAATACATGACGATGGCACTGTCAAATTTCGCAGGCTTACAACCACCAGAACCAAAAATTAAAGAATCTGCGACTGCCACGATAAATTTACCTCAGAAGAAAAGAAAAAAGATATAAACCTACACTGCCTGATCTGCACATCTATCCGGTTCTGCGGCATGTATCATTAGACGGTCACAGCCTTCTCCAGCCTCCGTATAACCTCATCGATGTGAAGGCCGGACTCGTTGACCATTACAATGGCATTATTGGGGCACGTTTCCACGCAGTTGCCGCAGCCCAGGCAGCCGTCACCGATCACCGCCCTATCACCTTCCTGCCTGATGTTATTAATGAAGCACGCGTCGACGCAGTTGCCGCAGCCCAGGCAATCTTCTGTGACATGCACGCTGATTCCGGGCATGCGCGAGATCTTTGACCTTATGCGCCGGTCGATGTAGGGAGTGAAGCGCCACAGGCAACAGCAAGGGCAGCAGTTGCAGATCGTCAGCAATTGGTCGCCGGATTTAAGGCCCAGCCAGACCGTGTCCAGCCTGTTCTTGCCGACCAGGTGGAAAAGCCCTGCCTCCCGGCATCTCCTGGCATGCCGGTGGGCCTCTTCCCGGGAAACCAGTCGACCCAACTTGGGATTTATGTCAAGCACTGCCCTGCCCAGAAAAAGGCAGCCCAGCGTCTGTGGATAATCGCGGCAGTTCGAGCTTTTGCGGCAGATGCAGAAATTCATGATCCAGTGGTACTGCGCCTGATCGATAAAATGATGGACTATCTGCGAAGGAAGCATCGTCTGTGAGGGCCCTTCGAGCTCTTTGCCGACGCTGATGACCCTTTCCCTGGGAAGATAAACGATATCGTCTCCCTCGAAAAGCCAGTGGTCCAGCAGTGCCCCCAGCACGGGCGCCCTGGTCAGCCCGGCCAGGGCAAAGCGCCCGGGAAAACCCTTCTCTATCAGCCTTACTAACCACATCGGTCGCGACATGAGAAACGTCCCCTCTCTTTCGAAAATCGGACCGGCCGCCTTGCACAGGCTTAAGCCCGGCTATATTGTAAAGACACCCGGCCAATCATTCAATTATATCTAATTAACTAATAATCCCGGGACAAATAAACTTTCTATAAAATTGTACGTTTAATATAATAGACGCCAGGTAAATCGAGGTAACCTGGTGTTAGTAGAAGAACAATTAGTACAGAGGGCCGTAAATGGAGACCGAGAAGCATTTACGCAAATATATGATCTGCATTTCGACAAGATCTACAGATACATATACGTCAAAGTGCGCAGCCAGGCCGAAGCCGAGGACCTGACACAGGATGTATTTATTAAGGCTTACGAGGGCATCAACAAGTACAAGTGGAGGGACCTTCCCTTCACTGCATGGCTGTTCAGAATCGCACATAACAGGGTCATCGACCATGTCAGGAAAACGTCAAAGGAGAAAAAGGCCAGCCTCGACGAAGCCGGCGCGATCAGTTCAGGCGATCCGGTTCATATGACTGAACTAAATTTTGAGATATATCAGTTGAAGGACGCATTGCAGCATTTGCCGGACGCACAGCGCGAGGTCGCGACCATGCGCTTTATCTCCGAATTATCCATATCGGAGGTCGCTCTGTCACTGGGCAAAAGCGAGGGCACGGTCAAGGCGCTTCAATTCAATGCTATAGCTTCGCTGAGAAAACTTCTCTACGGTAAGATAAATGGCTATTAAGATCGAAGAAGCTTTTAACGACTGCTTTGAAAGGCTCCTTTTCGGGGAGAGCCTGGATAGCTGTCTGCGGAGATACCCTGAGTACTCCGCCGAGCTGGACATGATGCTGAGAATAGCCTACGACGTCAAACGCAGGGCCTACCCGATACAGCCCAGGCCGGAATTCAAGTACTGGTCCCGTGTGAGATTGCAGGGCGTCCAGGACTACATGAGCAGGCATGCTGCTCCTGAGAAATCCGGTTCCTTCAGTTTCCGCAGGAACCTGGCAATCTCCATGGCCGGTTTACTGGTGCTGGTAATCGCCTCCAGCGGCACTGCCGCAGCATCAAGCGATGCGCTGCCCGACCAGCCGCTGTACGGCGTCAAAATGGCGGTTGAACAGGCCCAGGTGTCACTGGCCACATCTGACATCGACAGGGCGGAGATATATGCCAAGCTGGCTGAGAAGAGGGCACAGGAGATAGAGGCCCTGGCTCGGCAGGGGAAAGCTGAGTATCTGGTCAGCACTTCGGCCAAAATGGACTATCAGCTCGAGCAGGCCGAGACCTATATCAACAGATTCCAGACGGCCAATGCGGCCGCTCCCGCACCGACGAGGGAAGCTGCTACCACCACAGCACCTGCCGGCGAGACATCCAGCCAGCCCACACAGACAGCGCCCGAGCCCACCATCCAGGCAAAACCTTATACTGCCACCGACACGGATAAGCCACAGGTCCCGCCACCCGGAACGTCACCCACAAACACGACCGATCAGCCTGTCTGGACCGGTCCCACCATCGAAAGCAACGTCGGCGGCGGGAAAACAGAGGACGGCAAAACGACCGTAAAACAGCCGGTGCCCGCATCACGCGCCACGGTAAACGTCAACAAAGCCAAAAACGCTTTGAACTCAAGCACAGCCAAGAGCCTGGCCACGCTGCAGGATGCTCTGGATAAAGCGCCCGAATCAGCCAAACCGGCCATCATCCAGGCCATCGAACGGGTTAAAAAAGCCAACCAGTGGTCGCAGAGCAATTCCAATATCGGCCAGGACAATAAGCCTCAAATAATCCAGCCCGGGCCGAAGTATGTACCACCCACGACCAACAGGTCGACCGATACCAACACCACTACCAACACAACCACAAATACGGTCAAGCCCATGGTCGTACTGCCCTATACGCAGAAATTGCTGCCTTCCACCTCGGACAACAACTCCACCAGGCTGTTATATAAATAGAATCGATATCCAAAATTTTATTTAATTCGGGCGCTGGTATGCGCCACAGGGAGGATCGAATGAACCGATTGGCAAAATATGCACTGCTGCTGGCACTGGTCGCCGCGCTGGTGATATCCGTTGCATGCGCTCAGAGCAGCGTCACCAAGAAAGATAGTACCACCTGGGCCGGCATGGCGCCTGCGCCGGCGCCGGCGTCCGCGCCGTCCGGTTTTGCCGTAGGCAGGTCGGCAGAAACTGATTATTATGCCGCAGACGGAGCCGGCGCAGACGAGTCTGCTATAGACCGCAAAATAGTCAGGACGGGCTCCATGAGCATGGAGGTGGAGGACATCAGCAAGGCACAGGCCGAGATCGCTGAGATCGCCGTTCAGTACGACGGGTACGTGGTCACATCAAACCTGAACGCAGATAAAGAACACCCCAACGGATTCATCTCGTTCAGGGTCCCCGCCGGGAAATTCGACGACGCACTGGTCAGGCTGCGTCAGCTGGCGGTCAAGGTAACCCATGAAAACAGCAGCAGCCAGGATGTAACCGAGCAGTACACGGATTTAAAAGCACAGCTGAGCAACTACGAGGCCACTGAGGCCCAGTACCTGGAGCTGCTTAAAAAGGCCGACAACGTTAAGGACATGCTGGAGGTGCAGCGTGAGCTGTCCAGCGTCAGGGGCAATATCGAGAGGATCAAAGGGCGTATGCAATACCTGGAGAAGACATCGGACACGTCCCTCATCGAGGTCAGCCTGAGCAAGTCAATGCCCATCGGCGAAAGTACCTGGGACATTTCAGGTGTTTTCAAGGGCGCGGTGGACGGATTAATCGCCTTCGGCAAAGTGCTGCTAAGCGTATTGATCTGGCTGCTGGTCTTCTCCCCGGTCTGGATCATAGCGCTGGTAATAATCTTCATAGTCAGGCGCAGAAAAAAGGCCAAAAGCGGCGCTTCGACGACCAAGTAATCCATCCGAGAATGTTATAATAAAGGGCAGCGCTCCAAAGGCTGCCCTTTATTTATTCACATGGACTTTGCAGTATACGAAGATACGCCGCGGACCGATATATGGATACGGGCCATTTTTTTTCTGCCCGCCCTGATCATTCTGGCTACGATCGTTATAATGCCGGCTGAAGAGCCGTGGGTGCCTGTCTTCCTGGTCTTATTAGCTTTAATCGTCGTCGGCCTTCCTTTTTTACTAATACCCACGAAGTTGAGCATATTAAACTCGGCCATTCGTATCGGGTTCCGTCTACCGTTTGCGTTCCTTATTCCCTTTAACACAGTCACCACACTGCGGCCTTCGCGCTGGTCGACCGTCGGTATCAATCTGCCCACCAACCTTTCTTTAAAAAACGCGGTCGAAATCGTCCGCAAGCACCGCCTGTCGGTCACCATAACTCCCTCTGATAAAGAAGCCTTCTTAGCCGGCTTCAACAAGGCATTTACAGAGTGGCGGACATACGAGGTGAGAGGTCAATGAAACCGATCCAATGGTCGGGCGGCAAGCTCAGACTGCTTGATCAGACTGCACTGCCGCATCAGGAGATATATCTCGAGATCTCCGACTACAGGGAGGCTGTTCGCGCCATTAAGGCCCTTCAGGTGCGCGGCGCCCCGGCCATCGGCATCGCCGCAGGCTACGGCATAGCGCTGGGAGCGCGGTCGATCAAGGCATCATCAATAAAAGCTTTTCAAAAGGAAATGGAGCATGTCCTTGAAGATTTCGCAGCTTCCAGACCCACGGCGGTCAACCTTTTCTGGACCATAAACAGGATGAGGCGGGCGCTTTCAACGGCTGACTCTCGGGGTGAAGCCGTGGAAGCGCTGGAAAAAGAGGCGCGCCTGATCCAGAGGCAGCAGTCCGCGGCTATGGCCGTTCTGAGCCGCATCGGGTCATCCCTTATCGACGATGACTGCACTATACTGACCCATTGCAACACGGGACAGCTGGCCACGGGCGTGGAGTACGGCACCGCGCTGGGTGTGATCAAGGCCGCGGCCGAACAGGGGAAAAAGGTGTCGGTGTACGCCGATGAGACGCGTCCCCTGTTGCAGGGAGCGCGCCTCACCACCTGGGAGCTGGAGCGGCTGAAAATACCCGTCACGCTTATAACCGACAGCATGGCCGGCCATTTTATCAGCCGGGGTAAAATCGACTGCGTTCTGGTGGGGGCGGACCGCATCGCCGCCAACGGCGATACCGCCAACAAGATCGGCACCTACTCCGCAGCGGTGCTGGCCGGGGAAAACGGTATCCCCTTTTACGTGGCCGCGCCCCTCAGTTCCATAGATATCTCAATAGTCTCGGGCGACCACATACCCATCGAGGAGAGAGGCCGGGAAGAGGTGCTGGAATTCCAGGGTCAAAGGATCGCCCCTCAGAAGGTGCGTGCGGCAAACCCGGCTTTCGACGTTACTCCCCACAGATACATAACGGCCATTGTGACCGAGAAAGGCATCATCAGGCCGCCATATAAACGTAATCTTAAATCCGCCATGCAGGAGGGCCAACAATGCAGGAAGCCAGGGTAGGAATAATCGGGGGCAGCGGCCTTTATCATCTGGAAGGTATGACACACATGAGGGAGGTGCGCTTATCGACACCGTTCGGCGACCCCAGCGACGCCATAACGCTGGGCAATATCGAAGGGGTGCATGCTGCCTTCCTGCCGCGGCACGGCGTGGGCCACAGGATCAGCCCGTCCGAGCTGCCGTCCAGGGCCAATATCTATGCCCTCAAATCGCTGGGCGTGGAATATATCATTGCCATCTCCACCGTCGGCAGCCTCAAGGAGAAGATCAAACCCATGGACATCGTCATACCTGACCAGATCATCGACCGCACCTTCCTGCGGCCGAACACCTTTTTCGGAAACGGGATAGTCGGGCACGTGGCCTTCGCCGATCCCTATTGCCCGCATTTAAGCGACGTGCTGTACGACGCAGCCCACCGCAACGATATACGCGTCCATGACGGCGGCACCGTGATAGTCATGGAGGGTCCGCAGTTCTCCACGCGAGCAGAATCGGAATTGTACAGGTCCTGGGGCGCCGACATTATTTTGATGACCGCGCTGCCCGAGGCCAAGCTGGCCAGGGAAGCCGAGATATGCTACGGCATGATGGCCATCGTCACGGACTACGATTGCTGGAACGAGCTGAGCGAGACCGTCTCCGCCGATATGGTCGTATCGAATCTCAGAAAAAGCCTTCAGGTCGCCAAGAAGGTGCTGCGACACGCCATCGTCAACCTGCCCGAGAAAAGAGAGTGCAGTTGCGGACACGCGCTGGAAAATGCCATAATAACTGCCCCCGAATTGATACCTGAGAAAGCCAGGAAAGACCTCGACATTATCATCGGGAAATACATTAAATAACAGGAGTCATATATCCGTGCCCGAGTTCAACTGCGCTGCCACGATCATAGGCGGAATGCCGGATAAAGATGCGGCCGCATCCTGCGCCGCGATAAGCAAACACCTGGTAGACCTGCCTGCCTGGCCGCAGCTGCCATTCCGCTCGAACCTGGAGAACATGTACGTCCAGTACAGCCAGGGGTTCCCCGGCATCGCCGTGGACGGCCAGAAGCTGCACATCGAACGCGGGGCGGACCTCGATCGCGGTATCGAACGGCTTTATTACGACTGGAGCGAAAATAAAACAGGCGGCTATGCCATCGATAAAGAATATGCATCGGGCCTGCACTACATGGCATCTCACACGTCAGCAACACTGCCGGTAGTTAAAGGACAGATCACCGGCCCGATAAGCTGGGGCCTGTGCGTTACCGACGGCTCGGGCAAGGGCATAATCTACGATGAAACGCTGGCCGATGCGGTCAGCAAATTCCTCAAGCTGAAAGCAATCTGGCTGGAAGGCTTCATGCGTTCCTTCTCCAGGCAGACGGTTATCTTTCTGGATGAACCGTACCTGGCGTCCCTGGGCTCGGCCTTCGTAGCATTGCCCAACGAGCAGATTACAAGCCAGTTAAACGAGGTTCTGAGCGGCCTAAAAGGCGTCAAGGGCATCCATTGCTGCGGTGGAACAGACTGGTCGCTGCTGCTCGGACTGCCCATAGACGTTATCAGCTTCGATGCCTATAACTACCTGGATTCGATACTGTGTTACCAGCAGGATCTGCTGTCCCACGTCCGCAGGGGCCGCGCCATAGCCTGGGGCATTGTTCCCAATGATGAGGAAGCACTGAAAAAAGAGACCCCGGCCAGCCTCTTCGACAGGTTCGGGGACGCGCTGTCGCATCTGACCGGGGATGGGATTTCCATACGACAGGTGGTCAGGCAGAGCCTGGTCACACCGAGCTGCGCGCTTCTGTCCCTTACTCATGACGGGGAAGAATATGTTTATAATTTGTTAACGGAGCTGTCATCCTGGGCGAGGCGAAAATATGGTTCATAAACGACCGCTGAATTTGAATTCTACGGCCGCATTAGCGATAATAAATAACGAGTTCTATATAAGGTAAAATATTAGGTGATATAAGATGAACAAACGCAAGAAAATGGCCCTGCTCAAGCACCGCCGCAAGAGGAAAAAGTTTGAAGAGCGCAGGAAGGCTCTGAACCTCGCTTCCGGCGCGGTAACCAAACCGGCTGTCAAGACAGCTGCCAGGAAAGAGATCGAGATACCCAAGCCCGTCAAAGCGCTGGCCGATATGCTTAAAACGCCGCCCGCTAAAAAGCCGGCGGTCAAAAAAGAGAAGCCCGAGCCGGTGAAGGCTGAAGCGGCTGAAAAGGTGGAAAAGACAAAGAAAGCGCCGGCTAAAAAGAAAGCCAGCCCGGCATCCGGATCTACTACGGCAGCCAAGGCGCCAGCGCCTAAAAAGCCTGCCATCCGGAAAAAGAAGCCAGAGTCCACCGAAGGGGGTTGATGGGGCAAGCTTATCTGCTAACGGGCATGCCCGGCACAGGTAAAACCAGCATCATCAAAGAGGCGCTTACACAGTCGAAGTGCAATGCTGGGGGCTTCTTCACGCAGGAAATCCGGAACGTCGGCATACGGGAAGGTTTCCGCATAGTCACCCTGGACAATAAAGAGGGCGTGCTGGCGCATATAACCATCGACAGCCCTTTCCGCGTGGGCAAATACGGCGTGGATATCGATGTGCTCAATACCACCGGTATTGACGCCATCTACAACGCCATTGAGCACAACGACATCGTGGTGATCGATGAGATCGGCAAAATGGAGCTTTTCTCACCGCGGTTCATTCAGGCCGTACAGGATGCATTGAGCAGCCCCAAAAAAGTGCTGGGGACGATAACCCTCAAACCGCACCCGCTTGCGGATACCATCAGGCAGATCAGGGACATCAGGGTAACCGAGCTGACACGCAATAACCAGAGATACGTGCTGGCCGAGATGTTGGCCTGGCTGGCATACCGGTGAATGAACATAGACCTGGTCCCCATCGGTGATATCGCTCCCGGCATCCTCCAGAAGTTGAAAGACGGGCTGGAAGCCGTGTTCGGATGTCCCGTACGGATCGATAAGCCTATCGAAATGCCGGATGACGCATTCGACCGCGCCAGGGATCAGTATCTGTCCGATATCCTGCTCGACAGGCTGCGGCAGCACAGGAAAAAATCGGAACACCTGTTGGGAGTGACCGAGTCCGATATCTTCACCCATGGCCTCAACTTCGTATTCGGCCAGGCTGACAGCGTCAACCGCGTGTCGCTGATCTCCCTTAATCAGCTGAGGGACGAGCACACGCTTGCGGGCGGAGAGAAGCTGCTATACGAAAGGTCGCTCAAAGAGGCCGTCCACGAGCTCGGGCACACACTGGGGCTGGGCCATTGCGAGGACGTTAAGTGTGTCATGCATTTCTCCAATAGCCTGATCGACACGGACGTGAAAGGCCGCTATTTCTGCAGCCGCTGCCGTCCGAAACTGATAGAATAAACGACGAATATTTGCGTGTACCCTGCCTTCGCAGGTTTTATGCAACGACACACGAGGAGGCTTGCTTGAAGAAACTGGACGACTACAGCGGCGATTTCAATCCCGACATCAAGCCGAGCGATTTTTCCTACGAAGCGCTGGAGAAGCTGATCAGGATATACGCGCAGCTTTACAAGGCGCTGGACGGTTTCTGGTACCTGGCATTGATGGAGAAAAGGGGAAACGACGAGGCGCTGTCCTGCGACATACTGGTATGGGAGAAACTCTGCCTCTATGAGATGAAGAAAATCAGCCAGGGCTTCAATATCAAAGGGAATGACGTGAAGTCAGCCATGAAAGCCTTTCAGCTCAGCCCCTGGGCCTGGAACATCAGGTCCGAATTCGAGCTTATCAACGACAACCACGTTATCTGGAAGGTACTGCACTGCCCCACCGTCAACGCGCTGGAGCGCGAAGGCCGCGGCAGGGAGAACGACATCTGTAACAACGTTGAGGTCAGGCTGAATAAGTTATACGCGTCCTATTTCAATCCGGACATCCAGGTCAACTGCCTGAAAACCCCGCCGCGGGAGAGCGAGGACGACTACTACTGCCGCTGGGAATTCAAACTGTAGAAGCGGTCTATTGACAAATAAAAATAATGCTCCTAATATAATAATGTCCATCGACCCGCATGGGCGGTGAGTCAAAGTCAGGGTAATTGAATAAAAAGTCCGCTTGGATCAGCGATGACCGAGACGGTATATACAGAGAGTCTGTAATGACCTTCCCGGCAGCTGCCTGGAAGGTTTTTTTATTGCCCTGAAGGCATGTGAAGATGAAAACGACGATCGGCTTTATCGGCGCCGGGATGACCGGAACAGCGCTCGCGGTCCGCCTGTGGCAGCGGGGTTACCCGATCGTAGCCGTCAGCAGCAGGAGCCTAGAATCAGCCCGCCGGCTATCTTCATTTGTCAGCGGTTGCACGGTATGCGGTGGAGCGCAGCAGGTCGCCGACCTGGCGCAGGTGGTCTTTATCACCACGCCGGACGATGTCATCCCCGATATCGCCGCCGGCATCACGTGGCGCCCGGGGCAGATCGCGGTCCACTGCAGCGGCGTACATTCCACAGATATCCTGGAGCCGGCCGTTAAAAGCGGCGCGCACGGCTGCTGCCTGCATCCCCTGCAGACCTTCGCCGGCATCGAAGAGGCCATCAACAATATATCCGGCTCCACCTTCGCCCTTGAAGGGGATGAAGCCGGCCTGACAGCTGCGCGCGAGATGGCGCAGGCATTGGAGGGGAATATTATCCTGCTCAAGGCGGGAGACAAGGTCAAATACCATATCGCCGCCGTCACGCTCTCAAATTACCTGGTTGCCCTGATGAAGACCTCCGCCGACCTGTGGCAATCTTTCGGCATACCGCAGGAGGAAGCTGTTAAAGCACTGTTGCCCCTGCTCAAGGGAACCGTCCGGAATATCGAACGGGTGGGCATACCGGGCTGTCTGACCGGCCCCATAGCCAGGGGAGACGTCGAGACCGTCCGCAAACATGTCAACGCTCTGGCAACGGAGCAGCCGGACAGGATAGGCATCTACTGCATGATGGGACTGAAAACGCTGGAGATCGCCCTGGCCAAAGGCAGGATCAGCCTTGAGACCGCCGAAGAGATACGTGCCCTGTTGAACGGGATGAGCGAAACCAAGGTCCCCGACTACCGGGATACCTTCAATAATTACGATCTTGAATTCGCCTCCAGGTATCTTACGATGTCGACAAATGAATGAATGTGAACGCAGATATTATGGACCGGCAAGGAGATAAAAGGATGTCAACTTTCAGGACCATGCTCAAAAGCAAAATTCACCGGGCAAGGGTGACTGACTGCAACATCGATTACGAGGGCAGCATCACGATCGACAGCGACCTGTTGAAGGCGGCCGATATACTGCCTTACGAGAAAGTTGAGATCCTCGATATCAACAACGGGGCCAGGTTCAGCACCTACGCCATCGAGGGCGAGCCCGGCTCGGGCGACATCTGTCTGAACGGCGCCGCGGCAAGGATGGTCTGCCTGGACGACCTGGTCATCATTCTCACTTACCATGAAGTGCCGTCGGACGAGGCCGAAAAAGTAAAGCCGCGCCTGGTATACGTGGACAGGTGTAACCGGATCACATCCGTTAAAAACGTTGACTCCTGGATGGACGACCTGATAGCGGCAAGGTAGCCACCCATGCCGATCACGATCAACAAGATCCAGGACCTCAAAAACGCCGGTGAGAAGATCGTCATGCTCACCGCGTATGATTATTCCACCGCTAAAGTCGTCGATGAGGCCGGGGCGCATCTCATTCTGGTCGGCGACACGCTGGGCATGGTCGTCCTGGGATACAGCACGACCATACCTGTGACCATGGACGAGATGCTGCACCATGTTAAAGCCGTCGTCAGGGGAACTAATAACGCGCTGGTCATCGGGGATATGCCCTTCATGGCCTATCAGACAAGTCCCAAAGACGCCCTGCGCAACGCCGGCAGGATGCTGAAAGAGGGAGGCTGCCAGGCCGTCAAATTGGAGGGCGGCGCGGTCATGGCCGAGACCACCAGGCGCATCGTCGGCAGCGGCATACCCGTGATGGGGCACATCGGCCTCACACCCCAATCGATCAACCAACTGGGCGGCCACCGCGTGCAGGGCAGGACCACCGATACCGCCAGACGCCTGCTCGGTGACGCGCTGGCGCTGGAGCAGGCCGGGGCCTTCGCCATCGTTCTTGAACTGGTCCCGATAGAGCTGGCCAGACTTATCACCGGCAGATTGAGGATACCCACCATAGGCATCGGCGCCGGGCCATACTGCGACGGTCAGGTGCTTGTGATCAACGATATGCTGGGCCTCTATACCGATTTCGTTCCCAAACATACCAAACTCTACGCCAGGATGGCCTCGACCATGAAGGACGCCGTCTCGCAGTACTGCGCCGAGGTGAAGTCCGGGGCCTTCCCCTCGGATGAACACGCAGCTTCCATGGACGAGAGCCTGCTGAAGGACCTGTAGAAGCCGTGAAGGTCGTTCGCACCATAGCCGACATGAAGAAGCTGCGCCGGCAGTGCAGGGGCAGCGTGGGGCTGGTGCCCACTATGGGCTACCTGCACGAGGGGCATCTTGAGCTGGCCAGGCGAGCCAAATCGGAAAATCCGGTTGCCGTGGCCACCATTTTCGTCAATCCCACACAGTTCGGTCCCGGCGAAGATTTCAAGTCATACCCCCGCGACCTCGACCGCGACTGTGCGCTGCTGGAGAAGGTAAAGACCGACATTGTCTTCGTCCCCTCGGATAAAGAGATGTACCCCGACGGCTACGATACCTGGGTGGAGGTCAGGGGCATAACCTCCAAGCTCGAGGGGAAATCGAGGCCAACCCACTTTCAGGGCGTTACCACCGTCTGTAACAAGCTGTTTAATATCATCGAGCCGGACAGTGCCTATTTCGGACAGAAAGACGCACAGCAGGCCATTGTAATACAAAGGATGGTGTCCGACCTCAATATGAACCTGACTGTAGTGGTCTGTCCCACCGTGAGGGAGAGCGACGGCCTGGCCATGAGCAGCCGCAACACCTACCTGACCGCGGAGGAGCGTCCTTCGGCGGTGGTGTTGTACAAGTCGCTCTGCCTGGCCAAAGACATGTACGCTAAAGGCGAGCGCGATGCCGCCGCGATCAAAAAGGCCATGAACGAGCTGATCTCGGGCGTGCCCGCGGCAAAAATCGACTACATCAGCATCGCGGACACGGGCACGCTGGATGAGGTGGATACCATACGTGGACGGGTGCTGGTCTCGCTGGCGGTCAGGCTGGGCAAGCCCAGGCTGATAGACAACATCATACTGGGGTAACTATTACATCACGGGCCCTTTTCCCTATTGTCATTGCGAACCCTTCTCCCCATCGTCATTGCGAGCCCTTCTCCCCATCGTCATTACGAGCCCTTTTCCCTATTGTCATTGCGAGGAGCCGTAGGCGACGCGGCAATCCTGTGCGTGATTGCGGGTACACAAGATTGCCACGCTTCGCTCGCAATGACAAGGGCTTTCTTTCGTCATAGCAATGACATTTTCTTACGGCTTTTCCCTGATAAATAACATCAACCCTAATACCGCTATACCTGCCATTGCCGCGCCGAAATAAAAGGGGGCTGCCGGGCTGACCGCCTGCCAGAGCCATCCCGCTATCAAACTGGCCGGCAGCAGGGTGATACCCACCACACCGTGATAAGCACCGAAAGCCGTGCCCCGTTTGTCTTCGGGCACAAGATCTACCACCAGAGCCCTCGCTACTCCCTCGGCCAGACCATAATAAATCCCATACATTGCCCAGAGCACCCATACCATCCAGCTCTGGTTGAAGAAGGCAAAGCCCAGGTAGACCAGTGCATATACGGTCCAGCCCAGCGCAATGATCTTCTTCCTTCCCAGTTTATCTGAGAGACTGCCCGCCGGTGTGGAGATGAGCGCATAGACGGCATTGAACACGATCAGCATGAGGACGATGTAGAGTACGTTATTCCCCAGGTTTTGCGCCCTCAGAATCAGGAAGGCGTCGCTGGAATTGCCCAGCGTGAAAACGAAAAGGATGGCCAGAAATAGTTTGAACCTGCCGGTGAAGGCTGTCGTATCAGGTGGATCAGCGCTACCCACTCCCGCCGGCCAGGATTCAGATACGGCACAGGTCTGTTTGGGAGGTTCATGGATAAACATAAAGAAAAACAGCGCGATAAAGGCCGGTATCACACCGAGGATGACCAGCCAGCGATAGGCATCCGCTTGCAGGGAAAGCACCTCGCCCTGCACCAGGAATATGACCAGCGCGGCGATGACCAGTCCCAGGGCGGCGCCGGAGGTGTCCATGGCGCGGTGGAAGCCGAAGGCCCTGCCCCGCTCGGACTCGTCGCAGGAATCGCCCACCAGCGCGTCGCGGGGCGCGCTGCGAATGCCCTTGCCGAACCGGTCGGCGAACCTGATGCCCATTACCGGTCCCCAGCTACTGGCGATCAGCATGAAAGGCTTGGCTAAAGTGGAAAGCGCGTAACCGATAAAAGACAGTTCCTTGCGGTTGCCGATTTTATCGCTCAGCCATCCGCTGGCAACTTTCAGCAGAGACGCGGTGCTCTCCGCCACTCCTTCCACCAGGCCGATAATGACCGTGCCGGTCTGCAGTATATTGGCCAGGAAAAGCGGCATCAGGGTAAAGATGAGCTCACTGCTGACGTCCGTGAGGAAACTGACGGCGCCCAGCCAGAAGATGTTGGGATTTAAGCCGAAGATGCGCCTGTCTTTATCTGGCATACTCGAACATCTTGGTCAGCACCTGCTTACCTATCTCGGGATTGGATAGATCGGGGCAGTGCCGGCCTTCCGGGAAATAGAAGTAGTAGCCCTGCGAGATTTTATAATCCTTCTCCAGACCCAGCCCCTGCCAGGGGTCCATGCCGCCGCATACGTAGACCAGCGGGACCGTGAGGCCGGCCAGTTTAGAGCGTGGCGACCAGGCCGGATTAACCGCGGACGCGGGGTCCGTTCCGAACAGCGCCCTGCTCTCCGCGAAGAAGTCGTCCCTGCTGCGGTTGAAGACACCGTCCGGTCCGGCTGATACCTCGAATATGCCGGTCTCCGCGCACTGCTGGTAGCGCCACACCCTCCAGGTCCATATGCCTGATGTTGCCTCTTCACGCGTCAGCGTCCGCTTGCCGTTGGACTCCGCATACTGCATCCCTGTTTTTTTGGCGATGGTGTCGTCGATCATGTGCAGTATGCCCATAAAGGCGGGCGTGGGAAGGTTGGAAGCTGCCTGGAAGACCGGCAGATACGATTTGTACGCTTCATACTGTGTCAGGCCGTGTATACCGGCGATCAGCAACTCCCTTTCCATCCAGTTGGAGTCGAACATCTCGACAGGTTGAAGGTTCTTGATGTGCTGTGTCAGGCGAGCGTAAGTCTCGGGACCCATGGTGATACGCACCTGTTTGTCGTAGGCATCCATGGTGAAAGGCCAGTCGATCACACCGCTGGAAGAAAGCGTTACTTTAATATCGTCGGGATATCTCGAAGCGAAATCGACGGATAGTCCGCCGCCGTAGCTGTAACCGGCAGACATCCAGGACCCCGTGTAAGTCTTTTTCAACTCGGCGATGACCTGGTGATAGTCCGCCAGCGCCTGGCTCACCGTCACGTACGCGGGGACGGTCTGGTTATCGTCGGCGCTGACGCTCTGGCCGTAGCCGCGGTGCTCAGCCTGGATAAAGATGACGTCGGACGGCGCGCCGTAGGCATTCCACGTTTTCACCATCTCCTGGCCGGCAACATCATGCTCATTTCCCAGTATAAAGAAAACGGGCGAGCTGTTGGGAGCGTTGTGCGGGACCAGTATAAATACCTCCTCATCGAACTTGGCCCCGTCGGGGCTGGCATGGTCCAGCGGCTGGGAGATGGTCATGCGTGTAAGCTCATAATTCCTTTCCGCCGGGGCACACGACAGGAAGGGGATAGATAGCAATACTAAAATAAGGGTGACCAGGATGGTGTTCAATACAGATTTTCTCATGACACCTGCCTCAAAAATATTTACTACATTGTAGATTAACCGGGTCCGCATGCCAATATATTAAATGCTTCGCCTAAAAGATTCATTACATAACTCATACTCTTGTGCAGTGCCGAAATGGCGATTCCCATGTGCCGAATAGTGACAAAGAAAAGAATTCAGCTTTCTTCGTTGAATACCCCACAATGAAATTAATATGACGATTTCTGGTCCTTCGAGACTATTTGTCTTTGAACGTGCCTGAAGTCGTATGGTAACACGCAGGGAGAAGGAATTATTTCTATCGCGGCATGACCACTAGTGTCCAGTCTCCATCTGTTGGAGCCTCTTGAATTGTGAAGTGAAGCTTGCCCTCTTGGCCATGGACGTAAGTCTCATAGACTTTCCCGGCTGAGACGCCTCGATTTATCACAAGTTCGATTCTGCTTCCACGGACTTGGACAGCAAAGTGCCCAGTCCAATTCGCTCTGTAACATAACTTCCAGGGTGATGATCTTACTGTGAAAGATCCTGTGGTTGAAGGGCCTGTTCCAAAGAATTTGTATTCCTCGGTATGAAATGCCATAGATACCTCAGGTTTACTTTCTGCCATATCAGTCCTGCCAAGTTCACCTGCTGGGTCTTCTTTGCGTGGTCCTCCAGAACTGCGGGCAGTCAGCAAAGTCAGGATAATTGCCTCAGACAACCTCAGATATGCCTCTACCTGAACATCCAAGCCTTTATCCAATCGATGACTTTCTGCACTCAGTTTGTCATATGTTTCGTCTACGCTACTGGAGAGCGATTCTATCAGCCTCAGTGTAGATTGACTTATGTCAAGACTCTCTCCTGCCAAAGCGTAGCGTACTCTCATCTTACGAGTTACGGGGGTGCTACCTTTGAGTGGCTTATTGTACCAAGGAGCTTTTGGAATGTCTTCCTCTGGAGCCAATTTGTCAAGAAGTTGTCTGAGTACTTCTCTCATGCTGTTCATTGCTTGAGATAATCTGTCCTGACTTTTTCCCTTAAACGTCTGCCAAGACCCCAAGCGCTTTCGTTCCAACTCTGGGTCAAGATCGCTCAACAGAACCTCTATAGTTTCTTTCTGAACCTCGTCAACGGCATCAGACCTACTGTAATTCACCGACCGTATTAGCGGAGCATCTAGCCAACTTGAGCGTACATTAGGGAAAATGATCGGCGGTGGTGCAAAGCGACTCATATTTTGGACGGCCTGCATGCTTGCAGACAGACCGCGAAAGTCATAAGTTGCCAATGTCTGCATTGCAGTTTTGAAACCAGGTGTATTGACTGCTGAATTTAATTGTTTCATTGCCTCGCTAACTTGCAATTGTAGGCCTTTTGCAATGGTTCCTAATTGCTCCCTTTGCTCATTCCCATACTTAGCAAAAGCCTGATGGAAATCTTCAAAAAAGCTGCGCTCCACACGCCTTTGAAAGTGATTATTGATTGTGGGCTCGTTTTCCAAAAGCTTTGAGCCAATGTCCATTAAAATTTCATCTGGCCACGCTTCAGTTTCCTTCAAACTGAGTTCCGGTTGAACCAGTTGGCTATGTATAACTATCGCTGCAAAATGACGGAAATCATCATCATTTAAGAACTCCTCAATTCTTATCAAGTCATTGAGGGATATATACTTTATTTCCGTTTGTCCAAGAAACCTGTGTGTAAGAACCAGATTCTTCCTGAAAGGGAGTTTAGCTTGACCTGCTGCGGAATCGTCTTGGGGATCCATTCCATCACTTGTGTCGGACATATAATTTCCACCTGCTAATATGTGGTTTATTAAGAGTCTCACCCTATTTTCGTTAATTATATCATTGAATACCGGCTCATAAATTCAAGAAAAACAACTTGTGCGGCACAGAGTCGTGGTTCACTCTATCTCAGGATTTCCTTCAATATAATCGTCATTGCTTAATTTAAGGACATATGTTGGTGAATAGGCAATTAATGAGCATAGTAGTTTTCGTTTTACTAGTGTTATCTGGAAGAACGTCGGTGCCGATGCTGTTTAGTCGGCATCTTGTGAAGTAATGATATAATTGAAACTGCTCCAGTAGCTGCTATGTTCATTTGAATAGGAGATAGATGCGTGGCACGTTGTCCAAATGCAGACCCGATTTATGCCCTAGCTGATAAATTCCGTGAACAATGCTTAAAGGCCGGTTATTCGTTGTTATGGCCGAATTCCCCTATCTGGACGGTCGATAGCTTGTCACTCATTTTCAACGCTTTTATGGATAATTTGGATTCCAGTGATCGTCCGTTCCTAGCGAAATGGAAAGATCAGATGGCGCATGTACCTAAAGATGTTCACAAAATAAGCGTTGATATTAATGCATTTTACTATTTATTCCCAAGCCGAATATCGTCCGGGACGAAGCTCGGGGTAATTCGAGAATTGGTTAGTTGGAAGTTGGGCGATGAAGAACCTGATTACAACATGCTCAAAGAGGCCTTTCGCTATGGGATCGGGCATACTGGCCCATTCTATAACACAGCTAAACCATGGATGTTGGCGTTCTACTTGGCCTTCTTTAAAAAAGTAAGAGCGGGAGAGGCCGATCCGGATGATCCAGTAGCCTGCAAGATGTTAGCTGACAAAACGCTGAAAGAAATCCCTGTCAATGTCATTTCTGCTCGACACATTCTATTGTATTTGCTATTTCCAGATAGTTTTGAGCGAATCGCCAGTCAGGAACACAAAAATAAAATAGCTGCTTCATTCAAGCCAAATATTGGGAGGGCTAATGACATAGATGAGGCACTATTAAATGTACGTGGATTCTTGAGTGAGAAATTAGGACGCCCCAACATGGATTTTTACGATCCTGACATCCAATCTCGATGGGATTCTGAAGAAAGTTATAAAAGTTATGTCCCAGATTCAGAAGGGATGGAAACCAAAGAGAGCGAAGCAAGTTCTGAAAATACACATACAGATATACAGAAAGCTTTATTACAGTTTGGGGTTGAACTAGGTTTGGATGTCTGGGTGGCTAAAAATGACCTTGGTAGAATTACGAGTCCGCTATCAGGGCACTTAAGGAAAGAATTACCCATGCAACTTTCCGGTAATGCGAAGAGTGTGATAGAACATATTGATGTTCTGTGGCTAAAAGGCGAGTGTATAGTTGCTGCATTCGAGGTAGAGCACACAACTTCGGTATACTCTGGCTTGCTTCGGATGTCAGACCTGATCTCAATAATGCCCTATCTGAATATTCAACTTTATATTGTGTCACCCGAAAATAGGAGGGGAACGGTCTGTCGCGAAATGAATCGTCCGGCGTTTAAGGAACTCGGACTACCAGGAAAATGCCGATTTATTTCGTATTCCAAGCTCATAAGCGAATTGGAAGCAATAGGCTCTAAGGCAAAATATTTGGACTGGAAAATCATCGAGCATATCTCCGAAAGCTGTGAACCTAATTAGTTATTCAAACCATTGGTTGTGGTGATTTGAAAGGTAACCCAGGCTAACGTGTTTAAGGTATGGCAAACTTAAGGTTGACGAAAAAGGGAAAGTTGCGGAGCAAGTACCAGCCCGCAGTCTATTTCGATTCCTCTATGCTGATAGACTACTTTTTGGCAGCTGGCCTTGAGAATCCATACGAGGAGATAGACTGGATCAATGACTTAAAAGGGGGACCCGATTCGTACATACCAATATTCAGAACGGTCATCGGCAGCGATAAGGAATTGGCGCAAATATGTGATATAAGACGAAAGCTGATACTATGGCCTGAGACTGTCAAGACTTACCCCGTTGTCACTCCACTATGCATATTGGAGCTCCAGGAGTTCAGTGCGGAACAGATATTTAGACAACTTGCCTCCGAAGCCGGAGCAGCTAGACTGATGCAGCGTAAGAGCAAGAAGGATATCGGAGACTACATTAGGAAGCTGATTAAGCGGAGGCGTGAGGAGATTGAGCAGAAACGTAAGTACCATAGATCACACACAAAGACTCCCATGGCAAAATTGATGAACCTGCTGGCTGACATTCAGAACTTCGAGCAGGGCATGAAAGGTCTGCATATTGTGGACATCGTGAATTTCGGCATAAGCCTCGAAGATGCTTTTTCGACTCCGTCGTACTACACTTGGCTTCAGCTCGGGGCGACAGATGTATTACACATTCTGTTGGCAGAGCATCTTGGCTGTCAATACTTGGCTAGTCGGGACTCAGACTTTAGTAGAGTGAAAGATCGCATTGAGGAAGCGACTGGCATTGTGGTGTTGACTAATTTCGATCAGCTTATTGATGTGCTGTGAATTTGATTTGATAGTTAACTGACCCTTAATACGTATAAATGATTACGGGTTATTTCAGGATGTGTCAGAGCTGGTAATAATCCGGTAGAGTCCTATCATCTACGTCCTATCTATACCTTAGATAGCTGGTACTGATGCAATTCACGAGTAAGCTATGCCGTATTTCACTACCATTTAATAGTTTAATAGGGACGTTTTTCCATAAACCTGATATCATTTACAGAATTAATCGCTTTCATACATCTCTGCCCGAGAGGGAGGAACTAATAATATGGAAACTATAGATCCTATTTACAGGGAACTTGCAGCCAAATTGGGACTGCCCAATTCGCAGCTCCTGCCTCGTATACTGGCCAAACTGGCCGATCTCGAACAGGCTAAAATTATTCGAGAACTTCCTTCAACTCCGCAGGAAATAGCCGGAAAACTCAATATCGATGTCCAAACAGTTGAACGGCATATCAGAGAGCTATTTGAGAAGGGTGTAATTTTTTACACTAAAAAAGGCCCTCAGCTGGCCCGCAGTCTGATGCAGCTGCATGACGCCGCGCTGTGCAATCCAAAATATGACGAAATGCTGGGGAATGAGTTCTTCGACCTGTTCGCGGCCCTGATGAATGAAGAGATAGGCCCGGTCGCGATCACCGAGGTGCTGGCCGGGGCCGGCTCCGGGCAACCTATGATGAGGATTATACCGAGATGGAAATCGATCAAGGACCTGGATGGAGTCCTGCCGTGCGAGGACGTGCGGGAGATAATTAAATCGCAGAGTGTGCTGGCGCTGGTGCCCTGCTGCTGTAAACGGGAATACAGACAAAGGCAATGCGGGACACCTACGAATAGTTGTATCAGCATTGGAAAGACCGCCCAGTATAATATCGACCGCGGGGCCGGCAAGAAAATGACCGCCGAGGAGGCCCTAAAGGTAATTGATGAGTGCGACGATTACCCTTTGATACATGTCGCTCCTAACCAGACCGTACTGAACCAGGTATTCTGCAACTGTCACTCCTGCTGCTGCGGATTCCTGCATCCCGTACTATCGCAGACCAAATTTGAGGTATCGCAGGCTATCGCCAAGAGCCGTTTTGAAGTGACTGTGGACGCAAAAGAATGCATTCAATGCGGTATTTGTGCGGAAAGATGTCAGTTCAAAGCTAATTCGTTGGAACGTAATCAGGAAACCGGCGAGGAATGCTCGAAGACGGATATCGATAAATGCCTGGGCTGCGGCGCCTGCGTCACTTCCTGCCCTTCGGGCGCAAGAAAAATGAAACTGGTCCGTCCGCCGGAACATATACCTGGAACTGTCGGCGGAATCTACTGATCGACGGGATTACCGATATGCGGTCATTGCGCCGGGACTAAACTTAAACCCGACAGATGGAACCGGCTACGTTTTCAGTATCTCCTTTAATCGATCTACTGCCTCCGGCAATACGTCCCCCGTGCTCTCCCAGAACCGCAGCCGGCAGAGGTTATCCAGCGGCGTCTCTCCCTGGTTAATAATGATCAGCTTGGCGCCGGCTTGATGGGCTATCTCCGGCATTTCTGCCGCAGGCTGGACAACCAAGCTTGAGCCGGCTACAACAAAACAATCGCTCAGCCTGGAGTGTCGTTCAGAGTCTCTATACGCCCTGCGGGGAATCGCATCGCCGAAATTGACCACACTCGAAACAAGTTTGCCTTTCTCACAGATCGGACAGCGCGCATTCAACAGGTCGGGAAATGAATCGACCTGCTCTGCGCACGTGGTACACCTGAGCTTCGTGATGTTGCCGTGAAACTCGGCTATCAATTCGGGTTTGATGCCCGATCGCAAATGCAGGTTATCGACGTTCTGCGTGATGAGAAACTTGAGTACGCCCATGTTCTGCAGTTCCACGATCGCCAGATGGGCCTGATTCGGCTCCACCTGCATCCAGTCCACACCGGTTGGTGGGGGCAGCCCCTTATCTCGCCTTGTCCAGAGTCCATCAGGACCCCTGAAATCCGGCAATCCCGATTCCGTGCTGATCCCGGCCCCGGTGAAGACCACCAGGTACTTCGCCTGCGCCATCCACTGCACCAGCGTGTCGATTCTTTCGCTCAAATCACTCATCTTTTCACCAGTCTGCCGGACCGAATTCTATTATATACGTTATGCCAAAAAGCAATATCTGTCTGGTATAATGAGCGAAACTGTAATAATTAACCGGGAGGCCGATATGTCTGCGACCAAACGAGCCATCGTAATAACATTGCTTTTCGTCATCCTCTTCCTTTTCGGCGGCTATACCACGCTGGACTGGTACCAGTTCCTGACGGGCACGGCCGACTTCGCCCGGCCCGAGATACCCTACGTGCGCGCAACCAAAGTCGCAGTCTCGTTCATATCGGCCATACTGGTCTTCATCATAGGCAGGGACGGCTTCAACCGCGGCGATACCAAACGGCTGGTACTTGCCTACGCCGCCATCGCCGTGGGCGATATTTTCCTGGTCTTCGATATCAACATGATCGGCATGGCAGTCTTCGCCATCGCGCACGTCTTCTTCATCATGCGCAACGGATGGGGCTTGAAAGGATATCTGACACAGAAATCAACCGCCAACCGTACATGGGATATAATAACAGCGCTGTTTATACTGGCGCTGGCCGGCGGCATGATGTTCGGATACTTCCTGCCCACGATGGGACCCGGACTGATGTTCTACCTGCTGCTGGTCTACAGCATCTTCCTGGGCGTCTCACTGTGGGCGGCATGGGCTGCCGTGAGGATCGGCTTTATGCCTAAAGCCAACGCCTGGCTGGTCGCTATCGGACTGTCCTGTTTCTTCGTCAGCGACCTGCTGGTGGGCGTCCATTTCGCCACTCAGCCGGGACAGTTTCAGACCTGCGCCATCTATATCACCTGGCTTTTCTATACACCCGGCCTGGTGCTGCCGGCCCTCAGCGGCTACAGGATGGACCGGCGGTCCGCCTGAGTCAGCCATCTGCCCATGTGCCGTCAAGTTTGATTTTGAAGCCGGTTTCTGATAGATTATTTAACTGGTTTGACTACTGTCATCTTTTTTATATCTAAATTCACCCGGTATACCTGTCCCTTGAATCATAGCCTTACATTTTCGGAGGTTAACACATCATGGCAAAATTAAATCTCACCATCGATGGAAAATCCATAACCGCTGACAGTGAAAGCACCATCCTCGAGGCAGCCAATATAGCGGGCATATATGTTCCGCAGCTGTGCTCTCACCCGGACCTTCGGCCATCAGGGGAGTGCGGTCTCTGCACGGTTGAGATAGAAGGGACGGGCGAACCGGTCCAGGCCTGCAATACTAAAATCGCGGACAATATGGTCGTCCACACGGACACCGATGAAATCAGAAAAAAACAGAAGCAGGCGCTGGAGAAGATACTCAGGCAGCATCCCAATGCCTGCCTCACCTGCTGGAGAAGGGAGCGCTGCAAACCTTTCGACGTCTGCCTGCGCAACGTCGAGGTAACCGAGCGTTGCGTAACCTGCCCCGAGAACACTCACTGCGAGCTGCAGCAGGTGGTGGACTTCCTGGATATGGGCAACCAGGATATTCCCTACACCTACCGCAACCTGCCCGTGCAGAGGGACAACCCCTACTTCGACCTGGATTACAACCTGTGCATCGCCTGCGGCCGCTGCGTCAGGGCCTGCCGGGACCTGAGAGGCATCAAGGCCATCGATTTCAAGGAGATAAACGGATTCAAGGTGGCGGGGCCGGTTAAAGCGACCTACGAAGAGTCCGGCTGCAAATACTGCTTCACCTGCGTCGAGGTCTGCCCGGTGGGCGCGCTGGTGGACAAGCTGGCCAGGTACCGTGCCATCTCCGAGTGGGAAGGATACGTCGTCCCCTGCAGCTACGCCTGCCCGGCGCATATCGATATTCCCAGGTATATTAATTACATCGCCCGCGGCAAATATCCGGAAGCCCTGGCTGTGGTACGAGAGAAGGTCCCCTTCCCGGGCGCGCTGGGACGCGTGTGCATACACCCCTGCGAGCAGGCCTGCCGCCGCGGAAAGTTGAATGAACCGATATGTATAAAATTCCTCAAGAGGTACGCAGCCGACCACGATAACGAGATGTGGAAGAAGAATAATAAAATATTGCCGCCCACCGGCAAGAAGGTGGCCGTCGTAGGCTCCGGGCCCGCCGGTCTGACCGCCGCTTTCTACCTGGCCAAGCTGGGCCACGCCATAACCGTGTTCGAGGCGCTGCCCCAGACGGGCGGCATGATGCGTGTGGGCATACCCGCCTACAGGCTGCCTCGTGAGATACTCGACTCCGAGATAGATGAGATCAAAAAGGTCGGCGTGGATATCAAGGTCAACCAGAGGATTGAGTCCATAGACGAACTGCTGCAGCAGGGCTTCGACGCCGTGTTCATCGGCATCGGCGACCACAAGGGGTCCAAGATGGGCGCGGAAGGCGAGGACCTGCCGGGAGTGCTGGACGGTGTGAGTTTCCTGCGCACCGTGGCGCTGGGTCAGGAGTTCAAGATCGGAAAGAAGGTGGCCATCATCGGAGGCGGCAACTCCGCCATCGACTGCGCACGCGTCGCTCTGCGCGTCGGTTCCAGCGATGTGACCATCGTCTATCGCCGCACCAGGGCAGAGATGCCCGCCGCGCCGGAAGAGGTCGAGGCCGCCATACACGAGGGCATCAAGATCGTATTTTTAGCCGCGCCCAACAAGATAACGCAGAAGGGCGACAAGCTGGACATGGAATGCATCAAGATGCGGCTGGGCGATCCCGACGCCAGCGGACGCAGGAGCCCGGTGCGCATACCGGGCAGCGAGTATGTGGAGGAATATGACAACGTTATCGCCGGCATCGGACAGGTCTCCGATATACCGGCTAAATTCGACCTGGCCGTCAACCGCGGCAACATCAAGTCCAACGACAAGACGCTCGAGACCAGCCGCAAGGGCGTGTTCGCCGGCGGCGATATCGTAACCGGACCTGCGTCCGTAATCGGCGCCATAGCACAGGGCAGAATGGCCGCATCTTCCATCGACAAATACCTGGGCGGCAAAGGGCAGATCGAGGAACAACTGGCGCCCGTAGAGGAGATGGAGCCATGGTTCGGCGAGGAGCCGGGCTTCGCTGCTAAAAAGCATCCCGCCATGCCGGAGCTCGAGAAGGCAAAGAGCCTGGGCGGCTTCGCCGAGGTGGAGCTGGGATACGGCGAGCAGGCGGCCGTGGATGAGGCCAAGAGATGCTACAAATGCCATTACAGGCTTAGACTATCACATCCGCCGGCGCCGCCGGTCAAAGTTAAATCTGCCTGAGGGGAGGTGTGCATGTTCAAAATCGTAACCAGCGAGAAGCTGACGCCGGTGATCGACCTTTTCAAGATCGAGGCCCCGGCCATCGCTAAAAAGGCCAGGGCCGGCCAGTTCGTGATCATACGGGTCGACGAAGCGGGCGAGCGTATACCGCTTACATTGGCCGACTGGGATGCCGGGGAAGGCACGGTCACTCTCGTGGCCATGGAGGTGGGCACCTCTACCAGGAAACTGGGCCAGATGAAGGCAGGCGACAGCCTGCATAACCTGGTCGGACCTCTGGGACTGCCCTCCGATATAGAGAAATTCGGCACCGTTATCTGCGTGGGAGGCGGCGTAGGCATTGCGCCCATCTACCCCATTGCAAGGTCGTTAAAACAGGCCGGCAACAAGATCATCTCCATCATCGGCGCCCGCAATAAGGACCTGCTGTTCTGGGAGGACCGCATGAAGACCGTCAGCGACGAGCTGATCGTCACCACCGACGACGGCTCCTACGGCCGCAAGGGCCTGGTCACCGAGCCGCTCAAGGAGAAGCTGGAGCAGGGCAAGATCGACCGCGTCATCGCCATCGGACCGGCCATCATGATGAAGTTCTGCGCCCAGACTACCAAACCTTTCAACGTCCCCACCATCGTAAGCCTGAACTCGATCATGGTGGACGGGACCGGCATGTGCGGCTGCTGCCGCGTGTCCATCGGCGGGACGACCAAATTCGCCTGCGTGGACGGCCCCGATTTCGACGGGCACCAGGTGGACTGGAACACGGTATTCGACCGGCAGAAGGTCTATCTCAAGGAAGAAAAAGACTCCCTGGACAGATGGGAATCATGCCAGTGCGGCAAATCTTAAGGGAGGCGGAAGTTGGAAGAAAAACCTAAATCGAAGATCAATCTCAACCGCATAGACATGCCGCGCCAGGACCCCAAAGTGCGCGCGCACAACTATAACGAGGTAGCCCTGGGCTACACCGATGAGATGGCCATTCAGGAGGCCACACGCTGCATTCAGTGCCCCAAGCGCCCGTGCGTGGCCGGCTGCCCGGTCAACGTCGATATACCCGAGTTCATCAAGGCAGTCAGGGACAACCAGATGGAGGAATCGGTGAGAATCCTCAAGAGCAAGAACGCGCTGCCCGCCATCTGCGGCCGCGTGTGCCCGCAGGAGACGCAGTGCGAGCAGGTATGCTCGCTGGGCAAGAAAGGCGCGCCTATCGCCATCGGCAGGCTGGAAAGATATGTCGCCGATTGGGACCTGGCGCATAAAAAGGAAATAAAGGTCGAGCTACCCCCGCCTACGGGAAAAAGAGTGGCCGTCATCGGCTCCGGACCCGCCGGCCTTACTGCTGCCGCCGACCTGGCCAGGATGGGTCACAAGGTAACCGTTTACGAAGCGCTGCACACCGCCGGCGGAGTGCTGATGTACGGCATCCCCGAGTTCAGACTGCCCAAGAAAGTCGTGCAGGCTGAAGTTGATTATGTTAAATCGCTGGGCGTGGATATACAGCTCGACTCCGTTATGGGCAAGCTGGCGACGGTGGACGAGCTGCTGGAGAAGGACTACGACGCCATATTTCTGGGCACCGGCGCCGGACTCCCCATGTTCCTGGGCATACCCGGTGAAAACCTTAACGGCGTTTACTCTGCCAATGAGTTCCTGACCCGTGTCAACCTGATGAAGGCCTACCTATTCCCCGAGTATGATACGCCCATCAAGGTGGGGAAACAGGTGGCGGTGATCGGCGGTGGAAACGTCGCCATGGACTCCGCCAGGTGCGCCCTCAGGCTGGGCGCCGACAAGGTCTATATCATCTACCGCCGCTCGCGCACCGAGATGCCGGCCCGCCACGAGGAAGTTGAGAACGCCGAGGAGGAAGGCATCATCTTCAAGTTCCTCACCAATCCCAAGCAGATCATCGGCGACGATAAAGGTTGGGTCAAGGCCATGGAGTGCTATGAGATGGAGCTGGGAGAGCCCGACGCCAGCGGCAGACGGCGTCCCATCACTAAACAGGGCAGCGAGTTCATCATCGATGTCGATGTGGTCGTGGTCGCTCTCGGCACCACGCCCAACCCGCTCATCCCATCCACCACCAAAGGCCTGGAGGTCACCAAACACGGCACGGTGGTGGCGGACGAGCAGTCCGGCAAGACCGTCAAGGACCGCGTCTGGGCGGGCGGCGATGTCGTCACCGGCGCGGCGACCGTGATCAGCGCCATGGGCGCCGGCAAACGGGCAGCCGCCTCGATACACGAGTTCCTGATGGGCCAGAAAGCTTAACTGGAGAGGATCGACGTATTACATATTGATGAGGGTGTCAAAACCACTGAATAACTGAGGGGCGCTTCACTGGACAGCAACATGACGCAATTCGCAGGATTGACAGGATGAGCGCGATATATTTATAATGCTCCTCGGTTATTTGATGGGTAAGCGATGTAGCGATTACGGCAAACGTCGTCAATCTTGACGATAACGTGGAATGAATGCCTGAGAATACGGAGGAGAGTACGTGAAGAAGAAGTTGAGTATGCCACTGCTATCCGTCGCTATCCTGATATTGCTGTCCATCCTGGCATTGAATATCGGCCCCGTGAGCGCAGATGACGGTTTGCCGTGGCCAGCCGATACTTCAGGAGTAACACCATCCGATACTGCAACACTCCCTGCCCCGGGCACAGGCACAGGCCCACCGGCGGGTGCGCTGGTAGTCAATGATAATGGTTTTGCATGTGATTTTGTGCCAAACTCACCCTCACCAAGTAACTACCCTAATGGCCCGTATCTATGGACTGGAACTGACATGAACGGGACAGTCCCTGTTTATGCGCGTGCCTTTTTTAAATTCGTAGTGCCGCCACACGCCGGGAATGCATTCGACGTCTGGCTCGGAGCATATTGCAACTTCACTAAGGGGAACGCTGCCGGCACAACGGCAGCTTACTATTTCGCAAACAACAGCTGGTCTCAAGCCACTCTGACCTGGAACAGCATCTATAACCAGAGCTTTTCCCGCAACAAGGGCACAGCCCTGGACTCAGTGTATATCCCCTTTTCTGCAAATCCACCCAATAAATACTATGAATGGAAAGTTACGTCGGCCGCCGAAAATATCTGGAAAAATAGTGGAACAATTACCCTTGTCCTGTGTGCAGCTAACGAGTCGCCTTCCATATACTGGAGAGATTTCGAGAACAAGTATTACACCGGCCCTAATGAAGCTTACCTGCGGGCCGCTACGCGACAAACGTTTATAGGCGCTGGTCCTCAGTCATCTTCTACTGGAGGAGTTCAAACATCATCTGTTAGCCAGCCGACTATCATTCCCACTGTCGCAGTTCAAAGCGCAACCCTCTCGGCCAAAGTAGTTGCACCCGGCACGCCGGTTACTGTGACTGCTGATATTGCCAACAAGAGCTCCGTCAACGGCAACAAGAAAGTCACTCTATACGTGAACGGTCAGGTAGAAACAACACAGGGAGTCACCGTGAACAGCGGAAGCTCCTCGAAACTTACCTTCAACGTGTCCCGCAGCGAGCCCGGCGAATACAACGTCTACGTGGACGGCGTGCCGGCCGGCAGCTTCAAGGTCGAGTTATTCACGAAATCCGACACGATACTCATCTTCAGCGCTGTCCTGGTGGCACTGGCTCTTTTAATCGGTATGGTCATGCTCTGGCGGAGGCAGCGCAGCTACAACTAATAAACTTCTCAAACCAAGTAGTGAGGGCCTCTGCTTTCGCGGCGGCCCTCCTTTATTGCAAACTCAGTCAGTGACCTCTATATACGCCTTTCTGATGGGACAGAAAGCTTAAGGAGACGATTTAAACATGTCATTGCGAGGAACGTAGTGACGAAGCAATCTTGTACGTGATTGCGCCGACACAAGATTGCCACGCCCTTCGGGCTCGCAATGACGTTCTTATGCGGATCATGTTGACAGATATTCGGCGTATCGTTTATTATGGTAACAATTGAATATTGCAAAGGCTGTGAACGGGAATAGTAAGTCCTGCAGTGAAGGCCACAGAGAGTCAAGCAAGGTGAGAGTTGACGCCGGAGCGGGGATTGAATGGGCCCGGGAGCCGCAAACCGAAAGGTAATTACTGAGTAGGCTTTGACGCAGGGATAGCGTTATCACAATCCAGGGTATCGCCGATAATACGGCCGTACCTGACAGAGATGGTCCGGCAACGGATCAATAAGGGTGGCACCGCGAAGCTAAGCCTCTCGCCCCTTGGGTGAGAGGCTTCATTTATTATATGGAGGTCTAAAGGAATGGAATTGAATATGTGGCCCGTTGGGGCCGAGAATTTGGTCTGATAAACCGGTATACACAGATATAAATAATATTAAGTGAGGTATAAAATGGCTAAAAAATTAACAAAGTTCATCCTGGCTGAAAAGGATATGCCGACTTCCTGGTACAACATATTGCCCGATTTGCCTGAGCCCTTGCTCCCTATACTTCATCCGCAGACGCATGAACCGACTATACTGCCCCCACCCCTCTTCCCATCGACCCTGAACGACCAGGAGTTCAGTAAGGAACACACCATCGAAATCCCCGACGAGGTTCTGGACGTCTACAGGATGTACCGCCCAACCCCGCTTATCCGGGCCTACAGGCTGGAGAAGGCGCTGGGCACGCCGGCCCAGATATTCTACAAATACGAGGGCGTCAGCCCGGCCGGCAGCCACAAACTCAACACAGCCATCGCACAGGCCTACTATAACAAGAAGGCGGGCATCAAGCGCATTGCTACTGAGACCGGCGCAGGACAGTGGGGAAGCGCCCTGTCCCTGGCCTGCCAGTACATGGGCCTTGAATGCAAGGTATACATGGTCAAGGTCAGCTACAACCAGAAGCCCTATCGCCGCATCATGATGGAGACCTGGGGCGCCAAGTGCGTAGCCAGCCCCAGCACCGATACCAATTTCGGTAAGCAGGTGCTGGCTGAAGATCCCAACTGCCCGGGCAGCCTGGGAATCGCCATCAGCGAAGCGTGCGAAGATGCCTTCAGCCGGGACGACACATCATACTCCCTCGGCAGCGTATTGAACCATGTCATACTGCACCAGTCCATCATCGGCCTTGAGACCAAGAAACAGCTCGAAATGGCCGATGTCGAAGCCGATATCGTCATCGGCTGTGTGGGTGGCGGCAGCAATTTCGGAGGATTGGCCGTCCCCTTTGTAAAGGACAAGATGAAAGGCAAGAAGATCGAGATCATAGCCGTCGAGCCCACCGCCTGCCCCACCATGACCAAGGGACCGCTGGCCTGGGACCTGGGCGACGTGGCAGGCATGGCCCCGATCGTCATGATGTACACGCTCGGTCATTCGTTCGTCCCGTCACCTATCCACGCAGGAGGACTGCGCTACCACGGCATGTCTCCGCTGGTATCCCACCTGCATAAACTCAAGTTGATCGATGCCAGGGCGGTAAACCAGAAGTCCACATTCGAGAGCGCGATCCAGTTCGCCCGCACCGAGGGTATCATACCGGCCCCCGAGCCCGCGCACGCCATCAAAGTGGTAATCGACGAGGCTCTTAAGTGCAAAGAATCAGGACAGAAAAAGGTCATTGTTCTGGGACTGAGCGGACATGGTCATTTCGACCTAAGCGCCTACGAGCAGTTCCTCTCCGGCAAACTGGAAGCCGACGCCTACGACGAAGCCAAGGTGAAACAGGCGCTGGCACAGCTTCCCAAGGTCGCTTTCAAAGGCTAACAATTACAATCACACAGGCCGGCATACGTGACTGATCCATAAGAAGTAAGTCCGCGTATGCCGGCCTGTGAATATATATCCGTACGTTTTGCCGGCCTAATACCTTTATGCTAAAATCCCAGCACTATTCCCATCATAGAGGTAACCAGATATGCGAATCCCTGCCGTAACGGCTTTTCTGCTTGCAGCGATGCTGCTCTTCAGCGCCTGCCGGGTTGAATTCTCCACCACTCCCATATCTACGCCGGCGCCTGCACCCATCACCCAGAAAGTAGTACCTCTTGATCCCGGCTGGAAATCGCCGGGCCCGTCGGAAAATGCGGCTGTCCTTCCCAATATCGCAGATGTCGTTGAGAAGGGCTACCCCGGGGTGGTCACTATCACGACCGAACAGATCGTCAACGATATGTTCAGCAGGGTGATGCTGCAATCCGGCGCCGGATCAGGCTGGATACTGGACAGCAGCGGTATCATCGTTACCAACAACCACGTCGTGGAAGGCGCCCGCAAGGTCGTCATCCAGTTTTCGGACGGCAGGACCAGCGAGGTCACCGCCGACAGGGTTTTCCGCGACCCTCTGACCGACCTGGCCATCATCAAGGTCGACATCACCGACCTCCCAACCGTGGCTATAGGCGATTCCGGTAAGCTCAGGGTAGGCGACTGGGTGGTAGCCATAGGCAATCCCCTGGGCAAAGGCATTAAAGCCAAGGAGGGCATAATCAGCGGCCTTAAGGTCTCACTCTCCCTGGACGAGGACGAATCGCTTTATGACCTGATCGAGACTTCGGCCGCCATCAATGAGGGCAACAGCGGCGGTCCCCTGCTGAACATGAAGGGCGAGGTAATAGGCATCACCAGCGCCAAGATCGCCTCTATCGGCGTGGAGGGTATGGGCTACGCCATAAGCATCAACTCGGCTTTGCCTATTCTGCAGGAGCTGGTCAACAAGGGCTATGTCACACGGCCCTTCCTGGGGGTGGAGCTCTACACGGTCAACGACTATGTCGCATACTACAATGGACTGGCGGTCAAACGCGGGGCGATCGTTACCACGGTGCAGCCCGGCAGCCCGGCGGCCAAAGCCGGTATGCGCAGACTGGACGTCATCATCCGCTACCAGGGCAAAGAGATCACCACCGCGCCTGAGCTTCTACGCGAATTGCGCAGCTCCAAAATAGGCGAAGAGATATCGGTTACCTATATCAGGGGAAAGAATCCTTATACCGTCACGGCCGTGCTAACCGACAGCCCCCCTCCCAGATAGTATGCCTGATTACCCTTACCAAACACAGGGCCGGTTAGTTTTGTTTCTTGATAGACAGCGTGATCTCGAGATTTAATAGCCTGAACTTCTCTGTATATGCCGTCTGCTCTGCAGGCTTATGCAGTATCTCCGTTGACAGCGTCTCCTGCCTGATATAGTCCGCGAAATCCTTCATAACGGCCTGCACTTGCTCGCCACCCTCATAACAGGTCTGAATATGGTCCGCTATCTCCAGGCCGGCGGACCTTCTCATCGTCTGTAACCTCCTCACTATCTCCCTGGCAAGGCCCTCCGCCAGCAGCTCCGGGCTGATCTCCGTGACGACGCCGACCTGGTAGTCGCCCTCGACTACCAGAGACAGGTTTTTATCCTCTTTCATCTCTTCCGCTGTGAAACCCATTTCCTTGACGTTTAACTCATCCGTGATCTGAGTGCATAATTTTTGCAGCGCTTCCTTCTCATGAGACGACCTGGCCTTTACGATCACCTTCGGCAGGGGCTGCCTGACCTTGACAGAGCTCTTCGAGCGAGCCGCCCTGCCCATGCTGCAGACCTTCATGGCCAGCTCGGTGCCGGCGATTATATCCGTATCGATCAATCTCTCATCCGCCACGGGGAACAGCGCCAGATGAACGCTCTCAGGCGCATCCCTGTCAACCGTCCTGACGAGATTCTGGAAGATCTCTTCCGCGATGAATGGCGTGAATGGAGCAAGCAGTTTGGCCAGCGTCACCAGCGCCTGGTAGAGCGTGCTATAGGCAGACAGCTTGTCATCGTCGTTCTGGCTCTTCCAGAAACGCCGGCGGCTGCGCCTTACGTACCAGTTCGAAAGATTGTTGACGAAAGACTCGATCTTCCTGCCGGCACCGGTGGGATCATATTCGCCCAGCATACGATCTACATCGATTATCAGCTGGTTCAAGCTCGAGATCAGCCACCTGTCCAGCTCCGATGTGATTTTAGGCGCCGTCTTTCCCGGAACAAAATTATCGATGTTGGCGTAGATAACGAAGAATGAGTAGGTGTTCCATAATGTCATGAGAAAGTTGCGCATGACCTCGACCACCATGTCAGGAGACATGCGCCTGACGTTTCCGGGGGGACCGGAGGTAAACATATACCAGCGCAACGCATCCGCGCCGGAGGAATCGAGAACGGTCCAGGGGTCCACCACGTTTCCCCTGGTTTTGCTCATCTTCTCCCCTTGAGCGTCAAGGATATGGCCCAGGCAAATGACATTTTTGAAGCACGGCTGGTCGAATATCAGCGTGGACAGCGCATGCAGGCTGTAGAACCATCCCCTGGTCTGGTCCACGGCCTCCGATATGTAATCGGCGGGGAAGCTCTGCTTGAAGAGCTCAATGTTTTCAAAAGGATAGTGCCACTGGGCAAAAGGCATGGCGCCTGAATCGAACCAGCAGTCTATAACCTCGGTCTGCCTGACCATGGTATCGCCGCAGGCGGCGCAGGCATAGGTGACGTCATCGATATACGGCCGGTGAAGATCCATGCCGCCGGAGTAACCCTGTAATCCGAGTTTGCCTCTGATCTCTTCAACCCCGCCCGGGCAGTCGTACCGCCCACACTTGCGGCACAGCCATATATTCAGGGGCGTTCCCCAGTATCTCTCACGCGAAAATGCCCAGTCCACATTGTTCTGCAGCCAGTCGCCGAACCGGCCCTCTTTGATATGCTCGGGGTACCAGTTTATCTGCCTGTTCCCGGCAATCATCTCATCCTTCCTGGCGGAAGTCCTGATGTACCAGGTCTTTTTGGCGTAATAAACCAGGGGGGCATCGCAGCGCCAGCAGAACGGGTAGGTATGCGTGATCCTGTCTGTCTTATAAAGAAGGCCGCGCCTCTCGAGATCAGCCAGTATATCGACATCGGCGTCTTTAACGAATTTTCCGGAAAACGGGTAACTGCCGGTGATATTGCCGGCCAGGTCCACCTGCTGCACGAAGTCGAGATTGTTATCGAGCCCTGCCTGGAAATCCACTTCGCCGAAGGCTGGTGCGATATGCACTATGCCCGTGCCGTCCTCCATCGAGACGAAATCGGCACAGATTATTTTATATGTGAGGTCTTTGACCGGTTCCTGCACATCGAACTGCCCCGGCTGGCCTTCTTTTGCACGTTTTCTCTCGACGCCGTATTCGTGAGGATTATATAGAGGATAATAAAGAGAGCCTGCCAGCCGGCCTCCCTTGAACGTCTTGAGCACGGGCTGTCCGCCCAGGCCGGCCTGTTCAACCAGGGCCTGTGCAAAGATCAGATACTCATCGCCCAATGCAATAACGGCATAATCGGCATCCTCCGCCAGGGCCAGCGATGTATTGCCGGGAAGCGTCCAGGGAGTCGTCGTCCAGGCCAGGAAGAAGACCTTCCCCTTCGATACCGCATCGGCAAGAGTGAAACCGCCCGATTTATCTGAAGACACCGCAGTGGGCAGCGACTGTATCCTGAATTTCACATAGACGGACGGATCGACCGTATCGTCCTTGTATCCCAGGGCCACCTCGTGCGAGCTGAGCGAAGTGCCGCAGCGCGGGCAGTGGGGTGTAACCTTGTAACCCTGATAGATCAGGTCCTTGTTCCAGAGCTGGCTGATGGCCCACCAGCACGATTCTATATATGAATTATCCAGCGTCACATAAGGATGATCGATATCCAGCCAGAAACCGATCCTCTCGGTGAGGGAATCCCATTGTTTGAGATATTTGAATACACTTTCACGGCACAGGGCATTGAATTTGGCTACGCCGTATTCCTCGATCTGCGCCTTGCCCGTGAAACCGAGCTGTTTCTCGACCTCAAGCTCAACCGGCAGGCCGTGTGTATCCCATCCAGCCTTCCTGGGCACGCAGAACCCCTTCATGGTCTTGTAGCGGGGTATGATGTCCTTGAAGACACGCGAAAGGACATGGTGGATGCCGGGATTGCCGTTGGCGGTAGGCGGTCCCTCGTAGAAAATATACCTGGGCGAGGAAGCTCTGGCTTCAATGCTTTTCTCGAAGATCTTTCGATCGCGCCACAGGTCGAGTATTCTTTTTTCCAGGTCAGGGAAACTGACCTTGCTGTTAACGGGCTGGAACATGGGCTATTTTTTCCTTGACTGAATTACCACGCGGCGCCCGTCCCCTTCCCCTGTGCTCTGGGTCATAACGTCAGAATTATCGGCCAGAGTTATGTGCACAATCCTTCTTTCATCGGGAGGCATCGGCTCCATAGTAATGGGACGCCTTCTCCTCGCAACCTGCTCGGCCAGACGAAGCGCAAGCTTCTTGAGCGACTCATAATGGCGTTTTTTATACCAGTCCACGTCAACGTTGACGGAGACCCATTTTTTCAGTTTCTCGGCCACGATCAGCCTGACCAGGTATTGCAGAGACGACAGAGCCTGCCCTCTCCTGCCTATGAGCACCCCCAGGTCGTCTCCCTCGATATTCAGCGTGATGGGATCTCCATCGTCACCCGACCCGGTTACATCCACGGTGGCCTGAATGCCCATGTTATGCAGGATATCGCACAACACCTGCCGGGCCGAATCGGCCGCATCACTGGTTGCACCCGGTTGTCTTTCATCGTCAAGCAGGACCACCTTGATCCGGGCATCCTCGGCGCCAACTCCCAATACGCCTGATTTGCCCTTCTTGACCACGATAATGTCAACTTCTTCGCGGGCAACACCGAGCTGCAAGAGGGCAATTCTGGTCGCCTCCTCCACCGTTTTAGCGCTCAGTTCTAATTCTCTCAATTCTATCCCTTCTTCTTATCGCCTTCTTTAAGTGCCTTGGACGGTTGTTCCGCTGCTTTTTGAGTCGCAGACTGAGGCTGAGTCTGAGGCCGGGGCTGTCTGAAAGACGGGAAGTTGAAATAACCCCAGCCACCGGCTACGAAGTACTGGATGATAATGCCGATGATATTGGATACCACCCAGTAAAGGGCTAATCCACTGGGGAAGGATAACGTGAAAAAGGCGAACATGAGGGGCATCATCATGGTTGTCATGCTCGACATCTGCTGCTGGCGGGGATCGGTGGCGGGCGGCGTAACCATTTTCTGCTGCACCCACATTGTCAGGCCAACCAGTATGGCAAGGATCATAGTCGGGTCAGGCTGGGACAGCCTGAGCCCCAGGAAATTCTCATTGAGCGGTATTGCCTGGTCCACCAGGTCCCACGGATAAAGATGCTGCGATAATATGAGAAGGTTTTCAGGAGTGGCCGCAAGGGCCTGCATGATAGACTGATAGAGCGCAATCCAGATAGGCATCTGTATCAGCATAGGCCACATGCATCCCAGGGGGTTGATACCGGCCTCTTTATAAAGGCGCATCATCTCCTGCTGCAGCTTCTTCTGATCACGCGCATACTTTTTCTGGAGCTCCTGCATCTTGGGCTGAAGTTCCTGCATTGCTTTGGTCGATTTTGTCTGCCGGAACGTGAGGGGCATCAGGATAAGCCTGACCACTACAGTCAGCACGATGATGGCCAGGCCGAAGTTGCCCCAGAGCATCTGGGAAAGGGCGATCAGCCCGTTCAGTACCGGATCGAGTATAGCTACATTCCAAATATCAACCATATAACTAACCTACTTTATCTCTGAAGAAAAATCCCAGTCGACATGGTTCTTCACCGTATCAACTGCGTAGACCTTGTGATCCCGGGCATATATGTAAACCATGTCACCCTCCGCATAAGGATTCCCGTAGACGGTATAGCCGACCGATACGCTGCTGATCATGGTCCCATTGGTTATATCCAGCTTGTAGAGCGTTCCCTTTTCACTCACAGCGAATATATGGTTATCTGTCACAGCAGGAGTTGACACCATCTGGCCGTCTCCCTCGAATTTCCAGACCTCTTTGCCGTCGGCAGCCTCGATCGCATATATCTTGTTGTCCATGCAGGCTGCATAGATCGTGCTGCCGCGGATCACCGGTGTGGCCCAGAACCAGTTGCCGGCCAGGTATTTCCACTTCACCGTCCCATCGGCTTTATCAATGGCATACAGGTTCCGGTCGAAGGTGCCGAAATAAAGCAGTTGATCTTTTACAGCGAGAGATGAAGCTACCGCCGAGGGGATCTTGATGCTCCATACCTCACGACCGGTTTCGGCCGCTATGGCATATACGTTGCCGCCGTAGTTGCCGACATAGATTATTCCGTTGTCCAGAACGGGAGCCGTCCATATCTTGTTGGAGGTCTGGAACTCCCAGATAAAATCGCCTGTAACGGCATCGAGGGCATAGATTTTACCGTTGGCGCTGCCGAAATACAGTGCCTTCCCGTCGGTGATTATGTTGCCGACGATCGCCCCCACCGTTTCGAAGCCTTCCCGGGGGTAAATCCATCGGACCACTCCCCGACTGGCGTTAAGGGCATAGACCTTGCCGGTATAGGTTCCTTCAAAAATCAGGTCATCGATTACCAGAGGAGTGGCATAGATGCCTTTGCCGGAGGCAGCCGATGACGGAGCGCACATGGCGCCGCAGGCGGATCCCGGCGTGGCCGTTTTGATCGCATATATCCATTCTGTCTCGGCGGGGAAAGCCTTGCCCTCACTTCGTGCCTTTGGGTTGAGAGCGATGACCGATCCCTCCATGGACCCGAAGCAAATCAACTCGTTATAGGGAGCAAAGCTGGACCAGCCCTGGGCCTGTGCTCCTGAACACCCCCCACCCATACCGGGCATACAACCTGAAACAAATACCAGCAGAAGTAAGCCCAGGAGAATCACAACCCTAATCAAATTACGTACTTTTCTCATACATTATCCTACTAAGTTTCATTCAATTTAAAGCCGACCTATCATGGAACAGGATCATAGCCGCGGGGCGTCCAGGGATTGCAGCGGCAGATCCTGAGAAAAGTCATCCAGCTTCCTTTAAGAATGCCGTATTTCTGTATTGCCTCGTATCCATATTGAGAACACGTCGGTGTAAAGCGGCAGGCCGAAGGCGTGACCTGCGATATTGTGCCCTGGTACAGTCTAATTGATTTTAGAGCTACCGTTTTCAGCATCTATTACCATCAAATCCAGCCGATTGAGCAATTTCGTCATCGACCTGCTAATCTCATGATATGTCACGCATACTACAGGCCGCCGGGCGATCAATACAATATCCCATCCCGGCCTTATCAACATCAGGCGTACATTCTCCTTTAGCAGCCTCCTGACACGGTTTCTGACGGTCGCCTTCCCAATATCCTTGGTTACCGAGAGGCCCACGCGTAAAACATCCAGATTGTTGGGAAGAGCTTTTATTACCAGCAGTTTATCCGCTGCGGCTTTGCCAGATTTATATACTGCTAAATATTGCGACCTACTGGTCAAAGCCAATCTCTTGGCCATTTCAATGCTATACCTGGGTAAGCTTCCAACGCCCTCTGGCGCGCCTGGCCTTCAATACCGCACGCCCGCCGCGGGTGGACTTCCGGGCGCGAAAACCGTGCTTCCTGATTCTTCCTCTTTTTTTCGGTTGATATGTCCTCTTGGGCAATTCAATACTCCAAATTTGATTAAGCCTTTCTCTCGGCTGCGCTTATGTTGTAGACATGGTTGGGCGATGAGGGCAGCATGGCCAAAAATCGCGACCTTTTAATAGCCTGGGCCAGGCTGCGCTGATGCCTGGCACACACACCGGTGCGCCTCCTCGGCACTATCTTGCCACGATCAGAAACAAAACGCTGCAGGAGAGACACGTTCTTATAGTCGATAGGCGTTTTATCGGCACAAAACATGCATACCTTGGGCTTGACAATGAATTTGCGCCCCCTTTCCCTTCGCTGTACGGTATTGGTTTCCATCAGTCTAAAAAACTCCTTCTCTAACAATTAAGGATTTAGAAGGGGATATCCTCCGGCTCGATATCACCTTCAATTATACGGGCATCCTCGGGCGGCAGTTGTGCAGGCCCCTGTTTGTCAAGGAAGATCACCCTGTCTGCTGTTATATCCAGGCTTACACGCTTCTGTCCGTCCTTGCCGTCATATAAGCGTGTACGCAAATTTCCTTCAACGTAAACCAGTTTACCTTTGTTTAAAAACTGGTTGCATGTCTCCGCCAGCTTTCTCCACGCGCTGATGCGAAACCATTCGGTCTCCTCTTTGAAGGAACCGTCGGGCTGGCGCATATTCCGATTGGCCGCCAGGCTGAAAGTGGTGACTGCTACACCGTCCGCGGTAAATCTCATCTCGGGATCACCCCCGACCCGGCCAATCAGAATAATCTTGATCAAGCTCGCCATCAACCACCTCCAGAGATCAGCTATTCTCGCGAACGAACAGGTACCTTAATACATCCTCGGACATTTTCAAACTGGCATCAAGCTCTTTTAAAGCCGTCTGTTTGATCTGTACTTTTTCGAGCACGTAATTTCCTTCAGCCTGCTTCTTAATCGGGTAAGCAAACCTTCTTTTTCCCCATTGGTTCGTCTCCGTAACCGTTCCACCGAGTTTGGTTATCTGGTCGTTGACCTTTCCCAATACCCGGGTGAAATCATCTTCACTTAAGTCTGCATTTAGAATAAAAACCAGTTCGTAACCGGGCACAATAAATCCTCCAAGCAGCGAAATTCTACTGATTATAGCATACAGCCCGATTCCTCAACAAGCTTCAGCCTCGAGCAGTGGTATTGCATTTTCGTTCAGGCTGTCATATAGTTTTCTGGCAGGTCAGGTAACAATATGGAAATCAGTATTATAGGTTTGCCCGTCAGCGGAAAAACAACTGTTTTCGACGCTTTGACCAAATGTTCCGCCGAGCCCAGGGCGCACGGCGGCGCCGGGCTCACCTTATTTCCGGCAATAGCCAAGGTGCCGGACGCGCGCGTGATGAAGCTCAGCGACATCTTCCACCCGAAAAAGACTACACTGGCCGAGATAAAATACGTGGATTACGCCGGCCTTCCCAAGGGATTCGGCAGGGAGCAGGGGGTCAGCGGACAGTTTCTCAACAGCCTCAGCACCTCGGATGCCATTCTGCAGGTCGTGAGGGCTTTCGAGGATGCGAATATACCCCATGTAGACGGCAGGATCGATCCGCTCAAAGACATCGAAACGCTGGATATGGAGCTCGTTTTCTCCGACCTGACCATCATCGAGAAACGGCTGGGACGCCTCGAATCAGCCTTGAAAATGGGGAAGTCCTCCGAGAGGGATGCGGCCGTCAAAGAGCAGGCGCTGCTCGGAAAAATCAAGGCTTCTTTAGACCAGGGCATGCCTATCCGGCTGCAAAAATTGGCCTCAGACGAACTGCGGGCGATCAGCAATTACCAGTTTCTGACGGCCAAGCCGATGCTGATCGTGATCAACATCGGCGAAAAGCAGCTGCCTGAGGCAGAAAGCATCCTTGGCACTCTTAAAGCCGCCTACTCCATGCCCCAGGTGGAGCTTATCTCCATGTGCGGGAAACTGGAAAGGGAGCTGGCGCAGCTGCAGGACGATGAGGCGGAGGAGTTCCGCAAGGATATCGGCCTTAAAGAAACCGCCTTCGCCGCTGTTATCAGGCATTCATACAGCCTGCTGGGCTTAATATCTTTCTTCACGGTGGGAGAGGACGAGGTGAAGGCATGGACTGTCAGAGAGAATACACCCGCCATCCAGGCGGCCGGCAAGATCCATACCGATATCGAGAGGGGCTTTATCAGGGCCGAGGTCATGAGCTATGACGATTTCATCAGGAGCGGGAGCACGGCCGAGGCGCGCAAGCACGGTTTACTGAGGCTGGAAGGCAAAACTTATGCCGTGCGCGATGGAGATATCGCACATTTCCTCTTCAACATATAATGATCATTATATTTGTATCCGGCCTTTCGTGACTATTCCTCACCAAGTTCCCCGGCAAAAACTACGGTGTTATAATAGTCGACGGTTCTTCCGGCATTCACTATTAAGGAGCTTCCATGAAAAAAAGCCACAAAGTCATAGCCTGGTTTGAAGAGATTACGCGTGAAGATATCGGCATCGCCGGCGGCAAGGGCGCCAACCTGGGTGAAATGGTACATGCCGGCATACCGGTCCCGCCCGGCTTTGTCGTAACCGCCACAGCCTATTACGATTTCCTGGAGGCGACCAACCTCATGGACGAGATAAGGAAATTGCTGAAGGATGTGGATGCAAACGACAGCAGGGCGCTGCAGGACGCGTCTTATCGTATAAAAGAAAAAATCGTCCGCGTGGTCATGCCGGAACATATGGTGAAAGAGATACAGACATCCTACCGTAAGCTGGGGGGCGGGCTGGTGGCAGTGCGATCTTCGGCAACTGCGGAGGACCTTCCGGATGCGTCGTTTGCCGGACAACAGCGCACCTTCCTCAACATACAGGGCGAGGAGTCCGTGGTCAAGGCCGTGCAGGAATGCTGGGCTTCCCTATTTGAATCGAGGGCTATTTTTTACCGCAATGAGCAGGGATTCGATCACTTCAAGGTGGGCATAGCTGTACCTGTGCAGAGAATGATCCAGTCGGAGGCCGCCGGCGTGATGTTCACGGTGGAGCCGCTCAGCAGCGACCGCAGCAAAATATTGATCGAGGCTATTTTCGGCCTGGGTGAAGCCATTGTTTCAGGGGACCTGACCCCCGATCAGTACACACTGGATAAAAACAGCCTGTCTATTCTGGATAAAAAAATCGTCGAACAGGACTGGTTCCTGACACGCAATCTCGAGGTGAAACCCGACGACCTTGAAACAAACATTAAGGTGCCCGTGCCGTCCAAACGTCAAAAATTACAGAAAATTGATGATGCGGATATCATTGGCCTGGCCACCATCGGCAATAGGTTGGAGGAACACTATAAAACGCCGCAGGATGTCGAATGGGCCAAGGAAGGCGGGAAACTGTATATCGTACAGACACGTCCCGTCACCACTCTCAATCAACCCCTGGACACCTCCACCGTGGACGAACTGAAAGCTGAGGCCATTTTAATCGGTGTGGCGGCAAGCCCCGGTGCAGCCAGCGGCGTGGTCAAGATCATCCGTGACCCATCGCAAATCGATAAAATCGTAGACGGCGATATTCTGGTGGCCGAGATGACGACACCTGATTTTGTGCCGGCCATGAAACGGGCCGTCGGCATAATTACGGACAGGGGCGGAAGGACCGCCCACGCAGCGATCGTCAGCAGGGAACTCGGCATCCCCTGCATCGTGGGCACCGAGCGCGCTACCTCCACACTCAAAGACGGCCAGGAGGTGACCGTTGATGGATCGTCCGGCAAGGTGTATTCGGGCCACGTTGCTATCAAGAGCAAAAAGGCCAAAGCCCGGAGCGCGTCGGGCGCCCGCATCAAGACTAAAACCAAACTTTATGTAAATCTGGCTGAGCCCGAGCTAGCGGAGAGGATAGCGGAGCGTGACGTGGACGGAGTGGGTCTTTTAAGAGCCGAGTTCATCATGGCCAGGATGGCGGGACATCCTCGCTTTATGCTTCACGAAGGCAAAGCCGCCCAATACATGGATGTGCTGACCAAGAATATCACCATGTTTACCAGGGCCTTTCATCCCAGGCCGGTCGTATACCGCACCACCGATTTCAAAACCAACGAGTACAGGAATTTGCCCGGCGGCTATAAATACGAGGAAACCGAAGAAAACCCGATGATCGGCTACCGGGGCTGCTCAAGATATACCCACGAAGTAGAGGTTTTCAGGATGGAGCTCGACGCTATTAAAAGAGTCTGCCAGTCCTACGATAACCTTTACGTCATGATACCCTTCGTGCGCTTCGTATCCGAGATCGTACAGATCAAGAAGATACTGACGGAGGAGGGCTTCTACCAGTTCCCCAAGTTCAAGCTGTGGATGATGGTGGAGGTGCCTTCCAATATCCTGCTTATGGACAAATTCATCGATGCCGGCATCGATGGCATATCCATAGGTTCCAACGACCTGACGCAGCTTATCCTGGGTATAGACCGGGATAACTCCAAGCTTGCCACGCAGTTCGACGAAAGGAACGAGGCCGTAATGATGGCCATTGAAAGGGCCGTGACCACCTCGGTCAGCAAGGGCATCACCTGCTCGATCTGCGGGCAGGCGCCATCTACCTATCCCGAGATAACAGAAAAGCTGGTAAGCTGGGGGATCACATCGATATCCGTGACACCTGATATGATCGACGAGACGCGGCATATCATAGCCGACGTGGAAGAAAAACTGGCCGCCCGAAAATAACGCCTATCAGCATGGTAAGCTATTACTCATGTCTGAAATGAATGTTCGACAAAGGCTGGAGCAGGCCGAGGAAAACCTGTCGCCCTACGCGGCGCGCAGCATTGCCAGCCGCGGCAGGAGGGTTGCCGAGCAGCCGTGCCCTTTGAGAACCGCTTTCCAGCGCGACCGGGACCGCATCATATTCTCCAATGCCTTCCGCAGGCTCAAACACAAGACCCAGGTATTCATTGCTCCCGAGGGCGACCATTACGTTACACGCCTGACGCATACGCTGGAGGTTTCACAGATAGGCCGCACCATCTCCCGTGCGCTTTCCTTGAACGAAGACCTGACTGAGGCTATAGCTCTGGGCCATGACCTGGGGCATACGCCCTTCGGCCACATAGGTGAAAACGTGCTGAACGAACTGGTCCCCGGCGGATTCAAACATTACGAGCAGAGCCTGAGGGTGGTGGATCATATCGAAAACAAGGGCTTGGGGCTGAACCTGACATGGGAGGTGAGGGACGGCATACTGAACCATTCCAAAGGTGACCTCGAGATACTGGAAGAAGGATGGAACACCGTGTCAACAGTCGAGGGGCAGGTGGTGAAGATGGCCGACCTGGTGGCCTATATAAACCACGATGTCGAAGACGCTATCCGCGCCGGCATAATATCGTGCTCCGACCTGCCGGCCTCCACGATCAAGACGCTGGGGCAGTCCAATTCCAGCCGTATCAACACGCTGGTCACCAACATCGTCGCTTTCTCAGCGGGAAAGATGGACAGCAGCAGTTCCGATCAGCAGATCATAGGCATGAGCCCCGAAGTTCTGAACGCAGCAAACGAGCTGCGCGAGTTTCTCTTTGCCAGGGTCTACCGGAACAGCCTGGAGGCCGGGAAAGCATCGGACGCCCGCGAGATAATACTCCTTTTGTACCACCATTTCCTGAGTAATCCGGCCAGGCTTCCCGAAGAGTACAGGTTATTGGATGGCGGCGATGAGCGCCGCGCCGCCGACTATATAGCAGGAATGACAGACCATTATGCTATACTCACAGCAGAAAACCTCAGATAAACACCGATTTTTCTATATCCGCGTAATAAACAAGCTCTGATCGGACGATGAACACAACAGACGAGATCAAACAGAGGTTGGACATCGTGGACGTGGTGTCGCAGTATGTCAAGCTGACCAAGTCAGGCCGCAACTACAAGGCCAACTGTCCCTTCCACAGTGAAAAAACAGCCTCTTTTTTCGTTTTCCCCGAGAAGCAGAGTTGGCATTGTTTCGGAGCATGCGCCACTGGAGGCGACATATTCACCTTCGTAATGAAAAAGGAGGGCATCGATTTCGGCCAGGCTCTGCGTATCCTGGCGGAAAGGGCCAATATCACTCTCACTTACAAGACCAGCCAGGCCTCTGCCGAAGAGAAGTCCCGGCAGGAAACCCTTTTCAAACTGAACGAGGTCGCTGCGGAATATTACCACTATCTGCTGCTGCATGACACAGAGGCTGAGACAGCCAGAAAATATGCGGCAGGCCGGGGCCTTTCCCAGACGGTAATAGTCAATTTTCAACTGGGATACTCGCCCAATAAATGGGACAGCCTGCTCGGCTATCTGTCCAAAGCAGGCTACAGGGAAGACGATATGCTGGCGGTCGGGCTGATCGTTCAGCGCGATACAGGCGGCTTCCACGACAGGTTCAGAAACAGGCTGATGTTCCCCATACGGGATGTAAAGGGCCGGGTGGTCGGATTCGGCGGCCGCGCGCTGGATGATTCAATCCCTAAATACCTGAATTCGCCGCAATCGATGTTGTTTGACAAGAGTTCCATTATCTACGGCATAGAGCGTGCCGCAACAGCGATCAGACAGCATGACAGCGTGGTGATCAGCGAAGGATATATGGATACGCTGGCGGCGCACCAGTTCGGCTTCGAAAATACGGTCGCATCGATGGGCACCGCCCTCACGGAAAAACAGATATCGACACTGCGTAAGCTGACGCGAAATATCATCGTTGCACTCGATGCCGATGCGGCAGGGCTTGAGGCCACGGCTCGCAGCATAACCACCATCGATGAACAGATACCCAAGGACCACTGGATGCCCTGGATTGAGCCAAAGACCTACAGTGAGCTGGTCAAGCATGAGGTTCAGGTGGTCGAGATCGCGGGAGGGAAAGACCCGGATGAAATCATACGCAGCTCGCCCGAAAAATGGGCCGGCCTACTGAAAGAGTCCCAGCCTATAATCGATTTTACTTTAAAAAAGGAAATTGCTAATATAGACAAAAATAATCCCAAAGATAAGTCCGCATTAGTATCAAAGTTTTTACCAATTCTATCTCAGGTAGATGACAATGTCCGGCGTGCCCATTATGTTGAGAAGTTATCGCACCTTCTTGGGCTTAATAAAGGGTTCGTACATGATGCAATATCCGAGTTCCGGACCAAGGAAAATAAATCCAAAGCGTCTAGTGGCAGCAAGGCCATAAAGAGCTATGCTGAGCAGGTCGCATCTCCACATCATATTGAAAAGTATGTTCTGGCGTTATTGCTCCTATTTAGCGATCTCCGGGAGGAAGGCATGAGACTACCGGAGAAATATTTTGAACTTTCGGAAAATAGGGCTATATTATTGAAATGGCAAGGTGCTGCCGATCCGAATTCACTTGGAGAAGATATGGATCCCTTGCTGAAAGAATTCTATGACCAGCTAATATCCCTGGGGAATAAAATGCCTTCATCCGTATATCAGGATCGTGAGAATAGGGAAAGCACATTGAACGATTGCATCAATAGATTGCTTGAGCGCCACATAAGAAATCGTGAGATCGAGAAGAAATTCATCCTATCTGAAGAGAAAGGCAGCGGTGATGTCGACAGTCAATTAGCCAAACTAATCGAACTGGATATAAAGGAGAGCCAACAGCTGCATGATATCTTCAATAAGCGCGGCCGACTTTTCAGCCGTACAAAGGGAGCCTGAATGGCAAAGATCACGAATAAAGTGAAGAGTAAAAAATCGTCTCAGGCAAAGCCTGTGCGCAAGGGTAAGGGTACGGCCAAGAGCACTGTTAAAGGTACTGTTAAGGGCGTGGTTAAGGATGCTGTTAAGGATAAGGTCAAGGTTAAGGTCAAGATAAAGGCTGAGCCTGTAGATGTCGAAGTTGAAGGCGTCACACTAACGCAAACGGGATTCGAGGTACGCCCCGATCCCTGGGGCAAGATCGAAGCCGAAGCCATGCCGCAGGACGAGAAAGAGCTGCTTTTCAGCGATATCGAGGCCGCCCCGGAGTTTGCCGAAGAGTGGCTCAAGCCTGAAGCAGAGGAAAAGCCGCTCATTGAGCTTGAGATTGAGCTGGCCGAGCATGAAGCAATCGATGACCCGGTCAGAATGTATCTTCACGAGATCGGAAAATATCCGTTGCTGAATGCCAAGCTGGAACGTGAACTCGCCAGTAAAATTGAGCCCTTTAAATATATGTCCCATATCCGGGAGGCCTTCCGCCACCAGGAAAACCGTTTCCCCAGCATATCCGACTTCGTTATTCAGATGCTGAAGAACCTAGCGGATAGCGACACCGTTATCGATAGATTGGCCGAGCAGCTCAACGTCGCCAAAAAGCCCAGCTTTAAAGATCGTCTGCTCAATCAGAAGCTGCATCAGGCCATCGATGACTTTATCAATCCTGAAACGGTCATAAAAATCGCGGCGGATTTAAGCCGTGAGCCCCACGAGATCGAAAAGAGGCTTGTCGATTACTCTATATATGTACGCATCATCAATCCCGAGATATTTTCTATCATAGACGGCAATTCGACCTGGGACAAAGTCAAGCAGATCGTTAATAAGGACGGCGAGACCAAACTTGCTGCAAAAATCGACGGACACAGCCACCCGTTTCAACAGAAATTCGAACACATCGACAGGGACGGCAGGGAAGCCAGCAAGCAGCTTACCGTCTCCAATCTCAGACTGGTAGTCAGCGTGGCCAAGAAATACGTTGGACACGGGATGCCGCTGCTTGACCTGATACAGGAGGGCAACATCGGCCTGGTCAGGGCTGTGGAAAAATTCGAATACCGCAAAGGATATAAATTCAGCACTTATGCCACGTGGTGGATCAGGCAGGCCATCACACGAGCGATAGCAGATCAGGCCAGGACCATACGCATACCGGTACATATGGTCGAGACTATCAACAGACTGCTCAAAGTCAATAGAAAGCTGTCCCAGGAGTTTGGACGCGAGCCCAGCTGCGAGGAGATCGGTGTGGGCATGGAGATATCGGCTGAGAAGGTCAGGGAAATTATGAAACTCTCGCAGGTACCCATCTCCCTTGAGATGCCCATCGGCGAGGAAGAGGACAGCCATCTGGGTGATTTTATCGAAGATCGTTCCAACCTTCCCCCCGCTGACGCAGCTTCCCGCGAGCTGCTCAAAGCCCAGCTTGATAAAGTCCTGGGCGAACTGACAGAACGCGAGAGGAAGGTGCTACTTTTAAGGTTCGGCCTGGAGGACGGACGGGCCAGGACTCTGGAAGAGGTAGGCAAGGAATTCAACGTAACACGCGAACGGATAAGGCAAATCGAAGCCAAGGCTTTACGCAAATTGCGACATCCCAGCCGGAGCCGCAAGCTTAAAGATTACCTCGAATAATCACTGGCTAACCTAAGGAGGAGGGAACCGATGAGAATCCTGCAAGGATTTTTAATATTTATGGGCGCCCTGGCGGTGCTGGCCATTATCGCCCTGGTATTTGGCTACGTACTGGCATTACTTACTCCTGACATACGTACAAATATGAGGCCTGTGGTCCTGTCTTCGGAGGCTGTCGACAGCCTTAATAAAAAGATAAGCGATACAAAGAAAATTACCGAGGCTGCCTACGAAGCGAAAACCAGTAAAGATGTGCAAATAGTAATCACAGAGGAGGAGATCAACTCCACCATCGTCATGGCCCTGGCCGAAGGAACGCTGCCTGCCAAGGAGATGCTGGTTAACTTCAACGACGGTTATCTGATGACATATACATCATGGAACTTCCCCGGTATTCCGGTTAGAACCGGTTTCATTGGGACACTGGACGCGGAAAACGGAAAGCCGGTATTCGTACTCCATGACTTTTACCTGGGAAAACTGCCGGTCCCGGACGATGTTGATAGAGGGGTGCAGAGCTGGATTAATATTCTCTTCCAGTTGAACGCTCCCATGGACGAGCTGGGCTTCGAGCTGAAAGAGATCACCATAACCGAAGGACAGGTCAAACTGAGCGGAGTTACGAAAACAGGACAGTAAGCCGCCGCTTAACGCCCCATCAAGCCTGACATATCCCTGGGCAATTTGCCTTTAGCCATCATCCTGGTCATCTTCTGAACACCGTAGAACTGATTTAGAAGCTGGTTGACGTCGCCCGGCGTGGTCCCGCTGCCTCTGGCTATCCTGCGTTTCCGGCTGCCGTTGATCAGATCGGGATTCGCCCTCTCTTCCGCTGTCATGGAGAGGATAATGGCCTCTATCTTCTTGGTCCTGTCCAGACTGTCTTTTTCCGATATCCCCTTGGTAAGCTTGGAGAAGCCGGGAATCATGTCCACAAGCTGGCTGAAGCTGCCCATTTTCTTTATCTGCCTCATCTGTTCCAGCATGTCATTGAGGTCGAACTCGGACTTCCGCAGCTTCGATTCCAGCTTCTCAAGCTGCTGTTTATCGAAAGTCTTCTCCGCTTTCTCTATGAGCGTAAGCACATCGCCCATACCCAGGATGCGCGAGGCCAACCTGTCAGGATAAAAAATCTCCAGCGAGGCGGTCTTTTCACCCATACCGATGAATTTAATGGGAATGCCGGTCACTGATTTGATGGAAAGCGCTGCTCCGCCCCTGGCATCTCCGTCCATCTTGGTCAATATGAGCCCGGTCAAACCCAGGCTGCTGTTGAATTCCCCAGCGATATTTATCGCATCCTGCCCGGTCATGGCATCGGCTATGAGCAATATCTCGACCGGCAGAACCGCCTTTTTAATGTCCTCTAACTCCTGCATCAGAGGGGCATCGATGTGCAACCTTCCCTGGGTGTCGATTATCACCCACGCGGCCGCCATCTCCTCCGCCCTGGCAACAGAATTACGGCTGATCTGAACCGGACTGACCGTAACATCCTCGTGATATACGGGAATATCAAGCTGACCGCCCAATACCTTAAGCTGGTCGATGGCAGCCGGCCTGCGTGTATCGGCCGCTACCAGAAGCACCTTCTGGCCTGATTGTTTTAAATGAAACGCCAGCTTGGCTGCCGTAGTGGTTTTACCTGCGCCCTGCAATCCCACCAGCATGATCACCGACGGCTGCCGGGAGGAGGTTTTCAGCCGGGCAGGTTCCCTGCCCAGTATGCCCACCAGTTCCTCGTTGACTATTTTAATAATCTGCTGGGCAGGGGAAAGACTCTCCAACACCTTTGCCTCCAGCGCCTTTTCCCTCACTACGGCCAGGAAGCTTTTCACAACCTTGAAATTGACGTCAGCCTCCAGCAGAGCCAGCCGTATCTGCCTCAATGCCTCGTCAATATCTTTTTCGCTCAGCTTGCCCTTGTTATTCAGCCCGCTGAATACCTTGCTGAGCTTCTCGGTCAATACTTCGAACATCAATAAAGCATAGCATATTTTTTTGCGCTTTCAGTATTCTCCTGCTTCTCACATTCGGTATATCGCGGGATACCGTTTGTCGCAGTCTTGACAGCCAATTACTGCGGGATTATCCTAAATACATTTAAGATGACAGAAAAATACGAAATCAACGACTTTGAAAAAGAAGAGTCCTGGCGGCTTTTCAGATATATCGGCGAGCTGGTAGAGGGATTCGACAAGCTGTCGGGAATCGCCCCGGCCGTAACCATCTACGGCTCGGCAGTGGCCACAGAGGATCAGGCCGATTACCAGAATGCCCGCCAGATCGCCTACCTGCTGGGAAAGCAGGGTTTCAACATAGTCACGGGCGGGGGGCCCGGCATAATGGAGGCTGCCAACCTGGGAGCACATGAGGCCGGTGTTAAATCGGTCGGGCTGAATATAGTCCTGCCACATGAACAGAAATGCAATACCTATTCCGAGCTGACCATCAATTTCAACCACTTTTTCGTGCGCAAGGTAATGCTGGTCAAATATGCCACCGCCTTCGTTATAATGCCCGGGGGCCTGGGCACGCTGGACGAATTGACCGAGGTGCTGACCCTGATACAGACCAATAAAATCAAGCCCTTCCCCGTGATACTGTTCAACTCCACTTTCTGGCGTGGGTTCCTCGATTGGTTGCAGACCACGGTGCTGGGGCAGGGCTACATATCCGATGCAGACCTTCGCCTGCTCAGAATCACGGATAAACCTTCCGAGGTGCTTGAGATCGTAAGCAGCTGGTACCTCAGGCAGGCCATAGTAGGCAGGCAGGCTATTGATTAACCTGTCGTTTCACGGCGCCGCACGCACGGTCACGGGTTCGCGGCACCTGCTCGATATTAACGGCTATCGTATTCTGCTTGATTGCGGTCTCTTCCAGGGCCGCAGGTCAGAGACATATCAGCGCAACCTGCATTTCCCGTTCGATCCGAAATCGATCGATTCAGCCATCATCTCACATGCACACATGGACCACCTCGGCAACCTGCCCAACCTGGTAAAGCAGGGATTCGATGGCGATGTAAACTGCACCTCGGCCACTCTTGACCTGGCCAATATCATGCTCACCGATTCAGCCAGCATCCAGGAAAGCGATATCCAGTATGTCAACAAGGTCCATCGCAGGCACAATGAACCGCCGGTAGCGCCCCTGTACGATACGACCGACGTACCTCCCACACTGAGACTGCTGCGAGGCAACTCCTACGAGCATAGATTCGATCTCACCAAAGGTATCAGCGTCATCTTTCACGACGCGGGACATATACTTGGCTCAGCCATCACGGTCATCAATATAGCTGATGGCGACAGACGGCTATCTGTTTGTTTCACAGGCGACCTGGGACGCAGGGACATGCCTATCATCCGTGATCCCTATGTAGTTGCCGACGCGGACGTGCTGATCATCGAAAGCACCTACGGCGACAGGCTGCACTCTGATATTAAGTCGGTCCTGGATAAACTGGCCGCGGTAATCAACGAAACTATCTCGAGGGGAGGCAAGATCATAGTGCCCTCATTCGCTCTCGAGAGGACGCAGGAGCTCATCTACTTCCTGCACCAATTGAGATTGAGCAACCGCATACCAAACTTCCCAATATACATTGACAGTCCGCTGGCCATCGATGCCACCGACATTTTCAGGGTCCACCCGGAATGTTACGATGCCGAGACTGCCGAGCTGCTCAGGACCGTGGCCGACCCCTTCGGCTTCCGCGGCCTGCATTATGTATCATCGGTAGAGGAGTCCAAGCACCTCAATACTGTCAAAACTCCCATGATGATTATTGCAGGTTCGGGCATGGCCGAAGCCGGACGCATAACGCACCACCTTAAAAACAATATCGGAAAACCCAATAATACCGTGCTGATCGTAGGCTGGCAGGCGGAAAATACTCTGGGCCGCAAGATCGCGGAAAGGTGGCCGGAGGTAACCATCTTCGGAGAGAAACTCAAGCTGCGCTGCCGTGTAGAGATATTCAATGAATTCAGCGCCCACGCGGACCGCAATGACCTGATCAGATGGGCCGGCGCCGGCAGGGAAAGGTGGCAGAAAGTATTCGTGATACACGGGGAGGAACAATCGGCGCTATCCCTGGCTGATGCGTTCAAAGAAATGGGTTTGCAGGATGTAACAGTGCCTGAGCAAGGACAGACTTTTCAGCTGTAGATTCAGTCAGCCCTCCAATAAAATGCACGGGACAATCGATGGCCGGATTTTATCTACATAATCTCGATGAACTGCGCCAGCCCTGGGACGAGATCTACCTGCGCTCCCGGGTCGGGTCGCCTTTCTCCTCGCCGGACTGGGCCGAAAACTGGTGGAAACATTTCAGCCAGGGGAGCACGCTGTATGCCGGCTCGGTCGAAGAAGAAGGCAACGTAATCGGCATTGCGCCCCTTCGCCTGAAAGAGGGTATTCTCAGTTTTATCGGCAGCGACAATCTATTCGATTTCCAGGATTTTATAATCGATAGGGGTCGTGAAGAGGTTTTCTATCGCACGCTGTTGAGTCATATTTCCAATATCAATGCTGCAAAACTGGATCTGGGTTTGCTCCTGCCGGACTCCAGCGTGCACCGGACGCTCATACCACTGGCGCGAGAGAGCGGGCTTGATGTGTGTTGCGCTCAGGACGATGTCACAGTATCACTCGATCTGCCGACGGATACAGCGTCATATCTCGCTCTGCTAAGCGGAAAACAGAGGCACGAATTGCTGCGCAAGGAAAGGCGGCTGAACGAGGAGGGCGACGTGTCATACCGGGTACATGACAGAGCGGGAGATGCCGATATAGACCTATTCCTGCAATTTTTCCGCGAGAGCAGAGAAGACAAGAACCGGTTCCTTACGCCGCCCATAGAACTCTTCATAAGGGAGATTATTGGATTAAGCGAGGCCCGCGGCATGCTGCGGCTGGGGATACTGGAACTGAATAACTCACCGATCGCAGCCACCCTGTGCTTTGAATACCTGGGTGGCATGTACCTGTATAACAGCGGCTATTCATCGGCCCACCGCTGGCTTAGCGCGGGGCTGCTGTCAAAGTATTACAGCATCCTGGATAGCATCGCGAAAGGAAAAACGCATTATAATTTCCTTAAAGGCGCAGAGAAATACAAATTTCACCTGGGCGGTAAAGAAACCGGCCTTTTTAGATGTATAATTAGTTTTTAGATATTCAGATACCGGAATAATCTTTCGATGGACCATTTACGCATCGCTCTATTAAGCTTACATACCTGCCCCTGGAGCAAGCCTGGAGGCCGCTATACGGGCGGGATGAATGTTTATATCAAGAATCTGTGCCTGGAGCTCGAAAAACTGGGGGTAACTGCAGACGTATATACCTGTTGCCATGAAGACAACCGGCCATGTGATTTCAGCGGGCCGACCTGCCATACAGGATTGATACATATCAATGACGCCTGCTCCAGGCTTATGACAGAGTCCGGTCCGGCGGACTATGCCTGTAGCCTGGCGCAGGCCATTAACTCACACTGCAGGGATATGAACCTTCATTACGACGTTATACACAGCCACTACTGGCTTTCAGGGCTGGCAGGCAATTACCTGAAGGACATCTGGCAGAAACCTCACATCACCATGTTCCACACGCTCGGGGCCCTGAAAAACAGCTATTTGCCGGGATCGCCGGAGCCTGAATCCAGAATAGTCGATGAAAGGTCGGTGATCCACTCGTCTGATCGCGTCATCGCCTCGACCTCGATTGAAAAACAGGAAATGATCAACCGGTACGGCGTGACTGCGGACAAAATCAGCGTCATACCCTGCGGCGTTAACCCCGAGCTCTTTCGCCCCATACACAGACCTGTTGCCCGAGCCGCCTGCGGCCTTCCGGATAAGCCGACGCTTCTATTCGTAGGCCGGCCCGATCCCATCAAGGGGCTCAATAACCTCCTGCAGGCAGTCTCGCTGCTCGGACCGGAAAACGACTTTCAACTCCTGGTGATAGGCTACGGCAACCGCCGTATGGGCGATCCGGGTCAGTCCGCCGGCCAGGGGAATGAATATCTCCGGGATCGTGTGATTTTCACCGGCCCGGTCGACCACGAAAAAATGTGCCTGTATTACAACACGGCCGATCTCTGCGTAATACCGTCGTATTACGAAAGCTTCTGTCTTACCGCGCTTGAATCAGTGGCCTGCGGCACGCCTGTACTTGCAACAGACGTGGGTGAGATAAGTAAAGTATCCAAACTCACGCCTTTATGCAAAATCATCCCCGATAACAGGCCGGAAACACTGGCAGCGTATATCAGCATATATCTTAAAGGCAACGCACCGCATATACTCCACCCGGGGGCAGAACTTTCAATGAACTATGGATGGGATTCGATTGCGAAAAGGATGATTCGTGAGTATCAGGACGTGTTGAAGGTGCTTGTAGAAGCGATATAGATAATACCGCCAGAGGAATATTATATGACAGATAAATTCGACCTTATGGTTATAGCCCCGCACCCCGACGATCCGGAATTCGGAATCGGCGGCACGGTAGCGCAGTGGACGAAAGACGGCAAAAAGGTAGTCTATATTATATGTACCAACGGTAACAAGGGTACGGATGATCCTGCCGTAACACCGGAGCAGCTTGCAGAGATCAGGAGATCCGAACAGATGGCTGCGGCGAATTCACTGGGAGTATCCGAAGTCATTTTCCTCGATCATGATGACCAGTCCATCGAGGATACACCGGAGTTCCGCAAGGAGCTGGTTAAGATGATACGCACATATAAACCCGACATCGTGGCAGCGCCGGACCCATATAGAAAATATGTCTGGCACCGCGATCATCGCATAACAGGGCAGGTTGTGCTGGATGCGGTTTATCCTTTCGCCCGGGACAGATTATCTTACCCTGACCTGATCAAGGACAATTATCAGCCGCATAAGGTTAAAGAGCTGCTGTTCTGGGGTGCCGAGCAACCTAACTACTTCAGTGATATCACAGCCACTTTTGATAAGAAGATCTCGGCGCTTAAATGTCACGAAAGCCAGGTGAGACACTTCCCGCAAAGCTGGGAAGAGGCCTACCGCAACGTGTTATCCAGCTTCGGCAAAGACCACGGATACGATGTTGCAGAGACCTTCTTCCGCGTAGTATTGCCACCCTGATCTACAGTTATGTGGACGACCATTTCTCGGCCAGATCACCGATGCCTGGCAACTTGAACTTCTGGCCCTGATAGGCTTTGATCATCAGCAGTATCCACAGCACCAGCGCGATGATCCAGATGAACCAGCCGACGATTGGTATGAACCCAAGGATAAAACAGGCGCCGAACGTTATGATCGACTGCATGGCATGGAACTTAACGAACTTGCTGTCCTTCTCAATCAGGAAAAAGATAAGGCCGGTAATCCAACCGACCAGGTAGCACAACAAACCTGCGACGTTCTCTTCCATTCCCGTTGATGATTTAGCCATTGCTCAGACCCCCCTATTCGTTTATTACCGAAAGAATAACTGCAGCGGCAATTGGGTGTCAACAGCAGGTCCGGAGATTCATCTTACTGAGGCACCGCCGCATCAACCATCCAATTATCGTCGACAACCTTATATCTTCTTACCTGCTTTTAAGGCTGCAAATGTTACGAGAGCAATCAATATGGCACCGATAGCTATTACTGCAATTGCCCATCCCGGCACACCGTCCGGGGCTGAGGCAGGCTGAACAATATTTGACGGGGCGGATTCCGTGGTAAAAGTGAACACGGATCCTGCGTCCCCGGGCACAGGCTCAACAGCAGATGCCTGCCAGAAATAAGTAGTCTCATAGTTGAGCTTCACCGGCAACGAATATGCGGTGGTCGGGGTGAAATCCTCCACCACTATATTCTGCAACTGAGCGTCCCTGGCCAGAATAAACCTGTATTTCGTTGTGCCCTGGTATCCGCTCCAGCTGAAAGCCAGCGGGCTGATAGGGCAATCCGTTGCTCCGCTGGCAGGGCTTATAGCCTGTAAGCCGTACGAAGGCGTACTGACAGGATATCCCGGATTGATGCTGAAAGGCACAGCTTCGGACCATGGACTTGATATCCGCTGGCCAGTGGCTGCCTGCGTGGTGCGCACCCTCCAGTAATATGTGTGCCCCGCCTCCAGAGTTCCGGGCGGGTACCAGAAGGCCGGCGACGTTGAGTCGGCCGGAACCAGTATGCCTGAATCATATACCTTTAACGTAAACAGCGGGTCCCTGGCAATCTGGACCTGATAACTGCCCGACAGGCAGTAATCCTCCCAGCGCATATCCACAGATGAGTTGCGACCGGTAACCGGATCCACACTGACGGTGTTCTCCGCAGGCTGCTGTGGAGCAGTGACGCTCAGCGTAATAGACCTTGTCCTGGTGCCCGTGGAGTTAACGGCGGTCAGTTTATAGGTAGTCGTGTAGACCGGTGATACGGCGGCCTGCCCGGCCGGGAGCACCTCGCCTATCCCGTGGTCGATATATACTGAAGAGGCGTTTTTTACATCCCACGAAATAACAGCAGCGGACGATCGCTCTATGCCGGAAGGGGTTACTTTATAATCGCTAATCTCAGGCAGTGCCGGCAGATCGACGGAGCCCGCGCATGGCGATGGAAGCGTCACAACTGCCATGCATGCACAGATCAAAAGCAATCCCGCCGCATGAAAAAATCCTGATTGAAATGCTCTCATATTAATCGTCTTACCCCTTTCGAGGTATCACTCAGAACTGACAGCTGATCCTTTCACAGCAACACCTGATTTCACAAGGTAATCATAATAGCCGGTTAATTTGAGCAGAACCCTGGCGGCACGATTACCGGATGTATAGTCGTAGTGATTGCCCACCAGCTTCACCTGCTCCTCCGTAAAGGTCGTGGTGATGACCGGCTTACCGTAGCTCTCGATCCACTGGGAGCTGAGCGCCCGCATCAGCCTGACAATCATATCGTTAATAATATCCAGGCGCGACCTGCCGGTCTTTGCCGTAAACGCTTTGCCGCTGGCCAGCTCGAGCAGGTCGTCTACCAGCACATCATCGATCTTGCCCGAGAAACGGGCGGCGATAATAGTAACTGCAAGGTCTTCGACCTCCATTTTTCCCTGCAGGCCAAGCACCCAGGCAAGCATATCAATAAGCTGCTTTATGGCGGTCTCAGTTTTATATACGTTGCCAGACTTGATATCTTCAATAATTGGAATTATGGCCCTCAGGGCGCTGTCCCTTTTGGCCAGATCTTCCGGCGACATTTTCTGTTCCTGACTCGAGCGCTGCTGCAGCAGCAGGTTGCCGAAAAGGGTAAAACCGCCGAAACCCATGAATATGAGCGAATCGACTGTTTCCAGCTCCAGCAGCCTGGCAGGCGCCGTCAGATAGGCGATGAAATTGCGGTCGCCGGCGGGATCGACCGGATTGCCGTGGCTCCACCTGGGCGGAAAGATCTTATCAAACTCCTCAATCGTCTTTTCAGGCAATTTAACCACGTTCAACCCACCCTCTTCGCAGGCCTCGGCGCAGAGCACTCCGTAGCTGCCTCCTGGAGTAATGATAGCCACATTGCGCCCCCGGGGCAGCGGCTGTGTCAGACACCCGATAGCGACATCGAGCATCTCCTCGGGGCTGTCGACCCGTATAGCGCCCATCTTTTTAAAGGCCGCATCGTAAATAGCATCGCTGCCCGCCATGGCTCCTGAATGCGATCTTATGGCCTCGGCCGCCGCCGCCGTTTTTCCCGGCTTCAATACGATAACAGGTTTATTACGGGTGACTTCGGAAACTATATCCATGAATCTGACGCCGTCATTGAGCCCCTCGATGTAGGTCATGATCGCTTTGACCCTGGTGTCCTTTCCAAAGTAATCGATATAATCCTCAATCTGTACATCCGCCGCGCATCCGCAACTCACGTAGTGCGTGAAACCGACGCCTCGTTCGTATCCGGCCACTACCACCGCAGCGCCGACGTTGCCTCCCTGCGATACGAAGGCCAGCTGCCCGTCCCTGACCAGCAAAGGCATCATAAAAGCCTCAAGAGAAGATGACGAGCTCCAGTAACCCATGCAGTTCGGACCAATGAACCTGATATTGCCGCTGCGCGCTATACCCAGTACCTCGTCCTGGAGTTTCTTTCCTTCAGGACCTATCTCCGCAAAGCCTGCCGATATGATGACCGCCGATTTAACTCCCTTCTTCACACAATCGCGCATGACTCCCGCCACGTGTTCGGCCGGGATGGTGAAAACTGCCAGGTCGACGGGTCCCGGGATATCAGTCACCCTGGAATAAACCGTCAGCCCCTGTATCTCGCTCTCTTTAGTATTCACAGGATAGATAGGCCCTTTAAAGCTATGAATAAGGCTGGTTATAGTGGAGAAACCCCACTTATTGCGGTTATTGGTGGCTCCTATGTGGGCGACCGAGATCGGGTTAAAAAGGGGGTCCAGATCCCTGATAATGTCTCTACTCATATTGTCGGCCCTCGCAATGCATTAACTCTGAATAGTCCGCGCTATAAATTAAAAAATGCCTTGAGATTCAAAGCATCATGCTATATAATAACACCCCGGCAGGTGTCCGACAAATTCAATTCGTTCGTTATCAGATTACTCTTATACGATGCTTATTACGATACCTGCAACTAACTTCATGAGGAGCGAATGATGATTAAAACCCGCATGACCGAGTTGTTCGGATGCAAACACCCTATCATGCTGGCGGGTATGAACTGGGTAACCACTCCGGAGCTGGTGGCCGCAGTCTGTAACGCAGGCGGGCTGGGGATATTCGCCACGGCCAGGTGCACGCCCGAGGAGACGAGTTTAATGTCTCATTAATAACTTGAATATAAGGACGATCTGATATTATGGGTTATCTTATACAGAGAGGTGAAATCTATGATAACAGGGCGTACTAAAAAGCCGCTTATATTGTCGAAAGCATAGCATGGACAATTGAGTGCCATCGTGAATTCCCGGTCCTTGCCGCACGGCTTTGTCAGACGGGCTCGCATCGTTCTGATGGCATCGGAGGGGGCTTCGAATTGTGCTATCGCCGAAAGGGTAAACCTTAGTCCTCAGATGATCTGCAAATAGTTCAAGTGTTATACCCAGCAGGGATTAGCCGGACTTCATGACGAATTACGTTCCGGCCGGCCGAGAGCAATTTCGGATGAAGAAGTCGCCGAGCTTGTTCGTAAGACTATTCAGACCAAACCGAAGGACGGAACTCACTGGACCATCCGAACAGTAGCCAGTGATACGGGATTATCTCGTCCCAACGTTCATAGGATCTGGCAGGCTATTGGGCTTCAACCTCACCGTCAACGCCATTTTTAGCTCTCCACCGAGCCTTTCTTTGTTGAAAAAATCAGAGATATCGTTGGGCTGTATCTTAATCCACCCGATAAAGCCACGGTATTGTGCGTGGACGAGAAAAGCCAGATACAAGCGCTTGACCGCACTCAACCGCTATTGCCGATGGGATTGGGATATGTCGAAGGGGTTACTCACTATTATATCCGGCATGGCACCACAACTCTGTTTGCTGCAATGGATACTGCCACTGGCCAGGTACTCGCCTCCCACAAGAACCGACATCGCCATCAAGAGTATTTCCAGTTTCTCAAACAGGTGGATGCCCATGTGCCGCCTGACTTGGAGATTCACCTGGTAGTTGATCACTACTCTACTCACAAGCACCCCAATGTCAAGCGATGGCTGGCTACCCGTCCCCGTTACAATGTCCACTATACGCCCACTTATGCCTCGTGGCTAAATCAGGTCAAGATTTGGTTTATCATTATTACCCAAAGAGCAATTCGCCGTGGAACGTTCAGGAGCGTAAAAGCCATGGTTGCCAGAATTGAGCAATTTGTTAATCAATACAACCACACCTCTCACCCCTTCGCTTGGACGGCGATCGCCGATTCAATCTTGAAAAAGATCAGGAGACTTTGTCAATATATTTCCGAGACAGAACACTGGTTGCCCTGATTTCTAGGGAGTTAAATATATTAATCTTATTTTATTCCTGTTGTAATGACTCGAAGATCGGATAAAACGCCGGTTCTGACTGAATCCCTACTATCGTCTTGTTCTCCCCAAGGTCAACATACTCTGCTTCGAGCATGCCCGTAGGTATTCTGTGCTTTTCTTCTATCCTAGCCTTGTCCCAGATGAGTCCCAAAGACGCAAGTAGTTGGCCAGCAACTTACGCCCACTCGTGCAACCATGTCGCCGGATCGGAAATATACCGGGAGCTATTTTACAAGTGTCCGATTGCACTCTCTCGCCTTTTCTTTTACAGAGGGAGAATCACTATCAATTACCGGAGTTAGCTTTAGGTATATTGCCATGATTTATTAATTTGAAATCGCTAATTCAATTCGCAAATAACATAGTGGCTTATCAAGTTTTTTCCGCGCAAAGAACATGCTTCAGTATCTTACCCACGGCCGATTTGGGAAGTTCCGATCTGAATTCAACCGTGGTCGGCCACTTATATTTTGCCAGCTTGTCCCTGCAATACTTAATCATATCTTCTTCTGTAGCCGTTTCTCCTTCTTTCAGGACGAGCACAAGTTTTACCTGCTCGCCTCGGGTCGGATGCGATACACCAATTGCAGCGACTTCAGCTACCTTCGGGTGCTCAATATACACATCTTCAATTTCCTTGGGATAGACATTGTAGCCGCCCGAAATGACCATGTCCTTTTTCCGGTCCACAACATAAAAATACCCGTCTCCATCCATCTTACCGATGTCGCCGGAGTGAAACCAGCCCCCCTTCAGGGCTTCGGCAGTTTCACCAGGCATGTTCAAGTATCCCTTCATGACCTGGGGGCCTTGTATCACAATTTCTCCAACCTCTCCTACAGGGACATCTCTCTCTCCGTCATTCAAATCCACGATACGGGCCAGAGTATTTGGAAGCGGAATCCCGACACTACCCGGCTTTTCCAACCCATGGAAGGGATTCGCGTGGCTAACTGGTGAAAGCTCGGTTCCTCCGTACCCTTCCATGAGGGGGCTACCTGTCTTTTTCTCCATTTTCTCTATCACCTCGACCGGAAGTGCAGAGGCTCCTGAGCCGCAGAATTTAATGGATTTCATATCGACTTTGTCAAAATCCGGGTGGCTGAGCACTCCCAAGTACATGGTTGGGACAAGCAGAACCGCGGTGGGCTTGAATTTCCTTATTGCTTCAATGAGCGGGTCAGGCTTCGGTTGCGGAATCAGAATCTGCGCCCATCCCATGTATATCGACATATTAAGCCCAATGGTTAGTCCAAAAGCATGAAAATAGGGTGCGGCACACATGTTTATCTCTTTACCTTCCTTTAGATCTCCCTTGGATGGTCTGGTCAGCCACGCACCCATCTGCTGAACATTACAGCTTAGATTGCGCTGGGTCAGCATGACCCCTTTTGAGACACCGGTTGTCCCTCCGGTATATTGGTATTGGGCAACATCGTCAAAGGAGATATCGACAGTTGGCGGATTGGGAGAAGTCTTTGATAGTATATCCTCCCATTTGTATACATCTTCGGCCGGTTTGACGTCAACGCCAAGGACGGAAGTATAAATGATCTGCTTGATCCCTGTCTTTGGTCTTAGATCGATCATTCTATCGCCAAATATATCCATGGTAATGACAGCCCTTGCGCCTGAATCTTTGAACTGATATTCAAGCTCCAGGTCCGAATACATGGGGTTGCTCATGACACCTATCGCGCCGATCCGCTGTATGGCATAATAGCCGATAACAAGAGGGATTAGATTCGGAAGAAGGATAGCAACGCTATCTCCCTTTTTTATTCCGAAATCTGAAAGGCAGGTGGCCAAACGGTCCACCTTGTCCTTGAGTTCCTTATATGACATTTTGTCATCCTTAAAGAGAATCGCATCATGGTCAGGGTATCTTTTTGCTGACCTTTCAAGAAAGCCCGGAATGCAGAGCTCCTCAAACTTAATCTCTCCTGGAACACCATCCGCATAATGCTTTAGCCACGGTTTTGCCTGATAACTTACTTCCGTCATTTTCGTCCTCGCTTCCTCTTCTACTTATTCGCTAAAACTGCTGTTCTGCCCTTGCGATAATATGGTTCTGCAGGCCTTTGCTAAGATCCACGAAATAGGTGCTGTAACCTGCAACTCTTACAATCAGGTTGGTGTGCTTTTGGGGATGCTTCTGGGCATCCCTCAAGGTTGCATTGTCCACAACATTAAACTGGATATGAGGGACTCCCATGTCGCACCAGGACCTGAGGTAGCTGATAAACTGTTCCTTATGCTCATCATCCAGAAACTGGGGAAGGAACTTCTGATTCAAAAGCTGATTAAGGGGTTTGATTTTAGCGCATGATGCCAGAACGGCGGTGGGGCCGTTTATATCCCGGCCAAACATTGGCGACAGGGTAGCATCGGAAAAAGGCTCGCCGTCTTTTCTACCATCGGGTGTGGCCGGTGTTCCGGGTCCAAGGCCATATGTCGCAGATACACCGCTTCCGTCACCTCTCCATTTAGCACCGTGCTCATCGGTAAACTCCTGATAGATAGCTTCTGAACGTTCGTGAACCTCCTTGGCAAGAAGATCAACATAGTCGTCATCATTGCCAAATTTGGGGACCCGGTTTATGACCCTCTGGCGAAGATCTTCATGACCTTCCCAGTTTTTATCCAGGATGTCGATGAACTCCCGCATGGTCAATTCCTTGTCATCAAAAACCAGCTTCTTTATCGCAGCCAAGGAATCGGCCACATTAGTCGGACCGACTATGATGTTAAAGGAGCTCATGTTTGAGGGATAGGCCCATCTTCTTGTATCCTGCCCACGCTCTATGCAGCCGTCCAGGAAGGCTGACAGGAAAGGCCTGGGCGCATATTCCCGGTAGAGTCTTCTGGCGGTGTTCTCCAGCTTTACCATCTTGCCGAAGAAGAATCTGACCTGTTCGAGATACGCTTCAATAACATCCTGGATGCCAGTGAAGGTTTCAGGGTCAGGCGTCTGCGCACCGTATTGCTCGCCTGTCTTTGGGTTAACGCCCCGGTGCAGAGCCCACCACAGACATTTCGGAAGTACAAAA
>Ga0265297_10000876_pt1 | contig 79520 bp, 73 predicted proteins | sample Munlanlwell13791_FD_192502 | JGI IMG/M metagenome (GOLD analysis project Ga0265297, IMG submission 192502) | Leachate microbial communities from a municipal landfill in Southern Ontario, Canada - Leachate well 137-91 | ecosystem: Engineered > Solid waste > Landfill > Unclassified | place...
CCAGTTTAAAGATAAAACCCAAAGATACGGAAGCGATAACATTACCGTGGGACTTTTTGACTATCCCGTGCTTATGGTCGCGGATATTTTGTTGTATAACGCCGACATTGTCCCTATCGGAGAAGACCAAAAACAGCATGTTGAATTTACCCGTGATCTAGCCACGAGATTTAATAATAAATTTGGTAAAACTTTTACCGTTCCTGCGCCGTTTATTAATAAAAACACCGCGCGAATTATGGGGCTGGATAATCCCGAGAAAAAAATGGAAAAAAGCGCCGATAGCGAAGCCAATTATATTTTACTCGAAGATAGTGCTGATAAAATTCAGAAAAAAATCGCACGCGCGGTAACTGATTCGGAAAAAGGAATAGTTTTTGATGCAAAAAGAAAAGGACTCTTTAATCTGCTAACAATTTACCGATCCTTTTCCGATCTAGCTGATTCGGAAATTGAAAAGAAATTTCAAAGTAAGGGTTATGCGGAATTTAAAAATGATTTGGCAGAATTGATTATCGAAAAACTTACTCCATTTCAGAAAAAATACGCTAAATTAGTTACTGATAAAAAATATTTGTTCGAGGTGGCGCGAGATGGCGCCCGCAAAGCCACCCCGATTGCCGAAAAGAAACTATCTGAAATTAAGAAAAAAATTGGATTAATATGAGTGAAAGTGAACCGACTTTTCAAAATAATCCAAACGAAAATTTAGATCTGTCAAAAAAACAGGAGATTAGAAAATTCTCCAAAGAGTATTCGCCTGATGAGCGTCACCAAACTGCGACTGAAATTAAATTTAAAAGAAAAGAATATTTTGAAAGAAAAAATGATTTATTTGAAGAAATAGAACTCAGTAAACCAGAGGAATTAAAAAGTAAGGATAAATTATCAGAATTAAACAAAGAAATAGAAGTATTAACTAATGAACTATCTCAAAAAAGGAAAAATAAAGTTATTGAGTTATTAAGTTATTTGCAAATTAAAAACATTCAAAAAAATCTCGGGAAAAAAAAGATTATATTAGAACAATTTGAAGATGAATATGTCAAAAACAAAAACCTGATATCTGAACTTTCATCACAAATGGATGATAAAAGTAAGCTTGAGGAAGCAAAAAACAAGCTTAATGAATTCTATAATTCTCAAAATGAAAAACTTGATGTTTTTGAAAATGAAAAATTAAAACAGTTAGAAAATGTAGTAGATAAATACGATGTTGTTTTCATTCATGGAATTCACCCTCATTTTACGCCCAAAACAAATTCTCCACTAAAAATCGAACATTTAGATGCCGGTGGTCCTGAAAAAACCGTAGAGGAGAAATTGAAAATATTACTGGCTTTAGAACCAACTATTGCCAGTTCAACAATCGGTAAAAACGATACACCGCAAAATATGTGGTGTAGAATGGGAGTACTACTTAATGGTGGAAAAATTATTGAAGCTTACTCATCAGATGCCGGATCTAAATCAAGAAATGTTAACGAAAGAACAACCAATTCTCATTTGAAAGACATAACTATAAAAAATCAAATCCATGACGCTATTATTCATAGGGCGCCTACTGACCATGGTGCTTACAATGAAATGATACTGCAAAATCCAACCATTGCAGGTTTTTATGTCGATAAAGGTAAACCCAGATCAGGCAATGAAATGGATTTAATTCGTGACGAAGAAATTGCAAAAATTGCCACTAAATATAATCTTCCGCTTTACGTCATTTCTAATGGCGAAACATGGGAAGCTTATTATCATGAAAATACTAAAACTATTTATGGTCAAAAACTCATAAAACCGTCTGAAATAACCAAAACTAATCCACCAACAATCAATAGAGACAAAATAGTTAGCGAGATATTTGAGGATTGTCCTTTTAAAGAAACTTCCCACGAAATACACCAATTGGAAAGTATGTTTGATGGACAAGAATATTATTTAGCTTTAAATGCTTTTTTCAACAAACATCAATTGAAAAATAATATTACCCAAAGATTTTCTGAAACCTTAATGGATAAAGAATACTCAATAGGCCAACTCGAGGATTTTAATAAAATAGCTGCTTTGGGTAATGAAATACAATATCAATATCTTATTAAGGAAAAAGAATCTCATTTAATAAAATTAGACAAAAACATAAAAACTGGTGAAATTAGAAACTTAAATCCTATTACCAGTATGGCGGAATTAAGAAATGGAAAAATTAGATTAGGTGAAAATGGTTATATTGATGAAAATTTTCCAATAATCAATAATCGCCTTTTTCTAAAAGCGATCAATAATAAAATAAATGAATATTATCAAAATTCATTACATTTAAACGAAAATACTAAAAAAGAATATGAAAATATAATAAAAAATCTTGTTTTCTTTATTTATGGCTATGGCGAGCAAGCAAAAGATAATAATGATTTAGAAACTTATCAAAATGCAAATGAACTGGCAAATAAATATTTATCAACTAAAGATTATCAAGACACTATTAAAAAAAGATTGAAAGAAGATGGAAGTTTCAAAATATTGCCAGAAGATATGGGAGTTAATCAATAGAATGAAATACAATCAAATAATTGCCAAACTAAAATCACTCTCTGACCCCAAAAACATCGAAGGCATGAAGCGTTTTGCAGTGGGCGGAAAAAACACACTGGGAATTTCCATTCCTGTTCTTCGAAAATTAGCCAAAGATTTGAATCGCGAATATAAAAATGATGCGAACGCCAAACATAAATTAGCTCTTAATTTATTTGCTTCGGGGATTCACGAGGCGAGAATTTTGGCAGGAATGATCGATGAACCGGGTCTTGTTACCGAAAAGCAAATGGACAGCTGGATAGCTGATTTTGATTCTTGGGATATTTGCGATCAGATTTGTATGAATCTTTTCGACAAGACAAAATTTGCCTACGAGAAGGCAAGCGAGTGGGCAAAGCGCAAACCTGAATTTGAAAAACGAGCCGGCTTTGCCTTGATCGCCTGTCTGGCCTGGCACGATAAACTCGCGCCTGACGAAAAATTTATAAAATTTCTGCCGATTATAAAACGTGAATCAACTGACGAACGCAATTTTGTCCGAAAAGCAGTTAACTGGGCGCTCCGCCACATTGGCAAGCGCAACATGCGGCTCCGCGCCGAAGCTCTAAAAACTGCTGAAGAAATTAAAAAAATCAACAACAAAACCGCCAAATGGGTGGCCGGTGATGCAATTAGAGAACTAAATAACCCAAAAATCATCAAAAGTATAATAAATTAATATCAACAGGTTTATTAATATTGCATTATACATTAACAAGCTATAGCGTACTAATGTACAATAATATTCGAACCTATAAGCATATTTATATTATCTATAATCTGAATATTGTTAAATTTTTTGGATTTTTGGCTTCTTCAGGAGTGTTTTCTTTGACGCAGGATAGGATAATTTCTTTTATTTCGCCGATGCATTCGGTATCTTTGTTGACATCTTTTAGTGCTTCATCAAATTTCTCGCCGACATCCCCTGTAATTGTCAGATGGGGTTTGAAATTTGTTTCATATTCGTAAGTTTCAGGCTTACAATAATTACTGTATTCTTTGAGTGCAGTTCTTATTTTATATTGCAACTCCATTAATATTTGGTTTTTCTCGGCTAATATCATAATGGATTTATCTTCGCGATCTGCAACGATTTTTTCAAATACAACATCTATTTTATGATTGGGAAAATTAAACCCGCCAAAAACTTTTGAAACTATCGATTTAATTTCTGGCAGTTCCGACTCATCAATAAAACATGGCTGTTTTAAGGTTAAGTGATGCGGATATAAGTTATTGTATTTTTTCCTATAACCTTCTAGCCAATCAGGTTTTTCTACTAATTTAATTTTTGCCCAAACTGCGTATATTTTTTTCATTTTGTGATTTTTATTGGATCCATCGGAATTTTGACATTGATAACCCCTTTGTTTTTTTCGCTAATGTCGATAATTTCACCTTTGTAACCCTTGCTTTTTTTAGAAGGAAATTGATATTTATTGTTAATAATTCTTAGATAATATTTGCCTGGTTTTACTAAAAATTCGAATCTTCCCTCAGCATCACTAACTCTAGAATCAAGTAATTTACTATTTGGTTCATCAAAAATTCTAATAATACACCCTTCAATTGGCTTTTTTGTTTTTGAATCATAAACAATGCCCCATGAGGGAGTAATGTCTTTGATAACAAGAACCAGATTTACCCCGCCTGTTTCCAGTTTTATATTCATCGCTGAAATATCTAAAATTCTTATTGTTTGACTGGTTATAACAAATTCTTTACTTGTGCTTTTTCCCATGCGAACACCTTTAAGGAAATCCATCAAACCAATATTTAATTTTTTTTCGATCGACTCAAGATTGCGACCGGATAAATCAGGAATCTCCAACAGGTTTGATGCTGATTCATTGTTTTTTTCTATGATATTATCCTGATTGATAATTAAAAATCCATCCTTCATTTGTTCGAATATTATTTCCGCCGAATTTTTGGTTTTTTCATACAAAAGATGATATTTATTGGAAAGCTCATCTGTTTTTCTCTTTTCCTTTTTTAAATTACTGGTGAGGTAACTGATGATATAGGCAAGCACATAAAGAGCCAAAAGCCCGGGGAAAATACTGACAATTTGCATAAAAAATCCGTTATCAAATGCAAATCTTGGAGTAATGATATTAAAATATTCCAAAACCAAAAGCGCAGGATATGAAATCGATGATAAAATGGCGCAATAATAGGTGATTTTAGACGATGCCGAAGCTGTTGCCGCCACGGTGATTAAATATAGAGAAAAAATAAGAAGTTCGTCGGTTCCGATATCCATTCCCATAGTAAAAAAATGCGCGCCCACGGTGATTAAAACAATATCAGATGTAAATCCGGCAATAACCAAAGCGTTTGAAGCAATTTTTCTTTTAACTGCAATAAATTCAAGCCATGATGCCCAAGTGGCAAGCGCGCCAAAAATATAAATAATACTTAATTTTTCGCTGTTTCCGCCTGAAAGTATAAATAGACTAACAACTACATAAATACCAATAATTACAAAAATTCTTGTCCATGCATTGTTTTTGAGTGTCTGCAAGGTTTCTATTCTTTCCATTTCATCTTCAGTCATTTTATTTTTCTCCTCATTTAATTAAAACGATATTTTATCCCCGACTAAGCTTTTACAGGATCCATTGGAATCTTAACATTAATTAATTCTTTATTTTTTTCACCAATATCGATAATTTCACCTTTGTAGCCTTTGCTTCTTTTGGATGGGAATCTATAATTATTATTAATAATCCTGATATAATATTTGCCAGGTTTTACTAAAAATTCGAATCTTCCCTCAGCATCACTAACTCTAGAATCAAGAAGTTTACTACTTTGTTCGTCAAAAATTCTTACAATACTTCCTTCGATAGGTTTTTTAGTTTTAGAATTAAAAACTATTCCCCAAGAAGGAGTAATATCTTTAATGACAAGAACTAGGTTTGTCCCACCTCCTTCTAGTTTTATGTTCATCGCCGAAATGTCTAAAATTCGTATTTCCTCTTGGGTTATGACAAAATCTCTATTTGCTGTTTTTCCGATTCGAACATTTTTTAAAAAACCCAATAAATCTATTCCTAATTTTTTTTCAACTGACTCAATACTGCGATCGCGAAGATTTTGTATATTTAATAAAACAGAAGCAGATTTATTAAATTTTTCTATGATATTGTCTTGGTTTATGATTAGAAATCCATCCTTCATTTGTTCAAAAATAATTTCTGCCGAGTTTCTGGTTTTTTCATATAAAAGATGGTATTTATCTGAAAGTTCTTCGGTTTTCTTTTTTTCTTTTTTTAAGTTGCCGGTAAGATAACTGATAATATAGGCGAGCACATAAAGGGCCAAAAGTCCCGGGCAAATACTGATGATGTGCATAAATAATCCCTCGTCAAAACTAAATCTTGGAGCAAGAATATTGAAATATTCCAGCACGAGGAGGAGCGGATATAAAACAGAGGCCAAAATTGCGCAATAGTATGTTTCTTTGCTTGTCATCGAAGCAGTTGTTGCAATAGTAAATAAATATAAAGAAAAAATTAAAAGTTCATTGTTAAAAAAGTGCGCGCCGACAGTGATAAAAACTATATCAGATGTTAAACCAACAAAGATGATGGAATTAGAAAAAAAATTTTTCTTGATTGCAATAAATTCAAACAGCGATGCCCAAGTGGCAAGCGCGCCGACCAAACAAATTGCAATAAGTTTTTCTTTATCCGAACCAGTTAAAGAAAAAATAGCAGCCACCACAAACAGTGCCAACACAACAAAAATCCTTGTCCAGGCGTCATTTTTTAGTATCTCAACATCTTTTTTTCTTTTTATTTCCTCTGTATTCATACTTTTTATTTTACTATTTTTTTGTTTAATAAACTAATTGTTAGATCAATTTAAAGACAAATAATCAAGTATATTTTTTTTGTATTCTGCCTTGAAAGCTTCATTAACTTTTTCTATTGGATTGGAACCCAAAAAATCAAGAATTTGATAGAGTTTTTCTTCTTTTTCTTTTCTATTTACAATATTTTTTAGCGCGATAATATTTTTTTCTATTTCGAAATATTTTATTTTATCGCTTAACGGCATTTGCCAAAATAGTAAAAATCCTCTATCTGGAAAATCGACGCCTAAAACTTTATAACAATATTTCATAACTTCATGTTCTAAATCTACTCTAATGGCATTTGTTTTTTCTTGATTGGGTGTTAATTTTTCCAAAATGCACGGTTTGCCCATTACCTCAAAATACATTTTAATTTTTGGCTCGGTTCCTGAAGGTCTAACTGTAATTTTTATACCAGTCATGTCATTAATTGGTTGGATGTGAAATATCAAAACATTTCTGCTAGCCGTATCTGTTTCGGATTTATGAGGTTCACCATCACATCTATCGATCTTTTTTTCAATCTGAAATTTTCCAAAATTTTTTATGTCTTTTTCTCTTAAATTATTTTGAATTTTAGAAATTTTTTCCATTCCATCAGCACCTGGCAGTTTAATTTCCGTTAAAAAGTTTTCACAATATCCATAACGGGAATATATAGAATTCAAATAATCGACGATAGTTTTGTTCTGATTTTTTAGTTCTGAAGCAAGTTCGGATAACCAAATAGCAGCTCCCGCCGCATCTTTATCGCGAACATAATTTCCCATAATAAAACCGTGGCTTTCTTCTGTCCCAAGGATAAAATCATTGATTTTTCCATCGTGTTCCAACTTATTCATTTCTTCGCCAATATATTTGAATCCGACCAAAAGATCACCGATGCAATTGACATGATTTTTTTCGCATATTTTCGTAATTAATGAACTCGTGACAACGGTTTTTATTATAGTGCTGTTTTTATTTAGTTTATTTACTGCTTTCAATTTAGAAATGCCGTATTCAGTGAGTATTATTCCAATTTCGTTTCCGTTAATATATTTCCATTCTTTGTTATGCTTAACCATTAGTCCGATTCTGTCGGCATCTGGATCAGAGTTTATGAGAATATCTGCATTTTGTTCTTTGGCGAAAACTAGAGATGAATCAAAAGACTGAGAAACTTCCGGATTGGGAATATTAAAAGTAACATGTTCAAATTTTCCGCTTGGGTTAGAAGTTTTTTGATCCAAAACAACATTAAAGTTTAATTTTTTCAGTACCGGATACAAAGAAGTTAATCCTGTCCCATGAAGCGGCGAGTAAATAATTTTTGCGCCTCTTTCTTTAGATAAGGATAACTTACAAACTGCTTCAAGATATGCATCATCAATTTTTTTGCCGATAATTTCCACTGTTCCTTTTTTTCTCGCTTCATCAAAATTAATTGTTTTAATTTCTTTTACTTCTTTCGTAACCACATCAACCAATTCTTGATCAAATGGAGGAATCAATTGTCCGCCAAATTCATCATATATCTTTTTGCCGTTATCGGTTGGCGGATTATGGCTGGCGCTAATCATATCACCACCAATTGCACCAAGGTGACGAATCGCAAAAGAAAGTTCAGGAGTGCTTCTTGGACTATCAAAAATATAAACTTTTATTCCATTTGCCGCATAAACTTCCGCGGCAGATTCAGCAAGCTCTTTACAATCAAGATTCATAATAGGATTTACAATATTGTCATTGTAGATTTCTTTTTGAGTATATTTTCTGACATCAAAAGTTATCACTATTCCTCTGCTCTTAGCTTTTTTGCCATATTTTTTGACAAGATATTGGCAATGGCCTTGGGCTGATGATTGAATTGTCCATTTATTGATTCTGTTTGGACCTATTCCCACCAAACCGCGTCTTCCTCCGGTGCCAAATGGAATAACTTGATAAAATGCATCCATAATAAAATTCCATTTTTCTTTTTCTATCAGATATTCAGTTTGAGGCATATACTCTTTAAACTCATCGTTTGTTAGCCACCTTTCCAACCAATCCAATGCAGACTGTTTGTATTTATCCGGTAAATCCAAAGATTTAAACCCTGCTTTTGTTTTCGCTAGTAGTTCTTTTGTAGATTTCATAATTTAACTTTCTTTGAAAAATTAGATTGATAAAAATTATTATATTATGCTTGAACTTGGACTGGGAGTCGGCGATGGACTTGGAGTTTCCGATTGTGTCGGACTCGGACTGGGAGTCGGACTTGGTGAATTATTATTTTGCTGATTATCCTGCGAATTATTATTGTTATTAGCTTCCTGGTTTGCGCCGGTTCCGCGCAAATATACTGCCTGCCAAGGCACATAGAAACTAGCAAAATCCTGTTCGATTATGGTTTGATTATCTTTTGTAACTTTGTAATGGAAAGTGGTTTTAGCCCCAGCATGCGCACTTTCAATTCTCTGGGTTTCTCCAGAAGCTAAATCGGAAGTATCGATGTATTTTACCTCAGGCGGATTAAGAGTCGCCAAAATTACCGGATCAGAAATTTCTACTTGACGATTATCCTTGGTGCCGTAAATTTCAAACATTATTGTAGAACCTGAAACATGGGCTTGAATAAGCAAATGCGCTGGAGTATTATTTTTTATCACCAAATCTGGTTGCGGATAATAAACTGTGGCATCCATTCCCACTGGCGGTTCATAATAGCTAACTCTATAAAGATGATTGGTGCGTTCAAGAATTTCCAATCCAGCATTTAGTGAAGCGCGAAAAAGCGTAGTGGAAACTTGGCAAAGTCCGCCGCCATATTCCGGAATAGTTTTATTTTCTTTTATTACCAATTCCGGTAAATATCCGGTTTCAGCGCTGGGATTACCCAAAATGCCGATTGCAGACAAAGTTTCACCTGGTTTAATTACCACGCCTTGGAAAGCATTTGCTCCCACAGTAATATTATGGATTCTATTTGAAGGGCTGCCGTAAAAATTAGTGCTGGCAGAAGAAACCATCTCCTTAATGCCTAACTTATCAATATTTGCATCCGACACATCCGGTTCGGTTATCTCAACTTTGAGAGTCATTTTGTCGGAATTAGAATTGGCAGATGAATTTTTTGAAGTATTTAATCTTTGAGAAATAACTTTAGCCAAATCGCGAGAATTAGCATCAATATCTAAATTATAACCTTTTTGAGCTTGTTGAAAAACTGTTGCGCGACCATCGGAAAAAGAAAGTTTAGCATCACGAGAGTCTTTGTTTATATCTTTGGCAATACCAGAAAAATATTGTTTAATCTTTTCTTGATTTATATCTAATTCAGCTTGAAATTGATTAGTTAACGCATGTGCTTTTGGAAAAAATGATAATTTTTTATCTTGAGGATTGGTTGCCACAACTTCAACCCAATTTGCAATTTGTGATTTATCTAAAGTAATATTTTTTACTTCCGACTCAAGAATGATATCCGCGCTAAGAAGAGCTTGCATTTTTGGCTCAAGATCGTTTAATTGATCTTCAGTAATTTTCGGTTCAATTTTTTCTAGCACTACATTAATATTATCATTTAAATAAAAGCTTCCAAGAAGTTCGTTTAATTTTATTGTTATCTTATTGCTGTCGATTTGCTGACCAGTTTGAGAATTACTAATTTTTATTTGATTGTCTTTATAGGCAAAATTTGCATTAAGCATTGGAACTTTGTAACCTGCAAAATGATTAGTTAAGAAATTATTAAGTTTTTGCGAATCGTATTCGAAAACACTGAAAATATTTTTTGGAGAAAAAAGTAAACTCAATCTGTCTGATAAGTTGCCCCAAAATAATTTTCCTCTGCCGACACTAAAAAGTTTTTCCAGTGTCTCTTCATTCTTATATTCTAAAATCAAATCATTACGAGGCGTTAAATTTATTTTTTCATCATTAAAATTAAAAACTATAATTTTATCTTGATTTTTGGCGATAGTTTCTTTGAGCAAATTGTCAGCGTTTGTTTTATTCAAGCCGCCAAAATTAACTTCTCCAATTTTAACATTGGGAAAAATATTATCTTTAAATGCTAGAGAATACCAGCCATAAGAAGTAAAAAAAATTCCGAGCACGACTAATAAAATAGAGAAAATAATAATAATTTTTCTAACCCATAAATGATCTATTAAAAAAGTTTTAAAAGATTTTTGTTTGACAACATCTTTATCTTCTTTAACATCTTTTTTCGGTTGCGTCATATTTAACTAATATTTAATATTTCATTTAAAATATGCTGGGCGATTTTTTTCTCATGGACTGTGGCAAGCTCATCAGAAAATATTTTGATATGCAAAACATCGGCGACTTTCGCGTCTTTGGGCAAGTATCTTTTTGGCAAAATTAGTTCTTGAGAATCTTTTTTGTTGGTTTTGAATATTAAAATCGCACAAGAGTTTTCGAATCTATCCAAAATACAAGTCAGACTATCATCTTTATTATGACTCATAAAATAACAGGTTAAATTATACCTATAATTTACCTTAAATCAAGAGAATAGTCAACCAAAACAGATATGAGCTTAATAATTAAAAATTATGATTAATATTAAAAACTATTTTTGTATATATCGAGTGTTTCCTGGGCCATTTTTTGCCATGAATATTTAGCCGCCTGCTTCAGACCTTTTTGACGTAAAAGGTTGGCAAGTTTCTGGTTGGAAATAATTTTATAAATCGCATCCGACAGATCTTGAATATTTGCAGGGTTAAAATAAATTGGAGCTTGGCCTAAAATTTCCGGCATGCATGACAAATTCGATGAAGCAATCGGCGCGCCGCATGCCATAGCTTCCAATGGTCCTAGCCCAAAACCTTCATAAAATGACGGAAAGACAAAACAAGAGGTGTCAGCATATAATTTTGGCAAATCAATTTCTTTTACAAATCCAGGCGTAATAATTTCGTTGGCATTAGCCGATGTTTTGATCTTGGCAATAATTTCAGGAAAATCAGCATTTGGTTTCCCTGTGATAACAAGCTGATGAGGAATTTTATATTTTTTCTTTAAAACTTCAAATGCAGAAATTAATTGCGGCAAACCTTTGTGAGGTCGCCATTGGGAAACAAACAATAAGTATTTGTCGGATAAATTATATTTTTTGATGGTATTTTTTATTTCTTGTTGAGAATAGTGATTATGATAAATATCATCAAAAGCTTCATAAACCACCTGGATATTTTTTGCATTGCCGCCAATATATTTTAGAATATCTTTTTTAGTGGATTTTGAAACAGTAATCACTCGCTTTGCTGATTTAACTGCATGCGACATGACTTTTTTGAAAGCTAATTTTCTAATAATTGATTTTTGCGAACGGCCAACCGGAAACAAAAGCATGGTTAAATCATGAACAGTAGTCACAAACGGACGATTATAAAATATCGGATGATTAAAATTCAAAAAATGCACTAAATCAAAATTATATTTTTTGAGAATTGACAAAAATTTAGTTTGTTCCGACAGCGTATAATGAGTGATATCTGTCAAAACGGGATGAAAATTTTTAGCGCGAATATCATATTCTTTCAAATCTTTGGCGGTCAAAAAAATATAGTAATCATTTTTTTGATCAATTTTCGCCAAAGAAGAAATCAGGCCTCGGCTATATCTGCCGATTCCTGCAGTTTCCTTTCTATAAAATCTGGCATCGATTCCTACTTTCATAAAAATCTTATTTTTTGTCCTTAAATGTCCAATATTTATTGGCAAAGAAATTCCATACCAGCACTATCAAGATTGCAATTACTACCGGAATATTTAATTTTAAAATTTCATTTTGGACATTTTTAACCAGATTTTGGGCAAAATGCATAATCAATAAATTTAATCCTAACCCAATGGCTGAAATAAAGAAAAATTGAAAATACTGTTTGGCAATATTTTTGTCTTTGTTTTTAAATGTCCAGCGCCTATTTAAAATATAATTGTTAGTAGCGGCTAAAATAAAAGAAATTGTTCTGGCAAAATAAATATTATAATGAAAAAGTAATGCTAATATGTTATAAATCACAAGATCAATCAATGTGCCGCCTACACCCACAATGCCAAATTTAACAAATTGGCGATAAAATTTTTTGCGTTTAGCTAATTCAAACACGGCCTTAACTGAACGTCTCAACTCGCCGGAAATTTTCGATTGACCGACGCGACGGTCAGCAAAAGTAATAGGAATTTCTGCTATCTTGAAACCCCCCTCTTGAGCTAAATTGATCATTTCTACTTGAAAAGCATAACCACTTGAGACAATGTTATTTAAATCAATTTTGGCCAAGAATTTTCTAGAATAACATTTATAACCGGCGGTAACATCTTTTGGCTTAAGCCCAAGAATTAAACGAGTAAAAAAAACTGCTCCCCAACTGTTTAAATATCTATGCCATTGCCAACCGGTGATTTTTCCGCCGCGTGTATAACGCGAACCGATTACTACATCAAACTCATTGGATTTTTCCAGCATTTTGGGTAAATATTTTGGATCATGAGAAAAATCTGCATCCATACTCACCATTTTATCGTATCCGTTTGCTAAGGCCCATTTAAATCCAGCCACATACGCCTTGCCCAAACCTTCTTTTTTAGTTCTATCTAAAATAAAAATATGATTTTGAGATGTATTAGGTTTTGTGATTTTTTTAACAGCGTCACTTGTACCATCGGGCGAATTATCGTCTACCACCAGAATATCAGTATTACGAAGTTTCAAAGCAAAAATTGCCGCAATAAGCTTGGTAATATTTTCTTTTTCATTGTAAGTTGGAATAACAATAACATTTTTCATTTAAGCTTTACTTTAGATTTGATATTTATTGGTAAGAATATTATATTTTATTTTTATTGCTTCACCAAATACCTGACTTGCAGCTTTGACCGGACGAAGTTTGGAATCGCTGGTATCACTCCAAGTAACTGCAACCTCTTTTATTTTAAAATTTAATTTTTTTCCGAGAGTTAGGATTTCCAGATCAAATCCCCATCTTTTTATTAAGCATTTGGAAAATATTTTTTTGGCAGATTCGGCAGTAAATAATTTAAAACCGCACTGAGTATCTAAAAAATTTAATCCCAAAAAAAATCTAATGAATAAATTTCCGGCGCGACTAATAAATCTTCGCATAAGTGTTTGTTTTTGGGCAATTTTGGATTGCGCTAAATATCGCGATGCAATTATAATGTCAAATTCATTTTTATAGACAAATAATTTTTCGATTTCCGGCATTGGCGTGGAATTATCTGCATCGGTGAATAGCTGCCAACTTCCGCGCGCAGATAGCATGCCGGCTTTTACGGCATTTCCTTTGCCTTGATTGGGCTTAACATCTACCAATCTAATATTTAGATTTTTGTTTTTTGCAATATAATCAGTAATTATTTTTCTGGTGTCATCGGTACTTCCATCGTTGACCAAAATCATTTCCCAGTCATATTTTTGTTTTTTCAAATAATCAATCTTAATCTGAAGATTTTTTTGCAGTCTTCTTTCTTCGTTATAACATGGTATAATGATACTAATTAAAATCATACAATAAAATAAATTCGATTTAATTTAATTAATTATATATTTTAATGGGTACTTTTTCAAGAAATATTTTTCAAAAAATAAAAGATAATTATTATCTTCAAATTTTAATTATCTATATTGTATGGAAAATTAGTTTATTGATAATAAGCTATATGGGAACTTTATATTTTCCTATCGAACATTTTTCAGCACCCGATAAACACATGTTCCCATCAATTTGGGCATGGTGGGACGGAGGAATAATTCATGATATTGCCGTTTCCGGCTATAACGATCAATCTAACATCAACAATCCAATAAGAACTGCTTTTTTCCCCTTATATCCATTTCTTGTACGATTTCTTAGTATTTATATTTTAAAAGATATTTTTTTATCTCAATTTATCGTATCATCTTTGGCAATGTATGGAGCTTTAATCTATCTATATAAGCTCGTTCGAATAGATTATTCTAAAGAAATTGCACTGAAATCTGTCTTTTTTACCTTAATTTTCCCTTTCAGTTTATTTTTTAATGCAGGATACACTGAGAGTTTATTCCTTTTTCTATTGATTGCTTCATATTATTATTTTAGAAAAGAAAGTTATCTACCAGCAGGTATATTTGGTTTTTTCAGTAGTCTTACCAGATTTTTTGGAATTTTTTTATTTATTGTCTTTATCTATGAATACTTACGAAAAATTAATTTTAATATAAGAAAAATTAAATTAAATATTCTTAACTTCTTATTAATTCCCCTGGGAACTTTTACTTTTTTTCTTTATTTACAATATAAATTCAATGATTTTTTCAAAACAATTAAAGTAGAAAATTCATTTAGTCGCGAGATAAATTTCAATGTCATTGAAGTCATACATAAAGCCATAGATAATATTTTATCAAAAGGAATATTTAATCGTGATTTTATCCTTCCATTCTTCGAATTCACAATGCCATTATTATTCTTGATTTTGAGTATCTATATTTTTTTGAAAATAAATAAGGGTTATGGTCTATTGGGAATATTATTTTTACTACCGACTTTTCTGGGAAATCAATTTATGAGCGGTAACAGGTTGGTAATTGTTATTTTCCCAATTTATATCTTATTTGCAATTTATTCTGAAAAAAATAAAATATTCGAACTTGCTTTAGCAATAATTTCAATTTCATTACTATCAATATTCAGTTTAGCCTATACGCATCAAAATATCTTTATTGGCTAATTTATTTTATAAATTAATATTGAATATCCAACGTTGTCAATTGGTTTCATTTCTTTTATTTTTTGATAAATCGGATCGGAACTATCTTTGGGAAGATGAAAACACCAAACACGAATTGCCACATAATCACCATCAAACGGCAATTTATCGCCCATTATTTTTGATCGTGTTTGATAAAAATCGTAGCGAGGACTTTCGTCACAACGCAAGAGCGTGTAATTATTATAACCTTTTTTATTCATATAAGCATTAATTTTGCTAAGATCTTGCCCCCAATCCACATTTGAATCGGAAAGATGTTGATATCCGTTTTGCGGTCCGCCGGCAACTTGATTAAAATATGCAATGTCATTCGGATAATAATAAATTGATTCTGCAATTGCCCAAAATATTAATCCAATAATGACAAGACGAGCAAACAAATTAAGCATTTTATTTTTTAAATAAATCTTTGCCAACCTCCCGATGGAAAGATAAATAAATGGATAAATAATCATAATGTGCCGAACGCCAATATCAAGTTTGGTTGTCATACTGGTAATAAAATATATAATCGGAAGTAAAAATATTAAAAGTTCTTCGGCAATATATTTGGCTCTTATTTTGACCATAGCAAAAATACTTAGCGCAAACATAATCATGGTAGGAATAAGTGTTTTATACCAAAAAGCCAACGGAAAATAATACCACCAACCTTCGATCTTAAATTCACCATTTAGGTATGACATGTGTCCTGTTTCGGCATGATGTTTAACAAATACTAACCCTCGCCAATAGTAATCAATCGGCATAAAAATTAATTGTGTATACCAATTGGAAAATATCTTTCCTTTCAAAAAATCATACATTGTATATGGTTGAGGATGCCAACTAAATGATTGATACATAGACAGAAAATAGCAAAACCATAAAACTGCCAAAGCAACGAATGTTGTCAAAATCGCATAACCAATAAATTGTTTCCAATTAATTTTTTTAGCAATTGTCGACACCAAAAATATTAAATAAGCTATTGGTAAAATAATAATAGTTGAATGTTTGGCTGCCAAGGTCAGACCCAAAACGATTGCTAAAATAAATACTTTTCTAATATTTGGGGCTTGAACAAACCGGCTCATGACATACATACTCAAAACCAAAAAGAATACCGAACCCATGTCTGTAGTAGCCAAATGTCCATGCGCCAACATTGTAGGACAAAATACCGTAAGTGTTAATGCAATCACCCCGCCCCAATACCCCCACAATCTACGCGCCCATAAAAAAATAACCAATGCCAACAGTAAACTTAAAATAACTACGGGAATTCTTGCGGCAAAAATAATATCTTGAGCATTATTACCCGACAAAAACAAAAAATCATCTCCATAAGCATATTGCTCATTAGGATTATGCAGACTTTTTTGAGGATTGACCAATAATCGGACTGACCAGCCGGAAAGATAGTTTATTAGAGGCGGATGTTCAAAATTAAAACGAAAATCGCCATAAGTTTTAAGGTATCCGGCAGAAATATGCACTGGCTCGTCAGAAGTCAGTGAATCTGTTTTTGCCGAATACACTAACATTATGCCAAAAGCGATAAATAATACCGCCACGACACTAATTCGAAAAAATAAATTATCAAATACTTTTTTCATTATTTAATTTTAAAAATATAAAGTGAGTTTCCTAATCGACTCACTAAATCATATTGATCAAAAATCCATTGGTTGGCGGGAAGGTTGGAAACGCTTATTGCCAAATATCCATTTTGAGCTTTGACGCGATCAAAATCCTCATATTTTATGAAATAATATTGCAAAGGTTCTTTCTTCCAAATATATGATAAATATATTTTATCAATTTTATTGTCTTTTAGGTATTTATTAAGTCGTTTTGCATCTTGACCCCAATCAAGGTTGGAATCTAAAAGATGTTTCCAGCCATTCTGCGGACCTTGGGCAATAGCATTAAAATAAGTTAAATATCTGGGAGAAATTATCGTCATTGTATAAATTATTCCTCCGACGGCAATCAACCAGAAAATAGTTATCCATATTTTCTTGAAAAACAAAATTATCTGTCCAAGCAGTATAAATGAAATCACATAAATTGGCAAAATATATCTAATACCTAAATCCATTTTGCTTTTTAAGGAGAAAATTATAAATAGCAAAATTATGCTCAAAAGATAACAATTTTGCAGACTAAAAATCTTTCGGGGTTTTGTTATTGCCAAACCCAACAGAACTATCATAAAAAATATTAAATACAATGGTGTTTTATAGACAAAAGCCAGCGGAAAATAATACCACCAGCCGGCAGCAGAAAACTTTCCGTCCAGGTATGATGAAAGTCCATGCTCCTGCAAATATAAAGTAATCATCAAACCTTTGCAATAATTTGCCGGAATAAAATTCGGACAAAATTTATGCATATATTGACTATATTTAACACTAATTGGTTCTTGATTTTGAGAATCAAAAGCATTTACTGTTAGCGAATCTGAATATTTAGAGACAAAATTGATCGGTGCACCATAACTAATCCATAGAGTCAAAAAAGCAATCAGTAAAATCAAAATAAAATTTTTAAAATTTAATAATACTGTTTTGCTTTTTATGCCAAAATAAATCATCCAAAATAAATAAAAAGGTATTAAGATCAGATTAGAAAATCTTGTCGCAAGAGCAATTCCTAAAAAAACTCCGCACAGAATCAACCAAAATGAATTTATTTTTTTCGTAAATTTCCAAAATATATATAATGATAAAGCAAAAACAAATGCCGAAATCATATCGGGATTAGCAATATGGCCCATTGCCAAAACCAATGGATTAAATAAATATAGGATTAATGAAAAAAATGCCGCCTTAATTCCAAACCATTCCCGCGTCCAAAAAAATATCAAAATTCCCAATGAAAGCATGGAAAAAATTGAAGTTAAACGCGCCAAGAAAATAATTTGCTCGGCATTATTTCCCAAGTTATACAGAAACTTATTACCATACTGAAAAATTTCCCAAAACGAAGAATAATAGAAATCTTTGGAATCTTTTAATAGTTGATTATAGGAGGGCTCATTGAGTTTTATAAATTGCAGAGGAAGCGCAAAAAAATATTTGCTCACGGACGGATGTTCCGGATTAAAATCATAATTATGATATTTTAATTGCACAAAACTGGCCGCAATATAGGCGGATTCATCGGTAGTTTCTGAATCTTCCCAGCTTGCCCAAACTGCCAAACCAGAGGCAATTATTAAAATTATTACTAAAAATATTTTCCAATTTGTTTTGAAATTAAATATTTTTTTGAGTTTGTCCATAATTTTTTAACATTAATATCAAAAAAATGAAAAACCAAAACATTATTGCCAGATCATTTTTCCAATAAGGCGTATCTACCAATCCTTGAATTAATATTGCAATCAGAATAATCAATAAACTAAAGGAATATTTGTTGGATAAATTAATATTAGAAAAAGCTATAACTAAAATCCAGACAAAACTTACCAAACCGATTAAACCCCCATTCATCCAAGTTTGTAAAAAAATATTATGCGCGGTTAATGCCTTGGGAGAAATCCATTCTGGGAAATTAACTCGATGCTCTGTCAACTGAGAAAAATAATCTTGAAAATTTCCCAATCCCACTCCCCAAAGCCAGCTAGAGGGAATTATTTCAGTAATTGTTACTTTGTAAATTTCCCAGCGAATATTGTTGGAATTAGTAATCCTTGCTCCTGGATTAGAAGAAGTAAAATTTGGTTTAATAAACTGATATCCAGCCAATAGCAAAATCACAAGATAACATGATAAAAAGACAACGGTTATTTTACGCGCTTTTATCCAACCCCAATATTTAAAAATGAAAAAAGCGCCTGCGCTAATGACGAGCGCCCCCATTGCTGCGCGCGATCCGGCCAGATAAATACTTGTGAAAAACAAAATAACTAATAAAAATTTTAGAAAATTTAACCACAAATTTTTTGTTTTATTAAAATAAAATACCAAAATCGCCAAAATCATAACCGGCACCATATAAAAAGTAAGATAGTTAGGGGAATAACCAAAAATTCCCACCACTCTCCCATCTTCGGTGATTTGACCGACACTATATTGCCATAAGGAATAACCGGCTACATAAATACCGCTTAGGATCAGAGAATATAAAAGCGGTTTTATTTGTTTTTGATCAGTAATATTTATCCAAAGAATCCAAAAAAATAAAATCGGATCAAAGACAAAAGCCTTAAACTGTCCCAAAGAAATAGTTTTATCTGGTGAAACTATGACTCCAATAATTCCTGCGATTATAAATAAAAGCACTGGTATTATTAGGTTATTAATTTTAGAATATGGTTTTGGATTTTTAAATTTTAGATTCGAAATCAAAGTTAAAATTGCCGCAATATATATAAGAATTTCTAATAAAGTTACTGGGATATTGAATATAGAAAATTTCACCAAATAAGTTGGCAATAAAAACAAAATTGCGCAAATTAGATAAAAAATAATTTTTTTCATTTATGCTTAAAAGCAATATTTTGGGTGGCGACAAGAAGTCCCATGAGCACCCAAATCGGAATAATATATAAAGTGGAAAAGAAATTATACTGAACTAATATTCCCACAAAAGCCGCGAGCATACCCAACAAAATATATTTGACAAATAAATCTTTGCAGGCATAAAAAGCAATAATACTTCGCCAAAGAATAAAAATAATTAAAATCGCAAATCCGACAAGACCTATAATTCCTGTCTCGGCATAAAGTTCAATATATTGATTATTGACAATATCCCATTCAGTCAAAGTTGCCGGATCTAAATTACCTTTTTTGACTACTCCATAATTACCGATTCCTATTCCAGTTAAAGGATTTTTCTGGGCAATTTGAAATGCTCTTTCAAATTCTATAAGCCGACCCTGAACCGACTCTCCTTGCTGTAAATCCTGCACTGTAACATGTTTTACAAACTCATTAATGGCTTTGTCTTCGCCTTTGCCTACGAACCAGAAAATTGCAGCTATTCCAATAACCATAATCAAAATGATAGTAGCGATAATTTTTGGTGTAAAAAATTTTCTAGCCATAAAAATAAATATCACAAACATCATTATTGCAAAAGCTAAATAAGCACCCCTGGAAACAGTTAGTCCCAAAATAATTAAAAGCACTAAAATCATGGCAATGATAAAAATTCTAGGAATAATCTTTTCTTTGACTTTGCCCAAAAATAAAACTATGAAAATTCCCAAAGGCAGGAGCAGAAAATTTCCTAAATATAAAGGCTCTTGAGAAAAAGCTTGAATTCTAGGAAATCCGAAAACCGCCGAAGAATATCCAGGATCAAGACCGGTAATAAAATTCGGCAATCCGACAATGTCACCAAAAAATTGAAAAAATGAAAATAGCGCCACTGCGCACGATGATAAAAATATAACCTTGACAACTGTAATAAGTTTTTCTTTGTCGGTTAAAAATTGATTGTATAAAAGCATAAAAAGCGAAGTAAAAACCACAAAGGCAAAAATTAATATTGCTCGAGGAAAATAAGTGGCGGAAATCAAAGACGCGCCAATTGATAAATAAAAAATCACGAGTGGCCACGTTAAACTAAAAGGCCGAATTTTTGTTCTGCCTGCCATAACCGAGATAAAGAAATAGATCATTATCATACCGCCTATGATTTGGTTGATTTTTATATTCATAAATCCCAAATCTATGCTTGGAATTCGCTCGAACGGTAAAAAAAATGTTATTAAAATAATTCCCCAAAAAGGATTTTTGAAAATTATATAGCTTAAAATTATAATGGTGATTATTCCTGCAAAAACTACTATGCCGTACAAAAAATTAGCAGAAATTGCATAAGCGCAAACTAAAGCAATTATTATTGCCGCAGCCCAAAACATCCATGGGGAAAAAATATTGTTTGTTTTATTCATTTTTGTTGATATTTTTTAATAGGTCTAAAACTAACTTTTGCGCTTTTAAGACATTATCTTTAGCGTCATAATTTTCTAAAGCATACACTCTTGCCTGCCGAGAAATTCTTGTTCTTAGCTTATCGTTATCCAACAAGCTCAACATTGCTCCAGCCAGACGATCCGGGTCTCTTTCCGGCACTAATAATCCGGCGATTTTATTAGGAACATACTCAGGAATTCCTCCAGAAATGGTAGAAACTACCGGTACACCAGAACTCATTGCCTGCAAATTTGTCATTCCCACTTGCTCTTCCCATTTGTCTATTGTGATCGAAGGTGAAGCAAAAATTGTAGCATGCTGAAAATAAATTGGCAAGTCGCGATTAGCGATTAATCCTTTGAGAATAATTTTATTTTCCAATTTATATTTAATGCGAAAATCTTTAATAAAAGAGGCTTGATTGCCATCCCCGATAAAAATTAATTTGGCATTGGGAAATCTTTTATGAACTTTCAAAAACGCCAATAGCAAATATTTTATTCCTTTTTCATAATCCAAACGTCCGACGTACAATATCACTTTGTCATGAAAACCAGTAGATTTATTTGATTCGCGAGGATAGAATTCATTTGTGTCAACACCGTACGTTCCCCACAAAAATTTTACTAATTTACTTTCATCTTTAATTCCAAGAGCTTTAATATTTTTCAAAGCACCTTGGTTTAAATAAATTATTAATTGGGCAAAATTTAGATATTTTTTGGCAAACCAATTCACTATCACTCTCTGGAAAAAATTAAATCTCTTTTTAGCCGGCCTATTTTCCCAAAAAGGAAAAATCAGAGGAATATGCAATTTTTTGGCGGCAAAATAAGAAGCAATACAATAAGAAAACATTTTTTTGGATCCATACGGTTCTGGTCCTTGAATTATATCTGGTTTAACTTGGACTAATCGTTCGTATAAATCCCAGGCACTCTTAAATTTTATGGCACCTAAGAAATCTTTTTTTGTTTCTGCGCCGTATGGAGAAAAATTATAAAAATGCAAAATTTTTATTTGATCAAAATATTGCAATGGATTTTGGTTGTCTCTGCGCAATCCTTCAGTTACTATTGCCAGGCTCGGCTTTTGATTATTTTTCGTTGTAAACATTTTGATAGATTTTAATTGTTTCGCGGGCGCATTTTTCCCAAGAAAATAGTTTGGATCGCGCCAGCGACAGTTTGGACATCTTAAGCCTTAATTTTTCATTGGATAAAATATTTTCTATTGCTTTAATCCAAGCATATTTGTCGGTTGGAGAAAGTAATATTCCGGCATCGCCAATCACTTCCGGCATTGATGATGTATTGGAAGAAACAACCGGAATACTGCAACTCATTGCCTCAAGCGGCGGAAATCCAAAACCTTCATAGAGAGATGGAAAAACAAACAGGCTTGCCGCATTATACAAATAAGTCTTATCAGCTTCGTCGATATAACCGCAAAACCTGACTTTTTTTTCAATACCTAATGCCCTGACTTTTTCATAAAGTTTTTCATAATACCATCCTTCTTTGCCGACAATAACCAAATTATAATTTTTTATTTTTTTGACTATTTCGGCAAAAACTTCCACCAAAAACAATAAATTTTTGCGGGGATTTAAAGTACCAATATGCAAAATGAATTTATCACCGGTGTTATATTTTCTTTTGATGCTTTGTATTTTGTCGGATTCTTCTACGGGATGATAATTTTTGCTTGCCGCAAGCGGTATGACAGTTATTTTTTCTTCAGGAATTTTAAAATATTTTATTATGTCTCGTTTGGTATGCTGGGAAACAGAAATAATAGCATCAGCTTTGTGATAAGTAAAAGGCATCCAACGGGCAAAAAATTGCCGAGAAAAAAATGGAATATCTTTATTGAATTTTACGGCAATTAAATCATGAATTGTGGCAACAATTTTTCCGCTATAACAAACCGGCAATGAAAAACATGGCTGATGAAGAATATTAATTTTATTTTTTCGGGCAAGCGCCGGAATACGATATTGGTCCCAGATAAACCTCTGAGGAGCGGAAAAATCCTTGTCAGTGTCGGGTTTAAATAGAAAATATTTATTGGTTTGATCAATTTTTTTGAGATTTTCCGTTAAATTAGAAACGTAGAATCCAAAACCAGTTTTCTGCCCTATAATTGTTTGGATATCAATGCCAATTTTCATAATTTTATTTTCCCATAAAACTTTTAATTGTTGCTTTGTTGTATCCGCCGATTAAATACAAAATAATAAAATATACAACAATAGCCAAAGCGATTATCGCAAACATGTTCATGCCACCCATAAAATAAATAACTAAACCCATTATAAATGCAGATATTAAAGCTTTGACAAAAATATTGAAGGAAATTTTTAAATCTTTAAGATACTTATGCAGAATATGCCAGGCCAACGCGATCAATCCCGCCTGGGTGACAATTGTTACAATCGAGGCGCCGATATAAGATATTTTAGAAATTAAAATTACATTTAAAACTATATTAACGATTGCAATAAAAATATTAGGTATGATTAAATCACGTTGCCGGCCAATTGCCACGATACTGTTGGTAAAGATATTGAGAATATAAATTAATCCGGTGGTGAAAATCAAAAACTGCAATACCAGCGCAGAGTTGGCAACATGGCCAAAAATCGGTCCGATAGTAGCAGAATCAAGAAACTGCTGGCCGGCCACAAAACGAATGATCGGCGTTGCCAATAAAAAAACTCCAACCACGATTGGTATTCCTAAAATAACTAAAAAATCAAAAGATTTTTGAATAGCTGAATATATTTTTGGATTTTTTTCATTGTGATAGCGAGCAATAATCGGGAAGACATTACCCATAAATATTCCTGAAACCAAAATCAAAATTTCCAGTATTTTGTAAGGCGCGCCATAGATTCCCACATCTTCGGGACTTTTGATAATAGATAAGATAATTGAGTCAATTCTAATATAAATTACACCCAAAAGCAGTACTATTCCCATGGGCAATGCTTCCCAAAACATTTTTTTCCAAATATCAAAATCGAATTTTAATTTAAAAGGAACATACTGCCAACCAAGCGCCAAACTCACAACAAAATTAGCAATGTTGCCGATTGTATAGCCCCATAAGATCGGCGCCAATCCCAATCCTTGTTTGATAAAAATCAACACCAAACCTAAAATAATCAATCTTCCGACAATTTCAGCAATTGTGGCTTTGTCCATTCTGTGTTTAGACTGAAACACGCCCACATAAGTAGAATTAACCGTTGTCCAAAACCAACCAATAGAAATTATTCCGATGCCTAATTTGATGGTTATATCGTATGTTGGAATTAAAAAAGCAATGCCGAATCCCACCAAAAATACAAAAAACCCCAAAATTGATCTTAGGGTCATGATGTTGTTTACAATTTTTTGGTTATATGATTTGTCCTGTGATTTGGAAATTTCCCGCACCATTATCCAGAAAAATCCCAAATCTGCAAAAACCGCCGTCAAGGAAACATAAGAAAAAATTGTTACATACTGACCATATCCAGATACTCCTAGATATCTGGTCAAAGCGGTAATTAATATCAAAGATGCAGCAGTGGTGATAATTTTGCCGATAATTTGCACAACTGTGTTGACGGCTACTTTCTTTGTATAGTTTCCTTCTTTGTTTTTATCCATAACAAAAATATTACACTCAAAATGTTTTTATTACGTTTTCACCTAACATTGTATCGGTTTTAGAAGTTTTTTACAACAGAAAAAAGGTATAGATTTAATGAAGATGTTTTTTGTGATAAAAAAGCGAAACAATATAAATTCCTGCCGAAATCAAAAGGATAATTGCAGAGATAGTAATGACGTTGGTAAAACGATCTACGATGCAAACATGCAGAAAATTTAAGATAATCGATTTCATCTCCGGAGTAGTGGAAATCTGTAAATTATTATCCAGACTACTTAAGAAAGATGATTTAGTGGAAAGGGCCGCCAACAACATTATTGCTGACGAAATAGCAATTGGAATAGTAATATATTTGATTAAATTATAAATATTTTTGATCTGCAATAGAATAATCAACAAAAGAGAAATGATCAAAACAACAAGCGAAGTCCAAAAATAAATATTAACCTTATTGGCATAATCCTTAATTCCCGTAAAAATATCGGCGGCATTTTGAATTTCTTGAGAAATATCTGTTTCGACAAGCTTCAAATTTATGACTTTAATCCTCATTTTTTCGATTTCGGCTTTAATCTGATCGAGATTAGTGGACATATTCTTACAATCAATCTTAATGTTGAAAAGCTGACTTATAGTATCTTTGCCCGCATCTTCACAAGAAGGAATAATTTGCTCCACCAGGCTTAAGCCATCGCCAATTTGCGTTAGGTATATTCCCATATCATTTAGCTTAACGACTACTTTGGGAGTTTTCGGAGAATTGGAAATAAATTTTGTGACATTGTCAATCAATGCGTCCATTTTTTCTTCCACCCAACTTGCTGGGATGGTATGTTGCACAACATAAATAATTCCTTTTTGAGCTAAAAAATTAGTGAGTTGATCGTTGGAGATTGTCGAGCTCATAATCAAAGACGGAATACCGCTATTAATTAGTTCGCTATAAGTATTGGCTTTTTTAAAATTGTCTTTATAAAAATCCGGATTTACAATAGTTGATCGAATGCTTGAAGAAAGTAAAAATACAATCAAAGATATTCCCGCAATTATTGCCAGTATTATTGAAACAATTTTTTTATATTGTCCATAAAGTACAATTTTCTCATCAGTAATTTGAGACCTATGTTCCTCCTTCATGATATTTCTCCTTTTGTTAAAATTTAAACTAATTTACGCAAATCGTAATTAAAATTTACCAAAATTATATTTTCGTCATTTCTTATCATTATTAAAAAATTTTTACATTTTCAACAATGTAAAAATCTTATAAATTAACATTGCCGGCCAAACTAAAGCTTTTAGAATTCCCAACACGCTCATACCAAAAGTATCTGCATGTTGGAGATAATAAATCATTGTAGCAATAAACCCTAGACCATAAAAACCACCAAACATACCATAAGAATGGGCATGGCAATTACATTTTTCATTTTTTTCCATATATCTCCTCTTTATCTTTATTATAATACTTTTTGTCATGCATACAAAATATTCCTTTAGCGGATATCCATAATTTTTCCTCGCACGCCAGAAATTTTTTGATGCCTTTGTTTTTAATAAACAAAAGATTTTCTATTTCACTCATGCCATATTTTGTTCGATAGCGTTTGTCGAGATGACTCAATTTTTCGCAAGGAAATTCCGCACAATCATAACAAAATTTTCCAACGCGCTTTTTGCAGATTCTCATTGCGCAATTAATACGAGTTTTGGGAATATTCTTATTGGCGTTTCTACAACCATGGCAAGGATTCTTGTCACGTAAATATGCTTTGCAAATCCCGCAATTTATTCCACAGGAAGCTATTAAATTTTCTGCAAATGTTTTTTTCACAACAAGGATCCCTTAAATTATTATCGATTTAATTCCTAACCAACTTTTGGTATATAAAAGTAAATAAACAAAAAACAAGGTAAATAACAACAAAGAAAATAACAAAATTTATTATATAACTAAAAATTTGTCTGGTTAGAGATCTACTCGTAAGAATATTAATATTTCTAGGCACAAAGTTTAAAAGATAAAATACTAAAAACGCCGCAACTATTCCTGTAATAATTAATCTTAATCTGGAAATAAAGGTCCATTTAATCATTTCGCGCCTTTCTTACTATTATTGTATTGCACGTTCGCATTAATAACAAGGCAGTTTTTGGTATTTATGCTAAAATATAATCATGAAAAAAATACTTTTTTTTGTTTTATTATTGGCAATTATTTATGGCGGTTATTATCTTTTTAAAATCGATAGAAACAGACTAAAGCAAATTCCCGCTGGCGCTATTAACCTAGAATTTCCTTTGGAAAATGGCTCTTATAAAATTATTCAATCCGGACCCAACGGAACCATTCATAATTTATCTGTCGAAAAATATGCTCTTGATATCGTAAGACAAGAAAAAATCAATGATTTCTTTAAATTTCATAAAGCCAATTTGGAATCGAATTCTACTTTTAACACACCTGTTTATAGCCCTTGCGCGGGCAAGGTCGTAATTGCCGTTGACGGATTTAACGATATGCCGATTGGCATAAGAGGTCAGGCAAATGAAGCTAACCATGTCACAATCAATTGCGGACGATTTAATGTAGCATTAGTTCATTTTAAAAAAGATTCGATACTAATCAAAGTAAATGATCCTATCTTGGCTGGTCAGCAAATTGGTTTAGTCGGCAATAGCGGTTCTTCCGACGGTCCGCATCTACATATTATGGCATATCAAGGAGATATAAATTCCAGTGTAAAAACACCCTTGCCAATAACTTTCGATGGCAGGTATCTTTCAAGAGGAGATATCTATCCATAATAAATTCATCAATCGCTTATTTCCAAAAAACAAAACTGATAACACTGCCGCTTAATTCCGTAAACTCAATCACTTTGATAAATTGCTTACTGGAAATAATAAAATCTATGTTTCGACCAGCTGGAAAAATTAAAACATTAGGATCGTTTATTTCTTTTTGACAATTCATGCATTCCACTTGACGATCGGTTTGAAAATTTATTGCCTTGCCATCAGTTTTAACTGTTTTAAATGAAACAGTTTCAATGATAGGATCGCTTAGGGTTAGATGATAAATATATTGCTGAGTGTTTGAATCAAATTGTGCAGTATAAGATCTTCGTGCATAGGCACTGCTTGAAGCACTTTCGCCTGGTTTTACTTTGATCTCTTGGGTTGTAATTATTGATGATAGCAGGCTTGTGCCTGTTGAATTTTCCATTGCTTGATGACGCAATTTGATACTTTCGGTCAACGGATAGGCGAGCATAATAACCATTACTGTCGATAACGAAATGATATATAAAATATTCCGCAAACGTGTATTTGGCTTAAAATAAGCAATAATGTTTCCTAAAAAATTTCTGACCGAAAAAGAAATAAAAATAAACGGAGAAAGATAGAAAAAAATAATAATTAAATTAAAAGCATAACCATTAAATTTAAATTCTCTTAGGCCAAGATAAAATCCCCAACCGATTGGCAACGGAATAAAATATACGCCCAATGCAAAAAGTAGAAAAATAATATTTACTGCCGGATGATATCTTTTGGCAAATAAAAGAAAAAGAGCAAATATGACAAAAATTATAACTGTCGGAATTGTTAAAATATTAAATAATAATAACGGCGACGAAATTATTAATAAAACCGCAAAGATGCGATTTAATATTAATTCAATCTTCGTTAAAACAAATTTATCTTCCGACAAAATTACAGGTTTTTGAGTTTCTTTAATATTAGACATAATAATTGCAAAATATATGTCTTTGTCTTATATCAACTAAACAGATTTAATAAATTGACCTAGCAATTTTTTTAAACCTATTTTGTTGTTATACCAATAAACTGTATCAATAAAGTTTTTAACTGATAACCATTTGTATTCCGTATGTTCTTCACTTAAGTGTTTAACCTCATCATCAACTAATACTGCAAAACAATGTTCCTGACACAAGTGATCTTTTTCAACAGGATATTTATATTCGTAAACTGTATTTAAATCTTGAATATTAACTACATTTTCAATTCCCGTTTCTTCCTTTACTTCTCTTTTTACTGCAGAAATCAATCCTTCATTATCCTCTACTCCCCCAGTAATCACATAAAAACCAACTGCGTGATGAATTTTATCTGCATCGTTTTCTTTTAGCGCTAAAATTTCTTCTTTATTATTTTTCTTACGATAAACAATCGCCAAAATTTTTTTCTTTATCATATTTCAAATAGCCCGTCGGCTTTGCGATATTTTAGATAATATTTTTCCAACATAACAAAATGCGATTTCGATTTTTGGCGGAGGCGAGAGGATTCGAACCTCTGTGGCGGCTTTTAGACCACCGACGGTTTAGCAAACCGTTCCCTTAAGCCACTCGGGCACGCCTCCATAATTATTTCAAACATAATTAAAATAATATCTCTTTTAACACCTCTTATTGTATAGATATTTAAGAGTTTTGACAATCAGCGAATAAAAATTATTTTTATTGCTTTCTTGTTTTTTGATCAACAACAATACATGATCGATTGAAAATTTTCTAACGTTAATAAGATATTTTTATTTTTTGTTCCTTTTCGAATCTTTCAATGGCTAATTTTATCAATCTATCAATCAGATCTTTATAACTTATACCACTTGCCTCCCAAAGTCTGGGATACATGCTTGCAGATGTAAAACCAGGCATGGTATTTATTTCATTGACAATAATTTCACCATTATCTCGCAAAAAGAAATCTACCCTGCCAAGACCTTCGCAAGATAATATCTTAAAAGTTTTTATTGCCAAATTTTGAATTTTTTTGATCGCGTTCTCTTTTAATTTAGCTGGAATTTTAAGAATGGCTCCATTTTCATCGATATATTTTGATTCGTAGGAATAAAATTCATCATTGACAATTATCTCTCCTGGAATAGAAACTATAGGATTATTATTGCCTATAACCGAGCATTCTATTTCACGACCATGAATATATTCTTCAAGCAAAATTTTTCTATCATATCGAAAAGCCGTTGCCATTGCTTTGCTAAATTCTTTTTTATTTTTTACTTTGCTTATTCCAACCGACGAACCAAGATTAGCCGGTTTCACAAAAAAAGGTAGTCCAATATTTTTTACAACTTCTTCAAATTTAATATTATTTTCATCTTTTAGAACAAGAAAATTCGCAATAGGAATATGTGCTTCTTTTAACAATCTCTTCATAATATCTTTATCCATACAAACAGCTGATCCCAAAACATCGGCACCAACAAACGGGATATTGGCTAATTTGAGCAGTCCTTGAATTGTTCCGTCTTCCCCAAAAGAACCGTGCAAAATTGGGAACACAACATCAATAGCTTGCTTCTTCGCCGGATTTGAAAGATTTATTAGTTTGCCACCACTTTGAGGAATCAAAGCAACGTTATCACCTGATTTGTTTAACCTGACTAATTTGGGGTTTTCTGAATTTAATAACCATTTTCCTTTTTTATCAATCCCGATTAAAATTATATTATATTTTTCTTTGTCAATTGCATTAATAACATTTTTTGCAGATTGCAAAGAAACTTCATGTTCTACTGATTTTCCGCCAAACAATATTGCAACATTGATTTTTTGTGTCTTGTTCATAGTAAATTATTTTTCTGCCATTTAACTTATTTTCCCGCCGGTGTGAAATTTTTTATGGCTTTCGAGATGGGAATTCCAAATAAGCGCGAAAACCCCGACTCAAAGGTATGGGCTCAATTTGATGCTTTATAGATATTCACTAAAATATGTCAATATTTAGTGAATAATCGCTAATAATCACGCCCATTCACTAAAATATTGCAAAAAGCCTAATCTTCAGGTCAATCCCTTGCTCTGCGATTGGAGAACGAAATCCACTTCAACAAGCTTGTCCCGCGGAGTTTTAACGAAATGGGGCTCCAAATTTAAACTTCTTAATGATCGCTAAAATAATGTTCTTCATTATCTATGGAATAATTCCCTGATCCAATGACCCAAGAAATTAATCCCGGCATCTTGCCTTTGCCTTGCAAAACATCAACAGCGGCATGATCCCACTTTGCGCTCTTTGCCTCGGTTTGCATGTCGATATTAATGGTATCACCAGACTTTAACTTGAGGGTTTTAAGCGGGTAAGCTGCCAATATATAATCGTAACCCGCTCCGCCAGAGATTTTGCTATCGCGGTTTTCAGTTGTAAAACGAGCAGATTCCGGCCACTCAATCCCCGTCGGTCCGGTCGAGTAATAGACATTCGCTACCGGAACATTAAGTATTGGCCACCAGCCAAAATCCAAATGAAGCACAGCTAAATTATTGCCCAATGGTTTATCCAGAAAATCAATTTTTGCTCCCAAACCTTCAATTTTATCGCCGTTCACCGATGGCGCAGATTTTGGGATACTATCATAAAAAGTTATTTTAATGTAAAGATATTTACCATCCGAACCGACTTGCATTTTTTTTATATCGACGACTGGCAAGCGATAAGGAGAAGGATTGTTTTCATTCGGCTTCTCGCCATTTTGCTCCATTATCACAAAATCATTTTCTTGATCGATAATTGTTATGCCTGCTGCAATTGTTTTTTCTGCCTGAGCTAATTCTTGGCCATGAAATTGGACATTATAAACTAATCGCCAATAGGTGTAGACTAACATCATAATAATGATAACGAGTATTCCTATTAAAACCCACTTAAACCATCGCCACATTTTGCCTACCTTTCATAAATTACAGGATTGCTAAATTTTTCGTTTGCACTGCAAGCGCCGATTTGTGATTCGACTTTGATATGGGTATCATCAATTAATTGCAATAAATATTTAGGTGTGCGATTTTCAATCGGATTGCCATTTTTATCAACATTGGATCCGCTGAAACCCTCTTGGCTGCCTTGATAGCAGTATATTTTACCGTCAGCCGTAATTTCGGAAAATTCACGATCAGTTGTGCCTGAATGAGCAGGGGTAAAAGTAAAGCTGGTTACATCGGCCATCGAAAGTTTGGCTAAAGAGCGGTCGATGTTGTCATGAATGAGCACAAGAGCTTCGTTATCAGTTTGATTTTCTCTTTCTAACTTGTTTTTAAACCAATCTCCAGCTGCTGTGCCGGCAACATCATAATTTACTTTGCCACATTTTGGCTCGCCAGAAACTTGAGAAAACTTTGCCCCTGTTTCCCCCGGATTGCCAGAATATGATCCAAGTAACGAATAATACTTTTTTTGAGTTCGGGAATATAATAGTCGGCAAAACAAACGGTATGATTAGTATCATCATAATATCTTTCGGGATTAATAAAACCGACTGCCGGTTTATTGTAATCATAAAGTCCAATATCAAAACCGGACAATGGCTTGTCGGATTGTCCTGAAAAGTAGCCAATCAACTCACCGGCCGAGATTTTAATTCGTTTGAAATCAGGATGGCAAGTTACGTAATATGTCGGGATCCCTTCCTGATCGCCGTAATCTATTTTTTGTTTATTACTGCAATTTGAATTTTCATCTCCAATAGCTTCGTTTAATTTTGGCGATAATTTTTTAAGGTGAATGAATGCCAAATTAAGCCCGCGGCATGGGGCAAAGTTGAGTTGATAATCAGCTCGAGTGATTTCGTCAGTATTTTTGTTATGCATTTGCTTATTTTCAATCCAAATCAAAGTTAAGTCTCCAGGGGCATATACTGGTACATCCTTTTCGTAGCCAATATCGGAAGGATAAACATGATCAACAGGAACAACATGACTAGTTGCTCCCGAGTTGCCAAGCGGAGTAATAAAATCAGGCTTATCGCCATCCATAAATGGTTTGGTAAAAATTCCAGAAGTATCAGATGGGCAAGCAGGCAAATCCGAAGCAAGTGCCATATTTTCTTCTTTTTTGCCATTATCACTCGTCCCCTTATTTTGCTGATCTTTATTTTTGATAGCCATACCGGCAAGATAAAAAGCGGCAAAAATTACCACAAGAATAAGCCAAAACCACCATTTTTTATAAACTGGTTTTCTTGGTTGAATTTCATTCATAAAATTTTCCAATTTATTTTTACGGAGCTGGCTGAACAATATTATTGGCCCCAGTAGCTGATGTAGTTGAAGCACCGCTTGGTTGCGTTACTGTTTGGCTACCAATATTGGGCGTGGCAGAAATCGATGGAGTAGCTACAGGAGAAGAAACAGTATTATTTGCCTTCTCATTATTTATTATTACATTTCCGGCATTTTGATCGTTAGTTTTACAAACTTTTTTCTTGGCCCAGAAATAACCTCCAAAAAAAGCACCGATCAAAGCAAGTAAAACCCAAGTACAAATTAACGCGATAGTTGCCTTAGACATGACTCCCTCCTTGATTTATTAATTATATCAATTTGCGGATATATCACCTTGCCTTCATTTATTTCCCCTCCTTTGGTTTTTTTATCTTAAAGTATATCCTCCGTCGACAATAAGAATTTGTCCAGTAATATAGTCGGCTTTGTCGGAAGCTAAAAAGACAACTGCATTAGCGATATCTTCCGGTTCTCCCATTCTTCCCCAAGGAATTGCCGCTATTGTTTGTTTTTTTACTTCTTCGCTGCTGCTGACATTTGCACCAGGGGTATTTATTGCCCCGGGTGCGATGGCGTTAACATTAATTTTTTGTTTGGCGAGTTCAAGGGCGAGGGCTCGCACAAATCCATTCACTCCGCTTTTGGATGCGCAGTAATGGGCTAATCCTTCGAATCCCACGAAAGCGGCGATAGAGGAAATATCAACAATTTTTCCCCCATCTTTCATTGCTTTTGCCGCAGCTTGAGAACATAAAAACATGCTTTTTAAATTTACATCAAGCACTTTGTTCCAATCTTCTTCAGTAAGTTCCAAAAATGGTTTAAAGGGGAATACGCCGGCGTTATTAACTAAAATGTCCAGTTTACCAAATTTTTCAATTGTTTGAGCGATTAATGAATCAACTTCATCTTTTTTAGATACATCACATTTTATGGCAATGGCTTTATCATTTCCGATTTCATCGGCAACTTTAGCACAATTTTCTTCATTAATATCGCTTGCCACAACATGCGCACCTTCTTTGGCCAGTGCAAAGGCAATTCCTTTGCCGATTCCTTGCCCCGCTCCAGTTACAATGGCAATTTTACCGTTAAGTTCCATATTCCTCCTATATTTATTGCAAAATATTGCATCTCAAAATTATTATCCATATTGAAAATTTTTAACCCATATTTTCTAGCCTCGTTTTCGAAATAATATGAGTATCTAATGATCATTTTAGCGATTCGTCCAAAAGTGATTTCTTTTTTTGTTTTTTGTATTATCCAATCATTTGGCGTTTGGGATTATTGATGTGCGGCCTAATTATATCCTTATCTATTAATTATTAAACCAGATTTTAAGCTTTTTGAAAATCTCGGGATTCGAAAGAACATCCGTACTATCTATAAATTGATCAATCGAGCCAATATTTGTTTTGATGACTTTAATATCCTCATCCTTTTATCTTTTTAGAATAAACGAGATTATATAAAAACACAAAAAGCCAAAGTATACCTGTAAAAAAACGTCCCTTTGCCGCCTTGCTTTCTTGTTTTTTGATTAACAACATCTAATGATCGACTGAAAATTTGACGAAATTATTTTTATCAGTATGAACTTGCAAATATTTTTGGAGTTTTTCCAGATTATCACCTTTTACTTTTCCATCTTCTTTAAAACTTTTTAAGGCGACTTCAAACGGTATTTTATACTTTGCGTTTATAATTTTTCGAGAAATTTTATATTTTCTATCTATCACTTTTTCGTTGCTGTAATCTACAAGCGCCTTGGCATATTTTATATTCTGGAGAATATTTTTTCATACGCAAGATTACAATTTGAATATTTTATTTGCTTCTTTGTTTAATTTTTTAATATATTTTACAGTTTCTTTTGAAGATAAAATATTCAAATTTAATTCTTTGGCAACTTCTTTAATCTCTTTTTCAGCAAATTTTCCTTCATTTTTATTACCAACTAATTTTTCAGCTTCAAAGTAATAACTATGATTTGGAACCTCCACAATTGCCCATTCGATTCCCTTATATTTGTAAACTTTTGCATTCCTTATCGCAACAACTCCTTCGCGATGACCTAAAAATTTCAAGAATTCTAATGGTTTTTCAATATTTTTATGCAAAAGTGGTATAGAAATTTCTTTGCGGTTCGAATTACCCAATTTTCCGACCTTAAGGCTTAGCTCGTGTTCTCCATTAGTTTCCTTTATTCTCAAATCTATTTTCTTTTCATGTGATAACCCGAAAATCCATTGCTTACGTTCATATTCTTTAACTAGTGTTCCATTTAACTTCAAAAATCTTTCCAGCTTTCTCTTTTGCTGAGTTGATAACAAACCTCTTAATTCAATCTCAAATTTCGACATAATATTTGCTTTATTTGGAAATGGCGGGACACGTCGGTCTGAAACCTTCATTGATTAAAATTGTCATTCATATTAAACCAAATACTAAAGCTTCGCGGGAAACTAAGTATTAGATAAATATCAGAATAGCTGCAATAGTTTAAATATTTTTCGATGCCTAGAATAGTTTTTTCCGATTGTAAATTATTCAAATCTCAATGAATCCTCTGACATTTTGGTCACAATCTCATTTTGCAAATTATAAAGTTTGACCGTGGTTTGACTAGATGGGTCGCTAGTTTGTGGAGCAACCACCACAAAATTCATAGTTGTATGGCCAGGATTACTGTCAATCCATGTTCCAGAATTAGCATAAATAGTTTTTTCACCGGCTGAATTAGTAGATGCAATTATCTTTGCGACATGAGTATGCCCAAATATCACTATCCTTTTGCCTGAATTTGGATTTGTAAAATACTGTATAGTTGCCTGATTATCTGATTCATTTGGATCAGCAACATATTTGATCGCGTGGTCTGTCGATATATCCATAGCTACATGATTGATTTTTTGTCTTTCTTCCCAAGTATCTTGAATCCCTTTGTATAGATTGACATCTATAGTTCCCCCGGGAATAGATTGAAATGGCAATAGATCATTTATCGCATAATCACCAGTAAATCCATTCACATTGGTTGTGATAATTTTCTCATCAAATTTATTGGTTATTGGAAAGCTATTGATAGTAAATTGCCAGTCCTGCCAATATCCATACATTAGATTTTGGCTTTCATTGCCAGAACTATTCGGTATAACTGTAGGCATAGTATCGCCCGCGGTTTTGCACTGCTCTTGAACATGAAGTGCGGCGATACGAGTAAAAAAATATCCGGGTGGCATGATGGTGCCAGGTGCTATAGATTGGTTTGAAATAGGATCCGGCGCGCAGAAAAAATTATAGCGATGCGCATGTTCAATGGCAACTTGAGGTAAATCTGTAGGTGAATATGTGCCCAGTCCCTGAACATCATCGCGTGCCTGATTGATCCCAGGAAGAATACTTTCGATTTGCTTGGCAGTTACTGTAAGATCATGGTTGCCTGGTACATAGGTAACTTTGATTTTATCCTCTTTAATGATCCGATTGAAAGCTTCAAAAACTTCTTTATTAGTTTCAGCAATACGTTTTACAAATGATGCCTGATCCTTGCCTTGATAAGTATCTGTAGTTGCCGGCACAAACCATTCATCGACTAAATCCCCATCAATAACAAGTTCTTTGATCTTTGACGAAACCCTCACTTTTTCCAAGAAACTTTCGAACGGTTTAGTATTCTTATTAAACTCAGCATAACTTAGATCAGCGCCCATGTGAAGATCACTCATAACAACAACAAGATCTCTTTTGCCGCTGTTGTTCGTAAAAGGATCATTTGATGCAGTTTTCGGAATAGCTAACTTAGATCTTGCAAAAAATGCAACCAAACCCAACAAAACAATGATCAGCAGCATATACAATATTTTCATTTTTCACCTCCATGAATTTGTATTTACTTTAATTATAGCATGAAAAATTATTTGATATTAAAATAACGTTAGCAACTGGCCGGCTGGTTTATCTAGTACCAAAGTGATTCCGACAGGACACGTCGGTCTGGAAATTATTATTTATGCAAATAATTAATATATTCTTTAATTAATGAATGGATTTTTGGAGCACAATCCATTTTTAATCCCTCTTCTGGGGTTACCCATTTATGTTTTGTCAATTCGTCATTTAAAAATACTTCGTTACCATTTTTGGTTTCTAATAAACAGGCAAAATAAATAAAATGGGCCTTGCGATGATATGATGATGAATTAATTATTTCACCGTGACGTAAAATTGTTATTGCTTTTAAATCCAATCCGGTTTCTTCTTTTCCCTCTCTTATTGCCCCTTCTAAAATCGTTTCGCCGGCATCAACGTGGCCGCCAGGAATATTCCATTTGTTTTGCCATTTTTTGCTCACAGTTAGTAATATTTGACCTTATTTGTTTCTAATAATTAAACCAGTGATAATTTCTATGCCTCTTGGAAATTGATTCATAAAAAATATTTCTCCAATACGTCAAAATAATCGCTTCTGTCGTTTACTTCATGATAATCATTTTTGTCTACCCATCTAAATTTATCATGCTCATGGCTTAATTTTAAATCGCCGGATATATATTTACACTTAAATGCTACGAGATAAACCACTCTTGGATAGTTTCTATGATTTTTGGGAAATTCGTGATACCAAACATAAAAAGGATCAAAAACTTCAATTTCCAAACCAGTTTCTTCCTTAACCTCACGTTTAAGAGAACTTTTTAAACTCTCGGGATCACCATCTTTTGCTTCGCCCTCTTGGATTTTCCCGCCAGGAAAATCCAGCCCTTCTACAGGATCATTAAGCACAAGAATCTTGCCGTCTTTTTCGATAAACGCCTTTTGCCCCACACAAAACAATGCATCTTTTTTCATAAAATTACTCGATTGAATATTAATAATTTGAAAATAGTAGGACATGTCGGTCTGTAATCTTTTTAGACTTGTTCGGTCAGGATACTGCCTGCGTAATATAGAACGTAAATTTGCTTGCCATTTTTAGTAATACGTTCTGTTCCGCCTATTTCTCTAATCCCACCTTTGAGATCAGGGTCACAACTATATACAAAATTTCCTTTTTTCCATTCTATTTTTTTGTAAAGTCTTGTTTCTGGATTGAGAGTTAATGCTCCGCGAAGTATCTCGTCGATTTCTTTTTCAGTCATTGAACCCCAGTTTCCATAATAACTCATTCCAAAGATTGGCTTATTATTATGAAAAACTGTCTCTATGCCATAAAAAGTGTTTTTGCCGGTGTAATATATGTCGCGATATAGCCAGTTGTCTTTGCGATATTCTAGTTGGGTTGAATTATCTAAAACTGCCTTTACGCGTCCCTCATCACCAGCGTATGTTTTTGCCCGGGCTTTTATTAAAAATGATTCAATTTCTTCAAGTTTTTTCATAATATAAATCCTAATAGAAATTTCTGGCGGGACATGTCGGTCTGGAACTTTATACAACTTACATATCCTTTATGCTTCCTATCGTATAGGTTTTGGTGGTTTTTAGCAACAGGAAATGAGACAAATGAGACACTATGAAAAGGGTTATTCCGTGTTTAATTTTATTTTCAGTAAATTCTCAGCCTTTTCTGTAGTATAATATAAATATGAAGATATTAATTGTAGAAGATGACCGAAAAATTGCTAATGCCATAAAACGGGGCTTAGAGCAAGAATCTTATGCTTGCGATGTTTCTTATAATGGGAAAGATGGGTTAGGATCGGCCATTGCTTTAGAATATGATCTTATCGTTTTAGACCGAATGCTTCCGGAAATAGATGGGGTAAAAATATGCCAAATTTTAAGAGAGAAAAAAATCAAAATTCCAATTTTGATTTTAACCGCCAAAGACAAAACAGAAGATAAGGTTGCTGGTCTTGATGCTGGAGCCGATGATTATTTAATCAAACCATTTTCCTTTGAGGAGTTCTTAGCCAGAATCAGAGCGCTTCTTCGTAGACCACAAAATCATTTGGATAATAAATTAGCAGTTGGTGGTTTATGTTTAAATCGAGAAAAATTTGAAGTTAAAAGAGATAATAAAAAAATCAATTTATCCAAAAAAGAATTTGCGCTTTTAGAATATCTGATGCGAAATCCTGGACGAATTCTTACCAAAGACAATATTATTGCTCATGTTTGGGATTTTGATGCTGATATTTTACCAAATACAGTAGAAGTATATATTGGATATTTACGCAATAAAATTGATAAATCATTTTCCAATAAAGCCAATTTAATTCAAACAATTAGAGGATTTGGTTATAAAATTGAAATTAAGGATAAAAATGTTTAAATCAGCTTATCTCAAACTAACAATTTATTATGTGGCAATTATAATGCTTTTGTCAGTTGTTTTTAGTGTGGCAATATATCAAATTTCTTCTAATGAAATAAATCGAGGGTTAGGTAGAGGAATGCGTTCGTTTGGCGAACTGCCGCAACAAGGTTTTTCTGGTCCGCCGCCTAACCAAAATATTCAAAACATTATTAAGGCACAACTTCAAGAAAGTCAGGCAAAATTGAAAAACGAGTTGGTATATTTAAACATTCTAATTTTAATAATTTCTTCTTTAGGCAGCTATTTTTTAGCCAAAAAAACCTTAAAACCTGTGAAAGAAATGGTTGAATCGCAAAATCGTTTTACAGCTGACGCATCGCACGAATTAAAAACTCCTTTGGCAGCAATGCGAACGGAAATTGAAGTGTGCTTGCGCGATAAAAAATTCGATTTTAATAATGCAAAAAAACTTTTAGATAGTAATTTGGAAGAAATTACCAAATTGGAATTATTATCCAATACGCTTTTAAATTTAGCCAGGTATCAAGAACAGGTTAAATTGGATTTTTCTGAAATATCATTGGAGGAAATAATTGTGGAAGCATTTGAAAAAGTTGAAGACAAAGCAAAAAACAAACAAATTGTTTTTAAAAATAATTTGAAAAATATTTTAATTAATGGCAACAGGCAAAGTTTAGTGGAATTATTTGTAATAATAATTGATAACGCCATTAAATATAGCCCGAGAAATTCAGAAATTAAAATTAATATTACTCAAGAAAAAAATAAAGCAAAAGTTTCCATTAAAGATCATGGCGTTGGTATCAAAGCCAGTGACTTGCCATATATTTTCAATCGCTTTTATCGGGCCGATCAATCCAGAAATAAAGAAAAAGTTGACGGCTATGGTTTGGGGCTTTCCATTGCCAAAGAAATTGTTGGACTTCATAACGGCGAAATCAAAGTCGCAAGTATGATTGGTAAAGGAAGTAAATTCAGTGTTATTTTTAGGAAATAATTTAGATTAATAAATTTTTCAGTGTTTTCTCAGAATCAACTTGTATTATGAAAACAAGTTGATTTTTTTATTCAAAATACGAAAGGAACCAAACTATGAAATTTTTATTAAAACCTTGGGTAATTGTGATTATCATTTTAATTTTGGCAGGAGGCGGGTTTTTAATTTACAGAAATATGAAATCTAAACAAGACACCACTACCTATAAAACCTCGCAAGTTACCAAGGGAACATTAACTGCTACAGTTACTGGTACAGGGAATATGGTTGTTATGAATGAAGCATCGGTGAGCCCCAGTATTAGCGGAAAAATTACTGATCTTTCGGTGAAAGTTGGAGATCAAGTTAAAAAAAATGATGTACTCTTTAAAATTATTAATGACACTTTGGATACCAATGTTAATAAAGCTTACGCCAATTATTTGCAAGCTCAGCAATTATTAGTCGATGCTCAAAATTCATTAACTAATGCCCAGGATCAATTAAGTAATGCCGAAACCAGTAAAATAACAATTGATGGTGATTCTAAATTAACTGATCTCCAAAAAACCCAAGCCGCACAAGCTGTTACTCAAGCACAACAAAAAGTAACAGCCGCAGAAAATGCTATCCCAGTTTCAGAGATAAATGTGCAAACTGCGCTTTCTAATTATAATGAAGCTAAAAAAAGCGCGGCGGAAAGAACTGTCAAAGCTTCAATGGATGGTACAATAGTTACAGTTAATATTAAAAATGGTGATCAAATTGGCAGTTCTAACGGAAGTTCTAGCGGATCAAGCGCTGGAAGCAGTTCTGGCAATACATCTTCAGGTACTTCTTCGGGAAGCGGCAATTCTTCAACAGCAATTATTATTGATGATCTTGGTAGTATGAAAGCAGAAGTTTCTCTCAATGAAGTTGACGCGGCGGCTGTTAAAGCAGGACAAACTGCTAGTATGACTTTTGACGCTATCAGTGGTTTAACATTAACTGGCAAAGTAGAAAGTGTCAGTGCGGTTGGCACAGAATCTTCAGGAGTGGTAACTTATCCTGCAGTTATTACTTTTGATTCACTTGATGATCGGCTAAAACCAGAAATGAGTTTAACCGCAATAATTACCACTGAAGTAAAACAAGATGTGCTTATGGTTCCTAGCGCAGCAGTTAAAAGCAGTGGCGATTCAAGTTATGTTTTAGTTATGAAAAATAATGTGCCGGAAAAAACAACGGTTGAAGTGGGCATTGCCAATGACAGCAATATAGAAATAACCTTTGGCTTAAACGAAGGTGATACGATAGTTATTCAAACCATAATTGCCAATAGCAATAGTTCTTCATCAAGTAATACAAGTTCAAAATCGTCTGGATCAGGATTTAATAGTTTAACTGGCGGAGGTGGACCACCAATAGGTGGACTAGGAATGTGATATGAATAGAATTATTGACTGTAAAAATATAACTAAAACTTATTATAATGGATTAAATAGTACTACAGTTCTAAAAAATATCAGTTTTTCAGTGGAACAAGGAGAATTTGTCGCTGTTACCGGACCTTCTGGTTCTGGCAAATCCACACTGATGCATATTATTGGTGCTTTAGATACACCAACTAGCGGAGAATTTATACTTTTCGATCAAAATGTGGCGAAACTATCAGAAGATGATTTGGCAGAAATTAGAAACAGTAAAATTGGTTTTGTTTTTCAATCATTTAATCTGTTAGCGCGTTCTTCGGTTTTACGGAATGTCAATTTACCTTTAATTTATTCGAAAATTCCTTTTGATGAACGGGAAAAAATCGTCAAAGAATCTTTGAGCGCTGCACAAATTGATAAAAAAATATTTACCAATCTTTCCAATCAGCTTTCTGGCGGACAAATGCAAAGAGTGGCAATTGCACGGGCATTGGTAAATAATCCAGAAATAATTCTGGCAGATGAGCCGACTGGTAATCTTGATCAGACAACTGGCAAAGCAGTTTTAGAAACATTCAAAAAACTGAATAATCTTGGTAAAACTATCATTTTGATTACTCATGATATGTATGTTGCTGAACATGCTTCCAGAATTATTCAAATTAGAGACGGGGAAATTATTAGCAATATCAAAAGGTAAAAAATGAAAATAAGAGATATTTTTTCCGAAACATTTTCTGCATTATCCAGCAATAAAGCCCGTTCTGGACTAACTATGTTGGGCATTATTATTGGTATTTGTTCAGTGATAGTTTTAGTGGGAGTTGGGCAAGGATCAACTGCCTCTATTACCTCGAGGATCTCCAGCTTGGGATCGAATTTAATTATGGTAATGCCTGGGTCCACAAATTCCAGCGGTGTAAGATCGGCAATGGGCAATGCTCAAACATTAACATCTGATGACGCCACGGCAATTGCTAACGAAGTTTCTACAATTTCAGAAATTGCTTCAGTAGTTAATTCCCGCAGCCAAGTCGTTTACAAAAATACCAACACTAACACCCAAATTATTGGCACTGAACCAAATTATGCTGATATTCGCAGTATTACTATTGATACTGGAGTTTTTATAACAGCGCAGGATGTAAAGTCAGTTTCCAAAGTTGCGGTTATCGGTTCAACTGTTCGCGATGATTTGTTTGGAGAAGACATCGACCCAGTGGGAAAAACCATAAAAATCAATAAGATTCAATTTAAAATCGTTGGATTAACCCAAACCAAAGGATCCAGTTCTTCTGATAGTACAGATGACGCTATTTATATCCCACTAACTACTGCCCAGCGATATTTAACTGGTAAATCTTCTTCATCAATAAGCAGTATTTATATTAAGGCATTGGATGAAAAAAATGTTGAGTCGGCTAAGAATGATATTACTAATTTGCTTTTATCCCGACATGGTATTTCTGATTCTACTAATGCGGATTTTCGAGTGCAAACGCAGGCAGATATTCTTTCCAGTGTTTCTTCAGTTTCAGAAACCCTGACAATTTTATTAGGCGCCATCGCTGGTATTTCTTTGTTGGTCGGCGGCATTGGCATTATGAATATGATGCTCACTACCGTAACAGAGCGAACTCGTGAAATTGGTTTGAGAAAAGCCATTGGCGCCAAAAGGCGCGATATTACCATTCAATTTTTATCTGAGTCAGTTACTTTAACATTTTTGGGGGGTATTATTGGTATCATATTGGGATGGAGTATTGCCGCAATACTTACTAATCTTGGAGTGGTGACTTCTATTGTATCCTGGCAATCAATTGTTTTGTCTTTTGGGATTTCGGCAGTAGTGGGAATTGTTTTTGGGCTTTATCCTGCTAATAAAGCCGCAAAGTTAAAACCAATCGAGGCTTTGAGGTATGAATAAAGCCGTCATTGCGAACGAAGTGAAGCAATCCCATCTAAATTAACCAAGAGATTACTTCGTCGGAGTACCTCCTCGCAATGACATTACAAAAAAATAAAATATTAATAACAAAAAGAAAGGAATTAAATGAAAAAATTATCAAATGTGGTCATTATCATTATTATTGTGACAGTTGGGGTTGGTGGATTTTTTGGAGGATATTATTATCAAAAGAAAAAATGTGCTTCTACTACGAATGCTAAGAATTTTGATGGCAATTTTCGAGAAATGTCTGGAACACCACCAATAGATATGCCTAATAAAAATGGGCGAGGCAACGGAGGTCCTGAAGGCGGAGGAAATACCGGCGAGATTATTTCCAAAGATGATAAAAGCATAACTATTAAATCATCAGATGGCAGCACAAAAATAATTTACTACAGTGATTCTACAACAATTTCTAAAAATGAAACCGTTGCAAATTCTGAGTTAACAGTTGGAACAAATATTTCCGCAATGGGATCAACTAATACTGACAAAAGCGTCACAGCCAAAAACATAATAATACAAAGCAATGATACCCAATAATTTCTAAGCTTTTTTTCAGAAACTTTTATTATAATGAAATTAATATTATTTTATAGGAGGTGAAAGGAAAAAATTATGGACAAAAAGAAACTTATGATTGCTGTTTTCGTAATTTGTTTTATAGCAGTCAGTGCGTTTGTAGCAACTAAAACATTTGCTTCAAAAACAAATAATGGCCAAGGCTACATTCAAAGTTTGGCCAACAAATTGGGAATTAACGAAAACAAAGTAAGTACGGCAATGACAGAAGTCCAGAATGAAGAACGTCAAACACAGCTGGATAGTAAACTGACACAAGCAGTTGCAGATGGAGTAATTACAGAAGATCAAAAACAAAAAGTGATTGATAAACAAAATGAGATTAGTGAAAAACAAAAAGCGTTAAATGAAGAAATGCAGAGTTGGGCCGAAGAAAATAATATTGATTTTGATAAATTGCAACAATATTTAGGATTTGGTCGCGGTAATGGAAAAGCTAAAAGGATGTCAATGCCAGGCAATATATCGCAAAATTCCCCTACTCAAAATCAATAAAATTTATGTTTTTTCATTTTTTCCTTAAAAAAAACTCCTTCCAAAAAGGAGTTTTTCTGTTTTCTATGGCTGATTATGTGAAAAAGTTCCAAACTAATACTGGCGGGACATAGCGGTCTAGAACCTTTTGTCCCTTTAACACCCTTATTATATAGGTTTTGGCGTTTTCAAGCAACAGATATGAAAATTCAAAATGATACACAATGATACAGTATAAAAAAGAGATTTAGCGTGTTTTATTGAAATTGACCAAAGTTGACAGAATTTAGTAATCTGGTATCGTTAAGTTGTAAGTATTCTACAATTTGAACTTGCGTAATACAATACGCGTTAGCATTACAGCAATTGCTGAATGCAAACCAATACAATGGTTTTTGGATGTAAGTCATCCATATTGTGTGGTTTGTGTTTAGCATTAAACAACCACACAAATGTGTGGATTTTTGTTGTTAATAGCTAACCAAGAAAGGAGACAAGATGAGTAAAGAAAATTTAAAAATTGAGTTTATAGCTACTAAGGATCTAATTCCTAGTAGTTATAACCCTCGCAAGTGGAATGATGCACAAATAGCAGATCTTAAAGAAAGTATGAAACGATACGGACTTGTTGATCCATTGCTAGTTAACAGTGCAAAAAATCGCAAAAATATTGTTATCGGTGGGCATTTTCGGCTCAAAATCGCAAAAGATTTGGGCTATGTAAAAATGCCGGTAGTGTATATCAATATTCCAGATATCGAAAAGGAACGTGAACTTAATCTTAGACTTAATAAAAATGTTGGGGAATTTGATCTTAGTTTACTAGCTGAATTTGATGAAAAATTCTTAGCAGATGTGGGATTTGATTCCAAGGAATTGGACGAGATCTTTCAGGTTGAGTCAGAACCAGAGCAATTTGATATCGAAAAAGAGCTTAAAAAACTCGAGATCAGTAAAATCGAAATCGAACCAGGAGATGTATACATCCTTGGTGAAAATCGGCTGATGTGTGGGGATAGTACAAAGGAAGAAGATATCTTAAAGCTAATGAATGGCGAGAAGGCAGATATGTGTCTAACCGATCCACCGTATATTCTTGATTATTTAAATGCCAAGCGCCATGGCAAACCGACAGAGGGGTTTGGAGCAAAGAAAAACAGAAAATATATTGGTACAGATGTTTTGCCTGATAACTTTACCGAGTTATGGATGAACAGTGTTGCTAAGGTTCAAAAAGATGACTTTAGCATCATAGTTTATGAGTCATGGAAAAATATGCGAACCATCTGGAATGAGATGGAAAAGCATTGGGCGGTAAAGAATATGATTATATGGCATCTTCCCAACAGAAACCAAGGATATGCAGCTAAGCATAAATTTTTTTCCAAGTATGACATTGCCATGGTCGGAGCATCACCAGACAAATCTATTGAATTTAATATGAACTCTGAAGAAGATGGACTTCAAAATGAATACGATAGTGCATTATATGCCATCTCTGGCAATGCTCACTGGGAAGGATATGAAAAAGGTAAAAAGATACAACCAACTGATTTTATTGAGTACAACGCTGCCGATGAAAAGTCGAGTGGCCAAGCCATAATATTTGGTACAAAACCGATAGAAATTCTTATTCCTTACATCAAGGTACTGACAAAAAGAAACGATTTAATAATTGAACCATTTGGTGGAAGCGGAAGTACCTTGATTGCTGCTCAAACCATGAAACGTCGTTGCTATGTCATGGAAAAATGTCCTATCTATGCAGAAGTAATTCGTAATCGTTGGGAAAAGTTTACTGGTCTTAAAGCCCAGCTTATCAAGGGGACAAAATGAGCGATACTAAAAGATCAATTCAAATTAGAACCCTCGAAAAACAAAAACAAATTGTTGAACAATTATCTCGAACCCCAATTGTTGAGATAGTCTGTCAAAAAGTTGGAATCGGTCGCAACAGCTATTATCGCTGGCGACGCCAAAGCAAGAAATTTGCCACAGCTTGCGACAAGGCAATTGAAGAAGGATGCCAATTCATAAACGACTTAGCAGAAAGCCAACTAATTAGCGCTATGAAGAACAATAATCTCACGGCAGTAATGTATTGGCTTAATCATAGACATGGTGTGTATAGAAATAAGATTGAGATTGGTGGCAATATAGAGATTAAAAAAGATGAATTGACTAAAGATCAAGAAGAAAACATCATGAGAGCTTTAAAATTAGCCTCATTGATAACTAATAATAAAGGAGATAATCATGAACAATCAAAATAATAACCCAAAAGAGGTTAAAAAAATAATAAAAAAACAAGTAACTAGAGTTGAAGTAACCAAAAGAAGCCACTTATGGTTCTTTCATACTTATCTGTCTGACTATGTCCAATTTCCAACTGCTCCCTTCCAGCGTGAAATATTTAAAATCAGCGAGGACGATAGTGTGCGATTTGCAGCAATCTGCAGTTTCCGGGGATCAGGAAAAAGCACGCTGATGACATTAAGTTTCCCTCTATGGGCCGTGTTAGGACGCCTGCAAAAAAAGTTCGTTGTTATATTAGGCAGAAATAGCGAACAGGCTAAAACGCATTTTAAAAATCTCCGGAACGAGCTTGAAACCAATGAGCTTCTAAAGCGAGACCTTGGTCCTTTTAAAGAACAAGATGAGTGGAATAATTGTAGTTTAGTAATCCCGAGATACAACGCAAAGATTATCGCCATATCAAGAGATCAAAGTTTTAGAGGTATACGGCATGGCCAGCATCGACCCGATCTAATACTCGTAGATGACGTAGAAGATTCCGAAGCAGTCAAAACACCAAAATCTCGTGATGATACTTTTGATTGGTTCACTACTGAAGTTTTACCGTTAGGCGATAACAGCACCAAAACAATTATCATCGGAAACTTACTGCATCAAGATTCGTTATTGAAACGTCTTGAAAACGGAATTAAAAATGGAACTCGATCAGGTATTTTTAGACAGTATCCACTCCTTAGCGAGGATAATAAGATTGCTTGGCCGGGACAATATCCCGATATGAAAGCTATTAAAGTAAAGGAGCTTGATGTCGGTAATATTTTTGCTTGGTCGCGGGAATATCTGCTTCAAATCATCGACGATCGCGAACCAGTGATTGATAAAAGCTGGATTCAGTATTACGATGAACTGCCGACAATTCTCAGAAATCAGGGATATAGTTTCGCGACTGGAGTGGACTTGGCCATAAGCGAGAAGGACACCGCTGATTTTACTGCTTTAGTATCTGCCAAAGTAATCGGTAATGGTAAGGATCAAAAGATATTCATCCTTCCCAATCCAATAAATGAAAAATTAAAGTTTTCGCAAATCATTAAAAAAGCAGAAGATATTTGTAAAATACATGGAGGTAGATATTCAAATAAATTTTACATCGAGGACACAATGTTGCAGGGCTATGTCACACAGCAGTTAAATGCCAAAGGAATTGAGGCGATTGGGGTTCCAATTCGCGGCAAAGATAAAAGAACTAGGTTGGAACTTTCTTCCCCGTCTATTTACGAGGGTAAGGTAATGTTTCCGAGACATGGATGCAAGGAACTTCTGAATCAGTTGCTAAATTTTGGTGTAACCAAACACGATGATCTTGTTGACGCCTTCACAACGCTGATACTGGGTATGACAGAAAAACCGCCATGCAATGGCCAGCAGATTGAAATAATTAGAGGGCGAAGACCTTATAATAGAAGTGGTGGCATGGGGCCGGGATATGGTCATTCAATAGAATTTGGCGGAGGAGGTGTTTATAGAAGATATTAAGATTAGTAGTCCAATATTTTTCCTAGATATATATCATCATCGATTTTGATGTCTTTAGAACTTGGAAGATTGGCCAACATCAATCTAATCAATCTAAGTTTCTTGTATGTTTCAATCATTATTTTCATCTGTTTTTCTACTAAAGAATCATCCCATCTGTTAGCTATAATATTGTGGGCCTTGCCTTTACTTCTTAATTTCCTAATTTCACAAAATTGATCGTAAATTTCAATTGCCGGATGTTTGGTATCTGGCTTATATGGCTTAAAGTTTTTTTCTACCCAATCTCTTAAGAGCTTTAACGGTTTTTTCATTTCTTTATAAATATGACCTTCATGATCTTTAGTCGTTTGAAATAAATCTGCTCTAATCCTTGGAGATTTGAAAAAATTGATATCGATATTGTCTGAAAGCATTATATCTAATGTATGTAAAAATGATTGGAAGTATTCTTCAGTAGGAATCATTAAAAAAGTAAAATTTACTGGTTTTTCTTTATAAATTTGTTTAAAAAGTGGAGGAAATTTATTTGCGATGCACATTCTATTTATATAATCCAATTCTTCACAAAATGCAGAAAATATTGATGCATAATCTGGCCAATGGCCACAAATCATCTGAAAACATATTGGGTGCAATTTATAATTGTCTTTGTTAATTTCATATCTTTTAAAATCTCTTTGATCTTTTGAAGGTATTTTATGTAAATCACACAACAAAATCGCAATTTTTCTATCATATTTGTTCTGTTTATTGATTGCGAAGTAGTAATGTGGGATAAATCTTTTGTCTGATCGTAAACTATGTTTATCTGAATAATCTAAAGACCCAACATAGTCCCCACTATGATGGTAATATCGAGGATCATTAATAAAATCTAATAATATTTTATTATCGAATACTCTAAAATCTAAGCAAATTCTTTCCTGACATAATTCTTTACTGTACGGTCTGCTATTATATTTGTGTTTTATCTTCCCTTTGATTATTTTTTTATCAGGGTAAATACAACAACAAAAATAATCAATTTGTATGTTTATGGTTTCAGGATATTGTTCAGTCGTTTTTTTGTTGTGTAGATTTAATTTTAATCTTTTATCGAATTCTGCGATCTGTTTTTCTGTAGACATTGGTTCAAAATGCATCACATGAGGATTAACATCATTAAAATAAAGATCAATTTTGTTCTCGGTAATTAGTTCCTTGATTATTTCAATGCATTTATCCTGATAATTTTCATAAAGGCTAATAAAAGATATTCCATTCGAATCTCTGGATTCTAAATAAAAATCTAAAATTTGTTTTAAAATTGTGTGCTTTAAATCTTCATTATTCGTCATATTAATCATTTTCAATATCTATGATTGCTAATTTTTTGTAATAATCTACACAATCTTTTTGATTGGAGAATTCTTTTTTACCGGTAAAACCACGAAAGCGAGTGCCTTCCGGATAATCCTCAATAATCTTGTATTCCGCATACCAATATTTAGTATCCGGATTTATTATCGGTCTTACCTCAATATCACCTTTTTGGTGTCTAATTTTTTCTATATTATTTTTTAACATGTTTTTTATATAAATATATCAAAATCATTTTCCTTTAATTTACCTGAAGCATTTAAATCTTTACGCATTGCAATCACTGCTTGTTTTAAAATAAGTTTCGCATCATTTTTTGCTTCAATTAATTTTTCCTTAGATTCAGGGGGATTTGTTGCAATTTTCAGAAATCGGCTGAGATGTTTTATTACAGATGAGTTACCATAAAGCCAAATAGTTCTGTAGGAATCAACAAATTTAGTTCTGTCATCAGACGACATTTTTTTATCGGAACCTTCTACCCATCCTTTACATTTATCTACGATTACTAGATATCGATCCAGTTTGTTTTTATATTGAATCTCTCTATGAAATTTCTTAATGCCGAAATTAAAAGTAATTGCCGCACTGATGAACCCAGTAATAATTGAAGCAAATATGCTAATTATAGTAGTATATACTAGTTGATTTGATAAAATTTTTGCTATGTCTGCCTCGTTCATTTTTTTTCTTTATATATTTATTTTATTATTTCTTTTAATTCCCAAAATATACTACTACCCTTCTCAATCAAAATATTAATAAGTTTAACTACATTTTCTTTTAATTTTTTATCTTCATCATTATAAATTATCATTAAGGCTTCCTTTATATCACCTTGGTATATCATTGGCAATCGAAGGTTTTTATTAAGATTGCCTTTTTTATCCAATAAATAACTTGAAATAATTTCTAGTGTTTTCCCTTTATTTTTTTCAGCAAATTTAGGCAATCTCTTCAGAAGACCGTAGTCCCAGTCAATTTCTCCATTAGACTTTGCCAGTGTTTGTGCCATTTTTTTAACTGCCATGCTATCATCTAAAATTTCTTTATCTGGATTTATCCAAAGACCGAAGCTAGAAAATACTTTTGGATCAGTAATTTTTTTATTATCTAGAATCCAATCCCAAAATTTAATAAGTTTTTCTTTGCTAACATTATTCTCAGCTAACCATTCATCGCCGGCTTGATTGCGAGATAGACAACTGCTACCAATAAAAGATATAAATTCTTTATGACGCGTCGTATTTTGTTTATCCCAAAACTGTAAAAATAATTTGTCTTTTGTGCTAAACCCTAGATGAGAGTAGGCAAGTGCAAGATGAATTGCTAATAATTCATCAAGATCGTTTATATATTTTCTTTGTGTATAATATTTTGGATCAAGCGTAATTGCGTAACTATAATATTCTTTAAGAACATTAAACAATTTATTGTATAAAGTGTTAGATAGGTAACCTTCCCAAGAAGCCAAATATATATCCTTCTTGTCGGGATTGCTTTTTGGAAATATTTCTGGAAAAAGATCAGCTATAAATTTTTTATCTCGAAAATAAAACGATGCCAAGTATCTTCCAATTACAAAACGTACTGCAAGAGAATCATCAAGAAGTATTTTTTTGTAAATATCTTTTGTATCATCAGCTAATGTTTTTCCATCATTTTCAATAAACACTACAAATGTCTCAAACCCTCTTCCTCGGACAGAATTAATTGCGACATGATATGGGTCACCGTATTCTGGTTTTTCTTGTTCTTTTGATGGGCTATCTTTAATTGTCAATAGATAGGATATAAGATCTCTAACCTCTTCTCTATGTTTTTTGTAAGTTGCTTTTTGTGTATTTTTATTCTCTAATATATAAAGCAATACATTTGTAATTACTATGTGCACTTCTATCCAATCTGCCAACCAAGATTTATTATTTTCTTTTTTGAAAGGTATCTTTTCTCCATCTTTTCTAATGAGTTTAAATAAATCAAATAATTGATCAATTTGCTTTAGATTTAACGATTGCTTATTGCGAAGTATTTCTTCAATGCCACGCAATAAAGAATACAAGTAATTCGGATCGATATTATCTCTGTCGAAAAATAAATTCATACTTTTTAAATATTCATCTGTTCTTAGTTTGATATCTTCTTTTAAGGCGTCTCCAAGTCCTTCGGCACCTCTTGGTTTTAAGAAATCATCATCCTTGTACTGATCATTAAGTTTTTTTGGTGTCCATTCCGATTTTAAGTTCGCAATAATCTGATTAATCGAATAATCGGCAAGATTTACAGGTGATTTATGAGAAACTGTTCCGCCGGTTATCTGACCGGTTATTTGTTTTGGCTCATATTTTTCATCGCACTTTTTATCAAAAGCTATTTCGCATTTCATGGATTCGTTTAAAGTAAGTTGGTCACAAATACAAGATAAAATTTTCCAACCAACATGTTTATGATATTTCTGGTCTGGATTTAGTTTTATTTTTTCTGAAAAATATTTTAACACTTTTGACACATAAGTCCGTTGGTCAGCTTTAGATAAATAAGGGAAGGCAATTTTAAGAGTTTTTTCGTATTCCGTCTCACCCATTATTCTAAAATATTTTTCAACTTCAAATAACTTAAATAATGCATCACGTAATTCTTGTTTGAATGCTTTTGGGCATTGTGCGAGTGCAAATAATCTTAAACGCCATATGGTATCGCTTGAGGGTAAACTATCTACATAATGTATTATTTTTTTTATCTTATTAACATCTTTACAATTTTGCGCAATGTCTCTTTCTGTCAATTCTTTAACTGATGCAATAAGACTTTTTATATCTTCTCTATATGAACTGCTTATTATATTTCTTAATTTCAGTGTAAAAAAGTCAATATCATACGTAAACAAATCACTGTAATTAAAAACTTTTGTCTCGTCTGGTTTAGTCAATTTAATCAAATCAGTCATAATTTCCGTAACAGCTTGAAGTGCCTTTTCTATATAAGATTCTTCTATGTCGATCAACGCCAGAAAAATACCAGAGGCGTCTAAATCTCGAATGTAAAAAGGATCGTCTATTCCAAATTGTTTACCTTTTTGATCAATATCGGATTTGCTTTTAATAACTAAGATTGCCTGGGCTAATTCTAATAATGCATTATTTTCATTGTTATCAACTAATTTTTTTATCATTTCTTTAAAATCATAACCAGATTTACGAAAGTCGCGCATTAGATAGATCCATTTCTCATCGCGAATTTTTGACGTTAACATTTTAATCTGATTCGCCGGAAGCTTATTTATAATAAGTAAAAAACGATCTACAACCTCAGGATTAAAATTTATTTTAGATATTTTAATAGATTTAATAAATTGTGTAACAACCTCGGGAGTTTTTTCAGATATTCTTGTTAAATATTCGAGTTCTGGCATTTGAAACGAATATCTTGTTAAATCTTTTGCTTTACTCTTAATTTTATCAAGAAAACCTTCTTTCCAAAGCCAATCCAACCAAAGTTCATCAGCTTGTGAGAAAAAAAATCGCTTAGCATCATTATTAATAATTAGTTCTTTAGCATTTTTAACTACAGCAGATTTAATGCCTGATTTAAAAAATTCCTCTATTCGTTTATGTAATTCGAGTTGATTCATATTTAATTTGTTCCTTTGTAACAATGCTCAGAAAACCACTGGAATAATATATCTATCATATCTTTACATATTTTATTAAACACTTCCTCGGTTATTTCTGTACTATCGGGATACCTACTCTTAATAAAAATTAAAGCTTTCTCATATCTCATGTGCGCTAAATCATTTAAAAAAGTTTTTATTTCACCGATATTTTTGTAAAAATTTGCAGCATCTTCCGAATCGCCTCTTTTGGGTATGTGTTTTAATGCATTAAATAAATTTGCTTCAAAACCTCTATCAAATGGTTCACGTAATGTACTGGCGAGATGTTCTTTCCAGTATTTATCACTGTTTCTAATATAGCCATCATCAAATATTGTTCTAGCGTTAATAAATATATCTAAAACATTCAGTTCTTTACTATTAGAAGATAAATCTACAACTAATTGAAGGTATCCTGCTACTACTTTAATATTTTTTTCTGGAATAGACGTGAATAATCCATTAGACGTTTCGGTAACTATTAATCCATCTTCTTTTTGTAGTATTGGGTCTTCTATCATTTCGATTGTTCAATAATTTTCTGCTCTTCTTTAGATAAATCGTAAAGTTTATAAACCATTTGGTCAATATGTTTTTCATATTCTTTAACTTGAATTTGTTTATCATGATTTTCTGAATAATCACTAGAATTAGTAATTGTCAAAATTTTATCAACTATTTCAATAAATGTTTGCTGTTCTGTTCTGGATATTTCGTTTATTGGAAGTGAACTTATGGTTTCGTGCTTTAAAGTATATGCTCCTCCTGCTGTCATTATTCCAATAAATTCAAAATAAAATTTTAAAAGATTGCTATTTAGCAAAGCCAATATGTATTTAATGTCAAGATTGCCCTCAGAAGTTAAAATATATCCATTGCTGGGCAGGTAATATTTTTGATTATCATAAGAGAAAGCCCATTTGTTAGCAGTTAGACCCCATATAATTTTTTCCTTTTCAAATTTCGACAAATAGTTATTGCCAGGATTATTATCTAATTCTAGCCAATGGTGTTGTTGAATTTTGCATTGCCCCCTGTTTTTTAAAGCAGCCTCATATCTTTGTAAATGATTAAGTATTGCTTTGTATTTTAGCAACTCAGTGTTAAATTTGTGTTTTACTATGATAATCCATTGTTTAGTCGGCTTATATACCCATTTTCTAATATTACGCCCTTGCAATATTGGTTTTATCAGCCCTTTGCTTTTGGTGTCCTGCTCAATTAACTTTTCTTTCATTTCTGAATCTATCAAGAAAGCTTCATTTAATCCTGTTGTAATGCCTCTTGATATGGCAATTCCTTGACTATCTGCAATTTTTATAGATTCTCCTTCTATTTTTTCTTTTATTTTCAGTTTTTCAGGACTCACAAAAATCCACAAATTACAGTTAAAAGCATTTGATGAAAGTTTAATTCCCCGATCATCTATATAGTTGCTCAACGACGGATAAAGTTTCATTTCATCAGTAGTGTCAAGATAGATGGTTGGAATATTGCTTTTATATTTTTGTAGAATAATAACTATTGTCGACACCAACGCTTCAAATATATGTATGTTTGAAAAATCTATAATGTTAAGAATATTGTATTCATTTAAATATTCACGCAATTTTTCGCCATAACTTGTTTTGACAAATTTATTAGAGCTAATAAAGCAAAGAGTACCCTTCGTATTTAAAATATTGAGTGCCAATTCATAGAAATAAACGTATAAATCTGATCTACCTGAATAAACATCGAATTTTTGTAAGGATTCACTTATGGCTGACAATTTTTTGTGTTCGACGTAGGGTGGGTTAGCTATCACCACATCAAATCCCTTTTGTTCCTGAAAAACTTCAGCGAAGTTTAGTTTCCATAAAAAGAACGGCTTTATATTGGATAGTTTATATTCTTCAAGTTTTTTAATTGCAGATTCTTTGTTTTGTTCCCTCAAAGTCACTTCAATTAATTCCCACTCTAATTTTCCAATTTGTTTTTTAATTTCTTTCTTCTTCTTTTTATCAGCAGATTGAAAAAATTCTTTATGAAGTTGCTTTAATCTCTCCGATTTAAGATGGGCTTGATTAACACTATCAAAAATTGTCCCAGCAGATGGTGTAGAATTTTTTGTTGAGTTTAGATAAACTATCTGTTTTTTCAACTGTTTTAGTTCTTTATCCAGCTGATTTTTTTGAATGGAGTCTAATCTGTTGGATTGATGGAGCTGTATATATTTAGTGGATAAATTATTCTGTTTAATCAATAGTTCTTTAAGCTGTTCTTCGGACTGATCAATTTTTTCTCCTAGTAGCTTTTCATCAAATAATTTTATCCCCTCATATTCTTCAAGCAAGCTATTGCCTTGCATAATTTTATAATCTAAGTTTGGAAGTGGTTTAATTCGTTTAATATCATCCTCGTCAACAACCAAAGACAGCCAAAGACGAAGCTTAGCAATTTCTACAGCGCTTGGATCAATATCTACACCATAAAGTGAGTTTTGAATGCACTCAAACTTGAAATCATAAGTAGTTCTATTTTGACAGGTTAGTTTACCTTTATCACATAGATAAGCATTTAAAGTCAATCTAGCTTTAACGATTTCATTCATCATGCCAACAGGGAAGGCACCCGAGCCAATTGCCGGATCACATACTTTGATATCTGCTAATTTTTCATCAATTCTTTTGGCGTTATTGCGAATACTTGCAGGAAGTTTAAATGAGTAGTCTTTTGATTCTTTGCCTTTGATATTAACTCGTGCTTCATTTTCTGCCACAGATTCCCCGTGTTGGATTAATTTTTGTATATCTTCCTTAAATACTTTAATATTTTTCAATTCCGTTACAAGATAATTGATCAAACTTTGTTCGCACATATAGTGTACTATCTCACGTGGTGTGTAGTATGTCCCTTTAGATTTACGATCTTTGACGTGCAAAAGATTTTCAAATACTTTTCCAAGCATTTCAGGATCAACTGCGACTTCTTTTTCTAGCGGTTCATCTTCTTTTACAGTAAAATTGTAACGATCAAATATATCCAATATTCCGGTTCCGATATCTTTAGTTTTTGAGTCTTTAATTTGGTTTGAGAATAATTCATTCGGTAAAACGATATCGGTATGAATCCAGTCATAGTTATTTATCGGATCAAACAATCCACCATTCAAAAATGGTATTTTACAATTGAATTTACTATAAAAATCGTCTTCCCGTTCAAGAGCTAGTGCTTCATAGAATAACGGTTCTAGGATATCATTAAAGAAATTTTTATAATTCCCGTGTTTTTCATCAAAAAGCTGTCGCAGAAAATTTTTAGGTCCTGTTCCCCAATTATCATCCCTGTTAACTCCAAACCAACCTTTTTTCTGCAAGAAATATAAAAAAACAATTTGTCCTAAAAGTTTTTTGGCAAAATCATTAGTATCAACATTATTCCTCTGAAAGTTTTCTTTTATAACCCTATCTTTATCAATAACTTTTTCAAGTGTGTCCTTTGTCCATAAAAACAGTTCTCGATATTTTTCAAAAAATTCTTTAGTAACTTTCTCAATATTAAATGCTTCTTCTAATTGTTGAAGGGTAGGATTGGTTTTATCATCTTCCAAAATGGGTGCCAGTCGGCTTTGAGCCGTATGGGAGTTTTCATTTTGACCAACCAAAAATGACCAACGACGAGCTGGGGTGAATTCTTCTTTAACCTTCATTTTTTTATCGGTCTTTTCAAATTTATATTCCATCTTAACAAGCGAGAAACGCCAATCTTCTTTATTAGGCGAAACAAATGCCACCAAAGCGGCATCTTTAAATTCATTACCACGACTTCCGTTTAGATACCAGGCAATGAAATTTCTTTGCATAGTCCGGGCGCGCTCAATTGAGGTTTCTTTTTTGAGATTGACAATGAGTATATCAAGCTTATTTTGTCCGTCTGAGTATTTTCCGATTCGTTCTAGAGTATTGATATAGTTTTCGTATGCATCAGGAATATAGTTACCTCGATAGATAAAAGGGGATTCTTCAATATTATTTAATAGGTTTTTAATAAAATAAACAAAACGCTCTTTGTCAAAGGCGTTTTGAAAAGTATCTCTAATAATTTCGTAACTTTGAGACCTATCCATATTATTTTCCTATAAGATATTCTGATAAAATAACTTCTCTTTTACCAGATCCAATAATACCTGATTCAACAAAATGACTTTCTAGGAGTTTTTCAGAGATGTTCGCCTGCAATGTTGCCAAAACTTTCATAGGATTAATAAGCTCATTATCGAGGTCATTTAATGCTTTTAAAACAGCTTTCGTGGTCTGTTTCGGCAAGCCACCTTCTTCTAACTGTGTAACAACTTTTTGAAAATAATTTTCTTGGTCTTCTGTGAATTGTCGACGATCTTTCATGGTTGCCTTAAGAATTCTTAGTGCTTGGGTCGCACTATCTCTTCCCCCTCTTAACTTAACTTCCGGCATATCTTCGGTTGTGATAAATTGAAATGCTTTTTTGTTTTCTTCTAATAATGTATAAAATTTATCTGACAATTTTTGCAACTTGGTATCTTCCTTGGATTCTAGTATTTGAGCAGAGGACATAAAATCAAGTTCTTTTGATTCTTTATTTTCTTGGGCTAAAAAGAATTTTTGGATTTTATCTCTACGAAAATAAGTTATCAGCGAATTATTTTTATCATGGTATGATTTTGCAGTTCTTGATTTTTTAGGTAACATTTTAATTCTCTGGAAAAGGTCAGGGTTTTTATCACGAATATTTTTTATAACCTGTAGATATTTGAGTTCACTTTCTTCGGTATCATCTTCACCGGTTAGGGTTCTTTTGGAAGTTAATCGACTGAATAATTCATGTGATCCGACTGGTTCGCCTTCGGTAAGAAGCGCTGCATCTCCACCAAGCAGAGTTAAAAACGCATTAATTTTTGCTTCGGCAGCTTCTTTGAGTTTTATCTGTTCATTTGCTTCTTTAGTAGGGAAAAAGTTAAATGTGTATATTTTATCAAACTTAGTATCAACCCTATTGATACGGCCAACTCTTTGCATCATGCGCGTTGGATTCCACGGAATATCATAATTGATAACTACATTAGATCTATGAAGGTTAACACCTTCTGATAACACTTCTGTAGATATTAGAATGCGATAATCATCTTTTTTGATCTTAGCTTTAGCGTCGAAATTTTCTATGACATTTTCTCTGATAGCTTCACCGGAGCCGCCAGTGAAACACAATGCTTGATTTTTGAATTTTTGATTAATATTTTTATTTAAATACTCTGCTGTTTCCTTTGACTCTGTGAAAATGATTAATTTGTTTTTATTTAGTATTTTATTATCTTTAATCATTTCGAGAAATTTCAATATTTTCGGATCCCTATTAATTGTTTCCCATAATTTATTGATTTCTAACAAAGTATTTAGATCATTTCGTAAATCTGTTTTAAATTTATCATTGAAATTATTACTTTTGAATTTTTCTGCTTTCTCTTCATCAACTAATTTTTGAATTGCCTCATCATTATCATTATCTAAAAACTCAAATATTTTATAGGTATATTTTTTACTAACATAAACATTTCCTTTGTTGAATTCATCAATAAACTGCTTATAAGAATGAATAAATCTTTCTAAAGTTTTTCCAAATGCATAAAAGCTACTTTCCAATCTTTTGATCAAAAGAATTTTCATGAATTTTCCCATATTCTCTTGAGCTAATTCAGTGGCTTGTCGATTTTCAACTTCACCTTTATAATATTTCGACGATAAAGGCATATATCTGGAATATTTAAATTTATTAGCAATAAGCTCAATAGTTTTAGTGAAAATCTGATTTTCCTTTTCGCTAAATTCATAAAATATTGGCTCTGGATTTTCAACATCGGGAAATCTAAGACCTTGCTCTTTAAGATCTTTAGAAAAATACTTTTCGATTTCTGATCTGGTTCTACGAACCATAAGATATTTTAATACTTTATCACGGATTTCCTTCGAATTACTCTTTACTGTATCGATATATTTTTTATAATCCTGTTGTCTATCCAAGTTTTTTAATCTTTGCTGCAAGCTATTAAAAAATTTCTCCAGATCGGGAAGATTTGGAATAGTACTTTTTCTTGCTTTTTGAAAAAGTTTTATCTGACTTAAAATATCTTTTGGAGAATTATTATATGGGGTTGCAGTTACCAAAATTATTCTTTTCCCCCTGCAAATTTCTGCTAATTTTTCGTAAGTAATATTTGTTTCATTTCTAAATCTATGAGCCTCATCAATGATAATATTTTGATACTTATCAATTCCAGATTTCAATAAATGGTCTAGTTTGCCTATAGATTCAAAATCAGCTGCAACTCTGAAGTCAGAAAAAACATTTGGCCACGAACCGGGATTGCTTTTTTCAAGCAATACTGGCGGCGCAATAACAAGAGTCCTGCCGCTAATTTGGCTTGCGAGCATCGCTGAAATATATGTTTTTCCCAAACCAACAACATCGGAAATAAAAACCCCGCCATATTCTTCAAGTGTTTTTTTAGCGTTCAAGACAGCTTGTTCTTGGTATTCTAATTTTTTAAATTCCTCCGGTAGGTATTGAATAGATATTTCTTCTGTATGCCCAAGTTCATCTTTGAAATATTCATATAGAAATTTCAGATACAGTTCATACGGAGAAACATTGTCATTTAACCAAGTTTTATTTTTGATCGTGTCAATATATTTTTCACTGACATCGACAGAATTTTGCCACAAATCATTAAATTTATTCAAGGCAAATTCATAATCAGATCTGTTTTTAAGTTCAACATTTAGTTCTAAATTGTCTACAAGGCCAGATTGGGTAAAATTACTGGAGCCAGTAATTACACGGCCAGTATCCCTGTCACCCTCTGCAAAAGTCATAATATACAGTTTTGCATGGAGTTTTTGTGAAGGAAAAGCTCTGATTTCGAGTTTTTTATCTTTAACCCATTCGATAAATTTACTAACCCCTTCTTCAACTTTTTGATTATCTTGAGAATCTTCCAGCTCTTTTGTGATTTCTGTTTCTAGAGCCTGCTTTGTTTCTGCATGAGAAAATTGAAGTTCATTCTGAATAGGTTGATTGCCTTCTTGGATTAAATTATATGTTTCACGATTGGTATTTATACCAATTAGTATTCTAATTTTCTTTGTTTTTTCAAGAGATTTATAGACATTATAAAATCCGCTGGCATAAAAATATCCAACCAGACAATCAAAAAAACGAGAATCTTTTATTAGTGTTTCAAACCTGTTTTTGAGATTCTGATCTTTTTCATTTGTAATGAAAGTCAAATCTGAATTCATAATATAATTTCCTGCTCTCATTCTATCATTACGAAACAGGTTTGTAAATTATTGATTCAACAATTTTTTCGAGGTCGATTTGATTAAACCTATCAAACTTTTTATAGTATTTTGATCTAACTTACTAATAGAAATTGTACGATTTTCATATCCTTTGATAGATCTGTAAAACTTAACATAATCTTCGATTAATGGGTGGGTTTGTTTATACTTATCATATTGTTCATTCGGATAACTAAAACGTAGTTCAGCATCTCCTTTTTTATTGACTTGTAAAAACAAGTAAGAGAAATTTGTGTATCCCCCGGGAGCAATTATACTTTTTGGGAATGGTGTCATCAGACTAAAGCCATTTGTTCTCCAAGAAAGTTTTATATCTTCAGAGTTTTCAAACTCGTTGATTAAGTTTTCTGCTAATTCTTTGTCGGGTTTTGACAATTTTGATAAAAATTCTTCTTCAGTAATAGCAGGTGGTCTATCGTAACCATTATTAGATCTAACGGATTGAGCGGTGACAACATTCTTTCTGGGTGGATTCGCAAGACGAGGGATTAGAAATTGCTCATTTTTATCACCAATGTACTCCATTTCTGCTACATAGAAGTCAATTCCTTGTCCGGTTCTATCATTTAGATAGTTTGCGATGTCTTTGAGTTCTTGATTGGCTTTATCGACAACAATAAGCAAGCTAAAACTTCCAAGCTGAAGCCGTTTATTTATACCATCTTTAAAATCAGTTTCGGAGAAATCTTCATATCCGGACTTTTCTTTAATATAATCTGGTAAAGATCCGTCAAATTTAATCTTTTGTTGTGATAAAAATCTTTTAAAACAATCTCTTTCCAGATCTTCATAGCTTTGATTCCATAAATAGGCAGCGTAGCCAAGTATTTGGCCAACAACAGTTCTTTTAACTTCTGGATTTTTATCAAGTTTTGTTTCGATAAGAGCAATATGGCCTTCTGGGCTAACTGCCAAGAGATCAAGACTGCCATTTTGCAAACTAACTTCTTTTCCTATGGTCACAAATGGTGTTGAATAGCCAATATCTTCTAAGGGCAAGACATTTACATCGTCTACTAAAAGATTTTGGAGCTGGGCTTCATTGTCATATATCTTTTCTTGGATTCTACTCCATTTTTTTTTATCTTTGTCGAGATGTAGTATTTTCATAATGTTTTTTTATCATTTATAAAGTATTAAAGCGGAATATAACAAAGTAACGCCTTTAATTGCGCAGTTATATTTGATATCTATAATTTCTGAATGTTTCTCTAATTCTTCGATTTTTTTATTTAATTCTTTAATAAAATTATCTGAGTTATGTCCAAGAAAACTGGTTTTAATTAATTCTGCTTTCATATATGTCCTTTTAAATTATTTTGATAAACAAAAAAGGTCTCCTGAACCGACGACAGAACCTTTCGGAACTGTCTAGTACTCTTTCGAATACTAACCTCAACAACGAAGTATCGGTCAGAAGACCGTCTTTGTTGTTGAGGATTTCATACCATACCTTATGCAGAGCATAAGGGTTAGGCAATATAATTAAATAAGGAACGTACTAACAGGTTGATTGTAGCATAGACGAAAATTAAAATAAAGCGTTTTTTACCAACAAGTTATCGACAGCTTTGGTGCTGGACTTACTAAAACAGATCGGGCATCCTTACCTTCCTAATAGTTAATTACAGGTTTAAGAGGTAAAGATGACTAATATCCAATATACTAATACATCGCCCACTATACTTCCTGAAGAAAAAGATGGAATTCCGGTTGAAAAAGAGAAGATTAGAGAAAAACTCGTGAAATATTGCCTTTATGCGCGAAAATCGAGTGAAGACGATGAAAGACAGGCACTTTCCATAGATTCACAAATTAAAGAAATGGCAGTTCAAGCGCAAACGCAAGGGCTTTTAGTTACGGAAATTAGGAAAGAAAGTCATTCAGCTAAAAGTACTGGGCAAAGACCAGTGCTCAATCAACTAGTTGCCGATATACGATCAGGAATATTCCAGGGTATTTTAAGCTGGGCGCCAGACAGATTATCAAGAAATGCCGGTGATCTGGGAACTATTGTAGATCTTATGGATAATGGTTACCTAAAAGAGATCAGAACTCATGGGCAGATATTTACCAATAATCCTAATGATAAATTTATGCTGATGATATTATGTTCCCAAGCCAAGCTAGAGAATGATAATAGGGGTATAAATGTCAAAAGAGGTCAAAGAACCAAATGCGAGTTGGGATTTCGTCCAAACTTCGCTCCATTGGGCTACAAAAATGACTATTATGCCGGTAAAGGAATGAAAAAAGTGTTTGTAGATGAAGAACGCGCGCCGATTATTAAACAAATGTTTGAAAAAGTTGCCTATGAAGGATACTCTGGACGCAAAGTATATGAATGGCTAAAGGATGAAACTCATTTACGATCCAGAAGTGGTAAACTATTAACCCTAAGTATTATCTATCGGATGCTTAATAATACATATTACTGTGGGCTATTTGAATATGCTGGTAAGTGGTACAAAGGATCTTATGAGCCAATCATTTCCAGAGAATTATTCGATGCTGTACAAAAAAAGATGACAGTTGCTCCAAAATCCAAGCCAGGCACTAAACAGTTCGATCTTACAAGAATATTCAAATGTGGATCATGCGGTTCGGGCATCACTGCCCAAGAAAGAGCTAAAAGATTGAAAAGTGGTGCGATCAAAAAATATGTTTATTATCATTGCACCCAATTCAAGAATTTTGATTGCAATGAACCATACATAAGGGAAGAAAATCTTATAAAACAACTATCTGAGCTATTACAAACAATTTCAGTCGATGAAATAAAAACTAAGGTGCTACTTAAGCCGGAACTTGATAAATTTATGCTGATTCAGCGTACTTTGCAAAACGAAAACAACCAAATCGATCTGACTGGTTTTATTCAATATATTTTCCAAGATGGCTCAAAAGAGCAAAAAAGAGAACTAATAAGCTGTCTAAACAGAATTATTTATATCAAAGATAAAAAGATATATACCGAACTATAACTGATTCTTATATAAAAAGTCCCAAAGTGAAGGGATTTTAAGGTTTAATAAAAAAGTTCGAAACTCATTCTCCCTCTTTTGAAAAAGTATAAAAAGGGGTCTATTAACGACCAAAAGAGCCCAAAATGGCTCTTTCTGTCTTTAACTCACTTCTTATCCTCTTTTACCTATAGATAAAAAGTCCTAAACTGCATCTGGCGGAAGGGGTGGGATTCGAACCCACGAACCACTTGCATGGTTTCCGGTTTTCAAGACCGGTGCACTAAACCACTATGCGACCCTTCCAATTAAATAACGTTTTGTACAAATATTCTTGTTAGATTATATCTTTTTTTATCTTGAAAATCAATCTTAAAGATGATAGAATTGCTTCGTGCGCCCGTAGCTCAGCTGGATAGAGCGTGAGATTGCGGATCTCAAGGTCACAGGTTCAAATCCTGTCGGGCGCGCCATAATTAAATAATTTTATTAAAATGAAAAAATTAAATTTAGTAAAAACAAGTTTGTTTAATACTCTTGGAATAATAATCTATGTTGGTGCAGTTGCGCTAATAATACATAATGGTGAAAATATATTCGGCAAAATGCAAAACCTTTTAAGCCAGATAACATTTTTGCTTTTATTTGTTATTTCGGCTGCAATTATGGGAATTTTATTTTTTGGTAAACCCGTGCAATTATATCTTAACGAACAAAAATCCGAAGCAATCAAATTAATTGGCTATACAATTGGATGGCTGGCATTGGCAATTGTTATAGCAATGATCATTTTAATAATATAAAAAACGGCAAAAATGAAAATTACGTCTGCGTTATCTATAATTATAGTGGCATTAATAAGCATTGTTTTTGTATCGTGCAAAATTCAAAATATTAAAGCGCCTGAGCTAAAATTTACTTCTGCTCCGACAGCTTCGCCCGAACCTCCAAAAGAAACTATTGAGTCAACCTCCTATCCTATTTTAATGTACCATCATGTCAAAAACTGTGATGAAAATTGTGATGATATTGAACAAGGCTTAAGCGTTTCCAATTCCGACTTTGAAGCACAAATGAAATATTTATCCGACAATGGCTATAAAACTATTTTTTTAGATGATTTATTCTACAAATCCGATGCAAAAACATTAGCGCTTACTTTTGATGACGGATATCTGGATAATTTATCCGAAGCCGCACCGATTTTGAAAAAATATAATCTTTCAGCCACTTTATTTGTAATTTGTGATTCCGTAGGCACTGACCGATATTTAAATTGGGAACAAATTAAACAATTGTCAGATCAAAATTGGCAAATTGGCGCTCACACCAAAACTCATCCAAATCTAACAACATTATCCAAAGAAGATATGGAAGATCAAATTGCATCCTGCAAAACCGAGATTGAAAAAAATATTGGAAAACCAGTCAAATTCTTTAGCTATCCAGCAGGAAAATTTGATGATACTGTGATTTCCGTAGTAAAAGACAGCGGATTTTCCGGCGCAGTTACCACCGTATCAGGAACTAAAAACAACAAAAATAATCCTTTTGAATTAAAACGCTTACGCATAAACGGCAGTGACAGCTTAGATGGTTTTATTTACAAAGTTAGTGAGTAAATTAATTTAAAATAAAAATTTATATCAATAATGAAACTTTCTAGTAAAAATTTTGATGACAACGAAATGCTGCCGAACAAATATACTTGCGATGACGAAAGTGTAAGTCCAGAACTTTCTTGGAATAATTTTCCGCAAGATACTAAAAGCTTTGCATTTGTTATAGAAGACCCTGATGCGCCAAACGGAACTTTTACGCATTGGATGGCAGTAAATATTCCCGTTAACATTACTTCTATTCCTGAAAGAAACGTAAATATTCCCGAAGGATTAATGATAAAAAATACCGCAGGAAAATTTGAATATGTGGCTCCTTGTCCTCCCAGTGGAATCCATCATTATGTTTTTAAAGTTTTTGCCCTAAAAATTGCTAAATTAGAAAACGTGACATTGGAAAATTTTTACCAAAAAATTAATCCGTATATCATTGCAAATGCCAAACTAGTCGGCAAGTTTTCGCGATAATTAATTAGTCATTTTAATCCCACCTACAAAAAAAACGGAAGAAGAATCTAATAATTTCATAACCTATCTAGCTGGTTACTATTAGACGATTCGCACACTGCTTGTCATCGCGAGGACTCCGACGTATCGTCAGAGGACGCGGGATCTATTGGAATAGATTACGATCCCTCCACTTGCAAAAGGAGGGATCGGCAATGACAAATATGTAAGTCGTGTTATTAATTGCTTTTGCAGATATTTTATGTTACGATTTATTTTCTTTGGAAGTTTATCAAAGAATTTTGTAAGGGAGGTACGTTCACAATGAAAATAGAGCCAAAGTATTCGGATTTAGTTAAACCCGAAAATTACGATAGAGTTGGAATTGATAACACCTGGAAAATCGGATTTGATGAAGCGGCAAGAATTTTGAATCCATACAAAGGCAAAAAAGTTCTAGATTATGGTTCAGGAACAGGAAGAAGCTCGCGATTTCTAAAATCATTAGGATTAGAAGTCGTTGGAGTTGATAACGACCCGAAAATGGTTGAGTTTGCCCGAGAACACAATCTCGATATGGATTATTATTCGCTGGACAGCAATACAAAAATCCCTTTCAATGACGAAACCTTTAATGCCTGCTTTGCCAGCTTCGTGCATGTAACGATTTCTTCGCGAGTTGAATTTTATCAAATTCAAGAGGAAGTATCGAGAATCCTAAAGCCATATGGACTTTTTGTGATTTTAACTGCCAATCCAAGAATGTGGGGACATGAATATCATTCATTTTTTAACCATATGCCTGATGATTTCAGAGGCAAAAGCGGAGACAGAATTTATGTTGAGCTCAAAGAGAATCCTCCCATTTGCGGCTATGATTATTTTTGGGAATACGAGGATTATTTGAGCGATCTTTACGATTTCAATTTTCATCAATGCAATGACGAATATCCATTACCAGTTAATGATCTTACAACAATTCCACCGTTTATGCTGATTACAGCTCACAAATCTTAAAAATTCAAGGAGGTGCTTTAAAATGAACAATTCCGATAAGAACGACGAAGGTGCCATGAAGGTGGTGGGCCTTATCTTATGTATGTATCTGACTCTGACAATTTGCTCTTATATTGCTTCGCATATACCAAAACAACCCGCATCAACTTCGTCACCAACAATAGCTCATTCACTAGAAATAAGAGAGAAAAAGACCATTAGTGGCCGGATACAAAAAGTTGAATTAAGCGAAAAAATAACAACAATCAGAAAAAAAGTATTCCCGAAACAACTTACAATACAATTTGATAATTCAAGCATAATCACGTTCGCGGAGGTCTCCGTGAATATGCAATTTTATGTTGGACAAGACATAGAAATTACATATTATACCGATACCGCGCATCAGAACCACATCATTGATCTTATAATCCACATCTCGCAATCAGAAAAAGCTGAAAAATAATAAAAGGAGTGAGGTAAATGCGACCAGGCGAGGATCATGAATATTATATTTCACTTTTATTTGATAAACATGGGTTGGTACCGATTGGTCCCTATATATATTATATCGTGAATGCTGATATACCACGATTATGGAAAATTTCAACTCCTTTCGAGAAATTTCTCAAATATCTTTTTTGTCAGAACAAAAAACAAGGTTATTTTACAGTTGATGATGCAAATACACTTCTTGAAACTATAGAAGATTACATAGACATGTTTGACAAAGAAAAGTTGAACATCAATCTTGCCAGTAATTGTCGTCGCAATTTTGTTTATTCATTAATTAATGATTACTTTATGGTCATGCAAAGTGGCTATATGCCTGATGCTCAATTTTATTAATCAGAAAATATTCTACAGTAGTAACACTGTGAATTTAAGATCGTAGACCTAGCATTAAAAACTTGACCCCTCCGTGGGTCTTTTTTATTTGAAAAAATTGTATTTTTGTATTTTTAGTATTGACTATGCTAAAATAAGATTAATGAACTAAATTTTTTACAATGATAAGAAATATTGATCCCATGGTTAATAAAAATAAACGAATGGCTATTGTGTCTTGGCAGGCACCGCAATTTATTTATTATCAAAAAAATTTTTGGTGGTATGCAATTTTAGTTTTAGTTGGCTTGGGACTTGCAACACTTTTTTATTTTATTGACGATCTTTTAGGAATTATTATGGTGGCTTTGGCAATGTTGGTTTTTATTGTCACTAGCGCACAAAAGCCTAAAAAAATGTTTTATAAAATCGGAGCCGAAGGAATTACAATCGACGAAAAAATTTATCCTTTTTCCGATTTCAAATCATTTTATATAACCTACACCAACGGAATTGCCACATTGCATCTGACAAAAATCAAAAAAATATCAGTCCCTATCAGTTTAATTTTGGAAAATGTCGATGAAGGACAAGTTCTGGCTTTGATAAAAAAATTTCTTCCAGAAAATACCAAAATAAAATATTCCACTTCTGATATTTTATCTAAGTGGTTTAGATTTTGATCTATGCTAAAACAAACAGATCCAAAAATCTTTGAATTAATAAAAAAAGAATCGCTTCGTCAAAAAGAAGGATTGGAGTTAATTGCATCGGAAAATTATACCAGCCTTGCCGTAATGGAAGCAATGGGTTCAATTCTTACTAATAAATATTCCGAAGGCTATCCTGGCAAACGCTATTATGCCGGCAATATTGTGATTGATGAAATTGAAAATTTGGCGATCAAACGAGCTAAAAAATTATTTAATGCAGAATATGTAAATATTCAACCACTTTCAGGATCTCCGGCAAATCTTGCTGTTTATTTTGCATTATTGAATCCTGGAGACAAAATCATGACTCTTTCTCTCGATCAAGGTGGACACTTGACTCATGGACACCCTTTAAATTTTTCGGGAAAGTTTTATAAAATTATTTCTTATTTTGTCGATAAAAAAACTGAGATGATCGATATGCAAGAAGTAGAAAAAATTGCGCTTCGCGAAAAACCAAAACTGATCCTCGCCGGATTTACCGCTTATCCCAGAAAAATTGACTGGCGCGGATTTAGAAAAATTGCCGATAGAATAGGAGCGATTTTAATGGGTGATATTTCTCATACCGCAGGATTAATCGCAGGACAGGCTTTAGAAAATCCAGTGCCGATTTGCGATGTAGTTACTACCACAACACATAAAACTCTTCGCGGTCCTCGGGGCGCAATTATTATGAGCAAAATTAAATATTCTCGCGATATTGCTCGAGCAGTTTTCCCTGGTCTTCAAGGCGGTCCACATGATCATATTAATGCCGCCAAAGCAGTTTGTTTTGGCGAAGCGCTTAAGCCTTCATTTAAAACTTATGCCAAAAAAGTGATTAAAAATGCTCAAATACTTTCCAGTGAATTAAAAAAATATGGATTTCGTTTGATTTCCGACGGAACTGACACGCATTTGATTTTAATTGATATGAATTCCAAAAAAATATCTGGCAAAACTGCAGAAATAATTTTGGATCAAGCAGGACTTTCTGCCAATAAGAATATGATTCCCTACGACACTCGCAAGCCGCTTGATCCTTCGGGATTAAGAATCGGCACTGCCGCATCTACTACCCGCGGCATGAATGAACCGGAAATGAAAAAAATCGCCAGTTGGATTAATGAAGCAATTTCGAATCGATCTGATTCAAAAAAAATTCTTTCTATCAGAAAAGAAGTAAAAAAATTTTGTCAAGAATTTCCCATTCCAGGAATTTAAAAAGACCTCCTGTTTAAAAAACTTGGAGGTCTTTGCATAATCTTTAGTAAACCTTACTGCGTTTATACATCTCTACACGATGACCTTTAATCTTCATTGTAGAGATAAAGCTGTTATTATAGTCAACGATTTCTTTTGCCTTTTCCAATTGATCAGCCGGCAAAGAAATGCTTACCACAACCTCATCAGTACTCAAAGGATTCTCTATCTTATGTCCATTGGTAAAATCAGGAATAAAATAGAGAATTTCGTCTTCAAAATCCAGCAGGTTACTAAAACTGCTGAATTGGTACAATCTGTCGCTTGTCATGCGCGGCACACTATGGATGTGAATTTTTTTTCCCGCACTATATAGTGTTTCCAAATGTTTACAGTAGTGTTCATCCCCTGCAAACAAACAAATGTTTAAAACATTTTGGATAACTTTTCCTTCATGAATGTCCTGCAAATATCTTTTTATTTGCATATCGTCCCAACCGGTTTCCACTGTTTCCCCGTTTAAAGGCAGTATCTTTTTAATTGGATACCCTTCGATGGCAAGCTTGTCTAGATAGCTGTAGAAATCTTTCATTTTAGGATCGCCGGCGTTTCTTGTATCGACATAAATTATTTGATCTATTCTCCCGTATTGATGGATAATTTTTTCAAACATTATGTGAAACTTCAATCTTCGCTTATATCCTGGGGGCGGTTCTTTCATGGATGGCATCATGCCATAAAAAACATTTGGTCCGTCAATAATTACGACATTTTTTCCAGACATCTTTTTTACCTTCTCTCTTTTTTTTCTCCACATCTAGAAACTTTTTCTTTATGTAAATTTACAATCTATTTTGACAATGAATTTTATCAAATTTTAGTATAATTAGCAATAGTTGGGAATTTTTTTGATTTTTATTATTTTTTAGGATAAAATTATGCTAATTTAATATTAAATATTTCATGTATGTCTAAAATTTTAGATGGTAATTTGGTTAGTAAAAAAATTATCGAGCAAACCAAAAAACAAATTGCCGAATTAAAAAAGAAAAATATTATTCCTAAATTTGCAGTTATTCTTGTGGGCAATGATCCGGCAAGTAAAATTTATGTAGCCATCAAAGAAAAAAAAGCCAGACAATTAGGAATGGAAATTTTAGCTTTGCATTTTTCCGATGATCTTACCAATTACGAACTCACTAGAGAAATTGAAAAACTAAATAACGACAAATCAATCAATGGAATTATTTTACAACTGCCGCTTCCAAAACAGTTTGACAGTGCTTCAATTATTGAAACAATTAGTCCTCAAAAAGACGCAGATGTAATAACATCCCAAAATCTTGGCAAACTTGTTTTAGCCAAACCTGAATTGTTGCCTCCGACAGCTTCTGCGATTTTAGAAATTTTGGATTTTTATAAAATAAATCTTGCTAGAAAAAAAATTGTTATTGTAGGTTATGGAAAATTAGTCGGCAAACCCTTGTCAATTTTACTTAATAATCTAAAAGTTTCCGCCGCAATCACGATTTGCGATACCAAAACAAAAAATTTAGCGCATTTCACCGAACAAGCTGATATCGTAATCAGCGCTACTGGCGTTCCTAATTTAATTCGCGCCGACATGGTCAAAAAAAATTCTGTCATAATTGATGCCGGCACTGTAAAAATAAAAGATAAAATTGTTGGCGATGTAGATTTTAAAAATGTTTCTAAAAAAACTAAATTTATTACTCCATCAATCGGCGGAGTTGGTCCGGTAACCGTTGCCAAGCTTTTGAATAATATTGTAATTCTAGCCCAAAAAAATGCTAAATAAAATAAAAAATCTCATAAAATTAGATAAAAATTTTGTGCGAAGCGGCGCAATTGTTTTTATCGGCAGCATGATAGTTAATGTTCTGAACTATATTTTTCATCTTGTCATGGGCCGAAGCTTGGGTCCGGCAAGTTATGGAATTGCAGTAACGTTAATTTCACTTTTGGCTTTATTTTCCGTACCAATCTCAACAGTAAATACAGCGGTGGTAAAATTTACATCTGAGGTTTCCGCAAAAAATCAATTGGGAAACATTACGTATTTATTCAAAAAATTAAGCTTGGTTTTCATAATTGCTGGTTTGATATTTATTTTCGTGATAATGCTTTGCGCAAACTCATTGGGACAATTTTTAAATATTGATCCGCTTTATATTAAAATAATTAGTGTTTTTGTGGTATTTGCTTTGTTTTGCGCGCTGACTCGAGGAATTTTACAAGGATTAAAAAAATTCGAAATTTATTCAATAAATCTCATTGTGGAAGTAGTGGCAAAGATAGTATTTTTTCTGATATTTTTTTATTTAGGACAAAAAATTTTAGGCGTGACACTTGCTCTAATTTTTTCCGCAATAATCGCATTTCTTACATCTTTACCTTATATTAAAAATATTCTCAAACTCGACAGCCAACCAGTGAGCTTAAAACATCTTTTTAAATATTCGTCATATACATTCTGGGTTTTTGTTTTTATCACAATTATTACCTATATTGATATAATCTTGGTTAAACATTATTTTAGTCCGGAAGTTGCCGGACTTTACGGCGCTTTGGCGACTGCCGGAAAAATCATCTTTTTCATCGCCAATCCCATTATTTTGGTCATGTTTCCTATGGTTTCCGACGCTTATGAACAAAACAGAAAACATTTTGGATTACTAGCGCAAACATTATTGACGGTGATCGGACTTTCATTGGCGGTTTTGGCAATCTATTATTTCTTCCCGCAATTTGTGATCAAAATTCTCTACGGACAACAATTTTTGAGCATCAGTGTCTATCTATTTAGATTTGGTCTGGCCATGCTTTTATTTTCATTGGCAAGTTTATTTACTTATTATTTTTTATCTATTAAAAAAATGTCATTTTTGTTTTTTATAATCACTACTGCTATTTTGGAATTAATATTGATTTATTTATTTCACGGTAGCATCGGACAAATTATCAATGATTTAATTTATTCATATAGTTTTTTGCTAGTATCATTAAGTGTTATGTATATTATTGGTAAAAAAAATACAATTATTAACTTAATCAAGAAAACTGCATGAACAAAACTAAAATATCGATTATCGTACCCGCATATAACGAAGAAAAAAATGTTCAAAAAACTTTGAGTAACATCGTCAATGGTTTTAAGACCGATTATGATTACGAAGTGATAGTTGTTTGCGACGGATGCACAGACAAAACAAGTCAAAAAGCCTCTGCTTTAACAAAAAAATATCCGAAAATAAAAGTATATACCTACGAAAAAAATCGCGGCAAAGGTTATGCGCTAACATACGGAGTAAAAAAATCTACCGGAAATATTATTTCTTTTTTTGATGCCGGCGGCGATTTTGATATCAATCATATTGATAAATTTGTAAAATTGATGGAAGTTTTTGATGCCCAAATTGTCATTGGTTCCAAACGCCATCCGGCAAGCCGCGTGAATTATCCAGCCAAGAGAAAATTTTATTCCGCAGTCTATCAAATCATGATTAGAATTTTATTTAATTTAAATATTCGCGACACGCAAACAGGTTTAAAGGTTTTTAAAAAAGAAGTATTAGAAAAAATTCTGCCTCGGGCAGTGGTCAAAAAATATGCTTTTGATTTAGAACTTTTAGTAATTGCCAAAAAATTCGGCTATAAAAAGATTTTTGAAGCGCCAGTAGTACTAAACTATAATTTTTCCACTTCCGGCATCGGTTTTAATTCCATCAAACAAATGATTATTGACACTTTGGGAATCTTTTACCGTCTTAATTTTTTACGCTATTATGACAAAGCGCATATAAAAATTAAAGGAGAAAAATGAACAAAATAATTAAAGAAGATATTGAAAAGACTGTTAAAAATTTGAAAAAATTCGAAGAAAAACTCACGAACAGTACTATTTTAATCTCTGGCGGGGCGGGATTTATCGGCAGTTGGTTTTGTGATGTGGCCTTAGCGCTTGGAGCAAAAAAGATAATTTGTGTGGATAATTTGAGTTCCGGAAGCATTAAAAATATTAAGCATCTTTTAGCTTCTCCAAAATTTGAATTTATAAAAAAAGATATTTGCAAGTTTACAACCAAAGAAAAACTTGATTATGTCGTACACATGGCAAGTATTGCGACACCTGGAATTTACATGAAATATCCAGTGGAAACCCTAGACACCAATCTATTTGGCACAAAAAAAATGCTGGAGTTTGCCCAAAAAAATAAAGCTAAAGGATTTTTGATTACTTCCACTAGCGAAGTCTATGGCAATCCCGCTGATATTGATATTCCCACTGAAGAAAACTATTATGGATATGTTAATTCTTACGGCGCGCGCTCCATGTACGACGAAGGCAAACGCGGAGCTGAGGCATATTGCTATTCGTTTGGACAAAAATTTCCTCAAATGCCAATTAGGATTGTACGAATTTTTAATACCTATGGACCGCGGCTTGATATCGAGTCAACCAGTCAATACGGAAGAGCATTGGTAAAATTTATCTGGCAAGCCTTAAACAACAAACCAATAACTATTTATTCGGACGGTAGACAAACTCGCTCTTTCTGCTATATTACTGATCAACTGCGCGGATTATTTACTTTGCTTTTAACGCCTGGAATCGACCATCAAGCAATAAATATCGGTAACGGCAAAGAATATAGCATTTTAGCTCTTGCAAAAAAAATTATAAAAATTACCGATTCAAAATCAAAAATTTTGCATGATTCGCCGCCAAACTATAATTTGTCTGATGATCCAAGAAGACGTTGTCCAAATCTCGCAAAAGCAAAAAAATTAATTAGTTATGAAACAAAAATTTCATTAGATGAAGGATTAAAAAGAACTTCACTTTGGTTAAAGGAGACCTTATGAAAATAATTGTAATTGGTGTTGGTTATGTTGGTTTAGTAACGGCCGCGTGCTTAGCTGATTTGGGAAATGATGTTGTGGGTATTGATATTGATAAAAAGAAAATCACTCGACTTAAAAAAGGTATTATTCCTATTTATGAACCAGGCCTGGATGAAATTGTTAAAAAAAATATTCATGCCAAAAGAATTACTTTTGATATTAATCTCAAAAAACATATCAAAACATCGCAAATTATTTTTATTGCCGTAGGCACGCCTCCAAAAGAAGACGGGCAAGCAGATTTAAGATATGTACTTTCTGCCGCAGAAAATATCGCCAAAGCAATGAATAATTATAAGATTATCATTAATAAAAGCACTGTTCCTATTGGCACTGGTCAAATGGTGGCAAATACAATCAAAAAATTTTATAAAGGTGATTTTGATGTGGTTTCAAACCCGGAGTTTTTACGCGAAGGAACAGCTGTTAGTGATTTTATGAAACCAGACCGAATAGTTGTCGGCCATGCGTCACAAAAAGCCAAAAATATTTTGGAAAAACTATATTCTCCGCTTGGCGCGCCGATTTTATACACAAATATTGAAACTGCGGAAATGATTAAATATGCGTCTAACTCAATGTTGGCCACACAAATTTCTTTTATAAATTCTATTGCCAATATTTGTGAGCGTCTAGGTGCTAATGTCGAAGATGTAGCTCAAGGCATGCGATTAGACAAACGCATCGGCAAAAATGCCTTTCTTTCAGCCGGCGCTGGCTATGGCGGCAGTTGTTTTCCTAAAGATGTCAAAGCTCTAATTCAGATCGCTAAACGCCATGATTACGATTTTTCCATCTTAAAAAAAGTAGAAGAAGTAAATCATTTTCAGCGAGAAATTGTAGCTGATAAAGTTGCTAAAATGCTCGGCGGCAAATCCAAAAACAAGATCGTGGCTGTTTGGGGATTAGCTTTTAAACCAGAAACTGATGACATGCGCGAAGCGCCATCGATCGATGTTATTAAACAACTTCAAGCCGAAGGAATAAAAATTCATGCCTACGATCCAATTGCGCAAAAAAATGCTCAAATGTATCTAAAAAATATTAAATATTTTAAAGATATTTTTGGTGCTGCAAAAAATGCTAGCTTATTATTGATTTTAACCGGTTGGAATGAATTTTTCGAAGTTGATAAAGCTAAACTTAAAAAAGTTCTCGGTGACCCAAGAGTTTTAGATGCCAGAAATATTTACGATCCGACTGAAATGAAAAAATTAGGATTTATTTATGAATCGATCGGCAGGTAATCCACTCATTTCGATAATAATACCGCTTCTGGAAATAAATGATTATGTGCGGGAATCAATTCCTCAAATTTTGGAATTAGATTATGATAATTTTGAAATAATATTACTGCCGGATAAAAATACTTCAGAAACTTTTCCCAAAACTCGCATTATTCCAAGTATTACTTCCAATCCTTCACTCAAAAGAAATTTGGGCGTAAAAAATGCTCGTGGTGAAATTGTGGCATTTTTGGATGACGATGCTTATCCCAAAGCTAGCTGGCTTAAAAATTCCCTAAAAAATTTTCACGCGAAAGATGTGGTGGCAGTAGGAGGTCCAGCTATTACTCCCCAATCCGATTCGGTTTTACAAAAAGCTTCAGCCGCGGTTTCTGAAACATTTATTGGCGGAGGAAAAGTAAGGAATCGATTTATTCCCATCGGCAAAGTTCAAGAAATTGATGATTGGCCAAGTGTTAATCTTTTGGTTCGCCGCGATATATTTGTAAAAACCGGCGGATTTGATACAAAATATTGGCCAGGCGAAGACACCAAGCTTTGTTTGGAACTATTAAAATTCGGAAAAATTTTGTACGCCCCCAATGTGCAGGTTTATCATCACAGACGAGCATCACTTGTAAAACACTTGCGACAAAATGGAAATTATGGACTACACCGCGGCCATTTTGCCAAAAAATATCCCAAAAATTCCCTTAAGTTTTTTTATTTAGTACCCAGTTTTTTTAGCATTTATTTACTGATAGGAATTTTATTATTGCTTATCCCTTACACCTTATCACTTACTCCTTATTATTTTATTCCTTTACTCTTATATTTTGTAATAATGTTTTGGGAATTAATATTTGTCTCCATTCGCTACAAAAATCCATTGGTGGGAATTGCCGCCATTCCTTATATAATCGGCACGCATTTTTATTATGGTCTTAGATTTATTAAAGGTTATTTTTCTTCTGACATCTCCTCCGCCACCCACTCCAAAAAAAGTCAGTAATTTATATAAAATTATTAAGCCCCAACCATATTCCACATCGGATGTGGTATCAGGTTAAGCATTAAAAAAACTAAGTTTGAGTACTAAGTAAGATAAAAATTTTAGTATACCAAAACTTGCATATGCATGATTTGGTATAGTGATTTATTTAGGTCTCTAAATACTTATAATTAGAATTGATTTATATCTTTTAAGATGCTAGGATAAAAATAATGCGATGAGCTTATTAAATCATGAATTGATACATTTTTTTGTTACTTTTGCGATTGCGATTTTTGTATATTGGAAATATAAAAAAATATCTTTGGTAATTGTTGTATTTGCAATAGGAATATTTTTAGATCTTGACCATTTAATTGATTTATATATTTCTGGCGGAAATTTATCGCAAATTACACAAGGTTTATATTTTAGCGCAAGTGGTAAAGTCTATGTGCTTTTTCACTCTTGGGAATTACTGATTCCTTGGTGGATTTATATTTTATACAGCCGTAAATATGATTTGGGATGGACAGTGACATTGGCTTTCGTAGCGCATATCTTAATAGATCAATTTTCTTATCAAACTTATCCGACGACATATTTTTTAACTTCTAGAATTATTAATAAATTTAACTTGGGAGAAATATTTCGATGAAAATAATGATTGCTTATCCGCCATTACCTTCGGAAAAAGGTACACCTCTTTTGGCGCAAAATCGGCAGTTTCAATGGTTTAATGATGCAACCTATATTTATCCTGTTGTTCCGGCACAAGCTGCTACAATGCTGGCTCGGACCGGCCATAAGGTAGTTTGGCTGGATGGAATTGCCGAGGAAATGAGTGAAGATGAATATTTAGAACGCATAAAAAAAGAAAAACCGGATTTAATTATGATCGAGTCTAAAACTCCGGTCATCAAACGCCATTGGAAATTCATTGATTTACTTAAATCTTATTCCTTTAATCTTAAAACTGTCTTGGTTGGTGATCATGCAACGGCACTTCCAGAAGAATCAATGCAAAAATGTCAGGTTGATTATGTTTTAACCGGCGGAGATTATGATTTTTTACTTCTAAATTTGGTTAATCATTTAACGAACGGCGAAAAATTAGAACCAGGAATCTGGTTTCGCAAAAAAGTTAGCAGTAATCAGTTGTCAGTTATTAGCAGCACTGGGCATTTTTTGCTAAACCACGATTTGGATAAATTGCCGGCTATCGATAGAAACTTAACCAAATGGAAACTTTATGCTTATAAAAACGGAAATTATAAATACACTCCTGGCACATATATAATGAGTGGTCGTGATTGCTGGTGGGGAAAATGTACTTTTTGTTCTTGGACAACTCTTTATTCTAATTACCGCACTCGAAGTGTAAAAAATGTTTTGGATGAAATTGGAACATTAATTAATAAATTTCATGTTCGTGAAATAATGGATGATAGCGGCAGTTTTCCAGCAGGCAGATGGCTCACTGATTTTTGCCATGGCATGATAGAAAGAGGATATAACAAAAAAGTAATTATCGATTGTAATATGCGTTTTGGCGCATTGAAACAAGAGGATTGGAATTTGATGGCCCGCGCCGGATTTCGCTTTATTTTGTTTGGATTTGAATCAGCCAATCAAAAAACACTTGATCGCATCAATAAAAATATAAAACTTACAGACGTTGAAAACGGTCTTAAAATGGCCAAACGCGCAAAACTAGAACCTCATATTACTGCCATGATGGGTTATCCTTGGGAAACAAAAACTGATGCGCAAAAAACAATTGATTTTGCCAAAAAAATGTTTGATGCCGGTTTTGTCGATACACTGCAAGCAACAATCGTAATTCCTTATCCAGGAACACCACTTTATAAATATTGCAAAGAAAATGATTTGCTCAGATTTACCGATTACGATAGATTTGATCAACGCGAACAGGTTATGAAATCTCCATTAACAACTTCTGATGTCAAAGCGCTCACGCAAAAGCTTTATAAAGCTTTTGTATCGCCAAAATATATTGCTCGCAAAATACTTTCCATCCGCACAATTGATGATGTAAAATTTTTGGCTCGAGCCGCCGGAAAAGTAATCGGACATTTAACCGACTTTGGAAAGAAAAAGAAAGAAAGTGGACATAAAGATGAAAAATAATCCCAAAGTTAGTGTGGTCGTTACCACCAAAAATGAAGAAAAAAATATTGGCAATTGTTTAGAGAGTATTAACGCACAAACTTACAAAAACATTGAAATAATAGTGGTTGATAATAATTCCTCTGACAAAACCAAACAAATCGCCAAAAAATATACCGATAGAGTTTATGATAAAGGTCCTGAAAGGAGTTCACAAAGAAATTTTGGCATGATTAAAAAATCAACTGGGATTTACGTGATATTTATAGATGCAGATATGATTTTGGCACCGAATTTGATTGAATCATGCATAAATTTTATTGATGAACATAAATGTCTGGCTTTGCACATTCCAGAGATTGTTTTAGGAAAAAATTTTTTTAGCCAAGTGCGCAGATTTGAGCGTATATTTTATAACGGTACATCAATTGACGGGGCAAGATTTTTTGCTAAAAGTGAATTTACTTGCGTTGGTGGGTTTGACGAAAGTATGAGCGGTCCGGAAGATTGGGATATTGATAAAAAAATCAAAAAAATAGGAAAAATTTGCCTTTTGGAAACTCCAACTTTGGTGGCTGATTGGAAAATGGGTAATTTTATTAAAAATCACGGAGTGGATTACAAAAATTTTGGCGCGATAATTTATCATAACGAGGCGGAATTTAACCTAAAAAAATATCTAGACAAAAAAGGATATTATGCTAAAAGTTTTGAAGCTTATATTAAAAAATGGGGGGCGCGGGATCCTGATGTCAAAAAGCAATTCGGTCTTTACTAT
>Ga0265297_10000877_pt1 | contig 79477 bp, 107 predicted proteins | sample Munlanlwell13791_FD_192502 | JGI IMG/M metagenome (GOLD analysis project Ga0265297, IMG submission 192502) | Leachate microbial communities from a municipal landfill in Southern Ontario, Canada - Leachate well 137-91 | ecosystem: Engineered > Solid waste > Landfill > Unclassified | place...
TCTGGTTGCGCCACCACACGAACCAGGAATTGTGGTAGCTGTAGCCGTTGATGCCTCCCCAGGCGTCCGAGAACCGGATACGGTCTGCGTTGATGCCGAGAGCCGGCGGGCGATACCACGACGCCCCATAATCGGAAGAGAAGTAGACGAAACGGCTATTGTCCGCGTGATGCAACACCAGCGCCTGGAAGCGGTTGTCCTGCATCGCGCCGGAAGCAACGTTGGCGAAGTTGCCTTTCAGTGTGCCGCCATCATAAAACGTATCAAAAGTCAGGCCACCATCAAGGCTGCGCTTCACACGGGTTTCGCCACGGCCGACGCCGACATACAATAAGTCGCCATCAGTATTCCAGCTTCCATCATTGTGGAATACTGGCACTGCCATTTTTTCCGTAATTAAAGGTGTAAAGGCGTCCGAACTATCGCCCGGCGAGCCGCGCCGCGTCACGGTCACGCCGCCGTCGCCGCTATACACGATATATTGGTCACCCGGCGTGGCGACGCGCCCCAGCAAGTACAGCTGCACGCCAGAGCCGGCCCCGGTCGCGCGCCCGCCCTGTGCAACGGTCATATCGGAGTAGGTCACGATGCTGGTCGCCCACGGCACGGTGCCGGCAATCGTGGCGAAGTTGTCGTTAGAGTAGATCACCCGCCCGCCGCCGACGCTGCCCTCGGCGACGTGCGCGGCCATCCAACCTTCCTGCCGGATGCTCTGTATCAGCTTGCGCACGCCGCACAGCAGGGGGTCGTTGTTGTGCAGTGTCCATGCCCCGCCGCCAAAGGGGTCTTCGTTCACCCACAACCCATCGGAGTTTGATACCCAGTAGCGCGCGGGGTACCACAGGTCCTCGTACAGATAGCCGCCCTCATTGCCGGTAGCGCCGGGCGAGCCACAGTCGCCCGTCATTGCGCCGGTGGCGTCCTGCCAATCGGGGGCGGTCGGGTGGCTGTACGAGGTCGCAATTGCCACGTGCCCGTTGCCCATCAGCGCAATGAGCTTCGTGGGCAACTGCGATGTGGGCACGGTCGATACCGGGCGCACGACCGGGATGGTGGGTACCGTCACGGTGGGCAGCGTGGTTGTCGGCAGGGTGTAGGTCTGCCCCGGCGGGCCGTCGGTTTCGCGCTCGAAGACGGCGTTCACCACGCGCCCCCCGCTCTTGTTGTCGTGCGCGTGCTGTAACTCGGTGAGCAGCCACCGCTGCGCGCTGTACGCCAGCCCGCGCACGTTGTCGGCGGTCCCGTATGTAAATGTGTACCACTGCTCGCGGCTCGGCGTGAGCAGGTGGAAGCCGTCGCGCAGCGTCACGCGCAGCGTGTCTTTCGGGTTCTTCGCGGCCAGGCAGCGCCCGGCGCGCGCGTTGAGTTCGGTTTGCGCGCTCGTTTCCGTCGCGTTGCCGGCGAGCACCTGGCCGGCCAGCTGCGCCTCATCGCCGCCGGCGGCGTGCGCCAGGCCGGGCGCAATGGAGAGCAGCGGCGTGACGACGTTGCTGGTCGTGTTGTACACGCCGCCGCTCGCCTCGACCTGGTTGACGGTGCGCGTGTGGTCGCGCTGGACCTGGATTTCGCTCCAATCCGCCGACGTGAAGGCAAAGATGGTCGTCAGCGCGTCACGGTCGCCGTCGTCGAGATAGCAAGCGTCGCGCGCCAGCCGCGCCCGGCCCTGCGCGTCCATCTCGAAGACGCCGTTGATCGCGCTGGCGATCTCGTTGACGGCGTTGAGCGTCGAGCCGTCCGGCGTGTCGCACAGCTGCATGAGGTGGCCCTGCGCCAGCGCGCTGATGCTCAGGCTGTGCAGTTCGGTGAACGTGGTGTGCTCGCGCAGCACGTGCCAGATCGCGCGCTGCACGTCGATGCGGTTGATCTCATCCCACGCCGCCGGCGTCGCATCGTGGCGCATGGTGATGAGCGGCGAGGGGATGCGCGCCAGCTGCGCCAGCGGCCCCTCGATCTCGAAGCGCGCCTCGGCGAGCGTGGAGTGCGGCAGTATCGCGCGCGTCGGCGTGTTCTCCTGCCGGAGCCGGCCCACGAAGTTCACCGTGCTTACGAGGCTGCCCTGCGTGCTCCCGTGCGTCTCTCTGGCGGTCCAGATGCAGCACAAGGTCTGGTCGAGCACGTCATCCACGCCATCGAAAGCGGCCACACTCGCATTCCACCCGCCTTGCAAGTTGCCGCGTATGTCTGCGCCGTCGAAGCCGTAGGCCGGCGGGTGGTCGCCGTCGTGCGCAAAGACCTTGAAGTGGAACGTCGTGCTCAGGCCGTTGCTGTCGGTGACGACGACGCGCGGCCACCACTCGCCGGGGTTGAACGCATACGTGACGCTGGCGGCGTTCGTCGCGCCGGCGGTGACGCTGCCGCTGCCGGCGGGGAAGGTCCAGGCGTAGGCGCTGACCGTCGCGCCGTAGGTCATGGCCGCGCCGACGGCGGTGAAGGGAATCTCGTACACGCCGTCGGCGTCTACCCAGTTCGCGTAACACGATTGGAGGCCAGAAATGGACGGTGGCAGCGCACGGAAGGTGGCGTCCCAGTCCTTGTAGTAGGTGCTGCCGGAGACGCGCGCGAGCTTTTCCTGTACCTGGAAGTCGCGGAGCACCCAGAAGTAATCACCGCTTTCCAGGTCTTCGCTCGTTTCGTTGTGATACATCACGCTGCTGGTCGGGGCGCTGCGCACGCGCCCGCGAAAGAACGCCGCGCGCCGGTCGTTCGTCTCCGACACGAGCAGCGTCATGCCCGCTTCCACGTCGGCGTAATCGCCTTCGCTGGCGGTGTACGAGAACTGTGCAAACGGGTTGCCAGAGGGGTCGCCGGAGAGCGTGCCCGCGAGCACGGTTTCGTTGGCGTTCAACGAAATGTGCTGATTTGCGTGCCAGCCACTCGCGCGCAGCAGCGATGCGTATGATGTCAGGTCAGCGGTTAAACCCATGCGCCCTCAATAAAAAAGCGCCCGGCGGGTCGCGCTTGGCGAACTCAGCAACGGGCGCTCTGGGCGCACGGATGTTCCAGAACATTATAGCACAGTTATCGTTTAAGTATCAATTCCCCCGCCGTCGTCAAAAAGTGCGACGCCCCGTCGATGCTCGACACTGCGCCGTTCGTCAGGCGCTGGTTCTCCTGCGCCTGCGCTGCGTCGGGTTGCACGCGCACCGGGTGTTTCTGGTGTACACATAGCACTGCCGCGCTCGCGTCGATGGTAGTCACGCCGGCATTGATAGCGCGGCGCATGAGCCAGTTGTCGAACCAGTAGAAGCCGATCACGAACGGCGGTATCTCGCCAAACAAGCCGCGCGGTCTGTATACGAAATAGTCCATCGCAAACGGCCCGCCGCTATCGCGGGCCGGTTCCGCCTGCGCGCGCAGCGCCGCCTCCCAGCCGGGATCGTCGAAGTCCAGGAGCGTATCAATCTCCACGTCCGTGCGCCGGCCTACCATGAGGAACGTATCGACGCCCTGCACGGCCTCGACCGCCGCCGCGAAGTCGCGCATGAGAATGTTGTCGGGGTGAATGAACGCCAACGTCTCTGTCGGCGCGCCCTGCTCGCCCAGCGCAAACACCGACGGCAGGTACGGCCAGCGGTCCGCATACAACTCCAACCCCAGCTGCGCCTCCGCGCCCAGGCTCTGCGCTACTGCCGCGTCTGCCTCGCTCACGCATAGCGCCGCCACATGCGCGCCCAGGCGCAGCCACGAGGCGATGCCGTTGCGTTGCGCTATGCCCCGGTCGCCGTCGAACGGCTTGGGTAGCGTGAAAATCGTCAGGTCCACCACACCCCCAAATCCTCGCCGTCCACCATCGCGTAATGCGCGCCCCAGGCGTCGAGCAACGCCGTGAGTTCGCTGGGCGTGTAGTTGAACTGCGCCATGTTGCCGCCGTTAAACTCCAGGAGTAGCGCCGGGTGGTCGCGCCGGATGGTTTTCTCCCCGCCGCGCAGCACGAGGAGTTCCGCGCCCTCGGTGTCGATCTTGAGCAAATCCACGCGCGGGATGCCCAGGCGCGCGACGGCGTGGTCAAGCGTCTCCGCGCGCACGGTGTACTCATGCCAGTGCGCAAAACGTCCCGGCGCGCCGATGGTCGCCAGCCCCCATTCGTGGCGGTTGCGCGGCACCTTGAGCGCGACGCGCCCGCTCGCGTCGGTGAGCGCAACCGGCGTGATGCGCGCCCGGCTCTGCAACCCGTTCAGGCTGACGTGCGCCGCCAGCACGCGGAAAGCGTACACGTTCGGCTCGAACGCCCAGACGCGCATTCCGGGATGGTGCGCCGCCAGGAGCGCGTAGGAGCCGGTTGACGCGCCCACGTCAAGTAGGACCGGCGCGTCAAGCGCCTGCGCGCGCGCGTGTATCCAGTGCAGGCCTTCGTGGTGATCGCACATCGGCGGCGCGCCCTGCGCGCTGTACCAGCTGCCGCCCATTACCAGCGCGCGGGCGTCGATCTCCACCGGCGCGCCGTCAAACAGCAATGCGCGCACCCAGTACCTCCTTGACTGCGCCGACAAAGCGCGCCATATCCTCATGCGTCCCCACCGACACGCGCACCACGCCGGGCATCAGCGCGTCACGGTCGCGCACCAGGATACCGCGCGCCGCCAGCGCCGTACAGAAGCCGCCGGGGTCGGCCACGCGCACCAGTATCCAGTTGCCCATCGTCGCCTGCGCCGCGACGCCCAGCCGCGCCAACTCCCCCACCGCCCACGCCTGCGCCCTGATTACCTCATCCACGTGCGCGTACATGTACTCCAGATCGTCGAGCGCGGCGCACGCAGCGACCTGCGCCAGCGCGCTTACGTCCTTGCCGTTGCGTATCCGGTCGAGCCACGCCAGCAGCGCCGGTTGCGCAATGACGTAGCCGGCGCGCATTCCAGCAAGCGCAAACGCCTTCGAGAAAGAGCGCGTGACGATCAGATTGTCGTACTGCGCCACAAGCGGGACGGCGGTCACGCCGGCGAATTCGTAATACGCCTCGTCGATCACGATCAGCGCGCCGGGCGCGTCCTCGCACATAAACTCGATGTCGCCCGTGCCCAGCAGGTCGCCGTCGGGGTTGTTCGGGTTGGGGCGGTAGATCATGCGTGCGTCTTCGGGCCGGCGCGCGCGCTCCCCGCCGGCGGCGTGCGCGAAGACGGCGAATTGTGTGTACGTCGGCTCCAGCGTGTAAAACGGGTCGCCCTCGCCCAGAAACGCGGCACAGATGTCGCGCAGCGCCGCGTCGCTGCCGTTGTAGACGCGGATGTGGTCCGCCGGCGCGCCCGTGTACGCGCCCAGCTTGGCGCGCAGCGCCGTCGCGCTCACGTCGGGATACCGGTTGAGGCCGTCCACAATTACGCGCTGTAGCGCCTCGGCAACGCGCGGGCTGGGCGGCCACGTCGCCTCATTCCAGTCCAGGCGCAGGCAGTCGCGGTCGGGTATCGTCGCGCCGCGCGAGGGCGCGTAGGGCGCAAGGTCGCGCACCTGGGGCGTCGGCTCAACCACGCCAGAACCTCCAGTCGTGCGCCTGCCATACGCCCTCCGGCTTCGCCAGCCCCTCGATGCAGCGCACCTTGCCCGTGCGCGGGTTGCGCGCGATTTCGGGGACGCGCCGGTAGACGATGCGCACTGCGTCGCCCAGGCGCGCGCGCATCCCCTGCCTCACCCACCCCACCGTCGCCGCGCCGTAGCCCGGTCCCGGCGCAACCTGCACCTCCACGAGGTCAGGCGCACGCTGCACGATTTTGAACATGCGCACGCCGGGAATTTTGTAGAACATGGTGTAGAAGTTGACGCCGGGCACGCGCCGGTCGTCCGGCGTCACGAGGATGTCATCGACGCGCCCGGCGAAGTCGCGCACCGACACCGGCAGGCCGCGCCCGCACGGGCAGCGCACGCTGGCCTCCGCCGGCGTCGCCGTGTCGCCCGTCGCATAGCGGATGAGCGGCATGGCGGGGTTGTGAAAGCCCGTCGCCACCACCTGCCCGTCCACGATTTCGGCGTAGCCGTACTCAATCGCCTCGTGATAGCGGCCATACGCGCACTGGAAAAAGAACACGACGCGCTCCTGCATCCCGTAGTGGCAGTACACCGGCGCAATGGCGCGCTCAATGGCGACCTTCCACGCCGGCAGCATCGTCTCGCTGGCGGCGTGGCACACGTTGACGTTATGCAGCGCCAGCCCGTTTTCTTCGAGCAGCGCGGCGAGGCTATAGAGCGATGACGGATACCCCGACAGGCAGCGCGCGCCGCTGGCGTCTATCGCCGCCACGTAATCACGCACGGTGGCGGGGCTGAGCCGGTTGGCGGCCAGGTAGCGCCGGCGCAGTTCGTGATCGTCGTACCAGAGCGGGTCTTCGTCGCCGGCGGCGTAGCGCCGCAGCCACGCAGTGCGTTCGTCGTTGAGCGCCGTCCCATGTGCCGTATACGCGCGCCATAGAAACGCCGCCTCGATGTCGTAAATCGCCCTCGGCGCGACAATCGCCAACGGCTCGCCCGTGCTGCCCGACGTGCGCAGCGTCACGAATGCGCCAGCGTCCGGCGCGCGCAGGTCATCGGCGTGTGCGCGCACGTCGTCTTTGGTGAGCACCGGCAGGCGCGCCAGATCGCCCGGCAGCGCCATGTCGTAGGGCGACAGGCCGCGCGCGTCGAAGATGCAGCGGTAGTACGGCGTCTCCTCGTAGGCATAAATCAGCGTGTCGCGTAGCTTACGCAACTGGTACGCCCGCAGTTGTTCCGGCGACCACCACTGCGACGCGCGCAAAAAAGACCGCCATATGCGATAAAACCGCGAGCGCCGCCGCGCGAAGGGCACCGCCGCCCACAAAAGGCGGCGCGCCGGCCCCGGCGTCTTGCGGATCAGGCGGCTAACCGCGCCCATGTTTTAGCGCCACCGCTTTCTCCAGCAGCGCCAGCGGCGCGCGTCGGAATGTCTCCTGTAAGCGCACGTCCTGGTAAATGCGCGCGTCGGCCCGTAAGACCGCCGAGTCGGTCAGCCGGCGCAGCGCACCCACCGCGCCCTGCGCATCTTTATGTAAACACGCCGGGTGCATGAGCGCCTTGTGGTAAGTCTGATGGCCGCCCACACAGATAGCGCCCGCGCTCGCCGCCTCAGATGCGCCCTGCCCCGGCCCCGCGCCCATGCCCGGCCCGTCTTCGAGTCCGGAGACGAAGTAGTAGCGGCAGCGCGACAGCGCCTCCAGGTAATCCAGCGCGTCGCCCCACCGGAGCGGGCGCGTCAGCCCGTACAGGGCGTTGAACTGCGCATTGCTGGTACAGACGGGCGCGCCCAGCAACGCCTCCAGGCCGCGCAGCGCCTTTTCCGCGCCTGGCCCCCACGTCCATACGCCGGCGAGCGCCATTGCTGTGCGCCGGTCCACCCATACGCGATCCTCTTTCTGCGCCGGGAACGCGGCGCGCATGAGGTCGAAGTTGCGCAGGTACGGAAACGCTGCCGCCGCCGGGAGCGCGTCGAAATCCGCCGGCGCGCGCAGCATGTGATCAAGAAATAGATCGTAGCCCTCGGCAGGATGGGCAAGCGCGCGCTGATGCGCGCCGTCCCAGTGCTCGGAGACTATGTAGACCTTGACCGCGCGCGTGTCCGGCAGCGGGATAGGGTCTTCGCAGATGATAAGGTCGTAGTCATCAAGCGGGATGGCGTCGGGGTGCGTTACGCCGTCGCGCGCGCTAACAACCATCTCCGGATAGCCGGCCACAAACGCGCTGGCCTGGCTATAATACGCCGTCTCGACCAGTTGCGGTGTGATGTAGACATCGGCCCGGAGCGTGCAAATCAACTCCCAGCACGTCGGCTTGCCCAGCCACTGCGCCAGCATGTCGCGCGGCGCGCAGTCGCCCCATCGCATCGAGAAGCGCGGGCCGTTGGGCTGCGCCGCCTGGAGAAGAAATGCTGTATTCATTGCGTGGCTCTATATTTGGCGTCGTCAATCACAACGGCCTCTTCCCCATAGTGCTCAGCAACGCGGTGGTAGAGTTCCGTTTGGTATTTAAGCTCCGCCTTCCCCCATAGAACAGACAATATCGGAACGATCTCAAAATAGGATTGTTTGGCAAGATACTCATCAGCGCGAAATAGCTTGAAGCCGACCCATCTTCCCGTATCATACTTTTTCTGCGCCGATAGCAGGCGGTTGAACAGAATGCGCAGAATCAAGTTGAGTATGCCAAGTGACGTGAGTGAACGTTTGTAGCGCCATTCATAAAATCGCTTCATGATTGCCTCGCATTATTCTGGACGACACACAATAAGGCATCCATCACCGATCCCAATTGGTATCACCGCAAGCGGGCCAATCCAAAGAACGCCCTCATTCTGTGACCAATAGATAAATGGCGTATCCAGGAGCAATTCCCGGGTGATACCCGCATAGGTTCCACCTTTCCACTCAACCTTGATAGCGATTTCGGTATCGGTTGTGTTCTTAGAGCACTCAATTTTTGCATCAATGACAATCTCTCTCTGCATTGTCTGACTATCTCCTCACAAACACCAAATTCTCTTCCTGCCCGTGACTCTGCGCGTGCGTCTCGACAAGCGCGAAGTTGAACGCTGCCATGTGCGCCAACACCTCGTCTTTCGTGCCCGCGCCGGCGTAAAGCGCAAACGGCGTCGTCTGTACCCCGACCATCACGCGGTCAAGGTCGCACAGCCGCGCGCCGGCGCTGCGCAGCACCGCGAGGTCGCCGCCCTGCGCGTCTACCTTCATGTAGTCCACGTGCGTAATGCCCGCCTGCGCCCAGGCGCATCGTAAGCACGGTCGCCGCCCTGCGCGTTGGCAGCCCGCTTGGGTCAACCCACCGCGCCATGCCCTCTTCCGTTACCGGCAGCAGCGAGCTTGTATCGTCTGCCGTGTTGACATAAAATAGCGCCGTTCCGTCGGTCTCGCAAACCGCCGCCGGGATGACGATGTAGTTGTGCAGGCGCGCGAAGAGTGGCGCAATCGCGGACAGGTTCGGCTCGAAGGCGTACACCGTCAGGTCGGGGTTTTGCTGCGCGGCGTACAGCGACGCCTCGCCCCGGTGCGCGCCCACATCGAACCAGACCAGCGCGCCCTCAGCCGCGTCCGAATGCGACATGCGCCACCCCCGCCGGCAGGCGCTTACGGTCCACGATGCGCCAGAGGTCGATGACGGTTTGCCCCGCGCGGTACTGTACGCTGGCGAATTCGGCGTAGGGCAGCGCGACGATGACGGTATCCGCCTCGTCTACCACCGCCTGCGCGCTGTCGCGGTACTCGACGCCGGCCAGGTCGGGGCGCGCCTTCGGATCGTAGGCAAGCACGGGCGCGTCTTCCTCGCCTAGCAGCCACGCCACCTCAAGCGCCTGGCTCTCCTCGGTAACGGGCGTGCCTGCTTTGTACGCCAGGCCCAGGATGCCCACGCGCCCGCCGGCGCGGTCTACCGCCGCCATCACGCGGTCGATCTGCGCCTCGTTGTTGTCCGCCACCGCGCGCGGGAGCGCGCCATCGACGCCCAGCGCGCGCGCCAGGTAGCCCATCGCGCGGATGTCGCGCGGGAAGCACGGGCCGCCGGCGCGCCCACCGGCGCGCAGGAATTTCGGCCCGATGCGGCCGTCCGCGCCGATTGCGCCCGTTACCCGGTCCACGTCCGCGCCGGGCAGTCGCTCGCACATCTCGGCAAGCCAGTTGGCGTAGGCGATGCGCTGCGTGAGCGCGAAGTTGAGCGCGATTTTGGCAAGCTCGGCGTCCACGATGCTCATACGGTGTACGGCGGGGTTGTTCTCGCACACGCTGCGCACCAGTTCCTCCAGCGCGTCGCCGGCGCGCCCGTCGTGTTCGCCAATGACCACCATGTCGGGGTCGAGGAAGTCCCGGATCACCGTGCCCAGCGCGACGAACTCCGGCAGGTAGCAGAAGCCAAAGCCGTTGCCGGCGCTCTTGCCGCTCGCCGCCTCCAGCGCCGGGAGCACCGCGCGCCGGATGTCGCCGGGCAGCACAGTAGACATCTGCACGACGAGATGATAGCCGCGCTTTTCCGCCAGCGCCGCCCCGACCTGCTGCATGGCGCGCAGCACGTGGTCGAGGCGAAAGAACCCCGCCGGGTCGCTGGGCGTGGGCACGATCACGAACGTCGCGTCGGTATGCGTTACCGCGTAGTGCGCGTCGGTCGTCGCCGCCAGTCGCTCCCCCGCGTCGGCAAGAAGTACGCCCAGGCCCGGCTCGTCGTGCGGCGCTGCGCCCCGATTCACCGCGTCCACGACGCTCGCTTTGAGGTCCACGCCGACGACCTCCAGGCCCTGCGCCGCCAGCGCCGCCGCAAAACAACAGCCGAGCTTGCCCAGACCGAGCACGGAGACTTTCACGTCGGTTCCTCCAGTCGCGTCATCTGCACCGCGTAGTTTTGCTGCACGGTGAAATTCGTCTCACTATCCGCCAGCGGCGTGAGCACCATCGTCGCGTTGAGGCGCGCATAGGCGTCGGGGTCGTCGGTGCGCGTGTAAATCGTCACCGTGCCGCTGTAGTTGCCGCCGCAGTAGGTATCGTTGAGGTATTCAAACTGGCGGCGCGTCATTTTGCCGAAGAACCACGTCAGCGACGGGTAGCCGGTGAAGAAGATGGAGCCGTCGCCCTGCGCGCGCGGCTCACCCTTGCGGTACGTGCCCCAGGCGCGCGGCGGGTAGAAATACACGTCGTCAGTGGGCTTGATCGCCTCGATGTTCGTGAGGCTACCCAGTGCAACGTTGTGGCCCTGCGCAATGCGGTAGTCGTAAATGGGCATATCGCCGCCTAGTTAAAGTAATGGTCCATCGTGCGCACCACGATGCGCTGCACGGCGTCGGCGGTCAGCTGCGGGCTTTGCGCGCCGTCGATGTTGAACGTCAGCGCAACGTTGCCGCGCCGCCCCGCGTTCACCATGCCGGCCTGCGCGGGAAAGAACAGCCCCATGCCCGGCGGGAACTGCGCGGTGCGCCCGCCGGCGGTGAACGTCTCGCGCTGCCCCGCACCCTCGTTCACCAGCGCCCACTCCCCCGCCGCCAGCGGCCCGCCGGCCTGCCGGCGCGAGCCGCCGTAGGTCGAAAACGTCCCCGGCGTGGCCTGCGCGGGCATACTGATGCGCAGCGCGGCGCGCGCAAACGCGGCGGCGGTGCCCTCCCACAGCCCCGAAAGCGCGGCCAGCGCGCGGGCGCTCTGCGTGGCGATGATCTCCGCTTTGGCGGCTTCGGTTTGGTTGATGAGGTTGATTTCGTCGATCAGCCCCTTGCGGCGCGCGTCGAGCGCCTGCCGGCGCGCCGTCGCTTCCTCGGCAAGCGCGCGCGCGCGGTCCGCCGCCGCCTGCGCCAGCGCCTCGCGCCGCTGCTGCTCGATCTGCGCGCGCTCTTTGTAGTACGCCGCCTGCGCGTCGGCAAGCGCCTGCTGGTACTGGCGCAGCCGCTCCCGGCGCTGCTCCTCGGCGTGGCGTGCGGCGTCCTCGCGTTCGAGCTTGTATTCCTCCTGCCGCTCCTTGCGCTCGCGCACGAAGTTGCGGTTCGCCTCTTCAAGTTGCCGCGTGGTGTCGCGGCGCGAGCGGTAGAGGCCGGCGAAGTCGCGCGCGGCGATCAGGTCCGCCTCGCGGTCCTGCGCGGCGCGGCGGATGTCCTCCAGGTTCTGCACGTGATCGCGGTAGGCGCGCGCCTCCTCGCGCTGGAAGGCGATCTGCCGCTCCAGGTCCTCGCGCTGCAACTGCCGCGCCGCTTCCGCCTCGCCGCGCGCAAAGTCCTCAGCAAGCTCGGCGCGACGCTCCTGGAGTTTCGCCAGCGCGTCGGCGGCGGCGTCGGCGGCGTCCTGGGCAATCTCCACCAGGCGGTCGTTGTACGCCTTCTGAATCGCGGCGCGCTGCGCCAGCGACGCCTCTTCGATGCGCGCCACGTCCGTGTCGTACTTGGTCATTGCGCCGGCCAGTTGCTCGGTGCGGCGCAGGTTCGCCTCCAGCGTCTTTTGGAGCGCGTCGGCGGCGCGCGCCTCTTTTTCGCGCGCCTCGGCGAGCGGCAGGATGACCTCCTGGAGAAAGATGACCTCCGCCTTCTCTTTCTCGTACAGGTCGATCAGGCGGTTCATTTCGTCGCCGATTTCTTTATTCCACACGCCGGAGTCTTTGAGCGCCTGGACCTGCTCTTCGAGGACGCGGATGTATTCCTGACTTTCGGTGATGGCGTCGCGCGTGCCCTCAACCGTCGCGGTGCGCATGAGGCGCGCGCGCTCCATCTCCGTGCGCGCTGCTGCCTCTACGCCGGCGATGACTTCCTGCGTGCGCTGTCGCTCTGCCGCCGCTGCGTCATTGGCCGCCAGCGCGCTTTCGTCAAGCACGCGCGTGTAGGCGTCTACTGCCGCCTGCGCCTGGAGCACGGCCTGATCCGCCGCATCCATCGCCGCGCCGTAGTCCTCAACGCCGGTAGCGCTGACGCCAAAAAGCGTGCGGATACGCGCGCCGAGGTCGCCGAGCGCGATACCCGATTCGCGCTCCCACGCTGCCGCCTCCTGCTGGCGCAGCGCGTCGCGGTAGGCCAGCGCCGCCTCCAGATCGTCGTTTGCCTTCTCCAGTGCCTCGGCGGCCTGCTGTGAGGTCATGTCGCGCAGCGCCGCGTAGTAGAGCTTGAGCGAGTCGATGGCGACCTGCGTCGCCTGCCGGCTCTCTTTGTAGGCTTCGTTGGCGAGCACGACCGCGCCGGATACCGCCGCCGCGCCGATGGCAAGCGGGCCGAGCACCGAACTGAGCACGCCCGCCGCGCCGCCGACCTGCGCCATCTCCGCGCGCATCATGCCCATCGCGTCTACCGCGCCGATGATGTCCGCGCCGAACATCAGGCCCGCGCCCAGGCCGCCGCCCGCGCCGCCGAGCAGCTGTGAGACGCCCATCAGCGCCATCTCAGAGCGGCCGATGTCGAAGCCACGCTTAGATGGGGCGCTGGCCGCCGCGCTGGACTGCGAGAGCCGCTTTGCCGCCTTCGCGGAGTCGTCAAGGCGCTGGCGCAGGCGGTCTACCTTCTTGGCGGTGGCGTCGGAATAGTCGCCGAGGCGGTCAACGTCTTTGCCGGCGGCCTTCGCGTTCGCGCCGAAGTCGGCGCGCAGCGCCTTCGCCACGCCAGCAGCGGCGCTTTCTAGTTTGGTAAGCGCCTGCTCGCTTTTAGCGAACGACTGGCGCTCCGGCTCAATTGCCAGCAACGCGCGTACAGTTTCGTCAGCCATTGCCCTCTTCGCGCTTCTTTTTCTGCCGCTGCTCTTCCGCCCACCGGCAGAAGGCGAGGCCGTTGCTGTATACCATCAGGTCATGTATCCAGGCTTCGCTCTGGTCCATCAGCCCGCCCGCCTCCGGCAGCATGTTTTTCGTCTCGAACATCTGCCCGGCCAGAATCACGTCGTCAACGTCGTGGTAAAGGTCGAAGTCGGGCAACCCCTCAACTGGGTCGTATTCGCCCGCCGCGACCTCCTCCCAGTGCGCGATCAGGTGGGCGCGGACGCGCTCGCGCCGGCCTCGGCTAAAGGGTCGGCGTCCTCCAGGGAGCCGCCAGGCCCCGCCGCCGGGAGCGCGGGGCCTTCGACCGCGCTTGCCGCCTCGGTCCAGGCGTCGATCAGGCGTTCGGGGAGGTCTAGCCACGCCTCGAACGCCGCCTCCAGCGCCGCCGCGTCGTCTGCGGGGGAGGGCAGCGCGAACGGCAGGCCTTCGGCGGCGCTGACGCGCGACACCTGGCCGATGAAGACGCGCTTGTTGTAAAAGCGGTCGGCTTCGAGCGCGTCTTCGGGCGGCTCGCCATCCACGCCGAGCTTGACCTGCATCGCAAAGCGGTTTGCCCGGTCCCGGCGTGTGGACTCGCGCACCGTAATAGTTACGCCGTCGCAGCTAAACGTCTTTTCGATCATGTGTTGCCCGGCACGTTAGTCTGGATCAGCGCCATGACGATATTGCCGTTGTCCGGCGCGTCGGAGAGCGTAAACGCCGGGTTCGCGGTTGAGGTATTGACGCTGGACGGCGTGACTTCCGTGCCGTTGTCGTACACGGTCAGGTAATCCGAACTGTACGGCGGGTGCGAGAGCGCGAAAGAAGTGATCGTGCCGTCGCCCTTGTAGGCGTTCCAGCGCGGCTGGTAGTCGCACGTGAACTCGAAGTACGTGCTTTCCGTCGCGCCGTCGGTTGCGCTCGCCATGCTCTCGCCAAACGGCGTCTTGCTCACGCTGGTCGGCGTCGCGCTGTACGTCTTGTCCGTCGCTGCCTGCTCGAAGCCCTGCGCTGACGGGTAGACGCGCACCGACGGGTACACGACCATGTGCCACTGGCGCTTCGTGCCGAGCGTGCTGCTGCCCTTCTCGGTATCCAGCGCCTGCCGGTATGTGGCGAAGAACAGTTGCGGTTCGGAGCCGCGCTGGTCCGTCGCCGCCGCTTTCATTTTCGCCGTGCCAACGGAGCGCACGATGACGCCCTCCAGCATCGCGTCGAGCGCCAGATTGCTCTTGGCGGTCGTGATGGTGAAGGTGTCAAGGTCCGAGGGCGGCAACTGGTCCTGCGCGAACACGCGGTCGTCGCCGTAGTGCGGTATCTGCTGCGGGGCTGCCGCCGAGGGCGAGAACGTCTTGATGCCCTCAATGAGCGTACCCTGCACGGGCGTGGCGCTTGCCGTATCCACGTTCGGTAAGCCGGTATCGGTGTCGATGTTGAATACGATGGCATAGCGTACACCGACGCCACTGACGGTATCCACTGCTGTCATTGCGACCTCCTAAAAACGAAATGCGCCCGATCAGGACGCACCTGGCGTTCATGAAATCGGGCGCTCCGGAGGGCGCACAGCCTGGAACTACAGCGCTAGTATAGCACGCTTTACCTATGCCGTATAGACGTAAGCAATCTCAGCCATTTCCTCGACCTGTAAGCGCCACTCAATCGCGGCGTACAGCGGTATTCGCTCGCCCGCCTGTAGCGGATAGGGCCGCACCTGGAAGCCGTCGTCGCCAAGCAACCGCGCGTGGCGCACGATCGCGTCGTCGGTGGCAAGCTCCAGGCCGGGGCGCGCCATGAAGTGATCGCGTACCCGGTCAAAGAAGGGATCGACCGCAAGCTGCGCCGCGCTCTCCGTGCCCAGCGCGGCGCTGGCGACAAACAGGATCAGGCGATAGATGCGCGTCTCGACGACAATATCATTGCCGTCAACGTTGATATTGTAGGTCGCCGCGCCGGGGAAGATCACGAACGCCGGCAGCTCCACGTCCAGCAGCGCGCGGGGAATGTTATCAAAGGCAGTCGTCACGCCCTCGATGTCGCCGCACAGCGCCACGATGCGCGCCCGCGTCGTCTCAACCGTCATGGTTTAGGCCCCATTGGAATTGGCTGTAGTGTTCCATCCTCGAATGCGTAAAATAGATTCCCATCAGCATCTATTTTGATAATGTGATCGTGATTCGGGGACTTCTTTGCAATTACGGCCTGACATTCATCAAATGTCTCAAAGATACCAAACAGGTCGTCCATGCCGCCCATTGGATAATAGGTATCAAAGCCGAATGCGAGATACTTTTCAGTCATCACTCGCCCCCATAAGCGGCTATGCGCACGTAGCCGCCTTTTTCGAGAATGCGCATCACCATCGGCGGCGCTTCGGCGGGAATGGACATCGAGCCGTCGGCGAATTGCACCGTCTCGCCCGTATTGTCCCGGTTCTGGTACAGCCACACTGCCAGCCGTGTCGCCGCCTCTTCGATGTCGCCGGGCCGGGTCGCGTCGGTGCAGTAGCCCCGCGCTGCGACGACCGTGATCGCGCCGCGCCAGTCGGTGGTGTACTGCCAGATTTTGTTGCTGGCGATGGTCAGTTCAATGGCGTACTTCGGCGTGCTGTTCACCGGCAGGAGGTGATATTCGTCAGACGTGACTTCCGCGCCGTCGCCGTTGGTGACGCTGGACACGCTCACCACGTCCTCGTCGAAATAGAGCTTGCGCCCGCTGAGCGTGGGCGGGCGGCAGTCCAGGTAGAGCGTGCCCGTCGCATCATAGAACCGGCGCTTGCACGCGCCGTCGATCATGCGCGAGGCGGCGCTGACGAGCGTGCCGAGATAGGCGTCATCGGCGGTATCGCTATCCGCCATGCCCAACTGCTGGCGCACGCGCGCAAGCGTGGTGTAATCCCCTGTCGCCATATCTGCTCCAAACAAAAAGCGCCCGCGTGAGGCGCAGTGACGCTCTCTAGCGCGGGCGCTCAGGGGCGCACGTTATGTCTCGTAAAAAGTATACACCGTTTACGGTGACGTGTCTATTATGACAAACTGCTCAAATGCTCCTTTGTCAACGCCCGGTTTCATTCTGTTTTGCATTGGGAATTCTTTTTATCGAACTCGGCGCGCCGCCTTTGTTCTTTTTGCATTGCCCTATCTACAAGGCGTACTAGCCCGATGTCGTTTTCACATTCTACAATCAAGTCCTCTTTCTCCATAAGCTCCAAAAGACGCTTAAGCGTGTCACGAATGTCATATTTCGAATAGGGAAGTTCGACTCGTATTGTCTCCTCTGGTGCCTCCTCATCGCTTCGCTTCTCAATAACGAGCAGATATTTGATCCGATCCGAATACATGCTCTTTTTCTTTTGCGCGCGAATATAGACACGCCAGCCCGCCCAATTGTATAAATAAACCATCTCATCTTTGTTCATGTCATTCTCCTATTCCTAATCTCTCTATCCGCCCCCGCCACCGGTACAGCGCGCGCCGGCTCTCCATCGCCGTCTGCTCCTGGTCCAGCGACAGCGCGCCCTCGGCGCAGTAGTAGATGCCCAGTACGTCCCCGATCTTCTGGAAACACACGCCGTGTGCGGCGAGGCGTAGCCACATCTCGTAATCGCCGGCAATGGTGAACGACTCGTCGAAGTAGCCGTATTCTTCGTGCAGGCTGCGCCGCCACATCGGGTGCGGCCCGCAGATGCACCGCTCTAGCAGCACGCGCGGCGTAAACTGCGCCCAGCCCGTGACGCCGCCCGGATACGGCGCGGCGCGCACAATGTTGAACTTGCCGCCCCATGTCGCGTTAGGCGTGTCGGTTACGTAGTCGTCGGCGTATACGAGGCCGATGTCGGGGCTGGCGTCCAGCGCGTCAGCAAGGCGCTCCAGGGCGTCGGGGGCGCGGCGGTCGTCTACATTGCTATTGCTCACGTAGTCGCCGGTCACAAAGCGCAGCGCGCGGTTCCAGCTGCTATAGAGCGGCTCCCTAAGCGACGTGATGACCTTGAGCGGGACGCCCTGCGCCAGATAGTCGCGGATCAGCCACGCCTCGCCCTGCTTGCTGCCCGCGTTGACGACCACGATTTCAAGCCGGCCCTGTGCGTAAAGCGTCTGCGCGAGCAGGTCTTCGACGCAGCCGGCAAAGAAACGCTCGCCGTTGTAGGTGGAGATGAAGGCGGTGACGGTGCTAGGCATTTAGCCACTCCAATATCTGCCGCGCCCGGTGCGCATACGTATTCGCCTGCGCCCACGCGACGCCCGCCGTGCCAATGCGCGCCGCTGCGTCGGGGTCGTTAATTAGCGCACACGCCTTTTCCAGCATGTCACTCATGCCCGCGTAGGTGACACAGTTCACACTATCCACAAGCCCCAGCGCCGCCAGATCGTCCAGCGCATTCGTCAGGAGCGGCGTGCCCGTCGCCAGAACTTCAGGCACGCGCATAGGCACATCATACGCCAGCGGGTCGCCGTAGTTCGTGGGCACGTTCAGCCCTACGCGCGCGGCATGATAGGTATGCGCCGCGTCCGCGCCGAACACGCCCTGCGCGATACTGGTGCGAAAACGCGCCATACACGCGCGCAGCATCGCCTCACGCCATGCGTCGCGCACGTAGCCGACAAAACCCACGTCGTACAGCTTCTCGACCGGGGCCGCCGGCGGCGCATAGCCCGGCGTTACAGCAAGCGGCAACCACTCGCCTCCGACGCGCTCCTGGTCCGGGCGCTGCGCGTGACACACGACCGCGCCCTGCTCGAGCAGCCGGCGCGCAGCGGCGTCCTCGTGCTGGCGCTCGTGTAGCCAGCGGTTGTCGATCAGGTAGACGACCACGCGCCCGTTGACGACAAGCCCCCAACAGTTATCCGTCTGCGGCCCGCGCCCGGCGAACGACACGTCCGCGCCCTCGGCGCGCAAGGCGTTTTCGAGAAAAAAGACGGGGTGATGGCGGTCGGGGTAGTAGCTCATTTCGGCAACGCCACAATCGTGTACTCCAGGTCGCTATCCAGCATGGCGTCGGTGAACGGCTCCAATTTCGCGCCGAGCCGGTACAGGCCATAGCCGATACCGCGCAGTAGCGTTGGTAACCGCGCCGGCGCATCCGGGCCGCTTGCCGTCGCCAATCCTTCGCGCCAGTATTCGAGCATCAGCACGGGATATTGCCCCAACGTGAAGGGCATCCCCAGAAGCGCATTAAGCTCACAGCCCTGAATGTCCATCTTGACGAAATCGACGCGCGCGCCGTTTATGAGATCATCAATCCGCCCTACCGGAACCTCAATCGTGGCGCGCGGTTCGTGGCCGGGCACGTGAAACATGCGGTGATCGCCGTGGTTGCCGGGCGAGAGGTGCATTTGCCCGCGCCCCGCCTCATGCCCTGCCGCCGCCTCGATGACGGTTGCGGGCGCGTAGGGCGCGGCAAGTTTAGCATTCTTGCGCAGGATGGCGCACAGGTTCGGCTCCGGCTCCAGCGCAATCACGCGCCCGGTTTGCCCTACAAGGCGCGCAGCGAGCATGGTGTAGTAGCCGACGTTCGCGCCCACGTCGAGAAAGCTCATGCCGGGCTTGACGCGCTCTTGCACGAACGCCGTCTCCTGTGGCTCCCAAATGCCCCGCGCGCGCAGCACCTCCGTCACCGCGCCGGGATCGCTGGCGTCGATGTAGAGGTCAAAGCCGAGTACGGTATGACAGAGTTCGGCGGTCACGCCTTTCCTCCTGCCTTCCACTCGTCAGTTATCGGTTGCCAAAATTCCTGCGGCAAAGCGCGTAACATAGATGCAACTACGACAGGACCGCTGATAAGGCAGCCAAAGGCGAAAGCGCCGGCAACAATCCAATCACTGGTCAAAAGGACAATGATGACAGCCGCGATAAGAGACAGCGCCGTAGAGGGGATAATCGACAGGCATGACAAAAGAATGATGAGCGTTGCCTTTGGTTGTAGCTTAACCCTAAACATCTTATCTAGTTCCCACTGAAACACATGTACACGAGCGTTTTGTTGCGATAGACGATTAACGGACCAAAGCGGAATGGCGGGAAGAACATATTTTTGAGGGCGCTCAGGGTTTGTTCATCCGCTACGGTAAAGCCAAACGAAACCTCAAACGGAGTAAACTTTATGGTTTCGCGCTCTTCCGTATCATCGCTGTCGCTGGTCAGGCGGAAAGATGAAAACGACGAGAGATCAATCCGCTTTCCGTCTTCGTCTTCTAGATGTGCGCCGCTAATATTGTAGGTCATGCCGCCACCTCCCGCAACACGCCGGCCACTGTCTCTGCCATGCGCGCCCACGTAAACTGCGCCGCCCACTCCTGGCCCATGCGCCGGCCCTCTTCGCTGTAGCCGGTTGCTGCAACCGCCAGCGCCTCAGCAATGCGCGCCGGCTGCGCTACGTCCACGTAAATCGTCGCCTCGCCGCCGATCTCCGCCATGCTGCTCGCGTCATTGCAGATGACGGGACAGCCGCACGCCAGCGCCTCAACGATGGGCAGCCCAAAGCCCTCGTACAGCGACGGGTACACCAGCGCCACCGCGCCGCCGTAGGCCGCCGCTAGTTCCGCGTCGTCAAGCCGGGCAAAGCGCAGCCAGCGGTAGCCGGCCATGAACGCGCGGTCCTGTGGAAGCAAATTGCCCTCACCGCCGATGCACACGACCGTGCAATCCGCGTGCTCCGCCCACATCGGCCACGCCTGGTAAAGCGCCTGCGCATTTTTGTAGAAGTCGCGCCCGCCTACGAGGAGCACGTAGGGCGTGCCCGCCTTCTCGCGAAACGCCACGATGTCGTCAAGCGGCGCGGGCGTCAGATCGCAGCCGGGATAGGCGACGGTTGCCGCGCGGTTGGTGTAGCGCAGACAGTCCTCCGCCGTCGCCTTGCTGATGGCGATGGCCGCGTGCGCGCCGGCAATCGCCGCCCGTTTCTTCATGGCGTCTGGGTTGTACGGTCCCCAGTGCGGATACCGCTCATGTACGAAGTCGTACACCATCGCCACCGCGCGTTCATCGTGTGGCGGGAAGCCATAGTAAGTAGACATAAACACGTCGCAGGGCGCGTCGCCGTCAATGGTAAGCTCCGGCATGGCGCGCAGGAGTTCGGGCACAAGCCGGGACCACAGGCGACTGACGCCGGCCTGATGCTTGCCGTGCGCGTGGTGGAGGTGGAGGTTCATGCCGGCTTCCTCCCGATGAAGTGCCACCCATTGCGGTACACCGGCTCCCAGCGCGCCAGCCACGCCTCCATGTACGCCGCGCCTAGCGCGAGCGGGTGCCCTGCATCATAGTGGATGGCGGGGTCGATCTCGCGCGGTTCGTCAAAGAGAACAACCCACCCGCCGGGGCGCGTGATATCCCACACTTTCTGCGTCACGGCGTCGGCGTCACGGCAGTGGTCCAGGACGTTTATCATCACAACGGTGTCGTATTGCTGCGTCGTAGGAAAGTCCTCAATTGTCCCCGCCTTCAGTTGCGCCATCGGCTCGCCGCGCGTGGGCAACCGCTGATAACCGTTGTTGGGTAGGCCCAGATAGTCACGCATGAGTGGGTCGAGCAGCGTAACCGTGTGCGCGCGCCGGCCCTCCAGGATAATGCGCGCGTTCGTGAACGGCCCGCAGCCAAGCTCGATGAAGTCCCCCAGGTCGTCAGGCAGCGCCTTGTAGTCGTCGAACTTCTGCGCATGCGCCACGTTCTTGTCGTCATCCCACTCGCGGGCGTGGATCAGCCACGTGTCGCGCTCGTACTCCTGCGCGCGTTGCCAGCGCGCCGCGTCCACGCGCGTGATGCCGTGCGCGCCGGCAAAGCGCGCGTCGTTGTCCTGCATGAGCTTGTTCAGCGCCTCGCCCGCGAAGTAGACCTCAATTTGCGAGGCAACGTAAAGGGGGAGCTTTTTAGTCGCGTTCACCAATGACCTCCAACACCCGCCGCCACACCGTATCCTTGAACCGCTCCCAGGTGTAGGTTGACGTAATGTAATCCGCCACCTCGCGCGAGCGCCGGCGCAGGTCTAGCTCTGGCATGTGCTGGAGGCGGTGTATCTGGTCGAGGTTGAACGGCATGTCGTCAAGGCGCAGTTCCAGGAACGGCTGCCCCGGCCAGTACCCGCTCTCCTTCGTGCAGGCGACGACCAGCCCCCACGCCGACGCCTCAAAGAGCGTATACGGGTTGGCGTCCTCGCGGCCCATCGTGATAAAGAAGTCATACTCATCCACAAGCGCCTGGATTGCCGACGGCGTGAAGTCTACCCAGCCGTACTGCTTCATATTGGCGACGTGCTCAAAAACCTCCGGGCCGGCGTTGCCGCAGTGCCCCAGGAAGATACCCGACACGCGCGCCAGTTCCGCCACCTCCCGCGCGCCCTTGTACCACTTGTCGTTGCCGAGCGCCAGAAACGCGCGCTGTCCCGGCGGGTTCCACTTACGCTTCAGGTACGGGTGCAGCGCCGGCGTGATGGCAAGCTCCAATTGCGAGCACTTGTGTTGCAGCGGCGCGTAAGGGCCGTCCTGCCACGTATCCCACCAGTACGGGCCGGTAATGGCGATGGTGTGGTCGCTGCGCTCCATCATCTCGATCTGCCGCGCCGTCTCCGCCGGCTGAAACATGCCTGGCGTGTAGGGCTGCATAATGATCTTGTGGCGCGGGCCGGGGTCGGCGTAAATGGCGCGGTTGACAAAGCCATCGGGATACCAGGGATGGCCGATCACGATGTCATCCGGGCCGATGTCGTGCGGCGCGAGATCGTCAAGCTGGCGGTATTCAAAGCGCCAGCCACGCGCGGCGCACTGCTCGCGAAACATGCGAATGAGATGCCAGGTGTGGTTGTACGGCCCCTGTAGCGGCTCCGGGCCGTCCATCATGACGACGGGTATGGAGTAGGAAAACCAAAGCGTGCGGGTCATTCTCCCTCCTCGTTCGGCATCTCCCACCGCGCCCCCACCACCGCCAACTGCCGCGCGCCGTCGCCGACCTGCACCAGACCGCGCGCCTCCAACTGACGCAGCGCGTAGCGCACGCTTGACGTGGAGGCGTAGGGCGTCAGCGCAATAAGTTCTCGTGTCGTCGGCGGCCAGCCGTGCGCCCTGATGAAATCGCAGAGCGCCGCGTACACCGCGCGCTGGCGGGCAGTGAGTGGAAGTGTGTCCGTTACCACCAATCCCCTCGCATACACGCCGCCAGCGCGTCCTCGTACTGGTCGATCTGCCGGCTCACGTTGCAGAACGTCGTATCCAGAACGTTGTCGCGCACGCGGCGGCGGTCGATGCGCCACGCGCGCGCAATCGCGTCCGCAACCGCGCCCACCACGTCGCCCGTCGTGCGCGGCACGAATACGCCCGTCTCGCCGTAGCGCACGAGGTCCAGCGAGCCGCCCGCCGGCCACGCCACAACCGGCGTCCCGTGTAGCATGGCCTCCAGCGTCGTGAGGCCGAACGCCTCCACGCGCCCAAGTTGCAAAAACACGCGCGCCTGTTGCATCAGGTGATTGCGCTCCTTTGGCCCCACGATGCCGCGATACTCCACGTTTTCGGTATTGCCCTCGATAGGAAACGTCCCCTGGAGCGACGCGCCGGCGATGACCAGCTTGACGCCGACGCGGGCGCACGCCTCGATTGCCAGGATGGGCTGCTTGTGATCCGCAAGCGCGCCGAGAAAGAGCGCGAATGGCGGCTCCTGCGCCTTCACCGTCGGCTCGTACCCTTCTGGGTCGAGTGCGTTGAAAATCAGCCGCGCGCCGCCGAACTCGGGCGGCATGAGCGCCCGCTGTCCGGTCGAGAGCACGACGGGGCAGCGCGCGTAGCCCTGCCAGATGTCGTGATAGACGTTGACGACGGGCAGTTGCGGGAACAGCGCCGCGAGCGCGTGCAGGTGGTCGTTGGATAGAAACACGTCGAAGCGCCACTCGGCGTGCCGGCGCATGGCGTCGCGCGCAATGGCGTGCTCGCCGTCGTAGCCGTTCTGCCCGCCGGCGTCCTTTGGCGTTACGAGGTTGCCGCTGAAACGGGAGCCGGGCGCGGCGAATAGCGTCACGTCATGCCCGCGCGAGTACAGGCCTTCGGCGATCTGATGCACCATGCAGCCCAGGCCGTGCCCGCCAGCCATCGGCGTCGGAAAGACGGAGTCAGAGAGAATGGCAATCCTCATGCCGCTTTCCACCCTTCCAGCGCCCGCTCCGCAATCACGCGCAGCACGGGCATGGCGTATTTGCCGATCACGTAGTCGATGTCATAGTCGCGCGCGCCCTCAATCGCGCGCCGCCGGCGCTCCGGGTCGCCGCGCTCCAAATACGCCGCCTCCAGCGTCTCAACGATTGACGCAATACTGGGGCCAATCCAGAAGGCGTTTTGTTCGCTCCACTCCGGATCGCCCTCCACGAGCCAGCCGCTAAAGTTCAATTCTTTCTGCGCGCCGAAGTCGGTAGTGATGACGGGGCAGCCGGCGCGCTGGAATTCGAGCACCGGCAGGCCAAAGCCCTCACCCCGGCTCGGCGCAATGAGCACATCGCTCGCCTGCGCCAGCGTCGCCAGTTCGCGCGCCGGGATGCCGGTGCGGTACCGGTACTGGTCGGCAATGCGCACGCGCTGTGGGTCGAGGCCGAGCGTCTTGATGATAACCGGGATGTTGACGCCGCCGAATACCGACGTGAGCAGGTTGCCCGTCTCAGACGTGTGCAGGTACAACATGGCGTCGGGGTACGTCTGCGCGAACATCTGCCACGCCACCAGCAACTCAGGGATGCCCTTCCTGCTTGGCACGCTGTCGTTGACGCCCACGAAGGACACGAGAAACACATCATCGGCCAGTCCCAGCGCCTTGCGTGCGGCGCGGCGGTCGCCGGGCTGCCACACCGCCGGGTCAACGCCGTGCGGCAGGTAGTAGCTCTCATGGCCGGCTACGCGCAGTTGCCGCTCGCCCCAACGTGTAAGCGCAATCGGCGCGCGGCACGCCGCCAGCGCGTTTGTCACCCGTTCCGGCACGGGCTGGCGATCAATGGGTGTGATGGGATACCAGGGCATGTGGCGCATGATTTCGGGGTTCAGTCCCCAGGCGTCGATGAGAGAGATTGCCGCGTCGGCGCGGAAGTGCGCCGCGTGCCCGTGAATAATGTCGCTGCCCAGTGGGTCGAGCGCCGGCGGGAGCACCTTGACGCCTTCGACCAGCGCCGGCAGGCTGCCTGCGCCGATGCCCAAATTGAACACGGCGACCTCGTGCCCCAGGCGCTTCAGGCGCGGCACGAAAAGGCGCGACTGGATGCTATAGCCGGACTGCGAGGTGAAGTTAGCCGCCCAGAGTATGCGCAATTGTGTCGCCTCCCAACGTCCAACCGCATTCGGGGCACCGGATGATGCCAGGGTTGTTGTGTTCGTCTACGTTCGTGAGCGCCGCGCCGCAACGCGGGCAGGTATCGGAGATGGATAAATCGCCGGCTAGTGAACTTACCAAGCGCGGCGGCGACGGTACCCACGGCGGTGGCGGCATCATCCGTCCCTCCCGCCACGCCTCGCACGCCTTGACGACAATGTAGGACACGCTGCGGTCGTCACGCGCGGCTTCCGCTTCCAGCCACGCCAGCAGGTCGTCGGGGAAGGATATGCCTCTTGCGGTCGTTGTGCGTTTGCTCATTATAGACAAAGCGCCCACTGCACTTACTGCCGGCGGGCGCTCACGGGCGCACAGATGTTCAAGTCACAGTGTAGCACGGAATTGCAGCGCGTGCAAGTCACAGGTCACGGTGCGCTATTCTGAGATTCGCCCACTGCAACTGCAGCACAGAACCACACCTCGGCGGGATGTCACAGTGCGCTATTCTGAGATTCGCCCACTGCAACTTTTGCGCAACATCCTCAGGCAGAAACACAGTGCAGGTCACAGTGCGCTATTCTGAGATTCGCCCACTGCAACCCCAGTTGCAGTGCCGTGCAAAGCACGGAGTTCGGTCCAAAGCCGCCGCTAGTGGCGCGTTTTGACGCGCCAGGAACGCCGGGCGTCCCGTCTGGTCTTACGCGCGGCCCCAGGCCCAGGATGTGTGACTGCATCCTGTTCTCAAACCTCATTTGGTTGTTAAAGTACTGACGTTTGCGAAACTACGATGGAACTCCCGATAACCTCCCTCCCAGTCTGCCTTGCGGTACAGCGCGCGGCGCGCAATGTTCACCGCCGCGTTGTCGTCAGAGTGGCCGGCATAACCGCACGCGCCGCAAGTCACACTGCGGTCGTCGCGGTCCATGTCCGCGCCGCACTTGTGGCAGATCACCGAACTATAGGCGGCGAACACGCGCCGGAACGGGACGCCGGCCAGCTTGCACTTGTACTCCAGGATACGGTCGAGCTTGCGGAACCGGCTCACCACGCGCCCACCGCGTACCTGCACGTTGAGGTCTTCGACCACGATGCCGGCCTGCGCATTCTGCGCCGCGCCGATCAGCGTATTGGCGAGCGTGTGCAGGATGTTGTCGTAGGCCTTCTGTTTGTAGTGACGCTTGGTGATCTTCTGCCCGTTGCGCGCCAGTTGTTCGCGTTCCTTGCCGTGCTTAAGCTGAAGCGCGCGTAAGTCATCGTCGAAGTGCCCCATCTCCAGCACCGCGCCGGTCCCGTCCACGAGCGCATACGCGGCGGTGTACAGGATGCCCTTGTCGATGCCCAGGTACGCCGCCGGCTCGTAAACGTCGGGGCACTCAACCTCAAACGTGACGTGCAGCGCATAGCCGGCGTCGCGCTTCACCAGGAACGCCGCCTTCACGCGCCCCGCCCCGTCGCGGCTCGGCTGCAAGAATTTCGCCTCGTGCCAGCCGTTGCGCCCGATCTCCAACGGCACAAGAATTGCCGAGGCGCTATTGCTCTTGAATACCTCGCCGGTATCCAGGCGCACAAGATTATCTGCGCTTGCGCCGATGGGCCTTGTCAGTTCATGGCCCTTCGGTAGCAACCACAGCGCCGCGATAAGCTGGCGCTTTTGTGTGTTCCACAAAAGAGAGAAAAGGCGATTTCGTGCCGCACCATCTGCCCCGCAGAAATAGAGTGGCATGTATTGGCCGCGCATCCGCATGAGCATGAGGTTGCGCGCTTCGTTGTAGTCGGCTTCGTCGCCGCCTACAAGAACGAAGTCATCAAGCGCATTGTCCACCGCGTCGGGTGCGGGATCGCGCCCTACCGGAAAGCCGGTTGCGCCGGCCATGCCATCGAGCGCATAGTAAGATGCGAGGTTACCAGCCACGTCCACAAGTAGGCTGTCTTTGGCGCTGGTGTGTAGTGCGGCATTGGGGCGCGGCAGGAGCGACATTATGGCCTTGCCGTTGTACTTGTCGCGGTACATGCCCTGTTCGCGCAACAAGTCGTCATTGTCGCGCGCCCAGTCCAACATAGCTTGATATGCCAGCGTGTATTCACGCAGTGCGTGATCCATCACCGCCGTTTTATGCGCGGAGGGATTGTGGACTTTGAAAATGCAGGTTAGGTGGATAGAATTGCTCATGCTCTGACTCTCGGTAGTCGGAGGGCCGGTGGGCGTTGCTGCGCCGCGACCGGCACCGCGCATTACTATAGCACAAATGGTCTGACTGCGCAAATAGATTCTGTGGTATACTCTAAGTGGCGGATGATCCGGCCACCCGACCGTAACCAGCCGGCGCTGAACCGGGTGTATCCCCCGCATAAATCCACACCATCAACGAACTGCGATGGGAGCAAATCGCCTTAGTGGTGACGGGGGCCTCCGCTATATGATGGGCACCATCAATGTAGATGGTGCCCATTCTTTTTTGCTATCCCTTCACCGGCAGGATAAAGCTCACCCCGCTCGCCTGCGCGATGCTGCTCTTGATCTTCACGTACCGGTATGGCGCGATGCAACTCAGGTCGTCGCCGGTCAGCGCAAATGTGCCGCTCACCGGGCCAAAGCTCTTATCGTCGCCGTCGGTGTTCTTCACGTCAACGTAAGTGCCGCCGCCGGCGTCCGGCAAGTGCGACACCTGAAACGTGATCGTGCCGTTGGTGAACGACGTGGCGGCGATGAGGCCGAGCACGCCGTACTCGCCGGTGTCGATCTCACTGGACAGCGTGCCGCCGGGCAGGATCGTGCCGTTCAGCACCGCCGGGCGGTGTCCGATGATGCGCGTCATAGGTCAACCTCCTGTGTGGTGGGGGGCAGGACTTGCGCCCCGCCCCCGCGAACGGTTAGAGGTCAACCGATTCGAGTAGCACGAAGAGCAGCGCGTTGGCGTCGCGCGAGGTCGGGTCAACCGTATCCTCAACCTGATAGATCAACCCCACCACGTCGCCGGCGTTGAACGTGTAGTTCGCGCGCCGCGCCTCGAAGTGCTCCGAGTTTTTGCCCGCGTTCAGGTGCAGCACCGCCGTCGAGAAGGACGGCGCGAGCGAGCCGTTGATGGTCGGCTGGAAGGTGAGCGTCCCGGTCGTCAGCGACCCGTTGAGCGTACCGCTGAAACCAAAGATACTGCCCGCCGCCGGCATCACGTACTCGTTCGTGCTATCCTCCAGCGCAAAGAACGTGCCGTTCGCGTTGGCGATGTTCGTCTTGCCGAACGGGAGCGCCATCGGCAGATGCTTGGGCGCGCCTGGGAATTGTGCAGTCATTTCAGCACCTCCTTAGTGCGCCGCTACGAGACTTTGATGTAGTAGAGCAGCGATGCGCAGTCCGTGTCGAAGTTCTCGAACGCGAAGCGGCTGGTCATGGTCAGGATGTACAGGTCGTCGCGCGCGAAGAACTCCACCGTGCTCGTGACCTGCCGGCGGTAGCCGAGCTTCCACGAGGGCTTGTGCGCAATGACGATCTGGCCGTACAGGTTGTCGCCGCTGGTGTCGTTGACGTAGCCGCTCGTGTCACCCAGCGCCAGTTCCTGCGTCTGCTTGACCTCCACGCCGTCGATGGTGGGCACCACGCCCGTCGTCACGGTGCTGCCCTGGCCGTTGATCGACCACGCCAGCAGTTCGTCAATGCCGAGCAGTTTTCCGTAGGTTTCGGGGTCGCAGAACATCACCAGGTCGCGCGTGCGCGCGGCGTAGGCGCGGCTGAGCAGGTAGCGCGTCGCGCGGATGTTCTCCAGGTTGGGCACCGCACCCGCCATGCTCTGCTTGTTATCGGTGTTGTCCACGAGCGCCAGGTGGCGCAGGCCATCGCCGCCGCCATAAAGCACCTTGTCGTCGTCGTCAATGTCCGTGCCGTAGTAGTTGATGTTGGCGCTGCTGTTGGTGCTATCCGCGTTGAGGAGCACGTTGTCGATGGCGTCCTGCATGGCGCGCATCGCCTGCGCGCGCAGCTGCGGGATGAAGGGGATGATGCTGTCCTCGTTCATCTCGTTCGAGAAGGGCACCTGGAGGCCGAGTTTGCCGGCAGTGAACGTCACCTTCGCGACCGTCAGGCGCGACTTTGAGGTAAAGACGTTGGTTGAGTACACGGTGTCGTCGGTCGTGGTCGCCTGCCCCACCGCGTACACAATCGGATCAGTGGACTCCGCCGGGTACTCGTAAGTCGGGGCGGGCATTTCAAAAACGTCGAAGCTGGAGGCGACGACGTTTTCCAGCCGCGCCCTCTCCCACAGATCACTAGACCAAAGCGTGGGAATCCACGAGGTGTCGTAGGCAGTGTTGTTGACTTCGTTAGACTTGACGCCATTGGCCTTGATCGCGGCGTAGGTGCGCGCGTCCACGAGGTAACGGCCCTTTTCGTATTCCTGGGCCGTCTTGATCGCGAGCGCGTTGTAGAATTCCTGGTCGGGCAGGAACTGGCGCTGCACGTCCGGGTCGAGGCCGCGCGCCGTCTTGAAGGCGCGCAGGAAGCTCATGTCCTGCGCGCTGAGCGGGTCGTACTTGGACGCGACCTGGATATTGGGCTTGCGCTCCGGCAGGCCGTTGCCGTTGCCCGTGTAGGGCTGGGCCTTCGGCTCGCCGGGCAGCGCGGCCTTGATGCCTTCCTGCACCATGCGCTTGACCTGCGCGGTCGTGAGCGTGCCGTTGCGGTTGGCGCGCCTCGGTTTCGCCGCCTTGACCGGGGCCGGCTTCGGCTCCTCGGCTTTCGCCTCAGCCTCCGGCTCCTCGGCCTTGTATTCCTCCGGCGTCTCTTCCTCTTCGTCCTCGGCCATCAGCGCCTCGTCGTAGACCTCCTCTTCGGGCACGGCCTCGGCTTCGGGCGTCACGTCCTTGAGGACTTCGAGGATCATGTCGGGCGAAGCGCCGGCGGTCTCCATCGCTTCGATGAGCGACCCCTGATCGACTGGCTCCGCCTCCACGACAGAAAGAACAGTAGAAGGCTCTGCGCCAAGTTCTTTCATCTTGGCGATGAGCCGTTGCTGGTTGTACATGGTTTTCAACCTCCGTTGAGGTGTTGGTTTTTCCGTCACAGTTTCCGTTTTTGCCGCAAGCGGCGCGGCAGCCGTCGCTAACGCAACCGGGGGCGGGGCGGATACGCTTTCCGCCGTTGCCTCTTTAGCCTTCGCCGGCACGTGGCCCTCTGGCGTCGGCTCTTCAGGCGCGGGCGCGGGCGTCGCCGCGTCGCTTTCCAGCGCGGTAACATCGAACTTGAGTGCGTGTACCGTCGTGCGGTACGGCTCGGCGGGCGTGGGCGTCAGGCTGCCCTCGACGATAGGCCAGCGGTCAATGCGCCCGTCGCCGGCGACTTTCACCAGGTGCGGGATGCTGCCCGATGACCAGCCCAACTCGCCCCGGCGCACGGCGGCGTACACTTTCTGCGCCCACTGCGCTTTCTGCGGGTCGGGATCGTCGAGCGCAAGCTGCGCCTCGGCATAGATGCCCTTCGCGTCGGGCGTGACGCGGTAGATGTGACCCACCTCCTCGGTCTGGATATGGCCGTCCAGCCCGTGGTGGTAGAGCACCGGGCGCTCCTTGTACCAACCCAACTCGAATTCCGTGTCGGGGTGGAACCACTCGCCCTGGCTGTCTTTCTGCTGCGGGTTACCCCACACCACGAGGTAGCCGCCGATGCGCCCGTCGCCCACGTCGCTGAGCGCCTTGAGCGCGCCTCCGGCGTAGTAGGTCAGCTCGGCGGCCTTGATGCTGGCGGGGTCGGGCGCGTCGCCCTTTTCCGCCTCCGCCTTAAGCTGCGCCTCAATTGCTTCCAGCGCCTTGAGGTAGTCGTCGGGGCCGATGTAGAGCCGCCCGTCCTTAACGTGCTCAATGTGCGCCGCCCACAGCGCGCGGGTGACGCGCTCCGCCTGCGCCGCGTCCTCGTAGTACGCCTTGAGGTGATCGCGCGTCGCCTCCCAGGTCAGGCCGGCCTCTTTGCCGCCGTGCGCGTAGTACGCGCCGTAGCAGCGTTGGTTGGCCTCCTCTTCCGAGAAGCCCTTGCTGAGATATTCGCGGATGCAGTCGTGTACCCACTGCGGCATGGCGCTACTCCAAAACAAAAAACGCCCCGACTGGGGCGCTCTATGGCGCACACAATCGGGGCGTTTGCACAACGCACGCTTATGCGGTTTGGCGCGGCGGTTTCCCCGCCGCTGGTATCAGTCTACACCACTTTCTCCGTTATGACAAGTGGCGTCGCGCGCCGGCACGCGCACATTTTCCGGGATCACCAGCGCGTCGCCGAGCAGTTCCATGACGCGCGGCGACAGCGCCTCCGCGCGCACGAGCACGCAGTTGATCGCGCCGGCGACCTGGAGCACGGGCACGTCGAAGCGCAGCCGGTCGCCGTGGTAGCGAAACGAGATGACAATGCACTCGTTGCTCAGGTCCAGCGTCAGGTATGGCGCGTTCGTCTTTGGGTCACGCCACGTCTCCAGGCGGCGCGGCTTGGCAATGGCGAGCGTGTCATTCCCCATAGATGCTCTCGCGTACAACCCGTATCCACTCCCGGTGCAATACCGCCGTCGCGTCCTCGGACGCCTGGTCCAGCGTTTCGCGCACCTCGTCCGGCGTCAACCAACCCGTATCCACGTGAAATTGTTGCTGCCACGAGGGGCGCGATGGATCGCCAATGACGAACGGAAAATGATCGGCGGTGTTGCTGACTTTCAATAATGCCTCGCCTGCGCGCAGCGACACCGCCTCCACGCGCCAGGCGAGGTTGACTTTCGCCGGCTTGTTGCGCCGCGCCGGAATGCCGCGCCCAAAGCCGTCGGTAGCGAAGAACGCGGCCTTCTGGCGCGAGTAGTAGCCAAAGCGCGTGTTGGCGCGCTTATTCCTGTCGGCGGGATGGCGCGAGGGCGCCCACCGGATGGGATAGCGCGGCGGTCCCGGCGCGTAGGTAAACAGGTCTTCGGTCAGGAATTTGGTGATCTCGTCGCGCGTCACGGTAAGCGCCTCACTTGCCAGCGACGGCGCTTCCGCCAACGTCTCACGGATATTCTTCAGCACGCGGTCGTCAGTTATTTCGACGTAGGCTCTGAACATGCTAACCGCCTCCAAAGAGCGGAATGGCGCTCAGATCGCCGCGCGGCTCCGCGCCCGCAGGCGCGGGGATCAGGCCGCAATCGCAGTTGTCGCCGTGACATTCCAGATTGCTTTGCTTGGGCGCAACGCCCGCCTCGCGCCACTCGCGCGCGGTGTGTATCTGTCCTTCGGCGACGCGGCAGGAGGCGCAGTGCTCAATCGTGTCGCCGTAGACCCAGATGAGTAGCTGATTATCCTGCGCAAAGAGCTTGCCCAGTTCAAAGGCGTTGCCCAGGCCCTTATTGACCCACACCGCCATACGGTCGATAAATGCGCGTTGCGCCATCTTGAATTCGTCAAAGGCGCGGTTGGCGGAGGCGAGGCGCTTTTCCGCCTCTGCGCACGCTATTTCGTCACCCGTCTCGGCGCATTGCTGTTGAAAATCAAACGCCGCCTGAAACATGAAGTCGATAAACTGGCGCTGGGGGAGCATGTCGCCATACAGTTCATTAGCGAGTTTGGTCCAGTATTTTGCCTCCTCGTTGGCGCGGGCGTGTATCTCGGCGCGCGCTTCGTCGGTGAGATCGTCAGCGCTATCAACCTGCGCGCCGGCGTCGTGCATCCCGTCGATGAATCCCTGCGTCAGATAGGCGCGTATCTCGGCGCGCCCCAGGTCGCCGAACTCTTTGCGCGGCACCGCCGGCCCGCCCTCTGCGCCCGTCTGGAAAGCGCGCATCACGAGGTCCACGAGCGCAATATGGTAATCTATCTCCGTCTGCGCAAAGCTCTTGCCTGCCCAGCGGCGCGCAAACACACGCGCCTCATCCAGTGCCGCCGCGTTGTCGCCTGTCAGTTTTAGCCACATGCGCGCTACCGCCCGCACGTGCGCCGGAATGTCGCCGGCGTCGGCCTTCGCGCCGTTGAATACCCACGCGGCAAGCGCATCATCAAAAGGGAGTTCGTCAACAGCATCCTCCTTGCGCGCCTGTCGCGCCGCCGCAAACACCGCCCGCACGCCGTCCCTTCCCGCCGCCGCCGGCAATTCCGCCAGCGCCATGCGCACAACGGCCTGCGTCGCCGGCGGCGTCACGTAGCACTCGAAGTCCTGCGCGCGCCTGGTGGACTTGAGCGCCACCTTTTCCCACGCGGCAAGCTCATCCGCTACCGATTTCAGATTCCAGGTGTATTGCGGCGCGTCATCGACAAGCTGCACGATTTCGATGGGCAGGCGCACGCCGGCGACAATCGCCTCAGCGTCTACCTTGTCGAGCAACCCGTCGGCGACGTTGTATGCGAGGGTGACGTGCGGTTTCCAGTCTTCGGGCTGCGAGTAGTCCGAAACGATAAGGCCGGCGTATATCATGCGCCCCACGCACTCGGCCTGCAACGCGCGCAGGGCATCATTGGCGGCAACGCGCAGCACGAGACACGCGCCATCTTCCGTATCCCAGACCTCCAGGCGCTCCGCTGCAACCGTGGTCGGCTCCAGCGCATAATTGTCCTGAAAATCCACAAAGGGCGTCATGGCCGCGCGCGGCTGTGGTGCGGCGGCATAGCACAGCGACAGGTGCCATTCCGCCGGCGCAAGCCAGTCGGCGTCGGGGTCAACCGCAAACAGCGTCTCCCAGAGCGCGGCGAGGTCGCCGTTGTTGGCAAGGCTTACCCAGAAGCCAAAGCCGGCGTCTTTAGTCGCAACGGGCCGCGCCTTCTGCCGCTGCGTCACCCCGCGCACGACCGTCGCCGGCTTCCATTCCGCGCGCTCGCGCCCGTTGCCGTTGCCGGGAGTGAGCAGTTTCGGCTTCGGCGCGGGTAGATGCGGCGCGGTGGTTGTCGCCTGCGCCGCCACCGGCGGCGGGGCCGGCGCAAGCGGCATCTGGTCCAGTTGCGCGACCGGGATGGGCTGCCCGCCCAGATAGAGCACGTTGCCGGCCGGCAACGGCTCCAGGCCCTCGGCGTCGCGCGCCTCGTTGAGTGTGATGAGGCCCGCGCCTAGGCGTTGCGTGGTCAACTGCGTCTGACGCAGCGCGTCCTCGGAGAGCGCCTTGATTTCGTCGAAGACGAACTCGAACTCCGCGTCGCCGCTGGCGTCAAAGAACGGCATGGCCTGCGCGTTGATGTCGGCGGCGATGTCGCGCCCATCAGGGATAACGCGGCTCTCCGCAAACCACTGCTGGTCGCGCAGCTTGTTCTCGTAAGTCACCTCCGCGCCGGTGTCCACCAGTGACAGGGGCACGCCGAACGCCGCGCAGATTTCGCGGCGCACGCTCTCGCGCAGGCCGGCGTCATCCAGTGTCGGCGCGCGCTGCACCTCGATGACGGAGACCTTGCGCTCCAGCAGCGCCGGCTTGCCCGCCTTGTCCGGCCCCTGAAACTGCGCCTTCCACGTGTCCATAAAGCGCGTCGCGTCGGCCGGTGACATGGCGTTTTCGGGCACGAGCAGGATGCCGGGCCGCGCGTCATTGGCGTAAAAGGCGCGCGTCACCCGCGCCACGTCGCGGTCAATGCCCAATTCATCCATGATGGTCAGGAAAGGCGACAGGCCGCGCAGGTCGTCGAACGGGTTGTCGGTGTGCGCGAAGATCATCTCGTGCGGGTCGAATTCGGCGTAGTTCGCGCCGCCGGGCGCGCTGTACATGAACTTACGGATGTAGCCGGTCGAGGCGTCTACCGTGACGCCCAGGTTGTTGAGCCAGTTCAGGCCGGCGGGGTAGTTGGCGCGGTTGCGCGTCTTCTCGACGAAGACCTCACCCCATAGCTTCATGCTCCACTGCCACTTGCGCAACAGCTTTTGCTCGTTGCGGCGCAGCGCGCGCGCCAGCGGGTGGTCGGGCAACTCCTCGCGACTGTCCTTGTCCACCACGCGCCAGCGCAGGCCGGCTATGGCGTCGGCGCACACATTCACCGCGCGGAAAGCCCACACCGACACGACGAGGGCATAGGCGAGGCCGGTAGCGGAATTGCTCAGGTACTGGTCGGCGCTGTAGTACACGCCGCCGGTCCAGTAGCTATCGCCAGCCTTGATCGCCTCCATGCGCCCGGACGAGTCGAGGCGGAAACCGATTACGCCATCGCGGGCGGCTTTCACCGCCGGCGCGTCCGGCGCTTTCCTGCGAAATGGTTTGAGCAGGTCCATATTCACCAGTCCAGTGACCACACCTGCATCGGTGCGGCCATGAGATGCGCCCAGTGCGCCAGCACAACCGCGTCGCCTTTGTCGGGCGAGCGGCCAAGTCGCGCCTGTATCGCCTCTTTCGGCTCCACCACAATGCCGCGTGGCGTAGCCTTCCAGCGCGGCGCGCAAAGGTCGGCCAGCAACTCGCGGTCATCGGGCAGCATCAGCCCGTCGCCCGTATTCGGGTCAAGCGCCTCGCGCAGCTTCCAGTATGACGCCGCGCGCACGTTGACAAAGCGGAGCTTGCCGCTCCTGTCGGTCTGGTCCGATCCCGCCGCGTTGTCGATTGCCATGACGGTAAAACCGGGCGCATTCAGTGAGTCGTAAACCGACGCGCCGACGCCGATTACGTCAACGCCGATGACTGCCTGTCCCTCGTGCGCCGATAGCACGAGCGCCGCCGCCGCCGGGCCGTCGGGCGTTGACGCGCCGGGATAGGTCAAGAGCGACGCGAAATACGGGCCATAGACGCGCGCTATGGCCGTGCGGTCCTTGCCGCCGCGCGCCACATCCACGCCAAGCGCCGATAGCCCCATATCCGGCGCGCCGGCCTCCCCGTGGCGCTGCTGGGCGAGACGCACCCATTCCGTCGGAATTACCTGCCAGGGATCATCCTCAACGCCAACGGTGAAATCGCCAAAGAGTAGTTGCGAGCGCAGCGGTTCGGGCAGGTTTTGTAGCACCGCCTCGTAGCGCCCGTCGTGCGACAGGTGGGGGTTGTCCCTGAGCAACGCGGGGATAAAGGTGCGCGACTTAGGCGTGATCGTCTCGCCCTTCCACACGAACGGCTCTCCGTTCTCACGCTCCTGGTCCTCGTTGTCCACGCGCGCATACCAGCGCAATTCGCCCGGCTGCGCGGGATAGGGATACTGCGCGTCAAGCCACGCGCGCCAGTACCGAATCACCCATTCCCCCTCTGCCGTCGTGGGCGGGTTGCCCGTCGCGATAATGCGCACGCGCTGGCGCGGATCGGTCGTGCGCGCCCAGCCCGAAAGAAAACGGTACTGGCTTTCGGTGAATTCCGTCACCTCGTCGAAGCCCTTGAAGTCATGTGCGCGACCCTTGTACTTGACCACATCGACCTCACGCTGCACCGCGCCGAACTCCAACATGCGCCCACCGGGAATGCTACGCCAGACGTGCTCCCACCCGTTGTATTTCGCCCTGTCCGCAAGCAGGTCGCGGCTGCGCTGGATAAGGCCGTCTGCGCCCGTAAGCTGCGTAAATTCGCGCCGGAAGATGATGCTCTTCTTGTGGCGCGTCAGGGCGCAGCCCAGAAGCAACTCGCTTTTGCCGCCGCCGGCTGCGCCGCCAAAGAACAGTTCATCGGCAGGGCAATCCAATGCATCGGCCTGGGGCGAAGCGGGAATAGGCAACCAGACGGTGGCCTCCTCTGGCGCGCCATCCTCACCCGACCACTGCCGGATCAGGCCGCGCCAGGAGTCGGTCCATGTCGCGCCCGATGGCGGCAATGGCATCGCGGTCCTTGACGTGCTCACTTACCACCCCCAGAAACGCCGACAGCAGCATGACAGACGCCTCCACGCTGACCATCATCTGCATCTCGACCAGCCGCTTGCGTTCGCTCTCCACCAGCCGGCGGCGCGCCTCTAGCAGTTGCCGTATCTCGGCGGTGATGTCCTGCTCCTGCGCGCCCTGGCGCACGAGCGACACGACGGCGTTCAGGTGCGCCGCTATGCCGGCGTTGTCGTTGTCCGCCCGCGCCTTCAGGAGCGCGCCGACCTCGTTGCCCAGCGCCTTCCACAGCCCGCCGCTCTCGCCGGTGTCCAGGCGTGCGATCATCTCCGTCAGCAGCGCGTCCGTCAGTGCCACCTCCTCGCGCAGGTTGAGCAGTTCGGCGTCCGCCTGCGCCTCCTGGTAACGCGCGGCGAGGCGCGTGGGCAGGTGCTTGGAGTAGCGGCCCGTTACGGTCTGTGGCAGCGCAAAACCGCGCGGCGTTTTGCCGCCGTGGATGTGGCACACGTTGCGCCCCGGCACGGCGGCGTTTTTGCACCGCTCGCCCGTCCGTTTTGACTTCGCCGTACACTGCGCCATTAGCTGCATCCATGAGGGTTTGCCCCATCCATGAGGGTATCACTCCCCCCGCGCCGGCTCCAGACCGAGGGCGGCGAGGCGCTTGACCGAACGCCCGTTCTGGTATATACTGAATGTGTCTAGGTGGCGTTGCTCAGAGGGCGGATTTATGTTTCTATCAACATGCTTCCTGCGGGTTAAACGAGCGCTGCCTAGACAACAACGCCGCCGCCCAAGGGAAGCACCATTTTTACTAAGGAGCGCACAATGAACGAAACCGTCATCTCGTGGACCAAGAAAACGTGGAATCCGGTGTTCGGCTGTAGCAAGGTCAGCGAAGGCTGCCGCTACTGCTACGCCGAAACGCTGGCGCTGCGCTACAGGCATTCCACAAAGCCGTGGACTGCCGCCAATGCCGTGGAGAATGTACGGCTGCAAGAGCACAAGCTGCGCGAACCGTATGCGCTCAAAGAGCCAACGATGATCTTCGTCAATTCGATGAGCGATCTGTTCCATGAGCGGGTGCCAGACAGCTACATCGCGCGCGTCTTCGCCGTAATGAATGATCTGCCGCAACACACATTTCAGGTCCTTACCAAACGACCAGAGCGTGCATGGAAGTGGTATGGTCCGTGGACAGAAAACATCTGGATGGGTGTATCGGTAGAACTTCAAAAACACGTGGACCGCATTGAGTTGCTGCGCTACGCGCCGGCCAAGGTCAAGTTTGTCTCGTTCGAGCCGCTGCTTGGGCCTATCGAGGGTGTCCATCTGCGCGGCATCCACTGGGCCATCGTGGGCGGCGAAAGCGGCGCACATCTGACGCCGGACAGCCCGCGTTGGCTCAACATGGCGTGGGCGCGGGCGCTGCGCGATCAATGCGTCAGGGCTGGCGTCGCGTTCTTCTTTAAACAGGACAGTGGCACACGCACCGAACTGCGACCGTATCTGGTCGAAGAAGACGGTAGCCACACGATATGGCAACAAATGCCTAAACACGACGAGGCTCCAGTCCAAAATCGGCAATACGCTCAAGCGCCACTGCTGTAACTTCTGGCGACAATTCCACATTTAACGACGCTCTGGCAAGCTGCTCGCAGGCCAGGAGCGTCGTGCCCGTGCCCGCAAACGGGTCGGCAACAATCTGCCAATCAAAACCACGAAGCATTTCCACAAAAATTGCAACTGCCTTCCCGTGACCCATAACCGTGTTTTCAAATTCGCTACCGCCCACTTCTATCACGCTGCCGTAACCAGAGGTAGGACGATGCCAACCAAGCGTCTCACCGCCTCGCGTCAACATTACAATGTTGTGGTGATACCACAGCGGCATAAACTCTGATGGAATGGCGCGCGACGCTCGCGTGCGCCACACGAAATCAAGACAATATTTCCAGTCATCGTCTGCCAATGAAAATGCCTGCTTGCCGCCCGTCAGAATAATAGCGCGCGGCGCAAAAAACGCAGCGGTATCCATAACGATATGTGCATCCAAATCATATGGCGGGTCAGTGACGATAATATCTGCTCGTGTGTCTCTCATCACCCGCGCCACGTCCTCCGCCTTCGTGCTGTCCCCGCACAGCAGCCGGTGCGCACGCCCCGGCGTCGCCTTGCTCGGTATCTCCCACAGGTCGCCGGGCTGCACGCCCCACTTCGCCTGCAACTCCGCCGCGCGGTCCACCTGCGCGCCGGCGTCCTCCGCCGGCTCCGGCGCGTCGCCCAGCCCCCACTCCGCCAACTCCTCCGCCGTCCACCACGCGCCCAGGTCCGCGCCTTGTTCCCGCGCCCACGTTAGCGCCTCCACGTCCCAGTCGAGCGAGTGCTCTTGCACAACGTTATCCGCAATTGCCAGCCCGCGTCCCTCTGGCGTGTCTAGGTCAAGGTCTTTGCGCTGCACAAAAACGGGCACCTTGCCATCCGTCTCAATAACGATAGCTTCCTCAAATCCCTCAGCAACCAACACTTCATGTGTGAGGTTGCCCGCCATAATGCGCCCGTTGCGGTCCAGTAGCCCAGAGCGCCCGGCCCCAAACCTGCGGATACTCTCCACCAACTGCCAATGTCCGCGCTCGGTGTGTCTATTGGGGTTATGGTCGTCGGGCGCGAAGTCGGTTAGTTTGACTTTACGGATGGTCGGTTCATTCATTGCATTTATTCCTCAACCATGCTATACTGTTCTGTATATAAGGGAGGCTAATATGGATGTTCCTGTCGCAGTCAAGAAAATGGCAAAACCCTTTGAGGTGCGTCCCGTTAAAGACACGAAAGGCCTTTTTATCACATCGGGTGGACAAGTTATATCTATCAAGGTTCACGGCAGTAAATTTGGCAGGATCGATCCCTCTCGGCCCCGGTTTCTGTCGATGCCGAAATCTAAATATGGCTATCCGATGGTTAGCATCAATAATCGAATGGTATATGTGCATAGGTTGGTTCTGGAAACCTTTGTAAAATCGCAGCCACCTGGACTTGAGGCGCGCCACCTGGATGGTAACCCTGAAAACAATAATATTGATAACCTTTGTTGGGGTACCCACGCTGAAAATCACCAAGATAGCGTATGGCATGGCACAAGCAAGAATCCTCCGCGCAACAACGTCCGTGGTTCTGATAATGGGCAATCGAAACTTACTCAAGACGATGTTCTTAAAATTCGCGCCAATTGCGCACGCGGTGTGTCGCAATATATCCTTGCGCAAGAATTTGGCGTTACCCAACAAACCATAAGTGATATTGCCCGGCGAAAAAGCTGGCGCTGGTTGAAATAATCCCCGCTCCGTCCCCCGGTTGGCGTTGTGCGGGTCGGGCGTGAAGTCGGTTAGCTGCGCTTCGTATATCTGAGATTCGTCCATGTCATCCCTAAAAACAAAGACGCGACTCCCTTGCGAGAAGCCGCGCCTGCGGGATTGCCTCGTCAGACAGCGGTGCTACTGCGCCTCGTCCTCGACCTCTACCGGGTCAAACGGCCCGATGGACGGCGTAGGCTGCAAGAGACTCCTGCCGCCCTGCACAACCACCGTCACCCGGCCATGCCCGATGCTGAGCACTTCGTTCATGCGCTCGATCCACTGGCGCAGCAAGTCCGGGTTGATCCGGCCCAGCGCCGGCAGGTCGTTGGTCGGGGCGATAGCGCTCTTGTCCATAAGTTTACAGTGTCCTCTCTGTTATGTCAACGCCGCGCGCGGGAGCATAGAACGCATGTTGCATTGACGGCGCTGCCCCCATGCCCTACACTGGCGGCATGGACATCGTACAACGTCGCGTCACCGTGCGCCCCACGCTGCTCGTGCTCATTCTCGCGCTTGCGTTCCTGCTCGTCGTGTACATGCGCGTGCTGCCCTGGGGCGGCATCGACTGGCGTGACTACTTCCGCCCTGCGAGCCTCGCGCTCTTGCGCGGCGCGTCGCCATACACTGTGGACGGATTCTACTCGCCACCGTGGACAGCGCTGCTGCTTGCGCCGCTGGCGGTGCTGCCCTTCGACATCAGCCGCATGGTGTTTCTCCTTGGCGCGCTCACGGCATTCGTGTACCTGCCGCGCCGATACGGCGCGTCGCGTCTCGCGGGTGCGCTCTTCGTGCTCTCCCCGCCGGCCATTGCCGGCCTCGCCACACAGAACATTGACTGGCTGGTCCTGTGCGGCCTATTGCTGCCCCCGCGCTGGGGGCTGTTCTTTGTGCTCATGAAGCCGCAGACGGTGGGCTTCGTCGCCATCGTCTGGGCGCTGGAGGCGTGGCACGCGGATCGCCTGCGTGGACTGCGGCGGCTGCTATGGCCGGTGACGCTGGCGACACTCGCGTCGTTCGCCCTCTTCGGCTTCTGGCCCGCTGCCGCGTCGGATCTGACACACGACACGTACTGGACGTCGCTCTGGCCCATCGGCGTCCCGTTCGGCCTGGGGCTGGCGGTGCTGGCGCTACAGAGGCGCAGCGAACGACTCGCGTGCGTCGCCTCGCCGTTGCTGGCTCCGCACGTGCTGATGCATAGCTGGGTCGGCGCGCTGCTGGGCGTGTGTGACAACACCGCGCTCATGGTGGCGGTCGTCGGCGGCCTGTGGGCGGTGCGGCTGTTCATGGCATGATGCGCGCCTCCGCAACCTGTGCCGCGATCCACGCATACGTGTGCGCGATACCATCCTCCAAACTCACGCGCGGCTCCCAGCCCAGCACGGCGCGGGCGCGGCTGATGTCGGCGTTGCGCGTGCGCACGCCCTCCGGCCCCGGCGTGTGGTTGAGCACCAGCGTCACCCCGGCGGCGTCCATGATGAGGCGCGCCAGTTCGTCGATGCTCACCGCGCGGTCGCTGCCCAGGTTGAGCGGCGTCGTGTGGTCGCTCTCCATCAAACGCAGCAACCCCTCAACCGCATCATTGACGTACAGGAACGAGCGCACCTGCTGGCCGTCGCCCCAGATGTCGATGTGGTCCGCGCCGTGTAACTTCGCCTCCGCTACCTTGCGGCACAGCGCCGCCGGCGCTTTCTCGCGCCCGCCGGTCCATGCCCCCAGTGGTCCATACACGTTATGCAGCCGCGCCACGCGCGTCTCCAGGCCGGCGTTGCGCCGGTACGCCGCGCACATGTGCTCCGCGTCCAACTTCTCCCAGCCGTATACGCTGTCCGGCAGCGCGGGGTAGGCGTCGGCCTCGCGCAGCGGCGCGCTGTCGGCGTCGGACTGGCGGTACTGCGGGTACACGCACGCGCTGGACGTGAAGAGGTAGCGCAGCACGTAACTGGCGGATGCGGCCTCGATCATGTTGGCATTGATGAGTGTGTTATTGCGGATGATGGCGGCGTCGTTGTCGCCGGTAAAGACGAAGCCCGCCCCGCCCATGTCGGCGGCGAGTTGAAATACCCACTCAACGCCGCGCACCGCCTCACAACAATTGCCGTAGTCGCGCAGGTCCAGGAGCTTGAATTCATCCGCCGCCGTGGGCGCAAACTCCGGACGCTTGAGGTCCGCGCCGCGCACCCAGTGGCCGGCGGCCTTGAGGCGCGCGACGAGATGGTGGCCGATGAAGCCGCCCGCGCCGGCGACGAGAATTCTCATGGCTTTTCCCCGGCGTTCGTGTCCGTTTTCTCTAGAGACATCAATGTTTTTCTTTATCTTCCTTTGAGGTCGGCCAATTGCGAGCGCCGAGAACGCCCACCATCAGGCCGGACAGAAAAATCATGGCGCGAATCTTTGCCTCTGAGTCGTCTACAAAAAGCACGACCACAATGACCCCTGTGACAAAGCCGAGCAATAGAAATGGTCCCATCGTTGGCTCCCGTCCGCCCTTGGCGGTCAAAAATGTGCCCGTCTAATATGTTAGCGCGTCCGTATACTCTGCGCCCGCCAACTTGCCCCCGCCGGCAGGTCCGTCACCGGCCTGGGCGTCTCCCGCTCCACCATGCCGACCCACACCGTGCCGCGCGGCTGCTGCGGGTCGCGGCGCAGCGTGTAACCGGCGGGCGCGGTGACGCCGCGTGCGTCGTGCGGGTTGAGCACGATGAGGTCCGCCCACAGGCCGTGCTCGCGAAACAGGCGCTGCGCAAGCTCCGTCACCTGCGCGCCGAAGTCGCCGGCGTGTGTGGCGTGAATGCCGGTGCCGCGTTGTTTAGTCGTCATGATTCGTGTCCTCCTGTGACGGTTTTAGATTCGCCTCCGCTTCCACCGCCCGCGCGCAGTACCGGCACACGCGCTCCGGGCGTTCCGCGCACACCTGCGCCGCCTCGTCGAGCGCCGGCGCGTGGCGGCACTGCGGCACGGCGTCGCGGTAGATGTGCCACTTGCGCACGTTGCCGCAACAGTCGCAGATGGTGCGGCGGCGCGCGTAGATGAGGGTGGGGGCAACGACTACCGGGACGATGGTGAGGGTGGCGGCGTCGCTCACGTCTTCGCCCCCACCAGCGCCCACACGCGCAACACCGGCCTGACGCCGCGCGGCGTGACGCTCAGTTGCGGCTCAATGCGCACCTCAATGCCACGCGCGGGAATGCGTATCTCGATGGCGTGGCGCTCGTTTTCCTCGTCCGGCTCCGCGTACAGCACCGGCGCGTCGTCAGGCGCGCCGGCGGGTTGCAGCGCCACGCCGCATAGCCGGCTGAAGATGTCGGCCAGCGTCTGCCAGTCAGCGGCGCTGCCGGTGCGCGCCTCGAGTTCGGTAGGCTCGCTCACCTCACGCTCCTCTCGCGGCTCCCACCGCCTAGTCCCGGAATTCCCGCGCCGCCGCCGCGTTCACGTCGTCCTGCGTGGCGGTCACAGCGTCGGCAGCGTCGTTAAACCCAATACTCCACGTCATGCGGTGCCTTCTCATACCTGTCCCATGTATGACGCAAGCGATAGAGCGCCGTCATGACGCCGCGCCAAAGCCAGCGCCACCACGCAATACGCCCGGTACCCGCGCACGTTTCGCACTCAGACATGACGTGACGCGGGCCGAAGCCGTCCTGCTCAATGTAATCGTGCCAGCCCCCGCCCCGGCAATCGGGACAGCGGGGTAGCCGGTTCTCTTGCCAGTCGCGCCAGAACCAGCGTAGGTCGCTCCTGAGTTTTTTCACGGTTCGCTCCTTTCGTTCACAGCGTCGCCAAATCCACGCGGCGCGTCTCCAGGTCGCGGAAGCGCATCGCGTTACGGTCAAAGAACAGCTTAACTGTGCCCGTCGGCCCGTTGCGAAACTTGAGCACGATGACCTCTAGCACGTTCACGTCTGCCGTGTCCCGGTCGTACATCGCGTCGAGATACAGGCCCAGCACAATGTCGGCGTCCTGCTCTAACTGCCCGCTGTCGCGCAGGTCCGACAGTTGCGGGCGCTTCTCGCCGCGTTGCTCCAGCGCACGCGACAATTGCGCGGCGGCGATCACCGGGCAGTTCATCTCGCGCGCCAGCGCCTTCATTGCGATGCTGATGGCGGTGACTTCTTCGTACCGCTTGTTGCGGTCCAATACCTTGATGAGTTGGGTATAGTCGATCAGCACCGCGTCCACGCGCCCGCGCAGCGCCCGGAGCCGGAGCGCCTCGGCGCGTATCTGCGCCGGCGTCAGCCCGCCCCGGTGGTCGATGTACAGGTTGTCGCCAAGTTCGTCATTGAGCCGCGTCAATCCGCCCATTGCGCGCGTGTACTCGTCTGCCGTGACGCGCCCGGTGCGCAGGCCGTGCGAGTTGACGCCCGACGCGCCGGAGAGCGCGCGCCGCGCCAGTTGGATGTCGGCCATCTCCAGCGAGAAGAGCGCGACAACCTTGCCGGTGCGCACCGCGTGCTCCGCGATGTTCATGAGCATGATGCTCTTGCCCACACCAGGCCGGGCCGCGATCAGCACGAACTCGTCTGGCTCCACGCCACCCAGGTGCTTGTCGAGGTCGGTAAAGCCGGTGGCGAAGTTGTGCGTCCGCTCCGGCGCGGCATAGCGCGTCTCCAGTTGCGCGTACAGGTTGTCGAGCGCGCGGCGAAATGGTTGCAGGCCGCCGCCGGCGGCGCGCGCATCGTCGAGGGTGAGCATGTCCTGGTAGACGCGCTCCATGAGCACGGGCGTCTCCAGTGCCTCGTCGTGCGCCAGCTTCGCTACCTCGCCGGCGTAGGCGAGCAGCCGGCGGCGCAACGCGGCGCGCGCCACCACTTGCGCGTAGGCGTCGGCGTGGATGCTGGTTGGCGTGAGCGTGATCAGGCGCGTGAGATACGCCGGCCCGCCCGCCTCTTCGAGTTGGCCCACGCGCCGGAGTTCTTCCGCAACCGTGAGGTTGTCGATGGCCTCCCGGCGCGCGTGCAGGCGTGCGATGGCATCCCAAATCCAGCCGTGGCGCACGATGAAAAAGTCAGCGACCTCGACCAGCCCGTGTACCCACACGTAGGCCTCCGGGTTGATGAGCACCGCGCCCAGGAGCGCCTCTTCCGCCTCGACGGAGTTGGGCGCGATCACCGCAATGTCAGCTTGTTTCCCGTTCTGCCGGCTCATGTTGTGCCCTCTTTTCGGCTAGCCAGTCGTCAGTCTCAACCGCGAATGCGTCCTTCGCCAGCACCCACAACAACTCTGCGTTCTGTAGCGCGTAGTGGCGCTGCGGCGAGGCGCGCGCCTCGCCGGTGGTGAACAGCCGCGCGAAGAGCGGCCACTGCGCCCGCGCCAGCTCGGACAGGTAATGCGTCGGCGGCTCGTAGGGCTGCCCGTCGCAGAGCGTGCGCGCGTGCACCGCCCGCGCGCAGTTGACCAGTTCGGCCCAGGCGTCGGGCGAGAGTTGGGCGAGCGGCGCGTATTTGTTGGGTGGTGGCACGCGCGACTCGACCTGCCGGATAAAGTGCCCCGTCATGGCGTCGTCGGGCACCTTACCGGCGGCATTGTCCGCAACCGTCTTAAGCCACCAGCCCATCAAGAACCAGTTAGGGTATTCGGTAGCGACGATGTCTTGCGCCTTCGTACCCCAGTCGAGACCGAAGCCGCGCATGAGGAGAATCTTCTGATAGTCCGAATTCGACGACGACGGTGCGCGCGCGTCGCCATTTGCGCGCTCCGCGCCTATGGTGTCGTTATTATGGGTTGGTTCAGATGGGATAGTTCTTGTGACACCGGTGACACTAGGGGTAGTGTCATGGGTGACACTAGGGGTAGTGTCATGGGTGACACTAGTGTCATGGGTGTCACGCTTTCGAGGCTCATTCCATACCGTATAGACATTGGAATCGTAACGGCGCGTAGCAGGATCATAGCGGCGCTCGATGTCAACGTAGCCCGCGCATTCTAGCTCCTTGATGAGCCGAATGATCGTGCGCCGGCTAAGCCCTATATCTTTGGCGAGGCGTGTCATGCCTGGCCAGGCTGCCTGTTCTGAGTTCATGTATCCGCAAATATTGGCATACAAAAGCCGTGCGCCTTGTGAGAGTGTCGTATCCCTAATGCACGCGACAGATACCGACGCCTTCCAGGGATCACCGCTCTTCAGTGTGCCATGTTCTGCGACCTCATCCGTGTTGCTCATGTGTGTGTCCGTTTAGGCGCTCTAGTATCCGTAGTACCTGATCCACGCAGCCGCTGGCATCCTTGTACACTTCGGAGCCGGTGAACCGGATTACTGTCCATCCATTTTCCTGCAAGTAGCGCTCGCGTTGTGCGTCGTTCGTGCGCTGCTCTTTGGTTTTGTGATAGTCGTGACCGTCTAGCTCGATGGCTATAAACCGTTCGGGAATGGCAAAGTCAATGCGGTAAGAACCCACAGAATATTGTGGATCAACGGTGAGTCCGGTTCGAAGCGCGGCCAAATAGAACATTTCTTCGATGGGCGATTCTGTTCTGCTTAGGGCCTCATTGGTAGTTTCATAATTGCGAACGACACGCATCAGGGCTTCAGTGGGATCAGAGAAGTCAAAGATCAGCCGTGACGCCATTCGGTAGACAAACCAGAGGTCATCATATACCTGTGGGCCGGCAATGATGACAAATTTATCGAAGCTGCGCGCGTATCCTATTTCTGCCAGCGTCCCGAATGCAGAGGGATCATCTAGCCACGCGTAGAACACGTCACAATCTCGAATGGCCGCCAAGCATCGCCTGACAATAGACGATTGCAATGAAGTCCTAAATTCTGGATTGTAACTTTCGTTAGGATACTGGAGCGCCTCGCCAGTTTCGGAATTGATACCATCGCGATAGGGCGAATATTCGGCGTCATACGTGCAGATAAAGCCATGAGAGTTGGAACCATGAAAGCACCCATGATCGTCGGAGACAAAGAACGGGCCTACATAATGATGCTGATCTGCGATGGCGTATCGTAGGGGTCTCCATTGCAGTGTCATAACATCTTCATCTGCGCTCTTTGAGCGCACGTTATAGGTAGTGATCGCATTGGAGCCACAGGAACCGATGAATTGTTCACCCAGGCCGCGCACAATCTTGTGTCGCCAATCATTCTTGGCAATCTTCCCCGCGAGATAAAAGCTAAGCGGTTCCATTCCCGTGCTCCTTCTCGTGGCACTCCCGGCACAGCACAACCACGTCGCGGTCACGTTCGCAGCCGAGGTTTTCATAGGTAAGGTGGTGCACGTCAATAAGTCCATACCGCTCGCCACATTCCTCGCAGGTGCGATCGCGGTCCTTTAGAATACGCGCCCGGAACGCGCGCCAGTGCACCGTGCGCAGGTACTGCTCGTAGGGCATGGCGCGGTACTTCTCAGTCGTCGCTTCCGCCAGCGCGTCGCCGGCGCGGTCCTGTCGGCGCTGCGCAATGCCGAGGCGCGTTTCGTGTTGCTGGACCAGAACTGCCGTCAATGTGCGTTTCCTAGACACAAAAAGCCGCCTTTTCCTTGTACGGGAATAGCGGCTGTGGTATGCTCTCTTTTGGGCATTGCCGTGGTCGCTAGTCCCGTCACGGTGATGTCTGGAGCGCCGGCGGGTCCGAACCGCTGGCGCTCACTGTTCAGTTGTCCCCCCATTATACTCGAACATCCGTGCGTCGTCAACCGCGTCACAGCCCCGCCTCCGTAAACAGCGGCAGCCCCGCCACCGGCGAGTACCGCCCCTCCAGGCACGCGCGCACGTGCTGCGCCACATAGCGCCCCATTGCCAGCGGGACGCCGTTGCCGAGCAGGTGCACGCACATGACCTGGTGCGCCCGCCGCGACAGTTCCGCCGGCCACGCGGCGCGCATGTCATTGGCGAATTCCGGGAAGCCCTGGAGCCGCGCCGCGTCCTGCGCGCTCAGTTCCTCGTGCCCAACGAAGCGCTGGCGCGGTGTGCGCCGCTTCCAGTTCGTCGCAATGACGGAATATTCGCCCCGCCCCGGTCGCGCTTCCGGTGCGGGCGCAGGCGGCAGGCCGTAAAAGTAGAACAGGCGCGTGCGCTGCGTGTTGCCGCCGCAGTCCCAGTCGGACAGGCGCGTGTACTCCCATGCCGGCGCGTGCGCCTCCACACCGGGCACGTTCTCCATCACCGCCCATGTCGGCTGTGCCTCTTCGACAATGCGCAGGAATTCGGGTATCAGGTTCACCGCGCCGGTGCCCGTAAACGCGGCGCTGCTAAACGTCTGGCAGGGCGGCCCGCCGATAATGCCGTCGAAGCGGCCCGGCGGTGCGCGGAAGTCGCGCACGTCGCCGCCCCACAGCACGTCCGGCCCGCGCACCACGCAGAAGCCCTCCGCCTCGAACGCGCGCCCGAAGAGGTCCGCGCCGGGGAACAGGGAGAGCACGAGTGGCGTCAACCGCGTCACAGCCCCAACTCCTCCTGCACCGCGCCCGCCTCCAACACAACATCGCACGCAATCTCATTACCCCACACATCCCAGCCCGGCCAACGCCGCCGCGCGAAAAGCTCCAGCCGGCGCGTGTTGGGATAGAGGCGGTCGATCAGGGCGTATTGCGCGTCAGGCTTGCGGCTGTGCTCGCGCACCGGCGCGAGGATCACGTCCAGAACGTCGTGCGCCGCCACCGGCATCCGCCCGCGCACCGCCAGCAGGCAGAACTCGGCGTTCGCGCGGGTGTAGTAGCCCAGGCCCATGTGTAGGCCCGCCCCGCTGCGCTGCGTCTTGACCCAGGTCCAGGCTACCGTGGCGTAGCGAAAGCCCCAGGCCTCGATCACCTGCTGCGGCGCGCTCAGGCTCCCCGGCGCGCCCAGCAGCAGGGGGCGGGTGGTCCAGTAGAAGAGCGCGGCGTTGTCCGCCGCCAGGCCCGCCACCGGGAGCCGGCACAGCGCCTCAGTGGACATAACCGGGTAGTGGCGCTCCGGTGAGCGCCCCTTGCCCCGGTCGCTGCGCGTCTCGAAGCGCGTGGGCGGATCGGCCAGAATGATGTCATACACATCATCGTCCGTTCCACGCAACCGCCCCCGCGTCGTCATGCCCCCGCCTCCGCAAACAACTCCGCCAGCGTCATATTCAGCGCCGCGCATATCACCGCCAGCGTCGTCAATTGTGGCGCTCTGCCATGTTCCACTTCATGGATCGTCGTCGCGCATACCTCACCATTGGCGCGGTTCACTACCGCGTCGCGCGACAGGCCCAGCGCCTCGCGCCGCTTGCGCAGGATCGCACCGAGTGCGTAGGCGTCAAGTGTCACGCCCGTCCCTCCGTCATCGGCGTCGCCGCCTCTTCCCGCGCCGCGTCGGCGTGGCGCTGCATGGCGTTGGCGCGCAGGTCACGCTCCAGCGCGCAGGGTTCGTGCAGCCACACGTGCCCGCAGTGGCGACAGTAGTAGCCGTCGCGCGCCGCCTCGATACTGTCCGGGTCGTGGCCGCAGTTGGGGCAATGGGTGGGTGTCACGCTATAGTCTCCTATGCCATTCCCGCGCCGACCAACTGTCGCTGTTCAGTTCGTTGCCGTCCATGTCGAGCATGACGCCGAATACGCCATCGGCGCGGGCCTCGAACCATAGCCATAACCGGTTCGCAACGTCACCGGCGTACAGCAATAGCCAGTAGGCGGCGCGCAGGAAACGGTAGCGCAAGCGCGTCACGCCGCCCGCCTCGCGTACCGGTCGCACAGCGTTTGCGCCAAGTCTGCCGTCACCCATATCAGGAAGAGCGCTGTCAGCGCGTCGGCGCTGTCCACGCCCTGCGAGATCGCCAGCGCATAGACGAAGATCGCCCCCGCCTTGAATACATCAAGCAATCCGTTCAGTTCAGTCACGAATTTCACGCGCGTCATTTTATTGTCTCCGTTCACGTCCCCGCCTCCACCGGCAATACCGTCGCCACCTGCCGCCGGCTGTGATCCCACGCGATGCAGAAGCGCAGGCCGGCGTACTCCACCTCGCGGATGCTGATGCGGTTGCTCTCGCGTCGCACCAGCCGGCTCTCGTTGCGCGTCACGAGGTGCGCAATGCGCCGCAGGTCTTCCTCGCTCCACCGCGCGCCGAGCCGTTGCCGCGCGCGGCGTATGGCATGAACGCGCTGCGCCTGGCGCTTCGTTCACGCCCCCGCCTCCAGGTTCCGCCCGAACACCGTCAACTCGTGCCCCCGGCACTGCGCGTTGGGGCACGTGCGCCGCAGCGTATTGCGCTGCGCATAAGGCACCCAGCCGGTCGTGAAGCCGCACAACGGGCACCGCGCCTGCGCTTCGGGCTGCTTCGTCTTCGTGGGTGTTGCGACGCGGGCGCTCACTGGCGCACCCTCGCCGGATGCTTCTTGGCGACGTGAATATCCAACTTGTTCGCGCCGACCTTCATGCCGCACCAGGGGCACGTAACCATTGCGGGGGTCGTAACGCCGGTCTTCTTCTTGGACACGTCATACTCCTATCGCACTCAGGCACATGCGCTGTTCCCGGAGTCGAACCGGGCCGCGACGTGGTGTGCGCCGCGTACCATACTCATTGCCGCGTCGGTGGGCGGCTAGAGGAACAGCGCCAGTGGACCGGCGCTTCCGCGCGCACGGCATGGAGCCGACTTTCGCGGCAGGGAGAGCGGTTGCCGTCCCTCGGCAAAGGCGAAGCGTTCCAGCCTGTGTTAAAGTCCCTGAACCGGACCGGTCATGACGCGATCCGGTTCAGGGGGTGCGTGCCCTGGCGTGCGCCGTGCGCACGCTGGTACTAACCGCTCATGTTAAGTTGCCGCCCCCGACAACAGGTTAAAAAGCGTGTGACAGTTGACGCATGTATGCGCGCCGGGGGCGGCTGCAAAACGGGCGCGGCGGGGCTTGATACCCGATTGCCGGCAAACGTGCGGCGGAGCGTACCGCCGTCACTCATCCCGCCGCGCTACCGACGGGACTTACGACCAACGATGCCGGCTCAGTCGTTAAGGCCTCGCGGCCATAGCGTGTCCTTCCACGCCGCGCGCCCGTTGTTGCCTATGTTGTTGTAAAAGTCCTGGGCGCTCACATGCTCCGTCTGGAGCGTCAGCCCCGCCATTTGCGGTTGGTCCGGGTGCGCCCGTCGGTTTGCCCCGCCCCGGCTGCGGGGTCGCTGAATGGTACGTGCCACCGTAACCACACGTCATGCCTATATTGCCCCCTCCGGGGTGGGGCGGTGCAGCCCGCCTTGCGGCCCGGTTGCCGCCCCACCCGCTGCCAGGAGGAGGAGATATGAACCACCGGGGGCGTCGCCTCTATGCCGGGCTAGCGACGCGGGTCAAGGAGTCAGGACGTAAATGCACAACGCCCCCCGGCATGGCCCGCGTAAAGCGCCCCGGTTGCCTTCATATTCTTCACAAACGCTCTATGTGCGCCTGACATACGTTCATACGTTTTTAGTCTCATACCGAACGTTCACCGAGCGTTCGCGAAAATCATCATATGCTGTTATTAACGTTCTACACTCGCTATGCTATATTTAGTTGGAAAGGTGCTGCCCCCGCCCCGACGCAGGAGCGCCGCGACTACCAGGGTTGGAGCGCATAGAGCGCCAGGGCGGGGACGCGAGCTAGGCACTAACGACTTTGGCGAGTGGATAGTGTTTAGCTCTAGAACATGCGGTCTGGTGACATTATAGCACAGAAACCAGACACACAAATGGCCCTCACTTCGGTGGGGGCTATTTGTTTACGCCCTTATCAGGACGTTCCTCTCCTGGGCCGTCATGGGGACATTGCCGTCCACGCGCACCACAAGATCGTTGATGTCCTCTAGTCCGAGAAAATCCATGATCTTGTCGGCGGTGGTCCGGCGATAGTCACTCAGGTAGAACTTGGAACCAACCTGCGCCTCATACCACGTGCGCAGCGTTCGGTCACTGACGCCAATTTCCCGCGACAACTGTTCCCAGTCGATGCGGGCGTACTTCGGCAGACGCTTGCCCAGGAGAGTAGCAAAGTGTGTCTGGTATCGCACTATGGACCGTCACCTCCTCTCGCGCATGGTTAAATCCATTATAGAGACTTCCGCCGATTTGTCAACTAAGTAGTTGACAGAGAAACGTATTTCTGCTAGAATGTAGTCAAGTACGGAGGCATCAATGACAAAGCCGGATCGCTGTGTTGATTGTGGAATAGAACTGACGCCCGCAAATCTTGATGGTTTCTGGCCGATAAGCGTGACGCGCATTCGCTGCAATGACTGTATAAGAAAGCGCCGGAAACTTGAATATGTGGCGGGTAAAGCAGTGCAAGATGCAATCAGGCACGGCGATCTACCCAAGGCCCAGGCGTTGAAATGCGCAATGTGTGGCAAGCCGGCGTATGACTATCATCACCACAGGGGCTACGATGAGGCACACCACCTTGATGTCATCCCGCTTTGTCGGAAGTGCCATGTACGACTACACACAAAAGAAATCTTGGCGCTAAAAGAGGCGGCTCGCGCCGCTTCGTAAAATCCGGTCACGGGCACGAAAGGAGACTATCATGCCCACGAAATATGTTGAGCGAACGAAGAGTGGCCTCCCCGCAATGTGGGAGGCGGGTGGCGGAATGTCCAACACGGGCAACGCTACCATCATCGCGCGTGCCGACGGTAGCCCGAAATCTGCCGTCTACGTGCGCACGCGCGGCACCCTCGCCGGCGAACGCCACGCGCTGATCGCGGTGGAGCCTGGCGACCTCGTAGTCGATGCGGACCATCATCGCTACGACTTCGAAATCATGGTTGACCAGATCGTCAGCATCAACGGCAAGGAAGCCGAAACGCGGACGCTCTATACCTACTCGCGCGGCGAGTGGGACAAGAAACCACCCGCCGGCGTCCTGCGCGCGGTTGAGGCTGCACGCGAGAAGGCGCAGTGCTATCACTGCCGGGAGCCGCACTACATTGCAAAGTCGTAGTATACTGTAAAAGCGAAGGCGCGCCGTCAGTTTAGCAGACCAGCGGCGCGCCCCAGCCCTACGTTCGGTAGTCGCGGGCTATCCCCATTATGACATAGCTCGCGGCCTAGGTCAATAGGAGCGTTCTATGTCCAAGAAGAACAAACCCCTCTTCGCAGACCGCCTCACCCGGCGCGAATACGAGGCGCTGGAGGAATTCGCGGCCCTCACCGCCGACCGCCCGGATGAATTCATCAGCCCGCGCGACTACGCCACCGAACGCAGCAATTCCGGCAATGCCTGGTTGCAGGCGCTGTGGCGCGTCTACTCCAAGACGCAGGGGCAGGCGCTTGAGCGCGAGCCGAGCGGTTACATCATGTACCGCGTGCCCGCCGGCGTTCGCGAGGCCATGCGACAGGCAGCGGAGGCGTAGCCATGTCCGAGAAGAACCGCACAGAGCGTGAATACGACCCTTTCTACAGCGACCGGTGGCTGCGACGCATCGAGCGCGACACCGCACGGCTGGCGCGTCTGGTCGAGAGCGGCCAGGCCAGCAGCGCGGAGTACGCCACGCTGTGCGACACGCTGGCGCGGCTCCAAGCGGCCTACGACGCCGTGAATGCGGAGGCGTGAGATGACTAAGTGCGCAATCTGCAAAACGGAAGAGGCAACATGGGCCTGGCAACCATTCGGCCCCGACCCTGATCCGGTAGGAACTTTCGCCGGGCTTGGCAATCACTATCGCGGGTTTCCCGTCATCAAGGCGTGCGAACTTTGCCGTATTGAAATTAGAAAAGGCAGTGCGCACGTGGAATTTGACTATAAAGGCACGCACTACATTATGGACGCCGACGGCCCGCAGGCAGTCCCTGCCTATGTCGCCGATGCGCTACTGTGGCTCGAAGAAACACGCGCGCCGAAGACGATTGCGGAGGCGTAGCATGACCGTCTACGAGAACCGCCCCGTGACCATCCCCGACACCGAGCGAGCGCGCCTTATCGCCGTCGCCCTCATCCGCGCCCGCAAGTGGAACGGGGAGGGCGTTGTCGAGTTCCCGCGCCTGAACGCGGCCTGGCAGGTGTACGCGCTGGGCAGCGTGGGCGAACTCACCGAGGGCGACGACTACATCATTTACCCGAACGGGAGGAACCGCGATGCCTGAGAACCCTGTCACCTACCGCGACACCCAGGCCGAAGCGATGCGCTGGCACGCCACGCCGAAGCCGGTTGAGGAATGGCGCTTGGACGCGGCCTTCCGCGTGATGAGTGACCTCATTGAACGCGCGACGGCGAACGAGATGGCGCTGAGCACGATGCGCCAGACGTTCGTCGAGTTGCGCCGCCGCGTGACGTGGTTGGAAGAGAAGCTGGCAGAAGCCGGGGAGGGGGAGAGCGATGACCATTGAGGAACTTATGGAACGCATCGGCGACATGTACAGCGGCTCTGGCCGGCCCGTGTTCGGGGTGACGCTGAACGCGAAGGTTTGCGTCGAAAAAACGGACTGGCTTGCCTACGCTGACTTCCGCCAAGAGCACGGTGAGAGCGTGCGCGAGATATACGCGAAAGGCAGAACGGCCACCGACGCGCTTCTATCGCTGCTCGAAAAAGTGGCGCGCGAACAGAACGGCGAGTTTGGCGTGCAAGGCGTGTCATGCCTGGAGAAGCGCGCGGCGCTGGCGAAGGAGAGGGACAATGCCTAAAACCCGTGGCGAATGGGTTGTACTGCTCGTGATCGTCGCCGTCATGCTCGGCGGCACTGCGCTCTGCACGCTCGCCGCATACGGCGCGTCGGTTAAGTTCGGCGTGCCGGGACTGTAGAGGAGATAGGACAATGAACGTCGAAAGAAAGTACGATGAACTACGCGAGCAGTACGAAGTCGAAGCCGAGCGCGCCGACCGCGAGCGCCGGCTGGTCGAAGCCGCCGAGCGTCAGGCGAAGGCGCTGGAACAAATCGCGAAGCGCCTGAATGACATCGACAACACCCTGAACAGACTCATCGATCTTTCGCCTGCCAGATAGCGGAGAGGAGATACCGATGGTTGCACTACCTAAAACCGACATGACCGCCGAAGCGCTGCGCCTCCAAGTCCTCATCGACGACTTCTCCCTTGAGGCTTACGACTGGCTGTGCCTCGTGGCCCGCACGCGCGAAGAACGCACCGATACATGGGTGCATCTCTGCGCCGAAGCGGGCAAAACCAAATATGGACGGGACCGCCTCGACTTCTGGCGGCTCGTGGTCGCCGAACTGCGCGCCGGCGCGCTCGTGCGCGTCCCGATCCTCGCCGCCATTATCGACCGCAGCGTGGAGGCGGGTGAATTGCCCCTCGCCATCGAATGCCCGGAGTGCGGCGAGACGGCGGCATACGACCGCACCGGCTACCGCGCCTGGGTCTGCCTCAACCCGCACTGCGGTCACGCGACGGCGTGGGAGTATGTCGCGCAGTCCATGACGGCGACGGAGTTTAAAGCCGACGCCGAGGGCAACACCGCGCCGGCGCGGGCGCAGATCGCGGATGAGCTTGTCGCGCGCATGGGCGTCCCGTACTGGCGCGGCGCGCGGCATCCGATTTACGTAGGTGAGTTGTAATGCCTACCGTCACCGACGCCATTGCCGAGCGCGGCCCGATGCAGCGCCGCCACCTGGAGATTGACCGCAAGCTGGTCGATCCTATGGCAGTACAGCGCGATTGGGTCTGCGTGACGTGCGGCGAAAGCCTGCGGCACAATGGCGACGGCTCGTACCGGTGCGCCTGTGGCGTCATTCAAGTCGGCGCAAGCGTTATCACGCGCCGCGCCCAGGCGCACCGCCAGTCACGTGAAACATTGGACGCCGACCACTTCCGTATCTTGTGGCGGCAAACGACAGGAGGGAGAGAGATGCCGATCAAAGACCGAACTTCCCGCAATGTGGGACTGAGCCGCGCCGGGATCATCCGCCTCGGCCACAAAGTGCCCGTATTCGACAAAGACGGCAAGCAGCGCACCACGAAATACGGGACGCCCATGACGCGCCCGGTTGACGTGGAATACTTCGTGCTTAACGACGCACCCGCCGTCGCCGAGGCCTACGCCGGCTACAAGGCCGCGAAAGACGTGCACGGCTCCGGCCCGACAGAACTGCTCGTGTACCTGCCGTTCGGCGACCCCGCCAAGAATTTCGACGCCAATTACGAATGGTGGCAGGCCGGCGGCTGCTACTGTCGCGGCAACGGTGAGTTCATCGACCGCGCCTGGAGCAACAACGGCCTTACGCTGCTCATCGAGGACGGCTTCGCGGTCAAGGCGCACCGCGATAACGAGTGGAGCTTCGGCGACGGCGCGCAGGTGCCATGCTCCGGCGGCGGCGAGACGCGCCTGTACGCGCGGTGCAACGAATGCCGGCTGTCCGGCGTGTTTCGTATCCTGGTGCGCGACCCGAACGACATGGTACACCTCGTCGCCGACGACCTGCGCTACTACCAGATTCGCACCCACTCCGGCGTGACCTACGACCGCCTCAGCGAACAGGTGGCGCAGTACGCGCGCTGGGCCGCCGACAATGGCATGGCGCTTCCCGGCATCCCGTTCCGGCTGGTGCGCGTCCCGGAGACCATGAGCTACGTCGCCACCGACCGCAACGGCGCGCCGACGGAGCGCAAACAGAGCGACCACGCGCTGATGACGCTGATCCCGGATGAGGAATGGACGCGCGTCATCACCGAGATGCAGTACCGGAGCGCGCTGTCGCTGACCGCGCCGACGGCGCACGCGCGGGAGGCGCTGCCTTCCGGCGAGGTGCAATTAGAGGCGGAGGAGGCCATCGACGACCCCGACGGCTACGATCATAGCTGGAAACTGGTCGAGGGCGAAGTTGTTGACGAAGAGCCGGAGCAACAGAACGGCAACGGCAAACCAACGACCTCCGGCTATGCGGACATGGATGACATGCAGCTTATGGAACACGCCAAGACGACCGCGCGCCCGTGGTCCGGCGATCTCGCCGCCGCATACCTGCAAATGAAAGCGAAGAAGGGCAAGGGCGCTGCCTCTGACGGCAAGCGCGGCCTGCTCGTGGGCAACCTGGAAAAGCTACTGGGCGGCGACGATAACGCCACACGCAAACGCCACGAACTGATGCTGGCGCTGTTTGGCGCCGACAGCAGCAAGACGCTGAATGCCGGACAGGTACAGGCGCTGTTGGACTGGATTGAGAAGGACGGCGAACTGGCACGGCAAGAAGCTGAGCGCATCCTGACGGTCGCGGCGAAGCAGCGCGGGCAGGTGGATATGTTCACCAGCGCCGAACCCGCACCGGAGGGGGAGGCGACGCAGCCCGAACTCGACAACTGGTTCGGGCCGAAGGACAAGCCGAGCGAAGAGGCGGCGAAGGCCGCGATTGACGGAGGGACACCGAAATGACCGCTATTGACGAATTACTTGACCACATCCTGACCGTTGCGCACGAGCAAGCTATTGAGCTTGACGACGCAGACCAGAAAGCACGTGTGGAGGTTTGGCGAGACATTCAGGCCGGTAAGCTGAACGCAGAAGACTTCGAAGATGAGAGTATGGGATACGACGCCGCGCTTACTCGCGACGCTCACGAAGCTACCGTCGGCGAGGTGGTGGTGGCGGTTGCGCGTGAGACGGAGTGCAGGAACGACCTGTGTTGGCTGCTCACCCTCTTCCACGCGCGTCGCGACGCCACCGGCTGGCGCGTGGTCATGCGCGAATACCCGCCGTCGCCGGAAGACTGCGAGCGCATTGGTGAATTGGCGGCACGGTATGGTGTTGCTGTGAGTGTGGCGCAGAACGAAGCGCTAGAGCCGGAGCCGGTGCCCGACGCGCCGGCGAGGGACGCGGAGATGCCAGAGAACCCGCTGGACTGGCTGAGCGAGTTGGCGAGAAAGGACGATTGACTATTCAAAGATACCTGCTATAATAATGATTGCTAAGGGACAACGGAGCGATTTTTTGTTCGCGGTAACAAGCCGCTCTTTGGCGCAAATCGTTCCGTCCCTTAGCAAGACGCGAACAGCCAGAGGGCGGCTTGTTGTTTAGGAAAATAATCATGCTGGTGCGCAGCTACAAATACCGACTGTATCCTACACCAACGCAAGTGCGCCGCTTGTTCGCAATGTTGCGCCTGTCGCGCCTACTCTACAACCACATGCTGGGCTATCGAGAGGAGGAGCACTCCTCATGGGCGCTAAGCCGCGTAAGACTTCATGATTTCATGAAGCAACGGTTTGCCCGAAAGCTCCGTTATTATGCGGAGAGTGCTATGGCGAACGCTAAGCTGTGTAAGACGCCGCAATTGCGCGGCGCGGTGGTTAGTTCGCAAATCTCTGCCAATCCGGAGCAGCTGGAGGTCTGCGACGCGACACACTCTGCCGGCATCGAAGAAACGCCATATCTGGCGGAGACGGCGGCGCGATGACCGCCACCGGTGGCTGTTGCAACCGTCAACCTCCGGAGGTGGAGGGTGCTAGCACTATGGACGGTGGCTGGTCTGGGATGGCCGGCGTTGTTGCAACCGTCAACCTCCGGAGGTGGAGGGTGCTAGAGCCGTCAGACTTGCCGAGACGCGCCAAGACGAACTTGTTGCAACCGTCAACCTCCGGAGGTGGAGGGTGCTAGAATGCCGCACCTCCGGCCACAGATACGCGGTAAGCGTTGCAACCGTCAACCTCCGGAGGTGGAGGGTGCTAGACACAAAACAGGAGGCATGATGAACGCTCAGAATATTGCCAAGCAGTTGATGAAACACTGCGCTAATGAACCGACGGCAGAGGTTCACTGGTACGCCGGCGGGACAGTTGACTACCGCTTCTGGACCGGAGAATATATGCTCACCGTATCGGTGTTCACCAATGAGGAGGACCGCAACGAGGCGGGTAGGTGGCCGAGCATGGGCGCCGTTGATGGCAGCCGGGGCCTGATAACCGACTACGAAGGTCCCGAATACAGCACCGACGCTGGGGCCGTGCGCGCGGCGATTGCATTGATGGAAGAGATGCGACAGGACTATGGGGGTGAGGCATGACTGATGACGAACTGCGCGCAAAAGCGCACAGGGTAGCCGAGGCGTTAGGCCTGGGGCGCGAACTGCCGCGCTACCACTGCGGGCGTTGCGGCAACAAGTGGCTGGTCGAGGACACGCCGCGCTGCCCGGAGTGCGACGCGCACGGCGACGGCGTGGCGCACATCGGCATGGAATTCAGCGCCATTGACCTGCTTACGGAGGCCGGCGTTGCGACACTGTTGGGAATATTGCGCAAATGGCATATCGGCGTTGTGCCCGAATGGACCGACGAATGGGGCAACGACTACATGACTTACACGGTTGTCGTTAACCGCAAAAAAGGCAAGCGAAGCTACGCTTCACGGCGTTTTTCGGGCCGCGCCAAAACCCGACCGGCGGCCCTGGTTCTAGCTGCGCACGCGGCACTGGAGGCGGGATGGTTGTGGGAGTTGGTGCATGAGTAAGTCTAAGCGCATTACCGTCCAGCAATGGCGCGCCAACCCGGACCAGTACCCGGACGCCGTGTACATTGGCCGCGCCGCGCCGCGGTACGGGCTGCGCGCCAGCAAGTGGGCGAACCCGTACCGCATCAGCACAACGGTCACGCGCGACCTCGCTATTGCGCGCTACGTGCTGGACTGCACCCAGGACGGCATATGGCAGTTTGTAAAACGAGTAGAGGAACTACAGGACAAAATGCTTGTCTGCTGGTGCAAGGCAAACGAGCGCTGTCATGGTGACTTTCTGCTATCGGTTGCGAATGCAGAGACGAGCGGGCGGGCGTTTGGTAACGCCATTCATTGGCGGTCGTGGGCGTTTATCATTCAATGTCTTGATGCGCCACCGGCGGAAAGCTGTGGTATTGTAGAAGAAACGGGTAAATGAGGACGGGACAATGAAGAGCTATCACAACGCACAATTCGCGCGCCTCACCGAGAAGGACAAGCCGAAGCCGACGCAAGCACAGCGCCGCGCGCAGGGTGAGGCCTACCGCGCCGCTATTCTCCGCTTTGGCGCGCCGGAGCCGGAGGCCGCGCCGGAGCCGGTCGTGCAGGAGGCCGCCAAACGCGGGACCAGCTTTCGCGATGCGGTTGGTGTATTTGACCATGATCCTCTTAATATCGTGCGCGTCTATTCTGGTGGTGCTCAACCTCGCCTCGTCGCGCGGTTCACCGCCAGTCGGGTTAGCCGCACCGAGGATCACGAACACCGCGTCATCTACTTGGACATCTACACCGATCCCGCCCCCGACGATATTGCCGACGCGCACACCGACGCCAATCCCGACCGTGACGCCGTTCCTGACCTGGACACCGCCGCCGACATGGACACCGCCGCCGACATGGACGGCGATACCGACGCAGAAGGCGACGGCGACGTGGACGCGGGAGCCGACGCCAACAATCCCATCAGCCGACACCGCGCCGCCCGCCGCGCAGAACGGGCCTATTTCGATAACGCAGCGCGCCTCGCCGGACTTCCCAGAGCGCCCGGAGCCTGCACGTTCGTCTGGCGAGACGCGCCCGGCGCTGAGGGAAGTTGAGGTTATCATAATCGTGCTTGGCTTAGCAACACTTCTGGGAATGCCCACGCTACAACGTGCCTGGCAGATGCGGGACGTGCGCCCGGTGAACCACTGGCGGCCGGAGCCGGCGCGCGCGGAGCCGTCCGGCTACGTTGACCGTTGGGACGTGTACCGCAAATGGCGCAACTGGCTGCGCGCGGTCATTGTCTATGGTGCGGAGCATGGGTTCAGCCGGAGCACGCTGTACGACTACTTCCGCCCGCGCTACCCGTTCGCGTCGCAGGCGTTGATATACCGCACGGTGAGCCTGCTCGCGGACACCGACATTCTGTACACCAGCCAGGGACGCGAGACGGTGCTGCTCGTGACAGTGGGGGAGGCGGTGAAACAGACGCGCGTGCGGTTCGGGCGCGAGACGCAAGAGTTCCCCTTCCCTACCGACGATCCCTTCGGGCCATTCGAGGTGCGTACCGTCCCTGAACAGGTTAAACAAGTTGAACAGGTTAAACAGGTTGAACAAGCTGAACAAGTAACTATCGCGAAATCGGAGGGCGAAAATGACGGATGACACACAAGAGAAGCGACTATACGTGCGCATCACCGCGCCTGACGGTAAAGGCCCCGCCTACATCTGCGCGCCCGCGGACCTGCCATCTGACATTGAGGACTGGCTGTTCGACGGGGGAGATGAGCCGTATTTGATGGCGGCAGTTTATATGACGCCCGACGAATTTATGGCATTGCCCGATTTCGAGGGCTTCTAAACGAAGCGGGTCGTCACGTAGGGCTGCAACCGACGCGTGACGACCCTGGCCTCACAGGAAGCCATCTCTATTGTAACATGCTTCCTGTGGGGGACATAGCTCACAGGAGGCTATTCATGTACCCGAAACGATGGTGCCAGGCCGCTATCGCCGCGTGCATCCTCGTCATCCTCGCCGCCGCGCTCGCGCTCCTCGCCGGCCCCGCCGAGGCGCAGGAGCCGACGCCGTGCCCGTGGCCGACAGCGTGGGCGACGGCGGTCGCTACGGAGATCGCCAGCACGCAGCGCCAGACGCTCATCATGCGCCCTGTGTGCGCGCCGGCAACGCCCGCGCCGGCGGCTGCGCCTGCCGTCACCGCGCAGGTAGAGACCGGCGATACCGGCATGTTCGGCCTGCCGCTATGGTATGAGCGCATAGCCGGCATTGTCGCCATCGTTGGCGCGGTATTCCTGGACATTCTGCGCCGGCGGGCGCTGGCGGCGCGCCGGCAACCGCGCACGCTGGGCGAGCAGATGGGCGTGTACGAGCGGGGTGGGGGAGGGGACAATGTTTGAGCTTGTCATCCTTCCCATCGCCGCTGCCGTCGCCGGCGTGTGGTTGCTGTTCAAGTTTGTAGACGGCGGGGACCGCGATGCCGTGTACACGCGCCGGCAGGAGGCTGCGCGCATGAGCGGCTACATTGCGCGCGACACGCCAATGCCGGACGCGGTATATCCACAACCGCAGCCGCACACGCTGCCAGAGGAGCCGCCGCGCCGTGAGTTGCGGCATCGGTATCCGGAGCTATCATGGAAATACGAGAACGGGGACTTCCGCGCCGGCTGGGACGGCACACGCGGGCAATACCACGTGACGGGCAGCAACCCACGCACGCAAGAGACGCGCGTCCTGCTATTCCGCCGGCAGGCGGATATGGAGTGGTGCGTGAAAGAGATGGGGTACAGGGGGAGGCTGCCATGAGCATCAGAAGCCGCATCCTGGAGCTTGCGTGGCGCAACAAGCCGCGCTGGTACGTGGCCGCGCGCGTCGTGCGCGGCGAGATACAATTCCGCGTGGTTGCTGCGATGCCCGGCGAGAAGCCGGCGCTAGAGCCAGGCGAGAAGGTGATCTATGGTCCGCGCGAGGCGAAATGGTGCGCCGACACGGAATGCGCGTACTGGGAGCGGGAGTATTGAGCGGCGGGGCGAGCAGCCCGCACGCACGGCTGGCGAGGAGGTTGCCATGAACGACGAAGAACTGCGCGCCGCCGGCGCGTGCGGCTATGCCGGCCATTCTGACGACAACGCGGCGGTGAACATTGCCCGCCGCGCGCTGTACCGCAAAGCGGATTGGCCCGGTGGCTATCGGGAGTTCCATCGTAGTTTCGCAAACGTCAGTACCTTTACAACAGAATGAGGTTTGAGAACAGGGTGCAGTCACACACCCTGGGCCTGGGGCTGCGCGTAAGACCAGAGGGACGCCCGGCGTTCCTGGCGCGTCGAAACGCGCCACTAGCGGCGGCTTTGGGCTGAATCCCACGCTTTGCGTGGCACCGCAACGCAGGTTGCGGTGGGCGAATCTCAGAATAGGCCATTGTGACCGCTAGTCCTGGCGGCGCACGCGGCGCTGCAGGCGGGGTGGCTGGAGGGGGAGGGAAGTGATGCTGAATAAGGCGAACCGTGATAAGCTGCGCAAGCTACACGCGGAATTCAATGACGACAACGCGCTGCTGTGGTATTCCGCGTGCAGCGATAACATGATGCCGGCGCTGGACGCCCTCGACGCACTGGAGCAGGAGCGCGACGCGCTGGCGGCGCAGGTAGCGCAACACGAGCGCGGCGTCGCGTCGTGGAAAGAAGAGGAGGCGCTGTGGAAAGAGCGCGAGGCGGCGCTGGTGGCAAGGGCGGCGGAACTGGAGGCGCTTATCATGCGCCACACTGACCTGTGTCCATTCGGCGGCGGCGCGGATGGCAAGCGCGTCGTCTGCGCATTCGGGCATCCCGGCTGTGAGTGCGCGGACTGGTACAATGAGCACGGGTGGAATTCGGAGCAGAGAGGCGCGGGAGACACGCGGGAGGGGTAGAACAAAGTTGCGCATTTAGAACGTTTGCGCTAGAATAGTTACCGGCCTTGCATTTTAATTAGTTATGACGGCTGTGTATGGACTACAACGAGGCGCTTGAGCTTTACCTCAAATACACCCCTACCCTGTCCGGCAAGACGCGGGACACGTATCACCGCGCGCTGCAACTGTGGCATGAGTTCAACCCGCCGGCGCTTGACGCGCTTGGCGACGCTGACCGCCATATTCTGGTCAGGTTCCTTAACTGGCTCCTGGAATACACCTACGATCCGGCGCATGATCGGCGTTTTCGCGTCACAACTGCCCTCACCTACATCAGTCCCATGCGCGCGTTGTTTGCATGGCTGTATGCCCAGAAGTATCTACCAGATGCGCTTCCTGTCGGCGCAATGCTGCTCGGCCTTAAGCACGCGCTGAAAGGAATGCGCCACTTCCCTACCCCGCCCTCCCCGCCTGACATTGCCGCGCTGCTCGACCTCGTAGACACGGCGACGGTTGACGCCGCTACCGCGCAGAGCGGCGACCCGGAGCGCATCCTGCGTGTGCAGTTGACGATCCGGCGCAACCGCGCCCTGCTGCACACCCTGGCCGAAACCGGCGGGCGTATTAGCGAAGTGCTGTCACTTACGGTGGGCGACTTCCCGGCTTCGGCGTGGGATGGCCCGCTCTGGACCGTGACGGTGACCGGCAAGCGCCGCCACGAATACAAGCTGTGGCTACAGGACGCGCGCCCCTACCTCCGCGCCTATATCGAAAAGCGCGCTGTGCTTGAAATGCTCGCCGATGACGCGCCGATATTCGTCAGCCACTACCGCAAGCGCAATGGCGGCACGCTGAGCCGGCAGGCGGTTGCAAGCCTCGTGGATACCCTGCGTCGGCGCGCGAGCCTACCGCCGGTGACGCCGCACGACTTCCGCCACTGGCGCGCGACACAGTTGCGATCATTGGGCTGGTCGATGGAAGACATAGCCGCCTACCTGGGGCACCGGTCGGTGCGCACAACTGAGATGTACTATGCGCGAACGGAAGAGGAACGGATAGCAAATCTACTCACAAGAAAGGAGACAGCAACGTCATGAGCGCCACACTAGATGAAATTTTCTCTTATGGCGGTAGGTGGGGCACGCTCAGCGAGAGCGATATGGAGCACATTCAATTGGCGCTGAAAAAGAGGTGGGCTACCGCGCACGTGGTTGATCTACCCAAGCTGAACCGCAGCGATCCAATAAGATACCAGTTCGAGCAAACTTCTGGTGGGCACATGGATTTGTGCGCACAGGCGGCACGCTGGCTCGAAACGCAGGGCAAGGAGTGGTCTGGCGAGTGGCGTGATCTTGGTTACGCGGGTTGTGTGGCAGACGTGGCGGCCAAAGACAAAACAATATTCGTCGAGTGTGGTTATACCAAGGCCGGCAATATACTAAGGGCGCTGGCAAACAAGCTGACGGTATTGGTCATTCCCTACGGCACGCCAGAGAATGAGGGCTATCTTTTTCAGCCGATGAACGCTGAGGCTATCATGAAACTAATCATGCCCCCAGATTACAGCAATATGATCGCCCGCCGACTTGGGCTATGACCACGCGCGTGTACGTGAAGCGCATCGCGGTCAAGAAGGACAAGCACAGCGACCGGATTGGCGAGCGGTTGGGGATATGATCGCCGCGCACTCCCCTACTGGTGAAAGGAGCCGATGATGGGCATTCCAAAAGACCTAATCCGCGATAATCCTGAGTTGTCAGAGTGGTGTATCTTGTCATGCTATCGAGGCAGTATTGCACACGGAATGTACATTCCTAGCAAAGACCCAAACAGCATCGATGACAAGGATGCACTGGCAATCTGCGTGCCGCCACTTGACTACTATTTCGGACTAAGAACGTATGGTTCGCGGGGCACGCGCGAAATCAAGCGCGACGAATGGGACATTGTAGTCTATGAGGCGCGCAAGATGATGAGCCTGCTTCTCCAGGGCAACCCCAACGTTCTCAATATCCTTTGGTTGAATGAGAACTACTACATAACCATAACGGATGCCGGGCGGCTTCTAATCGACGGACGTGGGCTGTTCGTGGGCAAACACGTATACAAGAGCTTCACGGGATACGCCTATAGCCAACTTCATCGCATGACACACCACGCATTCGAGGGCTACATGGGCAAAAAGCGCAAACAGTTAGTGGAAAAATATGGCTATGATACAAAGAATGCTGCACACCTGATTCGCCTACTGCGCATGGGTATTGAGTTTCTGACGGATGGCATTCTGTACGTTGAGCGACAGGATGCATCACAACTGCTCGAAATCAAGCGGGGCGAATGGTCACTGGAGCGCGTGAAAGAGGAGGCCGATCGACTCTTTGCCCGTGCGGAAGAGGCTTACATTGCGTCGCGCCTTCCGTCTGCGCCAGATCGCGCGGGCGTCAACCGCCTATGCATTGAGATGGTGCGCATGACGCATGATGCCCGCAACGAAAGCAGCACAGCTATCTACTCCTCCGGCTATGCCCAAGCCGCCGCCCGCGTCGCGCAGATCGTGGCAGAGGCGACGGGCGCGGAGACGGTGACGCCGGAGGATGACGGGAGCCGCTAGAATGCCCCGTTCACGCGCTGAACGCGCCGCCACGCCACGGGTCTGAGATGCACGGGAAAAGTATCACCCCCGCCGAAAACGCCCCTAGACGCGCCCAGGACGCCCGGCGCGCGTTCGCCGACGTGCGCGCGGCAATGGCGGCAGACTACGCTGAACTGCGCAACTGGCGCGAAGTGGCGCGGCGCTGGCGTGTCAGCAAGGGCGTGGCGTGGCGGGTTGTGGTCAAGGGTGTCGAGCCGGTCACGCCGGCGATACGCGACGCGCTGCGCCTACCCCCCACCGCCACCGTCGTGAGCGTGGACGGCGCGATACCCGACGGGACGCAGGTCCCCGGCCACGCCATCTGCCTGCAGTGCGGCGCGCCGTTCACGCCGAACGTCCATAACCGCGCGCACTGTTACCGGTGCGTGAAGCGCGGCGGGAAGGAAAAACACGGTGACTGACTCCCCTACGCAACTCCTCTACGCCGCTGCCGGCGCGCCGCCAGTTCCCGGCGCGGAGACGACAGACAGCGCGCGCTGCTGGCTGTGCGGCGGCGCGCTGGACGGCTCCGGCGTCCCGCGCCGGCAGGCCGTCAAGGCGACGTTCACCGACCACGATTGCGCCCGCGCGCCGGAGAGCGGCGCCTTCTGCGCCGCGTGCGCGTGGATCATGGCGGAACGCAACGACGCGCTGACGGCGCGCACCAGTAAGGACAAGCCGCAGCGCGGGCGCAACTACAGCCACTTCGTCAAGGCCGGCGCGTGGTACCCGCTCAGCAAGGCGCAGAAGGGCGACATGCGCACGCTGTTGCTGGAACCGCCCTTCCTGGAGCTGGCGGTGATCGCCGACTCCGGGCAGAAGCACCTCGTGTTCAAGGCGCGCGCCAACCCGCCCGGCGCGGCGGCGGGATGGGTGCAGTTCGAGGAACAGACGCTGTGGATTGAGCCGGCGCAACTCGCGGAGACGCTGGAATTGGTGGAGGCGCTGTACGTCGCGTTCTCGAAGGAAGAGATCGCCACCGGCGCGTACAACCACCGTCGCGTTCTCGATTTTGGCCTGGAGCAATGGCGCGCATTGGAGACAGAAATCAGGCCGCTGCGCAAACGCGCGCTGTTCAATCTGGCGCTGTTTCTGGCGCAAAGGAGCGACGATGACAGAGGAACTACAGACGATGGCCGCCGATCTGCTGGAGATTCTGTGGCGCGGCGTGCCGGCGGACTACAAGAGCAAGTACCGGATGACGATCTGGACGCAGTTCGAGAGCCAGGTGCGCAGCGCGGCGTACACGAGCAACCTGGGGAAGTTCGTCAACTCCCTCTGCTCTAAGCTGCAGATCAACCTCGGCTACTCCGACGCCGAGCGCGCGCGCGCCGAAGCAATCCTCAACAGCAACCGGGACCGCGCGCTGCTGCGCCTGCTGCGCGAGGAGACGACGCTGCTCGTGCTCATGGTGCGCGTGCGGCGCGACGCGGCCGGCGAGAAGCTGGCCGAAAAACCCGACATGCTGGACGACCTGGAGGCGGCGGGCCGGCGCTTTCGTTTCGACTTTGGCGATCAGGAGGAATAAGTGAAAACATTGCTCTTCGAAGGCACGATGACGGCGCTAACCAGCATTTCGCACATCGGCGACACCTACGGCGTCAACGCGCGCCTGCGCCGCGAGAAGTTCGTGCAACCCGACGGCGCAGTCGAGGAAATCCCGACCATCAGCGGCAACGCCCTGCGCGGCATCCTGCGCGACCGGGGGATGCTGCACATGGTGCGCGCGCTTGGCTACGGCGTCAACGAGGAAACCGGCGAGGTGGACGGCCTGTCGCTGCCGGCATTCTACTTCCTCTTCTCCGGCGGCGCGCTCACCAAGATACAAGGACGCGGCATCGACATCGACGAGGCGCGGCGCTGGCGCGAGCTGATCCCGCTTGTAGCGATCTTCGGCGGCGCGATGGGCAACCAAATCATGCCGGGCAAGGTGCGCATCGGCAAGGCAATACCGATCTGCGCCGAGACTGCACACCTGTTGCCGGCGCGCTTCGTGGAAGGCGAGATGCAAAGCGTATGGGATATGGTGCAAGAGGAAGCCTATACGCGCCGCGACGATGAGAAGAACGAGAACCTGCGGATGCTACTTGCGCCAGAATATCGCCTACTGGAGGAAGGGAAGGCGCGAGAGAAACGCGCGCGCCAGGCCGCCGGCGATGACGCCGAGACCGAGACCGGCCAACATCAACAGATGCGCTACTACGTGGAGACGCTGGCGGCCGGCACGGTCTTCTACTGGGACATTGCGCTCGATGATGTGACCGACCTGGAGTACGAGGCCTTCATGGTCACGCTGGCCGAGTTTGGTCGCGCGCCATACATCGGCGGCAAGAGTGGCGTCGGCCACGGCAAGGTGGCGATCCGGTTCGACAAGTGGCTCGAAATCGAGCCGCGCCTTGCGCCGCAGGGCCGCGAGATCAGCACGCCGCTCGGCGACCGCTATATGGAACACCTGCACGCGCGCGGTGCGGAGATCAAGGAACTCCTGGCGCATGTATGAGTCGCTGCGCATCACGGCGTCTCTGATGTGCGGCGTCGTCTGCGACCGCTGGCTGCCGCTCGACGGCATCCTGCTGGCGCAGGCGGCGCGCGACCAGTACGGTGCGCTGCCAATGACCACGCCCGGCGGCAACGCCCTTCCCGGCGAAATCGCTATGCCGCTTGCCGTCGTTCATGCCGGCGCGCCGCACTGGTACTACGCCTGCTCGTGGGCACAGCCGCAGCCGTGGTGGATCGATGAAGGCCGGGACCACTGGAACAAGCGCCTGGACAGCGACCTCGCCGAACGCTATTCGATGGCGCAAAGGGTCGTCATCGAAAAAGGCGCGTACAAGGCCTACCACATGCCGGTCTTCTACTACGTCGCGACACAGGCGGTGTGGTATGCCGTCGGCGACGCGGCGGAAATCCGCGCGCTGCTCAGTACGTGCACGCACATTGGCAAGAAGCGCGACCAGGGCTGGGGGCGCGTGATCGAGTGGCGCGTGGAGCCGTGGTCGGAGGATTGGAGCCGATACGGGCCGGACGGCCGGCCGACGCGCGGCGTGCCGATTGCGGAGGGCGAGCGCATCAACGTTGACTGCGAACTCATCAACTACGCCGTGCGCCCGCCCGGTTATATGCCAGAAAATCAGATGACGCTGGCGGTGGCGCGTGATAAAAAAGGATAATCGCCTCACGCTCATCATCGGGTGCTGCGGCGCGGGCAAGACGACCTACCTGCGCCACTACTCCGACCGGCTGCATTTCGACGCCGAGCGCCATCTGGACGCGCTGCTAGATGGCCGGCGCAAATACTACCCGGAGGTCTGGCGCGTCGCGCGGCGGATGCTGCACGCCGGCTACGAGGCGGCACTGGCGACAGGCCTAGACATTGCGCTTACTGCGTCGGGACACACGCGCACGGAGCGCGCGACGTGGCTGCTGCCGGCGCGCCTGCACGGATACCACACCGAGATCGTGCTGGTGCGCGTCTCGCCGGAGACCGCGCTGGTGCGCTGCAAGGCCGACGCCGCGCGGCCCAAGACGACGCGCTGGCGGCCAATCATCGAACACTGGTTCCGCGACTTCGAGGCGGTGGAAGCGGATGAATGCGATGAATACCGAATTGTCGAGAACGAAAATCGCGTCGCTGCACGCGAACACGGAGACGTTTGAACGCCGGCTGGCGTCCGCGCAGGAGATCGTGACGCGCGCGCTGGCGGCGTGCGGTAGCTGGTACGTCGGTTTCTCGACCGGCAAGGACTCGACGGTCGTGTTGCATCTTGTGCATACGCAAAAGGCCGACGTGCCATTCCTCTACGGCGACGAGGAATGGCTGCTGCCGGAGAGCGCGGCGTACCTGGACCGCATGGCGGCGGCGCACCCGAACTTGCTGCATCGCATCAAGTCTGCCGACACACACGCGCTGTGGTTCCAGACCTGGCAGGATGACCCCGATGCCATCCACAGCAGCAACGCCAGCGGCGAGTATGCGCGCGCGCGCGGCTGGCAGGGGGCGTTTCTGGGACTGCGTGCAGAAGAAAACGGGCGGCGGCGCGTGTTTCTGCGCACGATGGGGCCGCTCTTCCGCGCGCAGGGCGACGGACTCTGGTACTGCAATCCACTTTGGAACTGGACGTGGCGTGACGTGTGGGCGTACCTGCTGACATTCAAAGTGGACTACAACCGCGCCTACGACCGCCTCGCCGCCATCGGCGTGCCGCCGGAGCGCCAGCGCATCGGACCGCTCGCCGCCGAGCGCGCCATCGGCTATGGCCAGCTTGCCATCCTCAAGCGCGGCTGGCCGGACCTGTTCAACGAATTTGCGGCGAAATACCCGGAGGCGCGCGGTTACGTATGACCGGCCACGGCACGAAGGCGCGACGGCTCCTGGCGCTGCGCACCATGCTCTTTGCGGCGCGGCACGGCCTGACCTCGCGCCAGGTGGCGCGGCAGCTTGGCGTCAACCGCACCACCGCCTGGCGCTACCTGCGCGAGGTGGAGGCCGAGCGCGACGGCGCGTACTGGCGACTGCAACCAACGCGCGCGGATATCGCGTTCGCCGCCACCGTGATGCAATGTGTGGAGCGAAGCAGCGCGTCACTGTGAACGCCGCGCGCGCGCGGTGTGTGCGGAGGCGTGCATAGCGCGCGTCCCCTAAAAACTGGGGGTGCGACTTGCCCTAAACCCCTTGACACGTACACTGTTATGGTGTACAATGTAGTCAAGGTAAGGGAACGCAGCAAAAAAGGAGACTAAAATGGCTAAGAGAGATCGGTTCGGGGCAAGTTTGACAGATGCGCAGATGAAGCTGGCGCGACGCTTCCAGGAAGCGAAGCTCACCACCATCAGCCAGGCAGTCAAGGCTTTCGAGCGCCGCGACGATGCGCAGATCAACGAATGGAAAGAGCAGCTTCGCGCTTACGATGAAGCCAATGGCCGCCCCTGGAGGTCATAGTGAGACGGACTGCACGCAAGGGGTTGCGCCTGCTACCGGAAGAGCAGGCGCAGCTTGAATGGCTCACCGCACAGGGCTACGGCGCGACGGAAAGTGAAGCAGCGCGGCGGGCGATCAGAGAGGCATACGAGAGGAGAACCGAAATGCCAGTCAGTAAGTGGAGCTTACAGAAGATCAAGGATACCGTTCTGGACGATTTCAACGTCATCATTGACACCGACACCGCCGCCGATATCCGCGACGCCGCCGCGCGCGGCATACTCATGTGGACGCCGGCGCACCTCGTGACGACCGACGGCATCCGCATCGAGCCGAACAACGACCGACTGCCGCGCCAGTACAGTGCATAACCCGCGCCCCCGCCCCCAGCCCCGCCCTCACCGGCGGGGTCTTTTTGTTTCCCACATCGCCAACCCGCGCCGCCGTTTTAGCGTTAGCCGCGCGCTGCGCTAGCGCGTTGGCGTTACGAGAAGAGCGCCCCGCGTGCACACGGGACGCCCTACACTGGCCTCATGTGAGGCCGCGCCCGGCCACCGAAGCAACCGGGGGAGCTGGTGCCGCATGGCGACATCGTTACTCACTCTACGGCATGGTAGATGAGCTACGCAGAGTATAGCGCAGACACGCTACATCTGCCATAACCTTATGCTATCTTTGGCTAACGTCGTCACCCACCGCGCCGTCACCGCGCCGTCGTCGCACTCCACCTCTTGCAGCGTCTGCTCGAATAGCAGCGCCGCCAGCGCCGGCGGCTCCGGGTTGCCCTTCCCCTTCTGTACGGTGTACGGGTTCATTGTTGACGGTTGTCCCGCCATACCAAGTTCCGCCAGCACCTGGTGCCCGCCCCGCCCCAGCGTGTAGCCGGCGCGGTGCGTGTGTCCCATCGCAATCAGGCGCGGCTCCTGGCACGGGAAGTCCAGCACCGCGCTCCACCCGTGCACCCACTCCGAGAACGCGCGCACGCTCGCCAGCGCGTTCTTTCTACTCAAATTCGGATGGCCCAGCAGCGCGTCGCCCAGGTGCAGGATGTGGTAGTCGTCGAACTGCCCGGCCAGCCGCGTCCCCGCCCCGCTTACGTAGTCGTATTCGTTGTGCACGAACGACACGTTAGGATAGCCCGCCGCCAGCCCCAGGAGCGGGAGCGTGTCGCAGATGCGCTCGATGTCCGCCACCGGCACGCCTTCGCGCTGTAGCGCGCTCATGACTTTGTTGCGTATCCACAGGTCGTGGTTGCCCAGCGCGCAGAAGACGTGCACGTAGTTCGACGCCGCGAACTCGATGACGGCGTGCAGCGTCGCCTCCTCGCTGACATAGGTGCGGTCGTCGGTGTGCATGAACGGCCCGAACGTCCCGGCGTTGCTCAGGTCGCCCACGATGGCGAGATGCGCCGGGTCATCGGGCGGCGATAGCGCCTCCGTCAACTCGACGAACTGCTCTAGCAGCGGTCGCCCGTGCAGGTCGGAGATCGCCACGATGCGCCGGTGCCGGTGCGACAGCGGCGCGGGCGGCTCCGGTATCGGCTTGCTCTTCGGGCGTCCGGTGAGCGCGCAGATCGCGTCCCAGGCGGTGGCGAAGTCGCCTAGCTCCTCCGGCAGGTACGTAGCGCGGCGTGCGCCGGCGGCGGAAACGTCAGGCGGGGCCGCCAGCCCCGCCTCCGCCAGGTCCTCATACGTTTGTCGCAGGTGGTTGAGATACCGCGATATGCTGGATACGCTCACGCCCCAGCGCGCGGCGGCCTCCGCAATGCGCGCCGGGTCGCGGTTTAACGCCAACTCCAGACGCGCCTGAATTGGCGTCGTGTTGAATGTCTGTGCCATGTCCTCGCCCTTCGTGCTCCCGCCGGCGAGGTGTGGCCTAACTCCGCGCCGCGAAGTACTTACGCACCGTATGCGCCGCCTGCGTGGTGAGGTACACCATCAGCCCGGCGACGATGGCCTGCCACCACGGGTTCAGCGCCTCGATGGTCTCCGGCGGCACGCTGTCCTGCAACAGCTTCGACAGCAGCGGCAGGCCGATGCTCGCCACGATGACGAGCGCGTGCTTCACGCCGCCGGGGAACTCCGCCGGCAATAGCGGCCACACGCGCTCCGCAATGAGCGACAGCACCGCACCGACCACGAGCGGCGAGCCGATCCAGATAAAGAAGTCGTTGAGGTTGGTTGGAATATCCATTGTCCCCTATCCTTTCACCCTTTCGGGTCTCTGCTTTCGCGTCTTTTTCGTTCGCCGTTTAGGTGGCGGCGCACCGTTGCGTTGTTTGTCGCGTGCGTTCATTTCGCCTCGCCGAGCGGCTTGAGCCGGTTCTCGACGAAACGAACGTCGGGTGGATCATCGAAGCTCCGCTCGTGGAAGCAAGTCCTGCAATACGTAGTAAATGGCACGCCGTGAATGCAGCGTCCCTCCACATCCATTGTGTTCGTGGTTTCTCCATCGTATTGGAGAAACCGCAGCAACCGCTCCGCCATGTTACGTTTGATTTGTCTAAGCACATTGGCCTCCTAAGAGATTAAATCCGCCAGCACATCTTGATAATTGCTGTTCGTCTGCATCCACTCCCCCAGCGTGAACAGCGCCCCGCCGAGCACGTAACTGTCGCGCTGCATCTCGTCCCGGAACCAGCGCGCGTCATTCACGAACGCCGCCGCCCCCTCCCGCGACCAGTCATATCCGCCGAACGGCGCGCACTCCGAGATGACGAACGGCAGCATGAACCCGCGCTCCAGGAACCGTGCCGCGTAGTCGCGGTAGCGCAGCACAATCGCCGGGTTCTCGCGCATGAGGCCCGGCAGGTCCGGCGCGGCCCCGCCGTAGCTGTGGTAGCCCAGCGCGTGCTTGCCCGCCGCCATGCGCGCGAAGGACGGCATGAGCCAATCCACCTCTTCGTACCCCGGCGTGCCCGGCGAGAAATTGTAGACGCACAGCCGCCGGCCCTCGACCTCCGCCAGCGCGCACGCGCGCGTCACGAAGGCGTTGCACCACGCGCACTCCGCTTCGCCCTTGGGGTGCGGCTCGTTCAGGAAGCCGTAGTAATGCGCGTTCACCCCTTGCCAGCGCGCGGCGTTCTGCGCATACCACGTTTCCGCCAGCGCGCGCGCGTCGTCAGCGTCACCGGCGTACATGCCCTCCGGCGTCCCGCCGGGGTATTCGGTGCGGTACACCGTCACCGTGTCCGGGCTGACGCTGCGCACCTCCTCGACCACGCCGGCCACGTCCACCGACACGACCAGCCCCACCGGGCGGTGACGCGCCACGCCCGCGCGCAGCGCGTCGCCGAAGCCGGTGCGCGGCCCCGAAATGACGTGAAAGCCGAGCGGGGAGACGCCGGGCGCGCGGAAGATCATGTCGGGATAGGGCATTTCGTAGGCTTTCCAGTGATGCAACGAAATGCCGCGCATTGCGCCGACTAGCGCGTCGGCGTCAATGGGGATGTACGCCCCGCCCTGCCCGTCGCGCTGTTCGGGCCGCCACAGAGGATCGTGGAGCAGGAAGCCGTCGCCGTCAACGCCCGTGACCAGGAGCCAATGAAGCCCTTGCCGGTTCCCATTCGCAAGGTCCGGGCGCGGGATGCCCAGGCTTTCGTAATTCACGAGCAGGATGGGGCTGTGACCCTGCTCGATGTAGCCGCGCAAAATGGCCGGCGTCGGGTTCGGGCCGGCGCTGAGCACGAAGGGCCTTCCCTCCGGGCCGTAGCGGATGCCCTCAGCAAGCCGTTGCAGGTCGCCGGCTATGGTGCCGTTCGGCGCGGGCGCGCGGCGGTACAGGTCGTCTACCGTGATGTCCGGGCCGGCATAGCGGTAGTAGCGCGCCAGCATCAAGACCGCCGCCTGTCCACAGTCCATCGGGCTTATGGAGGTGGCGTCCATCTGCGAGACGAACGGAACCCGGAGTTTCTTCTGTTTCGTGCTCATGGCCCAAAGTCAATAAACGGGCAACCTGTCGTGTCAACCGCTGCCATGACCCAGCCGGCTATGTAGCCCACCGCAAAGCCCCGGTCGTCGAGCGCGCGCAGCCACATGCTACCCGTCGCGTCACGGTGCCCCTCGCTGACGGCAACCACCTGCCCGATTTGCACCTGTTGTCCCGTGAGCGCGCCGCCGATGTCCGGCAAGCTGCGAACGTTGACGCGATACGCACCGCCGGGCCGCACCGTGCAGGGCTGCGAGAAGAACAGCACGTCGCTTTCCGGCGTGGGCGTCGGAGTTAATGTCGGCGTCGGGAACGGCGTCCACGTCGCGGTGGGCATCGGCGTCACACTTGGCGTTGCGGTTGCGGTGCTCGTGGCCGTCGGCGTCGGCGTTACTGTCGCGCCGGGGCACGGGATGGGCACAAGCTCCAACACGCCGGCGCGGTAATACACCGCCACGCACAGCAGCGGCGGCGCTTCCTGCGCAACCGCCAGCGCCGGCAGGAGCAGGAGCAGTGCAAGTAACAGCAATAACCGCTTCATGCCTCACCTCGTTTATAAAACAGCGCCGCCAGGACCAGCTGCACGAACGGCGACACCGCGCCCGCACCCAGCGCGCCGGCCAGCGCGATGGTGATCTCTACCTGGTGGTAGAGTAAGAACACCAGCACCGACAGGCCCACCGCGAACGCCACGCCCGCGCGCAGCGCGTCCACGTCGGCGCGCAGCTTTTTGATGCTATGCCGCGTCTCCCGCGCTTCTTTCAGGCCGTAAATCTGCGCCGCGAACCGCAACTGCGCCTGCACGTCCGGCGACAGGCGGTTGTGCAGTTCCACGAACTGGCGCACGTCGATGCCATTGCTGATGCCGGCTTCGAATTCGGCCATTGCCTCAAAGAGCGTCACGTCGTCTGCCATGTTGCCTATCTCCCGCCTTTAGTCCGAGTTTCTAACCTTCTCGCCTTCACGTTCTTCACAATTCGTGCTACGCTATCTCTGGCGCGGGTGTGGGCTGCTCCCGCCGCCCGCGCCTGTGCCCGGCCCCGGCTGTTCACGCAGTCGGGGCTTGCTTGTGCTGAATTCTTGTCGCCTGCATTTACATTCGCTATACTCTCACTGTCTATGGGATGCAGTCACACATCCCTGGCCTGCGATCGCCCGCGTCCGTGGCGACGGTTGCGGACCGAACTCCGCGCTTTGCGCGGCTTCCCCAAAAGGGGAGACAATGTGATGTGCCCTGGCCCCCGTCGTTCACGCGGCGGGGGCTTGCTTACAACGTCTCCAGTATCCACGCGCCGAAGCGCGCGGAGAATACCTGCCCGACGAACGGCGTCTCGAAGCCGATAGGTGCAGGCGTCGTCCAGTCTGTCATCGGCACCGTCAGCATCCCGTCCACAACTGCGATGTCCTGGTATTCGTCATCCCACAGCATCGGGTTGCGCACGCGCACCGTACCGCTCTCCGCCAGCGCCGACACGTCCACCGCCACCGCGCCGGTCTCGTCGAAGTCGAAAACCGTGAGCGAGGCAAACCCCGGCGCGTACTCGTTCGGCACGAAATTGGTAAACTGCCCGGTGGTTGTGGCGACGACCTCCTGAATGTCGTAGACGCCGCCGGGCAGCTCGATATTGGTCCAGTCGTCCACCGTGAACACGTTGCCCGTCACCGTCGCCTGCTCCCAACGCTTCAGGTAGAACGCCTCCGCGCCGTAGGGATCGTGCAGATACGGGTCGATCACGCAGTCCTTTATCAGCGCGACGCCGTTGATCGCCACCTCATCCTCCTGGATATACAGACCCAGGCATGGATGGCCGTTGTGGATGAACAGGCGTTCCACGCTCAAGTTTTTATTGAATCGATTGCCAGAGGTGAACGCGCGGTTGGCGACCGTAATGTCCTCGAAGACGAACGTGCCATAGCACCAGTCGCCCGCGCCAACCTGTACATGCCGAAACGAGTTAAGAAACAGGCAGTTGCGGAACGTCTTCGTGTCCGCCGCGTCGGTGCAGGATGTGTAGACACTTGGTCCGTGCGGGCGGTCGCTGCCCACCCAGCCGTTGTCCGTGATGACGACGCCGTAGGCCTGCCCGCCGCCGTTGAGGAACCACGAGATGCCCGTGCCCGGCACGTTGTGGATGCGCACGTTGATGAACTCCATACCGGGGATGTTGTTGGCGTAGAGGCCGGAGTGCTGCCCCGGCACGGTCGGCGTCTCCGTGCTCGTGCGCTCCGTGAGCGTGTCGTCGATGATGAGGCCGTAATCCTCAGACAGCCAGCGCACGTAACCGCCAGACGGTTGTTGCACCACGTCGCCGCGCAGCACCGCTATCTCGCCGGGGTAGTTGCGTATGGTGATCGGCTCATCCGGCGTGCCTTGCAGCGTGCAGGATAGCGCCGTCTCCAGGTCGTACACCCCGCCGCGCAGGTAGACCGTGTGCCCCGACTGGATGTCCGGCCAGGACATGCCGGTGCGGATGTCGAAGGGAAACTCCTTGCTGCCGTTGCCGAGGATCATGGTTCAATGTACCAGTCTGGCCCCGTCCAGGGCACGGGGCTGCCTAAAAATCCCGCGTGTAAGTAAACGAGTTGGCCCACGTATCCACGTCATACGTGGCGAATACACCGTGTACCTTGCCGGTCAGCCCCGACGCCGGCGCGCCAAGCACGAGGTTCGCGCCGTCGTAGGCAATGTCGATGGTGCCGTCCTCATGGCGGTTGACGACCAGGTTGCGGTCGTCGGCGTAGGTAATTGACGGGCTTTCTATCAATGTCTGCACACCGGCGACGTATGTGGAGTAATGGATGCGGTTGCCCGCGCCGGAGGCGCGCGTGTAGAACACCGCGAAATTGTTTGCATCCTCCCAGTTCAGAATCAGGCCGATGTTGACGCCGCGCGCCGCGCCGCCCGCGCGCCGGAAGTTCAACGTGAATTGACCATACGCGAAGTCAAACTCCCTGAGCGCCACCGAGCCGGGGATGTCTACCGGGTAGCAATACCAGTTGTCAATAGAGCAGGTAAGTCCCGTGGCGTTGATTGTACCAATATTCGCGCCATCCGCCGGCAACGAGACGATATAACTGCCATTTGCGCTGATCGTTTGCGCATACAGGGAACCAATCACGGGGCGGAAGCTCCCGGCGGCGTAGTTCTTTACCTCCAACTCGGTGCGATACCACGTATGCTGCGTCAGTGCGCCGACCTGCGATAGGCTATTGTTCGTTGCCGTCGCATCGGCCTCATCGTTCACCGCGTCGTAGGCCCAGCCCGCGTTGAACGTCCACGGCGCGCCGGTGTCAAACGTCGGGTCGGCAACGACGTTCGCGCCCAGCGTCGGCGTGATGACGAGGTGCCCCGCGACGTTGGCGATGACGCCCGCGCCGGGCGAGTACCACCCGTTCGTCGCGGGGCCGGCGGCGGTGAAGTCGTCGGAGAAGGCGACTTCGCCTATCTCCAGCGCCAGCGTGTTGCTCGCCAGGTTCGCCGGCGCTGTCACGCCCGCCGGCACGCTCACCGTAACCGCGCCGGCCCAGTCCGGCGTTACCGTTACCGTGTACACCGCGCCGGAGCCGGCGAAGTCGCTCAGCGCCGCGTTGGTCACGTCGATGTCGTCTACCGTGAAGCCGGTGACCTCGCGGCTGAACGTGATCGTCACCGTGAACGCGGTCAGTACCGGCTCCGTGGCGTCGGTGGTGAGAAGGCAGGTGAGGCCGGCGGCCCGCGCCGCCGCGTTCTTGTACGGCACAAACAGCGTCTGCATGTGAATGCCCATCGTCGCCCCCTTACGTCGCCTGTGTCAGCGCGGCGTACCACCAGCCCGCGCCGTCGCTCGCCACAAGGTATACATTTGCGCCGCCGCCCGCGTCGTCGAGAATGGCGACGAACCCCGCGCCCACGTCCGCCGGCTGCCCAAACGCGCTGTCAAGCTCCCCATCCGTTGGCGGGTTGCTCACGTTCGCCGTCGAGGTCGCAATGCCCAATCGCCGCACGTTGCCGGCGTCGTCTTTGTACTCCAGGCCCCGCGCCAGCGCGTACCACACCCAGTAGCCCGTCGCCGGCGTCGCCGGCGCGCTTGCGCCTTCCTGCGTCACCACAATGCCCATAGCCTCACCTCACTAAATACACACTGCCGTTGACGTTGAGCGTTCCGCCGGCCAGTGTCAGGTCGCCGTGCCATACCGCCTGGTGCGTCCCGATAACCGTCTGCGACCACGTGATGCGCGACGGCTGCTGAATGACGCCCGTCGCCAGCGGCCCCGGCGTCACGGGAACGGTCGTGAAGCGCAGGTCAACGATGTCGTTGTCATAAAAGCGCGTCGCGTCGCCGCGCAACCGCACGCCGCCCAGCGGGTAGTAGCCATCGAATGCAATCGCCGCGAGCGCCGCAATGGTCAGGTTGCTCATGACGCTCGTGTCCGCTCCCGCCGTCGCCACGAGCGCATTGCTCGCCGGATCGACGCCCACCTTGACCCACGCCCAATTGAACGCGCTCGCCGGCTGGTACGCCGTCAGGTCTAGCGTCGCGCCGTCCTCCAGGACTTTGTGCGCACCCTGGTACACGTACCAGAAGTCGCCGTCCGTCGTCACCGAAAGCGCCGCGCCGTTGGGCGCGATGCGCCCGCCCTGCACGCGCTGCGGGTTGACTAAATCCCACAGGCCGTTGCCGTACTCGTTGTGCGTGTGCCAGGGCACGTAATCGACCTGGTTGGCCTCGATAAAATCCCGCGCGCGCGAGCGGTCAATGTCGATGATGCGCCACTCCCGGTCCGGCGTGCGGTCCACGAGCACCGGGAAATCCCAGATGAGCGGCGTCGGCCCGCGCAGCGCCTCTATCGGCGCAGCGGAGCGGTTGACGATGCGCGCGTACACGTAGGCGGGGCGGTCCGCAATCGTCACGTTGCCGTCCCAGTCGCCCAGGTCCGCCGGCACGCCGCCGCGCGCCTCGCGCTTGACGGAGCGGCGGTAGCGCCACCGGGACTGCTCGAAGTCGTGTCGCCGCATCGCCTATGCCCCCGGCGCGAACAGCCAGCCGGTGTCGGAGATGTCCGCCTGTACCGCGATGATGTTGGGGAACGACCCCGACCCCGTGCCCTGGCCGGTCACGGTGAAGAGGTTCGTCGCGCCCGCGCCCTGGATACTGCTGGCGGTCAGCCCCACGTCGTCGGTGACAAAGACATCGGGCGCGCCGAGCGTGCTCTGGTTGCGCCACCACACGAACCAGGAATTGTGGTAGCTGTAGCCGTTGATGCCTCCCCAGGCGTCCGAGAACCGGATACGGTCTGCGTTGATGCCGAGAGCCGGCGGGCGATACCACGACGCCCC